>OCHV01000377.1_pt1 | contig 38360 bp, 30 predicted proteins | sample 1538461 | NCBI WGS metagenome assembly OCHV01 (sample SAMN04571692, study PRJEB22368) | human gut metagenome | biome: human gut; material: stool | host: Homo sapiens | place: Luxembourg | collected 2012-08-03 | reverse complement strand
GTGCTTTACCGACGGGGTGCGCGTGCCGTGCTGGTAAAAGGCGGACACCTTGCGGGCTGCGCTGATGATGTACTGGTATTAAGCGAGGATGAAGTTACGTGGTTTGGTGAAAAACACGTAAAAACACAAAACACCCACGGTACTGGTTGCACACTTTCTTCGGCCATTGCTGCCTATTTAGCTAAGGGATTGTCGCTTGAAGATGCGGTAGAACGTGCGAAGCGCTATTTAACGGGTGCGCTTATTCACGATTTGGATTTAGGTAAGGGCTTTGGACCTGTGAATCATATGTGGGCTTATGGCGCAAATGCCTAAGTGTCGAAATCGACAATACATGAATCAATGGCACTGACAGTTTTCCGTTTCAAGGCGCTGCGCTTTTCATCGCTTTTCTTTTACGCAAATAAAGCAGCAGAAATGATTCGACGATAGATTCTTCTATCCCATCAATTTCCTTCGAACACCGGGGGCTGCTTTTTAAAGGCGCTAAAGAAAAGCTTCGCTCCGAACGCCTTGAAACGGAAAACTGTCAACGCCGAATAATTTCTTGCTGTGATTGTTTGCTTAATTTACTGGGAAACTTTTGAAGTTTCTTAATTGCGTTGGTTCATATTCACTTAAGCTAAACGAATGTGTGATGGTACTAATGCATAATCTTTTCCACATAGGTAAGAAGCTCATCGCGATCAACAGCAATTTCTTCTCGCGCAACAGCAGCGAATACTTCACTTAAGAGTAAGCCCACTTGAGGACCCTCGGGAACACCAAGTTCTACGATATCTTTTCCGGTGATGGGTAAATCATGCACGGAAAGACAAGCCCCTTCAGAGTACATTTCGTTAAAAATTCGTTCAACTTCATCGATGGTTTTAACACGCTTATGACTAAAGGATGCCTGCCCCAGTGCGTCGCCTCGCATGAGATCGCACATGACATGGAAAAGCTGTTCATTTTCTTCGAGTTTTGCAAACAAAATACGGACATCTTGACGAGTGGGAGCAGGGTGGTCATCGTGGTAGCGCACAAGCAGCTCTAAATCATGAAGGCGCTTGCGACTAAAGTGGAGACGCTTTGCTGCTTTGCGTAAATGCTCAATGCTTGCCAGGGGATGTCCTGGCATATGACCAATGCCGTTTTTGTCTCGGAAAAAAGTATCGGGCTTTCCCGCGTCATGAAAAAGTGCTGCCCAGCGCACGAGTGGCTTAGGTGGGGTGTTTTCCACTACGCAGGCGGTATGTTCAAGAACATCGTAAATATGCCAACGGCTGTGCTGGTCAAAGCCTTTCATAACATGGAGCTGCGGAATTATGACGCTTAAAATATCAGCGTATGTTACCAAAACTGAACGAATGGCATCTCCGCAAAGCATACCTTCAAGCTCAACTGCTAGACGTTCTCCCGCAACATGCGATAACGTTGAAGCCTGATCGAAAAGAGCATTTTCGGTATCTATAGCAAGGGAAAAGCCCAGTTGAGAAGCAAAGCGTAAGGCGCGTACAATACGAAGCGCATCTTCCCGGAAACGCTGTGTGGGATTACCGACGCAACGAATAATGTGATGGTGTAAATCCGCCTGTCCTTCGTAGGGATCAATCAGACCCCGTACAGGGTGAAAAGCCATGGCATTAATAGTAAAATCACGTCGCGCAAGATCTTCAGTTATGGAAGAAACAAAGGTAACCGCACGGGGATGGCGGTGGTCTTCGTATTCTGTTTCACTTCGAAACGTGGTTATTTCAAGAGGATAACCCCGATTGATAACGGTAATAGTTCCGTGCTTGGTGCCTGTTTCAATAACGTGACAATTATGCTCAAGTGAAATTTTTTTGACTGTTTCCCACCGGGCGTTGGTTGCAATATCAGCATCGTGGGGTTTAACGCCACGAAGAGCATCTCGCACAAAGCCTCCTACAATCCAGGCTTCAAATCCACTTTCTTCAAGGTAGGACATTACCTCAAGCACAGGATTGGGAATGGAAGAAAGAAGAGGATACGCAGTGGTAGGTAATGGGTATTCGTAAGACACCGTAGATCCCCTCCTTTTTTTGTAAGTTTTCCCTTCGGGAACTTCTAGTATAAAACATACCTGGTTACGCATAAGCTTTGCTTTTAGAGCTCTTTTAAGATTTATGTGAGATTCCTTGTGTAGAATCAAAAAGAAGGCATGAATTTTACGAGTTGTATAAAGAAACGATTATGGTTCGCTATGGGGAGTACGGTTTACCGTTCGAAAAAAGGAACTTTTCATGATTGATGAAATCCATATTTGCGATGTTGCTCTTATCCATGAAGCGCATTTTGTGCCGAGTGAAAGTCTTACGGTTATAACGGGCGAAACAGGTACGGGTAAAACTGCACTCCTTAACGCCTTAAAACTTCTGGTGGGGGAACGTTCGGATGCGAGCCTGGTGCGTGAAGGAAGTAATGAGCTTCGGGTTGAAGGCCGCTTCTTTTTCGAAGGTGAAGAAGAAGGCGTGGTGGCAACTCGTCGTGTAGGTGTAACGGGAAGGTCTAAGGTAAGCATTGATGGCTCTTTGGCTTCTGTAAAGGAATTGGCTGCACGTATTGGAAGTCAGGTGGATTTATGCGGGCAGCATGAGCATCAGCATTTGCTTTCGCCCGTGTACCAGCGTCAGCTTCTTGATGTATGGGCGGGCAATAAGGTAGTACCTTATTTGGAGGCCTATCAATCGTGTTTTTCAGCGGTTGAAGCTGCACAGGCGGAGTTGGATAGGCTTATAGATTTGGAATCCGCCGATAGCGTAGAGCTGGATCGTGCGCGGTTTGCTTTGGAACAAATTGATGCGGTGGATCCTCAAGAAGGTGAATACGAAGACCTGCAGGAACTTTTACCCCGTTTGGAACATGCTGAAATGTTGTTGAGTGAATCGGCAGCAGCGCAATCGGGTATAAGCGGTTCTGGGGGAGTGCTGGAAAAACTCGATGAGGTTCTGGCCTCGTTAGAAAAAATAGTGTCGGTTGATGTAAGCATTGAAGAGCAGGTTTCTTTCGTTCGTGAGGCCTACTTTAACTTGGAAGAAGTGGGCCGTAGTATGGCAACCTATCGCGATCAGATAGATTATTCGGGAGAAGAGCTAGAAGAAGCGCAGAACCGAATGGCATCTTTGCAGGGTTTGATGCGTGGATTTGGTCCTCGTATGGAAGAAGTATTTGAACATCGTCGGATGTATGAGGCTAAACTTGCCGAATACGAGGGAAGGGACGAGCTAATTGCACGCGCCCAGGAAAAGCGTGCTCAAGCAGAAGCTGCCTTGCGGGATGCTGCGGACAAACTGCGTCAGGCGCGCAGCGAAGTGCTTCCTCGATTTTTAGAGCAGGTACAGACGCAAATGGCTCGCTTGGAAATGGGCTCTGTAAAACTTGAAGCACCTTTAGTTGATCTGGATCGAAGCCAGTGGGATGCATGGGGTCCACACACGTGCGAATTTTTATATGCTGCGGGAGAAGGATTAAAACCTCAGCGGTTGCAGAAGATAGCTTCTGGTGGCGAAATGAGCCGCATTATGCTTGCGCTTAAAGTGGTACTTGGTGAAAGCGACAAAGTCGATACGCTGGTGTTTGACGAAATTGATGCTGGGGTAGGCGGCCAAACAGCGCGTAGCTTGGCAGAGGTATTGGTTGATCTAGCCAAAACGCACCAGGTTATTGTGGTTACCCATCTTCCTCAGGTTGCGGTATGCGGCACTGTTCACTATGCGGTAAGAAAGCAGGGTGGCGACCATCCAGAAACCAACCTTTCGGTACTAAATGAAGAAGAACGCGTTGAAGAAATTGCCCGTATGCTTTCGGGTGAAGTAAACAGTGTTTCGCTGGCGCATGCGCGTGAATTATTGGAGGAGCGAAAAGTAAGTGCACACGAATCGTAAACCCGAATTAGTAATGGGCTGCCATCTTTCTTCGGCAGGCGGCTATGAAGCTATGGCGAAAACAGCGCAGAGTATCGGTGCGCACACCTTTGCGTTTTTTACGCGTAATCCTCGTGGGGGTAAGGCAAAACCCATCGATCCAACTGATATACAAGCCTTTCACGAAGCGGCACGCCAAGCGGGAATTTCTCAGATAGTGGCACATGGGTCGTATACGGTAAATCCCTGTTCCGCTAAAGAAAGTGTTCGTGAATTTGCTTTTCAGGCTTTGGCGGAAGATTTGCAACGTATGGAATATACGCCAAATCAGTTGTTTAACATACATCCAGGTTCACATGTAGGGCAGGGCGTAGAGGCTGGCATTGAGCAAATCGCAGAAGTGTTGAATACGGTTTTGTGCGCCGATCAAACCACTACGCTTTTACTCGAAACTATGGCAGGCAAGGGAAGCGAAGTTGGCTCCACCTTTGAAGAAATAGCTGCCATCATAGAAAAGGTGCAGCTGTCTGAAAAAGTGGGTGTTTGTTTGGATACCTGTCATGTGTGGGATGCAGGATATGACCTAGTCAATGACTTGGAAGGGGTGCTTGATCACTTCGATTCGGTGATTGGTCTTGATAGATTGCGTGCGCTTCATATCAATGATTCATTGAATCCAAAAGGATCCCATAAAGACCGTCATGCGCGCATTGGAGAAGGGGAAATTGGAGCCGATGCTCTTGTGCGGGTGGTAATGCATCCAAAATTGATAGGATTGCCCTGCATTTTGGAAACGCCAAACGAATTACCAGGTTATAAAAAGGAGATTGAATTTTTCTACGCTTGCGCATGCTAATTTGTTTGAGTACTATGGTTTTGTCTTATTCAATCCCCCTTTTACAAACAGCTGTTTCAATGGGTGCCCGTTCTTGTGGGCAAGCTGTGTGTTGAAGTCTGATTTAGGAGGACTCTCGTGAAATTCTTTCTCGATACCGCTGATCTTGACGAGATCAAAGAAGCGGCAAGTTGGGGTGCGCTCGCAGGCGTAACCACAAATCCTACGCTGTATTCTCGTATTGGTGGTAAACTTGCCGACTTCCATGATCACATTGCTCGCATTTGTGAAATTGTGGATGGCCCTGTTTCGGCTGAATCGGTTGCTATGACGCGCGATGAAATTATTAAGGATGGTCGCGAACTGGCAGCAATTGCACCTAACGTAGTAGTTAAAGTTCCTACTATGATTGAAGGCCTTGCCGCAACTAAGGTACTGGCTTCTGAAGGAATTCCAGTAAATATGACCTTGTGCTTCACGGTTCCTCAGGCTATCATGGCTGCTCGTGCAGGTGCTCGTTATGTAAGCCCCTTTATTGGTCGCTTTGACGACATTTCCGAAGATGGTCTCGATCAGGTAGCCAATATTGTTTCTGCTCTCAACAATTACGACTTTACGGAAAACACCGTAAATGGCGAACAAATTGAAGTAATTGCTGCTTCTATCCGCAGCGCGAACCATGTTGCTCAGGCTGCTTTAATGGGCGCAGATATTGCAACGGTTCCCTTTAATGTATTGAAAAAATGCATCGAGCACCCTTTGACGGATCGCGGCTTAGATGCATTCCTTAAGGATTGGGAGAAAGTTCAAAACGCATGAGTGATTCCGTAACTGAAGAATCAGTATCAGAAGAAGTAAAACCAAAGCGTACCTACCGCCGTCGTGCTACGAAAGCAACGGCGGAAGGCGCGCAGCCTGAAGCGACAGCGTCCGCAACAACAGCAGAAGAAGATTCGGGCGCTGCAAAATCTTCAGAAGAACCCAAGAAGAAGCGCGCGACGCGCACGCGCAAAACCACCAGTAAAAAAGCAGCAGATTCAAAGGATGAACAAAGCTCTGATGGGTCAGGAGCTTCCCTTGAAGCTCCTGCTTTAGCTCCTGTCCAAGTGGGCAGTGCTTTAAGCGATGTTGTGGTAGCGGCCGTACTTGATGCTGCGCAATCTGATGCAAAAGCACATCAGGCTGCGGGAGATGCAGAAGCTGAAAAGCCTGTGCGCAAAAGAAGGACCACCCGTAAAACTAAAACGGAAGATGCAGTGGGGACAGAACAAGAGTCTGGCTCTGCTGAAGAACGCACTTCTGCAAACGATGCGGGCGAGGCACCAGAAGGCCAGGTGGCTTCGGGCGATAGCGCTTCAAGCGATAGCGCGCGTGCGACCAATGAGGATTCATCGAAAAGCGAAGACTCAACGCATGAAGATACTGCACAAGAAGTTCCTGCTCGCAAACAACGTGGCAGGAAGCCTCGCAACGAAGAAGCCTTTGAGTCCGATGAAAACCACGGTTCTTCACGCAAGCAGCGTAGCTATTCTAAGAATAATCACCAGAAAAATGCTGCTCAGCAAAAAGGCGGTCATTTCCGTTCTCGTCGTGCTCATCAGCAAAACAGGCGTGAACCCGTTATTCCTCAAACTTCCAAGGACGATCTTGCAAAGCTTAAAGTAGCGGAATTGCGTGCTCGTGCAGAAGAGCTCGAAATTGAACATAAGGGACTTAAAAAGGCCGAGCTGGTGGAGGCAGTATTCGCTGCCAGTATTAAAGCGGAAGGCTTTGAGGAAACCGCCGGTATTTTGGATATTCTTTCCGATGGTTATGGCTTCTTGCGTACGCACGGTTATTTACCCAGTGAAGATGATGTGTATGTAGGCATGGCAACCATTCGTCGTAATGGTTTGCGTAAGGGCGACTACGTAACGGGTCAAACTCGTCCTGCCCGTCCTAACGAAAAGTATGCTGCCTTGCAACGTGTAGATACGGTCAACGGTATTGCCTTTGAAGATTTAGGCAAGCGTGTTCGCTTTGCTGATCTGACGCCAGTTTTTCCTGATGAACGCCTTGTTTTAGAGCATGGCAAATCAACTATTACCGCACGTGTGATTGACTTGTGTGCCCCTATTGGTAAAGGCCAGCGTGGTTTGATTGTTTCACCTCCTAAGGCTGGCAAAACTACCATTTTGAAGGATATTGCTGCTTCAATTGCGGCAAATAATCCTGAAGTGCACCTTATGTGCTTGCTCGTGGATGAACGTCCTGAAGAAGTTACCGATATGGAACGTTCTATTCACGGTGAAGTAATTTCTTCTACCTTTGATATGCCCAGCGAAAACCATATTGCGGTTTCGGAATTGGTAATTGAACGTGCAAAGCGCTTGGTAGAAAACGGTCAAGATGTTGTTATTCTGCTTGATTCACTTACGCGTCTTGCTCGTGCTTATAACTTGGCGCAACCTGCATCGGGCCGCATTTTGTCTGGCGGTGTAGATTCTACGGCGCTGTATCCTCCTAAGAAATTCTTGGGTGCCGCTCGAAACATTGAAGGGGGCGGCAGTCTAACTATTTTGGCGTCTGCTCTTATTGAAACTGGTTCCAAGATGGATGAAGTAATCTTTGAGGAATTCAAGGGCACGGGCAACATGGAAGTAAAGCTGGATCGTCAGCTGGCTGACAGGCGTATTTTCCCTGCTATTGATCCGGTCGCTTCTGGTACGCGTCGTGAAGATTTGCTTATCGATCCTCAAGAAGCTCCTCTTATTTGGGCGGTACGTCGTATTCTGGCTAACCGCAACAATACTGAACGCGCGATGGAATCTTTGGTAAAGGCACTTCAGCAAACGAACAATAATCAAGAATTCTTGATTCGCGCTGCTAAAAAAGCCCAGGGGCATCATTTCGAAGAGGGAAATATCGAATTTTAGTCTAAGTTCTGTATGTACTATGGGTAAGTGATAACGAGTCTCATCTTTACCTATAATGCAATGAGTGTAAATGTTTGAACCTCGCCGTAAGGCGGGGTTCTTAAGTTGGCTTAGATTCTTTATGAGGGGGAGTTATGCCTCAAGAGCCAAATGAACCTCAATCTCAATCGTCTCAATCGCAGGTGCCCGTGCCGCCAGCAGGTGTACCCACTCAAGCGGCTTCAGAAAATAATTCAAACCCTACGGTGCCATTAGGCTCGCCTACCCAAGCAGGTGCAGGCTACAACGCAGGGTATGGTTCGGGCTATGGCGCAGGTTACGATGTGAATAATGGTGCAGGTTTTGCCTCGAATAATGGCGCGGGCTTCGACCAGAACGGTGGCGTAGGTTTCGCTCCGAGCGGTGGCACAAATTACTGTTCCAACTATGGGGCGAATCCCGGCACGGGTTATCCAGCATACGCCTCAACTAAACCAACCAAATCGCGTGGTTGGATTGTAGGCATTGTTATTGTGGTGGCGCTTGCAATGGTAATGATGTTTGGCATGTGGTCGTGCTCAAGCGCTTTTTCTTCTGCTGGCACCAGTGTAGGAAGTGATGCTGATTTACTTACCTCTGATGCCGTGGCAATTATTACTATTGATGGAACTATTCAATATGATGGCACCACTTCAAGCCCCGAAGGTTTGAAGGAACAATTGGACATAGCGGCTAATAATTCCTACATTAAAGCGGTTGTGTTGCGGGTAAATTCAGGCGGCGGTACTGCTACCGCAGGGGAAGAAATGACCGAATACCTGCGGGAATTCAAAGAAACTACCGGCAAACCAGTGGTAGTTTCTAGTGCGGCAACCAATGCAAGTGCGGCTTATGAAATCTCAAGTCAGGCAGACTATATCTATACCGCTAAAACCACTTCTATTGGTGCTATTGGCACTGCTATGCAGTTTATGGATTATTCTGGTTTGATGGAAATGCTCGGTATTACTACCGAGGATATTACGTCCGCGCCAAGCAAAGATTCCACCTACGGCAATCGTGGCTTAACGGATGAAGAACGCGAGTACTATCAGGCGCAAATTGACCAGATAAACGAAACGTTTATTGAAAATGTTGCCGAAGGCAGAGGAATGTCTAGCGATGAGGTTCGAAAGCTTGCAACGGGCCTCACGTTTACTGGCCTTGATGCGGTAGAAAATGGACTTGCAGATGAAATTGGTACGCAGGAAGATGCGGTTAAGAAGGCAGCAGAATTAGCGGGATCTTCAACTACAGCTACGGTTACTTTGGATACCTCTTCTTCTGATGATTTGGATCTTCTACTAGATTTAATGTCGAAAACTGACGGAGTAACTACGGAAGAATTGGCACAGGCCTTAAAAGAACTTGATGCGGGTTCAACAGCAACGCAACAATAATAAGGCGATTCGTTTAGGTATTTCGTTTAGATAAACTGTGAAATAATGATGAGACGCAACGGATAATGGGGTGTTTTAACTAAAGCATACCGATTAAACGTAACATTGAGATAGTAGTAGGTAAGGTGAATACATACCACAATGGCAGATAAGGCAGACAATAAAGCAGCAAAGTCTAAAGACATGCCACCTATTGTGTGGCCCAAGCGCGCCGTAGTAACGGCGGGTATGCCTTATGGTAATAAGGCGCTTCACTTTGGCCATGTTGGCGGTGTTTTTGTTCCGGCAGACTGCTATGCGCGTTTCTTGCGTGATCGTATCGGCAAGGAAAACGTGTGCTTCGTTTCTGGTACTGACTGCTTTGGTTCTCCTATTGAAGAGGGGTATCGCAAGGAAGTTGAGGCAGGCACCTTTAAAGGCACCATTGAAGACTATGTTCGGCGCAATCATGATGCGCAAAAAGCAACCTTAGATGCTTACGATATTAGTTTGGATGTGTACGAAGGTAGTGGACTTGGCCACTGTGGAGAAGTGCATAAAACGGTAACGAATACGTTTGTGCAGCGTCTCTACGACAAGGGTTATCTGCATCTTGAAAGCACCTTGCAGTTCTATGACACCAAAGAAGATATGTTCTTGAACGGTCGTCAGGTAGTGGGTCATTGTCCTGTTCAGGGCTGTAAGAGCGAAAAGGCATACGCTGATGAGTGTGATTTGGGTCATCAGTACGATCCGGTTGATTTAATTAAGCCGGTATCTTCAGTTTCTGACACGGTTCCTGAAATGCGCGAGGTAAAAAACTGGTATTTCGATTTGCCGGGCTTTGCGCAGGTGGTACGTGACTATGTGACGGAAATGGAAAACGATCCTCAAATTCGCCCCGTAGTAACTAAAACCATTAAGGAATTTTTGGTTCCGCCTATCATTTACATCAAGGTAGAGCTTTTTGATTCCTACAAGGAAATTGCCGATAAGCTGCCTGAACACGCCTATCGCGATGCGGAAAAAGGCAAGCAAAGCTTTGAGATTGAATTTAAAACAATTGCCGATCGCGACTTGGCGCGCACGGTGCTTACTGATGCAGGTATTCGCTTCCGCACGGGCAAAGCACTGGTTCCTTTTCGCATTTCCGGTAATGTGGAATGGGGTGTTCCGGTACCCGTTATTGAAGGGGCTGAAGGTCTAACGGCTTGGTGTTGGCCTGAAAGCTTATGGGCTCCTATTTCCTTTACGATGGCACGTAACGATAATTGTGGTCTTGCACGTAGTGAATGGCGTAGCTTCTGGTGCGACAAGGAATCGTGTGTATACCAGTTTATTGGACAGGATAATTTGTACTTCTATGGTGTTGCGCAGCCTGCGCTGTTTGCGGCTATGCAGCATACCGATACACCTGTTGCTAACGCCCCTCAGGGCGAATTGCAACAAACGAAACTTATTGCAAACCATCATATTTTGTTTGGCGATAAGAAGGCGTCTTCTTCAAGCAAGATTAAGCCACCAACTGCTGATGAGTTACTGAATTACTACACTTCCGAGCAGCTGCGTGCGCACTTCTTGGCATTGGCGCTTGATCAGCGTTCGGTAGGATTTAAGCCTAAAGTGTTTGACCCTGATCCTGTAAAGCGTGAAGATCCTCGCGTGGCAGACCCTGCTTTAAAGGAAGGCGCTTTGCTGACGAAGGTATTTAATCGCTTGGCACGAAGCTGTTTCTATGAAGCGCAGAAGAACTTCGATGGCTATATGCCTTTAGGCTCCGTTTCGACCGAGGTGCTAAGGCGCGCGAAGAAAACTATGCTTACTTATGAAGACTGCATGTATCGAGTGGATTTGCATTCAGTTATGGCGTTGATGGACGAATTTATTCGTTATGCCAACAAGTATTGGTCAAGCGGTATTCGTAGTGCAGAAAATGAAGATTTGCCAGCTGAAGAACGCGATCAAGCGCGTCGTCAGGTACTGGTAGATTCGTTCTATTTACTGCGTATTGCAACGCTTTTAATGCATCCGGTTGTTCCAAAAGGCACCGAAAAGATTTGCGATTACCTAAACTTTGAGTTTGATGATTTCTTTAGCTGGAATTATGACTTTGACAGTATGGAAGAGCTGTGCAGTGCAAATGAACTTGACGATGCTCGTCATAAGGTTTGCGAATTGCCTCCGCGCACCGACTTCTTTAAGTTCCATGAATCTCAGTTGAAGAAATAGTTGAGAAAACGCTTAGCTTACTTATTTATATTTTTTATTAACGGCACTCGTTCTGTTTCAGACAGTGCCGTTTTCTTTTGGGTTGAAATGGGCTAAGTTAATTTTATTGAACCTATATATCAGAACGCAGGTCATACAGTTAAATAGATAGGAAGTGAGTTCGTGGCGGAGTCGGCCAGGACAACAGAAAGCCAGAAAGAAAGGTCTCAAGAAAAGCTTTGGACCCCACTTTTTATATTCATAATTATCATGACCCTCTGCAGTTTCATGGTGGGACAGGGGCTTAACTCGGGTACTTCGGTGTATTTGGATCACCTCGGGCAAGGCGCTACGCTAGCCGGCATATTGGCTGCAGTGTTTTCAGCGGCGGCGGGAATTACTCGTATTGCGTGCGGACCGTTAATTGATAGTGCGGGTCGTGTAATAGTAATGCTGGGCGGCACCATTTTTATGTTTGTGGGAACCGTTTTGCCCGTATTTATTTCGGATATTACAGTGTTTTCGTTTTGTCGCATTCTGCAGGGTATTGGATTTTCGGCTGCAACCACTGCGGCGGCTACTGCGGCATCAGATGTATTGCCACTTTCGCGCTTAGGTGAAGGAGTGGGTTATTACGGGCTTGGTCAGGCATTGGCTATGTCTATGGGACCAGCGCTCGCTCTTTTTTTGGTGAACACCAATCCGCCTGAAAACCTATATTTAGGGCTTTCCGCTATGGCGGCGCTTGCTCTTGTTTTTACCTTGTTTTGTCGTTACGAAAAGAATTTAAAGCGCCTTCCCGAAACATCCACCTATAGGTTACGCATGGAGGCTAAGCGGGCGAAAGCTGAGAAAACGGAGGCCAAGCAGGTAGAGGCTGGTCGTACGAAAAAGGAAGCTGAAAACCAAGTTAAAAGCTGTACGGACTCGGTGGACGATCAACCGGGATTGATGCATGGCAAGCAGGCAGAATCTGACCGAGAGGAAACTAGACAGGTACGAGAAACTTCGGATGTTTCGCGCGCAGAAAACGAACCGAATGAGTGTACACGAAGGAAAGAAAGTTTCCTACATCGCTTTTTCGAGCTGCGCGCTTTGCCGGGCATGCTGCCTATGTTGGTACTGAGTCCTGCGTTTGGTTTTGGCATTTTCTTCATGGGGCTTTATGGTACATCGCTTGGTTACGCCAATGCAGGATTGTTTTACACCATATCGGCGGTCGCTATGATTGTGGTACGTCTTGCTTCCAGGGCGTTTATGGACAGGGTTGCTCCCATTAAAATCATGACTGGTGCAGTGTTGTGTGGGATTGTTGGCTTTGTGATGACCTACTTTGGCGCCCACAACGAAGCACTGTTTTACGCTGCTGGCGTTCCTTATGGTTTGTGCTTAGGTATCGCAAATCCGCTTAACCAGGCAGTTGCGGTTAAAAACACGCCTCCAGAGCGATGGGGTGCAGCTAATGCGTTGTTTTTGCTTGCGAATGATATTGGTATTGGTGTTGCTTCTGCTGTATGGGGCGTAGTGAACGATTTAGCAGGATTTTCCACCACCATTATGTGTGTACTTATTTGTATTGTTGCTTCGTTGGTGGTGGCATGGTTTGCTTATCCCAACCATGGCCTTACCAGGCAAATGCCAAAAGAATAAGGCCGGTGAAAAAGGCTTCGGCAGGTCCGCGAATATAGAGCAACTATGAATTTCGGCTCTGTATAACCCTTAAAATTCTTGCACACACACAATTGCGTGCTACAATAGAAAAGCTTGTCTCGCCTTGGTCGGAAACCAAGGCATACGAAGGAGAACCAATGAAAAAAGATATCCATCCCGAATACGTTGACTGCACCGTAACGTGCACCTGCGGTAACACCTTCCAGACTCGTTCTACCAAGTCTGAAATTCGTGTTGACATCTGCAATGCTTGCCACCCATTCTTCACCGGCACTCAGAAGCTTATTGACTCCGGTGGACGCGTACAGCGCTTTGCTAACAAGTTTGGTTCTGCAACCGAGGCTGTTGCTGCTCGCGAAGCTGAAAAGAAGGCTGCTAAGGCTGCAAAGGCTGCTGAGGCAGAAGCAGCAAAGAAGGCAGAGCGTGAAGCAAAGGCTGCTGCTAAGGCTGCTCGTGCTGCTGAATATGCAAAGAAGGCTGAAGCTGAAGCTGCTAAGGCTGCTGAAGCTGCAGAGGCAACCGCCGAAGAAGCTGCCGAAGAAGCTGCCGAAGCTGCAGCTGAGGAAGCAACCGCAGAAGCAACTGAAACCGCTGCTGAATAAATACTTACCAAACGGGATTGCGTCAGTACCGTATAAGTTTTATTCACAACTTTTTGGGTTTTATAGGAAGGCGTCCGCGCATGTGGGCGCCTTTTCTTGTAGGATGAAAACGTGTTAGTGAGTGCGAGAAAGAAAGGAAACACTCATGATTGATACCAAAGCATTTCGCAATTTGTCCTATGGACTCTATATTATTTCTTCCAAAAAAGATGGTAAGTCGGTTGGCTGTGTAGTGAATACGTTTGCTCAGGTAACCTCTAAACCCGCGCAGGTTAGCGTTGCGGTGAATAAAGAAAACTACACATCACAGGGTATTCATGAAACGGGCGCTTATGAAGTTGCGGTTATGAATGAATCTGCTTCGATGGAATTAATCGGAAAGTTTGGTTTTCATTCAAGTGTTGAAGTTGATAAATTCTCTAATTTTGAAACGGCAACTTCTGAACAGGATATCGAATATGTAACGCAGTCATCATGCGCTCATTTTTCGGTAAAAGTTACGCAAGAAATTGATTTGGGCAGTCATATTTTGTTTATTGGTGAAGTGGTTGCGGCCGAGCCTGTTGCGGGTGATGCGCCTATGACATATGCCTATTATCATCAGGTAAAAGGCGGCAAAACTCCTCCCAAGGCTTCAAGCTACAACGAAGGCGACGATGCGAGCGCAGATGCTGCTTCGGCAGGTGAAGAGGCACAGGAAGAGGCAAAACCCAAAATTGCGTGGCGTTGCAAAATTTGTGGTCACATCGAATACGTTGACGAATTGCCTGATGATTTCACTTGTCCGGTATGTGGTGTTGGTCGCGAACTATTTGAACGTATTGAGCTGTAATACGTACTATTTTTGCCCTATGCGATAATTGCCGTATCGATGGTATTTTTGTCCCCTGCTGGATATTGCCGGCAGGGGCTGTTTCATTCTTGGCTATTATGGCGCAAGAAGAATAGAAAGGAAGCCTTGCATGAATGTAGAGCTTTTACAATATCCTGAAAACCCCGAACGCGCGGTAGCAACAGCGGCACGTCTTTGCTACGCTCCTGTTGGCGCAAAAGAACTTATGGAAACTATGCCACCTGAGCGAGTACAAAGTGTTCTTTCTACCATTATGAAATCGGGCCATTTTTCCACTCTGGAGCATGTGAGCTATACCTTTGCGGTCGATGGGGTATCGCGTGCTTTAACGCACCAGTTGGTTCGTCATCGCTTGGCGAGCTTTAATCAGCAGTCTCAGCGTTATGTAAAGTTCACCAAGGGCGTTGAAACGGTAAAGCCTCATACCGTGGAAGAAAACAAAGAAGCTGAAGCAGTGTTTGATGAAGCTATTGAAGCGGTTATTGAAGGCTATCAAAAGCTGTTAGATATGGGAATTCCAGCCGAAGATGCTCGTTATCTGTTGCCCAATGCGGCAGAGACTAAAATCGTTATTACTATGAACATTCGCGAGCTTCTTCATTTCTTTAGTTTGCGTTGTTGCAATCGTGCGCAGTGGGAAATTCGCGAGCTTGCGCATAAGATGCTTGAATTGGTAAAACCTACTGCTCCTTATATCTTTATGGATGCGGGTGCTCCTTGTGTTCGTGGAAATTGCCCCGAAGGAAAAATGACGTGCGGAAACCCTTATCCTGCGGTGGTTCGCGACTAAGGCGGAATTATCGTTGGGTACTACAACTTCTCATCGAAGCGATCTACAACGTGCTTTTAGCGAAGATGGCCCCAACAAAACACACATTGGGGGTCAAGCGCTTATAGAGGGCGTTATGATGCGCGGGAAAAACTGCTGGGCGGTGGGTGTGCGCGAACCCGATGGTGGTTTGTTTGCGCAGAGGTATCCACTTTCTAAAAAGGGGAATCGTCCTGCATGGTTTTCGTGGCCGCTGGTTCGTGGCTGCGTAGCTTTGATGGATTCGTTGACGTTGGGGTTCAAGGCGTTAGAAATTGCTGCCAACAAAGCTTTTGACGATGAAGAAGAGAACGAGGCAACGGCTGCTGCCGAAGTTAGCCGCAGAGAGCCTGAAACTTCTAAAGGTAATGAGAGTAAAGATACCGAGAGTCCAGAAGAAGGCAAGGTTACAGAGGAAAACAAGGAAAATGGAACCTTCAAAAAAGATGCAGACACTAAGGTAGGGGCAGGAGCTGAAGAAGACAAAGAAGAAGATCAAGACGAAGACGAGGGCATCTTAAGCAAAACGGAAATGACTCTTGCTATGGTGCTGGGTGTTGTATTGGCGGTTGCGCTTTTTATTTTGCTTCCTGCATTTATGTCGAATCTTCTTATTGGTGATTACGAGCAGAATCCCCTGGTGTGGAATATTGTCGACGGCGTGGTACGCGTTGCGATATTTATCTTTTATGTATGGCTTATTGGACGCATGTCTGATATTAAGCGCATGTTTTCTTACCACGGGGCAGAACATAAAACTATTCATTGTTTCGAACATGGGCTTGACCTAACACCGGAAAATGCGTGGCAATTCCCCCGTCTTCACGTTCGTTGCGGAACAGCGTTTCTTATCATGGTTATGCTTATTGCTATTGTGGTGTATACCGTATTGCCTTTAGATGGCTTGCTTGCGGCATTTGGCATAACAGGTCCCGCAGCCTTTGTGCTACTTATTTTGGTTCGCATTGTTTTTCTTCCTATAATTGCGGGTATTTCTTATGAAATTACCGTTAAGTGGGCAGGATCCCACCCAGAAAATGCGCTAGTAAAAGTGGTATTGTGGCCTGGTATGCAAATGCAGCGTCTAACCACTAACGAACCCGATGATTCTATGCTTGAATGTGCTATAGCAGCCATGAAGTTGGTTCTTGAAGACGAAAAACGCACCGAATCATTTACGTAAAACTATCGTATAAGTTTCCAGAATAATGAGTTAGACACATAAATTCGTGTATGCTGTAGCATACTGCGGCAAAATGCTGCGATTCTGTTTGGGTGAATTGGGTACGCTAATTGGGTACGCGCAGAGTGTATTCAGAGTGCGTTCAAAATACATTCAAACAGTACAAACGTAAATCCCCGCACACGTAAATTAACGACATCGGGGTTAAACCGTGTGAACGAAAAGGAGGAACCGCGTGAAACTGGTTGTAACCGAGAAAAATGACGCGGCTCAAAAAATTGCAGATTTATTGGGTGCAACAAAACCAAAGGCAGACAAGGTATATTCAACTCCCGTATACCGCTTTACGGTTGAAGGGGAAGAATGGGTAACCATTGGCCTTCGCGGCCATATCTTAGAGCCCGATTTCGCTACGGCGCTGGTATATAAAAAGCGTGGAGGCTGGAAGGGTGTTAATGCCGATGGAGAAGTAATGGATGCCGATATTCCAAAATCGCTTGCGCGTCCACCATTCAAAAAGAAAAAGCCTTTCACTGAAGATGGGGTAGAACTTAAGGCGTGGAAAATGGAGGCGTTGCCTTATTTGGTGTATGCGCCTATTGAAAAGCGACCCAAGGAAAAAGACATTATTCGTTCGCTTAAAAATCTTGCTAAAAAAGCGGATTCAATCATTATCGCAACGGACTTTGACCGCGAAGGCGAACTTATTGGATCGGATGCCCTTTCCTGCATTCAGGAAGTAAATCCAAGTGCTCCTGTTTCGCGTGCGCGTTATTCGGCCTTTACTAAAGAAGAAATAACCCATGCGTTTGATAATTTAGTTACGCTTGACACTAATCTAGCGAGTGCGGGTGCTTCACGTCAGGATATTGACCTTATTTGGGGTGCGGTTTTAACGCGATATCTTACGTTGGTAAAGTTTGCGGGATACGGCAATGTGCGTTCCTCTGGTCGCGTACAGACGCCAACGCTTGCCTTGATTGTGGCACGCGAGCGCGAACGTTTGGCATTTGTGCCTGAAGATTATTGGGTGATTAAGGCAGATTTTGGGGAAGATCCTGAAAAGTTTAGTGCGCCTCATGCTACGGCTCGCTTCAAATCGGAAGAAGCTGCCAAGGCTGTTATGGATCACATTGAGGGCGCAACGCATGCGCGTGTATCGGAAATCACTAAGCGCAAGCGTACCGTGGCACCTCCGGTTCCGTTTAATACCACATCCTTAATGGCAGCGGCATCGGCTGAAGGTTTGTCTCCTGCGCGTACTATGCGCATTGCCGAGAGTTTATATATGGATGGTTACATCAGCTATCCGCGTGTTGATAATACGGTGTATCCGTCATCTTTAGATTTAGCAGCAACGCTTCGCAACATTATGGGCAATCCTGCATATAAGCCCTATTGTGAAGAGCTTCTTAAAAAGGGAACGCTTAAGGCTACGCGCGGCAAAAAGGAAACAACCGACCATCCCCCAATTTATCCAACCGCAAGTGCGACTCCAGATGATTTAGCACCTGCTGAATATAAGCTCTATAACCTTATTGCACGTCGTTTTATGGCAACATTGTCGGATGCGGCGGTAGTGGAAGGCACCAAAGTGGTGCTTGATGTTCAGGGTGAACCTTTTGTGGCAAAGGGCGATGTTTTAGTGCAGCCGGGATTTCGCGCCATTTATCCCTATGGGCTTAAGAAAGACGAGCAGCTTCCTGCATTAAGTGAAGGAATGGATGTGGTGTTTGGCGGTGCTACCTGTACCAAAAAACAAACTGAACCACCAGCCCGTTATTCCCAGGGTAAGCTTATTCAAGAAATGGAAAAGCTGGGGCTTGGTACTAAGTCTACGCGCCATTCTATTATTGAGCGTTTGTATACGGTCAAATATATTCAAAACGACCCCATTGAGCCTTCTCAGCTTGGTATGGCGGTATGTGATGCGCTGGATAAATTTGCACCCCATATTACCCATCCGGAAATGACTGCTGAACTTGAAGAGGAAATGGACAATATTGCTCTGGGGCAAAAAACCAAGGGCGAAGTAGTTATGAATTCTCGCAACTTGCTTTCCGAACAACTAGCGGGCTTACTTCCTCATTCAGAAGAAGTTAAAGATGCTCTGGCGGATGCAGTTGCGGCGGATGCCTATGTGGGTCCGTGTCCGAAATGCGGCAAGGATTTACAGCTGCGCACTTCCCAAAAAACACGTTCCATGTTTATTGGCTGTTCGGGATGGCCTGAATGTGATGTAACCTATCCGCTTCCTAAGGGCAAAATTGAAGCACTGGAAGAAAAATGTCCGGTGTGTGGCATGCCCCAAATCAAAGTTACCGCATTTCGTTCAAAACCACGCGTGCTGTGTATCGATCCGGAATGCGAAACTAACAAAGAGCCCGATTTAGTAGTGGGTGAATGCCCAACCTGCGCGGCTGAAGGTAAGCGCGCTAAGTTGATCGCACGCAAAAATCCACGTACGCTGAAGCGTTTCATTCGTTGCGAAAACTACGACGAATGCGGTACGGGCTATCCGCTACCTCAGTATGGTGCGCTTACGGCAACTGAAGAAGTATGCGAAAGCTGCGGTGCGCCTATGGTTATTGTTACGACTAACCGTGGTCCTTGGAAGCTGTGCCCGAACTTTAACTGCCCCGCAAAGAAGGAAGCGGAAGAAAAGAAGGCTGCGGCAAAGGAAGCTAAGGCAGCTAAGGCAGCAGCAAAAACAGCAGGTAAAACGGGAAAATCAACGAAGAAAACCGCGAAGAAGGCAACAGGAAGAACAACGAAGAAAACCACCAAAGCAACGAGCACATCAAGCAAAGCGGAATAAGACGCTTACTTGTATAGGAAGCGTAAAAAGTAAGATAATAACGATTACACCCTGTTGTGTTTTAAATCGTAACGTAAAGAGGAGCTAATACTATGAGCAAAGTAACCATCGTAGGTGCAGGTAATGTAGGTGCAACTGCAGCACATATCATTGCTTCAAAAAATCTTGCCGACGTTGTTCTGGTGGACGTTGCAGAAGGTCTTCCCCAGGGTAAAGCACTTGATATGATGCATATGCGTTCCGTAGAAAAGTTTACGGTAAACGTTACGGGCACCAACGATTATGCAGCAACAAAAGATTCTGATGTTGTAGTAATTACGGCTGGTATTGCTCGCAAGCCTGGCATGACGCGCGAAGATTTGCTGGGAGTAAATTCTGGCATTATGTCTTCTGTTATTGAACAGGCAATGGAGGCTTCTCCTAACGCGGTTTATATTTGTGTAACCAATCCTCTCGACGTTATGACCTATCTTGCCTACAAGAAATCTGGGCTTCCCGCTAATCGTTTGATGGGTATGGGTGGCGTACTGGATTCTTCCCGTCTTTCTTTTGCGGTATGTGAAAAGCTTGGCTGTGAACCTGCTGACGTAGAGGCATGGGCGCTAGGTGCTCATGGTGAGGGTATGGTTTGCTGGCCTCGCTATACTACGGTAAAGGGCACCCCCATTACTGAACTTCTAAGTACAGAAGAAATTGAAGAAGTTACCAAGCGCTGCACCAAAGGCGGTGCTGAAGTGGTAGCCTTCCTTAAAACTGGCTCTGCCTATTATGCTCCTGGTGCTTCCATTGCAAAGATGGTGGAAGCAATTCTTACCGATTCTAAGGAAGTTATGAGCGTTTGCGCTTACATTGATGGTGAATATGGCTTGAACGATCTCTACATGAATATTCCTTGTCGTTTGGGCAAGAATGGCGTTGAAGAAATTGTTGAATTCGATCTTACCGAAGAAGAAATGGCTGCACTGCACGAATCTGCTGCAAGTGTGAAAAAGGGTTTGGAAAACCTTCCTGAATAAAAAGGATGTCCACTCTAATGAAAGTAGTTACTGCTGCCAGCGTGTATGACACGCTGGCTTGTCTTATTCCGCAACTTGCCAGCGTACTTCCTGACGATATTCTGGCGGGTCTTATGACAGCTCGTGAAGTTGAAACCGGCGAACGTGCACGCATTGTGCTTGATCAGTTGGTGGAAAATGCGCGCATAGCAAAACAGGATAAGGTTCCAATTTGTCAGGATACTGGCACTGTTTGGGTTTGTTTGGAAGTGGGCCCCGATGTGTTGGTGCCCGGCGATGCGCTTTCTCGTGTTAACGAAGCGGTGGCACAGGCGTATAGCGAAGCTCGTTTGCGCAAGTCGGTGGTCTGCGATGCTTTGTTTGACCGAACGAACACAGGGGATAATACTCCTGCTTTTTGTGAAATTCATACGGTTGATGAGCCGGGAGTGGCTCGGTTGCATGTCATGCTTAAGGGTGGCGGTTCGGACAATGCAAGCCGTGTGGTTATGCTTACTCCAAGTGCTGGCAAGCAGGGTATTATCGATACGGTACTGCAATGCGTGCGTGAAAAAGCAGCAAATGCGTGTCCTCCCTTAATTGTGGGTGTAGGTATAGGGGCTACTTTCGATAAGGTTGGTGGCCTTGCTAAGCATGCTCTTATGCGTCCGCTGGGACAAAATCACCCTAATTCAGAAACGGCTGCGTTTGAGGCGGAATTGCTTTCAGCTATTAACGCAACGGGTATTGGCGCAGGAGCATTAGGTGGTTGTACCACCGCTCTTGGAGTAAGAGTTGAAACAGCACCGTGTCATATTGCTGCACTTCCCGTGGCGGTGAATATGGGTTGTTCAGCTATGCGTCGTGCAACGGTAGATCTTGCCTGTGCAGAGGTTCCTGGTGAGGTTACCAAGACGCTTTTAGATGTGCTACAAAGCAAAGGGGTACGGTTCGAAGAAGCAAAGGAGGAGAATTAGCTATGGCGTTAAAGTTAACTCTTCCTCTGGATCGAGAAATTCTTAAAACTCTGAAGGCGGGACAGGCCTGTATGCTTACTGGCCCTTTGTTTACCTTGCGCGATGCGGGTCATCAGCGTCTTTTGGAAGAAATGGGTGAATCTGGCGAGCTACCTTATGGCCTTTCGGGTCAGACCATTTTTTATGCGGGTCCTACCCCCGAAGCGGCGGGCCGTCCCTTTGGTGCTATTGGTCCTACGACGGCTTCTCGTATGGATTTTGCGGCGCCGTATCTTATGGATTGCGGTGTGGCAGCAACTGTTGGTAAAGGAACGCGTTCGGAAGCGGTACGTGAAGCTTGCATGCGCACTGGTGGCGTATACTTCGTAGCGGTAGGTGGCGCTGCAGCGTATTTGGCGAAGTGTGTGCAATCATGCGAAACCTTAGCGTATGATGATTTAGGCACCGAAGCCCTTCGTAAAATTGAAGTTGTTGATTTTCCTGTGTTTGTAGGTATAGATGTTGCAGGAAACGACATTTATTCTCTTGATTGATAGGATCTATTTGTGACCAGCACGCAAGAAACTTCCACGGGTCCAGGCATTTTCATTACCTTTGAAGGTGGTGATGGCGCTGGCAAAACCACGCATATCACGTTTTTGGCCACATGCCTTCGGAACATGGGGCATGAAGTGTTGTGCCTGCGCGAACCCGGCGGAACTTCAATTGGTGAATCGTTGCGACAGATTGTGCTGAACCCGGAAAATTCGGCCATGTCCGACGAAACTGAACTGCTTATTTACGAAGCTGCTCGGGCGCAAATTGTTAAAGAGGTAATTATTCCTGCGCTTGCTCGTGGTGCGGTGGTGCTGCTGGACCGTTTTTATGATTCAACTATTGCCTACCAGGCGCATGGGCGCGGTTTACCCCTATCGTTTGTTCGCCAGGCAAATATCTTTGCGTGTCAAGGAGTGCATCCTTGTCGCACTATTTTGCTTACCACGGAAGCTTCGGCAGAGGTTGGGCTCGATCGCGCTACCCATCATGGTGATGCCGATCGTCTTGAGCAGGCAGGTGCCGATTTTCATGCGCGCGTCAATGCGGCGTTTCTTCGTCTTGCTGCAGAAAATCCTGCACGTATTCGCGTGGTTTCTTCGGCAGGTGCTAAAAATGAAACGGCGCGTGCTATTTTTAAAGAACTGGCTGATGTGTTTAACTGGGGTCCCGAAAGCGAAGTGTGGAAGCAGGGGTTTTTCGATCCCATCCTGAAGCGCAATACGTCAGCTAAGGTACAAATATCATTGGGTGAAGAATAACAGTGAGCGATGTTTTTGACGGTATATTTGGTCAGCCGCGGGTACGAGAGTTCTTTCGTGCCTCAATTGCGTCTGGCCGAGTAAGTCATGCATATTTGTTCACGGGTCCTGCAGGTTCCAATAAAACGGCAGCGGCCTATGCTTTTGCTCAAGCGCTGTTATGCAAGGATCACGGGTGCCGTACCTGTGATGATTGTCGCCGTATTGAACGCAGAAAACACCCTGATGTTCACTTTTACGCGCCCGAAGGTGCGCAAGGATATTTAATTGAGCAAATTCGCGAAATAGTGTCAGGGGTATCTTTGGCGCCTATTCGTGCAAAGGGGAAAATCTACATTCTTGATCGCGTGGACTTGCTTGGGGTAAGCGCGGCTAATGCCTTTTTGAAAACGCTCGAAGAGCCAGTTGAAGGCGTTACCTTTATCTTACTAGGTCGTACGCGAGAAGCGGTTTTACCCACTATTGTGTCTCGCTGCCAGGTGGTGCCGTTTCGTCATATTCCGGCACGAGAAGCGGCGGGTATTCTTTCTCAAAAAACAGGGGTAACCCCTATTCAGGCCCGTATTGCTATTGAAGCGTGTAATGGGTCTATCACGCGCGCTATGGTGTTTGCAAAAAGTGCCGAACGTGCAGAATTTCGTGCGCGCATTATGGAAGTGCTGGGCAATTTACCCTTAAGCGATGAGCGCGATGTTTTGGAATATGCTGCTGAACTTATTGAACGCGCTAAAGCTCCACTTGATAATGTGCGAACTCAGCAAAGTGAAGAATTGGCTGAATCGGCAGATTTCTTAACCAAATCAGCCTTAAAGCAGATAGAGCTTCGTCATAAGCGAGCTCTCAGTATGGCAACGCGCGAATCTCTTAACCAAACCACGTCCATTATTCGTTCGTGGTTGCGCGATATATTGATGATTGCTTCAGGAACCCCCGATTTAGTGGTTAATAAAGATCAACAAGAAGTACTCGAGCGTATGGCGCAAAGGGTGGTGCCGGCAGGCATCATGAGCGCATTACGTGAAACCTATAAGACTGATGAGGTGCTTAGCTATAATGTTTCACCAGAGACATGTTTAGATGTACTTCTTTTTTCGATAAGAGAGGTTTTGAATGGTTCGGGTAACCCCCATTAAACTTCAAGCTGGAACCAGGGTTTTGTGGTTTGATCCAGCTGAATATAACGTATGTGCAGGTGATCGAGTAATCGTTAGCACGGAACGAGGTTCAGAATTTGGTGTCGCCACGGCAGACATCATGGAAGTAAGCGATGAAATGATTGCTCAGTTAAAGTCACCCTTAAAACCGGTTTTGCGTATCGCAGATGAGGCAGACATTGAGCGAGCAGAGGAATTACGTCAAAAAGGCGAAGATGCGCTTGCGACCTTCAAAGAATTAGCAGCTGAGGCAAGCGATCAAATGCGACCAGTTATGGTTGAATTTTTGTTTGATGGCGATAAGGCTGTTTTCTATTTTGAGTCCGAAGAACGCATTGATTTTCGTGATTTGGTTCGTAAGCTTGCAAGCGTATTTCATGTTCGAGTGGATATGCGCCAAATTGGCGTGCGCGATGGCGCGCGTATGATTGGTGGCTTAGGTCATTGTGGCCAGGAACTTTGCTGTGCGCGCATGGGTGGTGAATTTTCTCCCGTTTCTATTCGTATGGCAAAAGAGCAAAATCTTTCGCTTAATCCTCAAAAAATTTCGGGGTGCTGCGGCAGGTTAATGTGCTGTTTGCGCTATGAATATGAAGCGTATAAGGAAGTAAATGCACGTGCTCCTAAAGTGGGCGCAAAAATAGAAATACCTGATGGTATTGCAAAGGTAACGGAAGTTAATGTGCCGCTTGAGCGCATTACTCTTCAGTTGGAAGATGGAAAAACTTTCAAGGTTCCCCTTGAGGAAATGGAAGTTACCGAAGAAGGAAAGCGTCCGAGCCGCATTAGTCAAGAAGTGTTCGACCATTACGCTTCAACGGATCCCTTCTCCTTGTTTGAGCTTGCATCATCGTCTTCCGATTTGGAAGTTTCGTCATTTACTGGTGAAGATAAGCTTGCTGAACCAAAGGCGCGCAGCGTTAAGCCTTCGCATGGTGAAAAATCAACGCGGGGAGAATCGGCGCCAAAAGAAGATAGGCATCGCAGGCCTCGTCGTCGTCGCAGTGTTGAAGTTTCTGCTGATGGAGTAGCTCAGGTAAAAGACGAGCCGCGCACTGCTTCGGTTCGTCAAAAGGAAGATCAAAGCGATGTTTCGCGCAAGCGCGACCGTAATGCTTCGTCTGAAAAAGATTCTCGTCGTAACCAGCGCGAAAAGCGCGATCGTACAAATCGTAGGGAACGCAATAATCGCGGTGCACGAATTGAGCGTGGCGAACATCGCAATCATACTGAACGCAATGATCGTGCGGGACGCAACGATCACGGTGGGCGGATCGAACGAGCTGAACGCACTGAACGTGCCGAGCGTCGTGATCGTGTGGAGCGCAAAGATCGCATTGAGCGCAATGAACGCGGCGACAAGCTTGAACGGAGTGCAAAAAATAATCGCACTCGAAAGCGCCCCGGACAAAAGTCTTCGGGTATACGTAATGCACCAGTGAAATCGCATCAAGCAGGTCATCGTACTAACCAACCAGCGCAACAGAGCCGTGCGGTATCGGGTGAAGCGAAGCAGACTGTTCATCGCAAGCCCCGTCGCCGTCAGCATAAAACAGGAGGGGACACCAACCATGCAAAATAAGGACTATGCGCTTTTAACTGACTTGTATCAACTTACTATGGCGCAAGGGTATTGGGCTTGCGGCAAGGTGGAAGAGCAGGGGTGCTTCCACATCTTTTTCCGTAACCCTCCTTTTAATGGGGGATTTGCTATTGCAAGTGGCATGGATCACATTGCTGAAGTGGTAGAAAACTTCAAGATAACTGACGAAAACATTGCTTATCTTGCTTCATTGGATGCTCCTGGTGGAGGAAAGTTATTCAATCCTGATTTTCTTGAATATCTGCGTAATTTGGAATTAACCGTAGATATTGATGCGGTGCGTGAAGGTACGGTTATCTTCCCGAACGATCCTTTTGTTCGGGTTATTGGCTCGGTTTTGCAGTGCCAGCTCCTAGAGACCCAACTACTTAATTGTGTGAACTTTGAAACGTTGGCGGCCACTAAAGCGGCACGCATTTGTCATGTAGCGAAAACACCCGTGGCTGAATTTGGTCTTCGTCGTGCGCAGGGCGAATCGGGCGGTTTGCGTGCTTCACGTGCGTGCATTGTGGGTGGTTGTGCTTCTACTTCCAATGTGCTGGCGGGGCGTATGTTTGGCCTTCCGGTATCGGGAACCCATGCCCATGCTTGGGTTATGGCCTTTGATGATGAGCTGGAAGCGTTTCGCGCCTATGCTAAAGAATTCCCCACTAACTGCGTGTTGTTGGTAGATACCTATGATGTGGAACAGGGTCTGAAGAATGCCATTACGGTGGGTCTTGAAATGAAGGCGCGCGGCGAACATTTAACTGGCGTTCGTATTGATTCGGGTGACTTGGCATGGCATGCGAAGCTCGCACGCAAAATGCTTGACGAAGCGGGGCTTACCGATACGGGCGTTGTTCTTTCCAATGATTTGGATGAATTTACTATTAAGTCTATTTTGGATTCTGGTGCACAAGTTGCCTCATGGGGTGTAGGTACTAAGATGGTTACCGCCTACGACCAACCAGCTTTAGGCGGGGTATACAAGCTTGCCGCAAAGCGTGTGGGTAATGAAGGCGAATGGGAACCTATCATGAAGGTAACCGGTCAGTCTTCTAAACAAACGGTACCAGGTGTTTTGGATGTTCGTCGTTACTTCCATGATTCGGGCAAGCTTGCAGGCGATATGGTATATGACATCAATTACGGCATTGAAAAAGAACGTATTGTCGATCCAGCTGATGAACTTCGTCAAAAAGATTTGTCAAACAAGCGTTATATCACCTTGCTCGAACCTCTTGCGCGAGCGGGAAAAGTGGTTTTGAAGGATGAATACCGCAATGCGCTTATCGCACGGGATTACTGTCGCGAACAGCTAGAACTTCTTGATGAAAGCCAGACGCGAATTGTAAACCCACATTCATATCCTGTAGGACTGGAATATGCACTGTTCTATCGTCGCCATGAATTAGCTTCGCGTCTGTTGGGGCTTAAATAAACATCTTTCGTATTGGATTTGTTGGAAAGGCACCGTAGATGATCAAAATCGTGACCGACTCGGTAGCATCATTGCCCACAGAAATCGCAAAGCAAGAAGAGGTGGAAGTGGTATCGCTCTACCTTAATGTAGATGGTAAAGAATACGCAGATTTAGACATGGATGTGGATGCCTTTTATGAGCGCATCTACGAAATGGCAGATAATCCGCCTACTTCCAGTCAACCTTCGCAAGCAAAGTTGGAAGCACTGTTCGAATCCATTGCAAAAGCGGGTGACGAAGTGCTAGGTATTTGGATTTCTTCAAAACTATCCGGGGCTTTTGAAGGGGTGCTTCGTGCGGCACGCGCGGTGGAGGCGCGCAATATTAATTTTTCGTACTGCATGATAGATTCTTCTTCCTGCGGATTCGATGAAGCATTTCCGGTGCTTGCAGGTATTCGATCAGCAAAAGAAGGTAAAACGCTTTCAGAAGTGGCACATGATGTACTGGAATCAATCAGAAGTACGCGATTTTTATTTACTCCTGAAAGCTTAACGTTTCTGCAAAAAGGTGGCCGCATTGGTGGGGCGGCAGCATTGTTGGGAAATCTTATTAAGCTTTCCCCGGTGCTTACGGTTGTTGATGGCATTCCGCAAGCAATGGCTAAGGTACGCACCCAGAAAAAAGCCCTGCAGAAAATAATTTCTATTATGGAAGAAGATAAGGCAGCTTGCGGTGGCCTTAAGAACCTGGTTGTGCATTATATTGGTGAAAAAACGCCTGCACTTACGTGGGCGCGAGAGGTAATTGAACCTTTGTTGGGCAGAGCGGTGGAAGTGCATCCGGTGAGTCCTGTTGTTGGGCTTCATGTGGGACCTGCAGTAGGTATTGCGTATGAATGCAATTCTCCTCTAGAAGGGAAAATTACCAAAGATGTTTCGTCTTTAGCGGTTTTTAGCTAAAAGAAGAGAAGGGATGAATCAGTGGAAATCAAATGTAATTTAATTCTGGATTCCTGCTGCGACTTACCTCATGACATGGTGCAGAGGGAAGGTATTTACCTGGTAAATTTCCCTTACTTTGATGATGAAGGCGAGCATTTGGACGACCTGTATCAAAGCTGTACGGCACATGATTTTTATGAGGGCATGCGCAATGGAAGCGAACCTCATACTGCACAGGTTCCTATGCAGGCTTTGCAGGAGGCATACCAGTGGGCTGTTGACCAGGGGGTTCCTACGGTATATCTCAGCTTTTCCAGTGGGCTTTCGGGCACGTTTGATACAGCAGCAATGCTTCTGGAACAAATGAAGTCAGAAAACCCCGATTTAGAGCTTTATTTGGTTGATACCAAGCTCGCTTCAGTTGCTGAAGCTTTGTTGGTGTATGAGGCGCTTAACCAGCGAGAAAAAGGTTTAACCGCCAAGGAAATGGTTACCTGGGCGGAAGAGGCGCGTTATTTCGTTGATGCTCAATTTATGGTGGATGATTTGGAAGCTCTGCGTCGTGGTGGACGTATTCCTTCTTCGGTTGCTTTTGCGGGCTCTAAACTAGATGTTAAGCCGCTTTTGGGAATCGATATGGAAGGCAAGCTTGCTTTAACGGGTGTTGCGCGTGGACGAAAGAAGGGCGTTAAATCCTTGGTTGATTATTGGAGCAAACGCCGCAGTGACGCGGGTCATGTGCAAAACGTGGTTGTGGGCGGTGCTGATTGTCTTAAAGATGCGGAACGTTTAGTTTCTCTTCTTACCAAGGAAGATGAATCGATCTTAATTTTGGAATCCAGTATTGGACCGGTAATTGGCAGCCACGTAGGGCCAGGAATGCTTGCGGTAGTATTTTGGGGTCCTGATAAACGTAAAGACTTGTCAGTTGCTGATCGTATTGCAAGCAAAGTTCGTGGAAAATAGCGAATAAGTGTTACCGACTAAGCACATCGGTTGAATTTTTATTGAGCAGTTTTTGCGATTCGAACTGGGAAAGGCAGAATATATATGACGGCAAGCACGCGTAAGGCAGCAAGTGCAGTTAAGACCTATAGTTTTGCGGGGGATGCCAAGGTTGCGTCATTTCTTGGGCAATCTTTGCAGGCAAGCGGATATACCCCAGTTAATGTTTCTGAGGCAGATGTAGTTTTTGCCTACTGCGTAAGTGAATCTGCTCTTGAAGATTTGTATTACGACAGTAAAGGTTTGTTGCAGTCGACCAAAAAAGGGGTAATTCTGGTTGATTTAAGCCCTTCAACGGTTTCCTTTGCTCAAGAATTGTGTGCAATGGGCTCCGTAAGTGAAAAGCATGTGCTTGATGCACCACTGGTAGTTCAAAATATTGTGCACGAACAAGCCTTTTCTGATCTTTCTAACTTGTCTGTTGTAGCTGGTGGCACCGAAGAAGTGTTTAAGCAGGTAGAGCCTATGCTTCGTTCGTTTGCTGGCAAGGCTTTATGGATGGGCAAAGCGGGATGTGGTCAAGCTACAAAAGCGGCGCTTACCTTGTCTTCGGCTGCAGCATTAGTTGGTTTAGTGGAAGCATATTCTTCTTTGAAGTCTTCAGAGTTACAGGAAGCACAGGTAGACCGCGACGATTTCATGGATGTGGCTCTTTCGCTGCGTATGCTTACCCCTGCTCAAGAAGCTTTTGTCGAAGCAATGGAGGCAGACGAATTTGAGGGTAGCGCCTATACGATAGAACATCTTATGGGTGATTTGGCAGCAGCTCTTGCGTGCGTGGATGATGGGGATACTATTCTTCCTCAGGCTGAAGCTGGTTTCCGCTTGATGGAACTTTTGGCTATGGTCGGCGGGGTAACCTTTAGCCCTGCGGCCTTGAAGCTGGTATTTGCTGATGAAGAAACCAGCAAAAAATATGGTCTTGATTGGGCACGTGCGGAAGGCGCGTATGATCATGATCACGAATGTGACTGTGATGATCCTGATCATGAATGCACCTGTGATGATGACTGCGATTGCGGGCACCATCATCAGCATCAACACGGCGCTCAGTCAGGTTCTGGGTATATCAGCTTCTCTTCAAATTAACGAGCTTTTGTTTGTAAATAACACTACATATGAAGATCAATATCGTTGCTGTAACGTGTGTCCTCGTAGATGCGGGGTAGATCGTACTGCAGGGCAGCTGGGCGTTTGCAAAGCTCCTGCAGTGCTTCGCATTGGACGCGCAGCGCTTCACTGGTGGGAAGAGCCCTGTTTGGTGGGCGATCAGGGTAGCGGTGCGGTGTTTTTCTCGTATTGCCCATTGGGATGCGTGTACTGTCAGAATGAAGATTTGGTAGCAGGAGCAGGGGTTGAAGTTGGTTTCGAGCAATTTAAGCAAACGCTTCTTCGCCTGCAAAATGAAGAACATGCGGCAAATATAAACCTGGTGACTCCATCCCATTATGTTCCTACGATTGCTGAAGCCTTGGCTCAGCTACGACAAGGCTCGCGTTTCGATTCTGATTCGCACTTGCATATTCCGGTGATGTATAACACCTCTAGCTACGATTCAGTGGAAAGTCTTAAGCTTCTTCGCGGGCTAGTAGATATTTATTTGGCGGATTTTAAATACGTTACTCCCGAGATAGCTCAAAGGTTTTCCCATGCTGTTAATTACCCTTCTGTTGCGCTTGCAGCGTTGGATGAAATGGTGACGCAAATCTCTTCGTGGGAAGAAGATGAACGGGGCTTATTGCAAAAAGGCATTATTGTGCGTCATTTGGTTTTACCAGGTCAGATTGAAGAATCGCTGCGTGTTTTGAAGGTCTTGCATGAACGCTATGGCGGTAGTATTCGCTTGAGTATTATGAATCAGTACACACCTTTGCGGGAAGATCTCGTGCGCTATGGGTTGTCAGGTAAGGTTTCTGATGAAGAATACGAAACCGTGCTCGACTATGCAGACTTTTTAGGTATTGAAGATTATTTTTGGCAAGAAGGTGGCGCTGCCACCGAAAGCTTTATTCCTGCGTTTGATGGCACGGGTGTTGTTTAAGATGCGTGAAAGGTGACTGTAATGCTGTTGTGGCTACCTTGCGATCAATTCCGAGTTATTCAAATTAGATAGTTCTCATTTTTGTTGGCTTATGTCATAATGAATAACGCTTTTTGCCGGCATGGCGCAACGGTAGCGCAACTGATTTGTAATCAGTGGGTTGCGGGTTCGATTCCTGTTGCCGGCACCATTTATTTTTGCAGGTCATCGGGGTATTTTGCCTCGGTGACTTTTTGGTTTTTAAGGTTCAAAAATTACCAAATGTGACAATCACGTGACAATGGCTAAAAATTAGGCGGTTTTCAGCGTGACAAGTGCCCTGTCCACTTGCTACGCGTTGGCTATTCAAAATCGTACGTGTCAATTTCTTCAAGCGTTTCAACGTGAAGGCAAATCTCATTACCTTCATCGTCCATATACCAGCAATACTGACCTTTTTCATCCTCGGTGAAAGTTACAATTTCCCAGCTGATATAACGACGAAGATTGTCGTCGTTGGGTTCGATGTCGGCATATTCCAGCACGGTACGTGCGGCTATAAGCTGCTGATCAGATAAACCTTCAAACATGATTGCTCCTTATAGTTGGCGTGCATATTCCAACCTATCTGGGGCATTTCGTAATAAGCCTCGTGGTTTGCTTTGTATGGGTAGTAAGGTTGGAATCCTGTATGCGATTACTGTCTGACGAGAAGTAATAATAAAACGAAACCCCAAAGTTTTCACTCTGGGGTTCAAAAAACATGAAAGGCGGTAAAGGGAGTTGGTGCACAGTGGTGTGTACTTAAACCTTGCGCATTTAAACAAAGCACAAAAAAGCGAACCTAGCAAAAATGAAATTTAGCCAAGGTTCGCTGTTCGATCTAAAATTCGTTTGTTGTGCGACTTTAGGCCTATTCGGGATCTTGCATAATTACGGCAACAAACGTTAAGGGCTCGGTGTTGCTTTCATTTTTAATGCCATGGGTACTGCCGCTTTCGCATAACATAGCATCTCCAGGGGCTACCTGGTATTCAACGCCATTTTCGGTATAGAGTGCTTTACCGGAAGTAATGAAATACAGTTCGCATTCACCTTCGTGCTTGTGAATACCTAAAGAGCTGTTGGGTTCTACAGTAATTTGGGAGATATAGGTGCATTTACCACCCACTTCGGCAATTTTTTCTTCGGAAAGCAGACGGTCGCGAATCATGAAGCCTTCGCCGCCGTTTACTTTTTCTACTCGTTGGGTTTCGCGATTTGAATAAACTGGCATGATGTCCTCCTTGTTTTCCGTACGTTTATGGATGTGGCTGCGTAGTTTTGCCGGGACGCCTTATGTTGATGTGGCTAGGTGGGTGTGCGGTACAAGTATTGAAAGAAAAAGGCGCCCAGCTATAGGCGCCTTATTTGTTTGAAATGCAACTTATACGGTACCCATCTGCCAAGAATTTAGATAAGCGCTTTGTTCGGGGGTCAGGGTATCAATGGTTACGCCCAAGGTTTCCAGTTTTAAGCGCGCAATGGCATTGTCAATATCAGCGGGAACATCGTAGCAATCAGGATCCATTTCATCGGCGTGCTTTGCCATGAATTCAGCGCATAATGCTTGATTTGCAAAGCTCATATCCATAACAGATGCCGGATGGCCTTCGGCGCAGGAAAGATTTACCAAACGGCCTTCTGCCAGCAAAACAACCTTATTGCCATTAGGAAGCGTATATTCTTCAACAAAGGGACGAAGGGTTTTGTGCTCGGTGGCATTTTCTTCCAGCCAAGGAATATTAATTTCAGAATTGAAGTGTCCAGAATTGCATACGATAGCGCCATCTTTCATGTTTTCAAACATGGGGCCATCGATAACGTTAAGGTCGCCCGTAACCGTTACCCATACATCGCACAGAGCAGCTGCTTCAACGGCAGGCATTACACGGAAGCCATCCATGATAGCTTCCAGTGCTTTTAGTGGGTCAACTTCGCACACGATAACCTGAGCACCCATGCCGCGACCACGCATGGCAACGCCACGACCACACCAGCCATATCCTGAAACTACCAGGGTACGACCAGCAAGCAGGCGGTTGGTAGCACGAATAATGCCATCAAGGGTCGATTGGCCTGTGCCGTAACGATTATCGAAGAAATGCTTAGTCTTTGCTTCGTTAACGGCAATGATGGGGTACTTCAAAGCACCCTGCTTTGCCATGGCGGCAAGACGAATAACGCCCGTGGTTGTTTCTTCGGTGCCACCAATAATAGTTTCCAGAGCATCGGTGCGGGTTTCATGAATGCGACCTACCACATCGGCACCGTCATCCATGGTGATTTGGGGAAGGGTATCAATGACCGCATCAACATGCTCGTAATATGTTTGGGTGTTTTCACCCTTGATGGCGTAAACTGGAATTTCGAAATGCTTTACCAATGCTGCGGCGGTGTCGTCCTGGGTGGACAGAGGGTTGGAAGCACACAGGGTTACTTCAGCGCCACCAGCTTTCAGGGTGCGCATCAAATTGGCGGTTTCGGTAGTTACATGCAAGCAGGCGCCAATACGTACCCCTTGCAGAGGCTTTTCTTTTTCGAAACGTTCACGGATAGAAGCAAGTACTGGCATATCACGATCAGCCCAAAGGATGCGATCAAGACCAGCATCTGCGAGATTGATATCTTTAATGTCGTAGTTCATGGGAACCTCCTTAACTATGTTAAGGGTACCACGGTACGTCCGCTGTACCCGTATAAGGTCGCTTCATTTATGATATTTCTTCAATTTCGCGCCTTCGTTTTGCCACGAAAGGGCGATTTTGCTACAAAAGCTTTCCGTTGTTTGCTTGGTGTAAGGAAAAAGAGTGTGGAGGCATTGTGCAGACATCGTGTTTAGAATGCGCAAACAGGCAGATTTCTTAGGACAACAAGCAACAAATTGTTTACTTAACGTGCGATGCCTTTCATAAAAGTCTATAATCCCCAAATGCAAGAAGTGCGCTCTGGTTTGAATGGCTGCAGAGTGCATCAAAACGATGAGGCACGGCTAAAGGAGCCTTTGTGTTAGAGGAAATGCTATCGTCCCTTTCGTTTGTGGACTTTTTTAATATGTGCGTATTTGTAGTGTTTACTTGCTGCTACGCCTATCAAATTGTATACGTGTTCATTTCCTTAGCTAAAAAGCCTCCCGAGCTTACTGCTAAGAAAAATCATCGTTATGCGGTTTTGATTTCTGCTCGTAACGAAAACGCCGTTATCGGTGACCTTATTCACAGTATTCGTGTTCAAAATTATCCCCAGGAACTTATTGATATATTTGTTATTGCCGATAACTGCACCGACAACACGGCGGCAGTTGCTCAAGAAGCGGGCGCAATTGTATTTCCTCGTTTCAACAAGGAAGAAATTGGTAAAGGCTACGCGCTTGATTACGGTTTCGCCTGCATTCGTCAGCATTATGCGGACAACAATTATGAAGCCTATTTTGTGTTCGATGCCGACAATGTATTGGACGTAAATTATTTCCGCGAAATGAACAAAGTGTTCGACAATGGCGCGCTTGCTTCCACCAGCTATCGTAACTCCAAGAACTATGGTTCTAACTGGATTACTGCTGGGTATGCGGTGTGGTTTATGCGCGAAGCAAAGTATCTTTCTCAGGCGCGTTTAACAGTAGGCACCAGCTGCATGGTATCGGGTACTGGCTTTTTCATTAGTGCAAAAGTAATTGATGAAATGGGCGGGTGGAAATACCACTTGCTTACGGAAGATATCGAGTTTTCTACCGATAGTATTATTCATGGGCGTCGTATTGCCTATTGCCCCACCGCTATGCTCTATGACGAACAGCCGTTGACGTTCCGCGATTCATGGAATCAGCGTTTTCGTTGGGCAAAAGGTTTCTATCAGGTATTTTTTGGCTACGGCGGAAAGTTGTTTAAGGGTATTTTCACCAATCCTAAGGGTTCCCGCTTTGCGTGTTATGACATGCTGATGACGGTATGCCCTGCAATGTTACTTACTATTATTACGATCGTATTCAATGCGGCAATTATTATTCTGGGTGTAACCGGAGTTATGTCCACCGGCGTGATGATTACTTCATCGCTTTCTTCCATATTCTTCTGTTTGTTTAATTTCACCTTGTTTATGTTCATGTTTGGTGCGCTTACCACCTTTACAGAATGGGACAACATTCATGCGCCCGCACATAAAAAGATTTTGTATATGTTTACCTTCCCGCTGTTCATGATTACCTACATTCCTATTGCGCTGGTTGCTTTGGTTAAGAAAGCGTCATGGAAGCCTATTCAGCACAGTATTTCGGTGGATGTTCAGGAATTTGCTCAGGCAAATGCTAAGGATACCGATCGCATTTAATTTGATTTAGCTGCGTGCCTTTATACACAGTTCCTAGTTTGTTTAGACAACCGTTTCTGCACGCTTATGCGTAATATTCGGCGTTTAGAATGGGATGCAATTTAGGCGCGACTAAAGGTAAGTCCATATATGGGTACCTTAGTTACTTGGCGTAAGGTGTTTGCGGCTGCAAATAGGGTAGCGCCTGTCGTCATGACGTCATCAATAAGAAGTATGTGTCGGTAGGGCAAAAGTTCTGTTTGAGCATTAGGGCGCAAGGTAAAAGAACCTGTCATATTTTGCAATCTGTCTTTTCCGCCAAGCAAGCGCTGGTCTTTCCTCGTTTGAACTGAAAGCGCGTGCACTAAAGGGATTTGTGTTTGTATTTCGAGTTGTTGAGCTAGCAGCTGCATATGATCAAATCCGCGCTCTCTTTTTGCTGCCTTGCGTGTAGGTATGGCGACGATGGCAGCTTCTTGTTTCCAAGAACAGGGAAGAACGTCAGCCATAAATGAAGCAAGTATGCTGGCAAGTCGCTGTTCTCCGCGGTCTTTGTAACAGGTAACCATGCGTCTTGTTCGGGAAGTGAGCATGGTTGTACTTACACAACCTTCCAAAGGAAATGAATCAAACTGTTTCCAATCAAGAATGAAACGATTGCATTCAGTACAAATATGAATGCCGTTTGCTGCGCCGCAGATAGGGCATGCTTTTAGTTGATCAAGATAGGGAAGGTTTACGCGGCAACGATGGCATAAAAGGGTGCCAGGCGTATCGCAAATTACGCAACGGGTGGGCCACAATGTTTCGAGTGCTGCTTCATGCAGGAGCGCTAAGGAAGCCAAGAGCGTTTCTGCAATTTTGGAGGTAACAGGGGAGGTGTTGCAAGGCGGTTTCGAGGATTTCATACCTTCCTTCTTTCGGTGTCTGTGTACGGTGTTTGTCTAGACGCGCTTTTCAAATTTGTTTATCGGCGTATTGTTCGTTTGCGGTTCATGCTTTCTTTGCGCAGTTAATGGCGTTTTCCTACGTAACCTTATGATGCATCCTAAAAGTGCATATCTTTCTCATACGGCATCTTGAGAATTCCTGTGAGCGGAACAAAAGTTGAATTTGTCAATATAATTTACGTTTTCTTAAGGTCTTATGCGGTATCTGGTAGACTAGGAATGCTTCTTTCAGGTCTGTGGTTGCGGTTTTTCCTAGTCCAAGGCAGATGCGGTCAAAAGGATCCACGTAAGCTACCGGTGGCAAAGATATTTGCCAGGAGCGATCATGGCGCATCCTAGGGGTAAGTCGTACCGTCTGCGGGATAGGCAGCATAGGGCTGCACAGACGAGAGAACGATGTTGATAAGGCTTAGTTCCAGTACGCGAGTGTGGGGGCAAAGACCAGGTCAGCTGAAAGAAGTTTAGAGAGAACAGAAAAGAAGGGATCGTCTTAGATGAAACGCGCATCAGTTCTTGTGCTTAGTTTGGTGGTTGCGCTTTGTTTGGCGCTGCCATTGGCAGGCTGCTCTTCGAGCAACTACACTCCTCAGTTAAAAGAACAGACAGTCAATGATTCTGCCCTTAATACAGCAGGCACCTTGCGGGTAGGCATTAATGCTTCCAACCCTCCTTATGCAGCACAGTCCAACGGAACTATTGTTGGTATTGATGTTGATATCGCAGCTGCTCTTGCCGATGAGCTTGGATTAAAGCTTGAATTGGTTGACGTAGGAACTGCAATCGATACTGCCTTTGAGCGCGAAAACGTAGATATTGTCATGGGTGCAGAAGAAGCCAATTCTGCTTACTGGATGTCAGATGAGTATATGAATTCTGGTATCGCGTTGTTTTCTTTGACGGAAGATGCTCAGGCACCTACAGAGGCGGGTTCCTTTAAGATAGCTGCTCAGTCTTCTTCTATGAGTGCGTGGGAAGTAACCGATCATTATGGGGAGTCCTGTTTGGAAAACGCTGGCGATCCTACAGCGGCTTTTGAAATGTTAAGTACCGGATCAGTTAACTATGTTGCTGCTGAGAGCACCATTGGGCAGTACGTAATTCATACTTCAGGCATTGAAGCATACCCTATTGCCTTGCTTCAGGCAGCTACGCCACGTGCTATTGCAGTGGGTGCCGACAATACTGAACTGCAGCAGGCGGTAAGTAATTCGCTTAGCTCTTTGGTTAATGGCGGCGTGGTAGAGGTTATTGAAGGTAAGTGGCTTGGTGGCCATGTTGATATTTCTGGGCTTTCGGTAATTTCTGCTTCAGCACCGAAAGAGTCTTCTGATGAGTCGGATGAAAGCACTTCTGAGGATACCTCAGGAACTGATAGTTCTACCGATGCAGAAAATTCCGATTCGAGCGATACCGCTACGGAATAAACCTCCCTTCTTGTTTATGTTTACTGGTTTTGTACCCCATGGAGAAGCTTGGAATTCTTCATGGGGTACTTTTTTGTAGATTTACCTTTCGTATTTGTAAATATGGTTTCGGGATGATTACAAACAGAAGAGCTGGCCAGTTGATTGATTCTTTCTTTGTACTCTAAAAGCGACAAAAGTGGCGTAAAAGAAAACGCATAAGCATTTTAGAAAAGGAGAAGTCATGACCTATCAACAAGGTGGTCCGCAGCCTCCTGTTCCACCGGAGAACAATAACTTATCGCAGGGTCAGCAAACAGGAAGTCAGGTTTACGGTTCGGCGGAACCACAAATGCATAACACAGCATCTAATTTTCAAGACACTTCTTCAACTACCGCGGCTTACGCTCAAGCACCACAATCTGCTCAGCCCCAAGGGCAGCCACAAAAGCCGAAAAAACATCATTCCTTTTCTTGGAAAACGTTTGTAACAGCTTTTTGTGGAGCTCTTCTTGCTTGTATTCTTGCCCTGGGTGTATACAGCGTGGTGCAGCCGAGCGGATCTTCTACCGTGCTTGGCGGTAGTGGTGGCAGTATTACCGTTGATGGCGAAGATACCACCTTGCCAGAAGCAGTATCTCAGAAGTGCTTACCTTCGGTAGTTAATATTGACGTATATACCCAAACGTCCTCACGTGGCTTTATGGGGATGGTCGATCAGTCAGATGATGAATATACGGAATCCTCACTAGGGTCGGGCATCATTATTTCTTCTGATGGTTATATTTTGACCAACTATCATGTAATTGAAGATGCCGATCGCCTGCAGGTAACAGCTGATGGTGGCGAATATGAAGCGCAGGTTATTGGTACCGATCCCTCAAGCGACCTTGCGGTATTAAAGATTGACGCAACCGATTTGACCGCTATCGAAATTGGTTCTTCAGCGGATTTGACGGTTGGTGAATGGGTAATGGCGCTCGGAAGCCCGTATGGTTTAGAGCAGTCGGTATCAACAGGTATTGTTTCTGCAACAAGCCGTACTACATCTACCCTTAATAGTGATACTTCCAGCGCGGTTTATACCAATCTTATTCAGACCGATGCAG
>OCHV01000371.1_pt1 | contig 38610 bp, 28 predicted proteins | sample 1538461 | NCBI WGS metagenome assembly OCHV01 (sample SAMN04571692, study PRJEB22368) | human gut metagenome | biome: human gut; material: stool | host: Homo sapiens | place: Luxembourg | collected 2012-08-03 | reverse complement strand
CACATCGGACTGCTCGGACACGGCCCCGGCATCAAGTTCCGAAACATACGAATCAAGGAGCTGCCCGCGGCGAAGACCAAAAAATAGCCCTGACCCTCTGAAAGCGAACCCGCCCGAAATTCGGGCGGGTTTTTGCGAACAGCAGGCCCGAATATCGCAAAAATTGTGTTATATTTGCAAAAAATAGGCCGGAGCGCAGCCTCCGCGCCGCCGAGTTCAGAATAAAAACCTAAAAGAAAAAACCATGCTTATCCCTTGTGCAATCGGTTACGGGCAGATCATCGTAATCGTATTGGTAGTCATCCTGCTCTTCGGAGGCAAGAAAATCCCCGAACTGATGCGCGGACTGGGCCGCGGCGTCAAAGAATTCAAGGATGCCGTCAACAAAGACTATACGGCCGAAGACAACAAACCCGGAGACAAATCCGACTCCGGAAAGACCGAGTAATCACACCTGTTCCGCGGCGGCAAACAAATGAACATGAAAAAAAAGGATCCGGAGTCGACGGAGATGACTTTTTTCGAGCACATCGACGCCCTGCGCCCGCATCTGGTGCGAGGGGTGATGGCAATCGGAGTCATCGGACTGGTGGCCTTCTTCTGCAAGAGTTTCATTATCGACACGGTGCTGTTCGGGCCACAAAGCCCGGACTTCCCCACCAACCGCATGCTGACATGGGTGGGCGCCCAGTGGGCGCATATGGCCGAATGGCTCAACAGCGTGCTCGGCACGTCGTTCGACACCGATCCGGAGACCTTCCGCATCGCCAACGACCGTTTCTCGATCATCAACACTTCGCTGTCCGGGCAGTTCAACCTCCACATGAAGATCTCGCTCCTGACGGGACTGGCAATGGCCATGCCCTACACGCTGTGGGAGTTCTGGCGCTTCGTACGCCCGGCGCTCACGCCGAAGGAGATTCAGGGAACCCACCTGTTCGTATTCTGGGTGTCGCTCTGTTTCTTCGGAGGGCTGCTGTTCGGTTATTTCGTCATGGCGCCGCTGTCGATCAACTTCTTCGCCAACTACCAGGCCAGCGAGTTCATCACCAACATGTTCGACATCAGCGACTACCTGACCACCGTCATCATCGTCTCGATAGCCTGCGCCTTCATGTTCGAACTGCCGCTGCTGATCTACTTCCTGACCCGCATGGGGCTGGTTTCGGCCGGATTCCTCCGCAAATACCGACGCCATGCGTTCGTCATACTGCTCGTCGTCGCGGCAATCATAACCCCGCCCGACATATTCAGCCTCATTCTGGTGATCCTGCCGCTATACGGGCTGTATGAATTGAGCATCAAACTCGCGGAGCGGACCGAGCGCAAGCACGCCGCCGAAGAGGAACAAACGACGGAAATGACGGAAACGACGGAATAGCAGAAGACATATGGAGCGAACAAGCGAAACGAAGCCCGTCACGATCGTAGCCATCGGGGCGGGCAACCGTACCAACAAATACCTCGAATACGCGATCCGGAATCCCGACCGGCTGAAACTGGTCGGCGTAGCGGAGCTCAACGACATCCGCCGCCACGCAGTCGCCTCCAAATTCGGACTGAAGCCCGAAGAGTGCTTCGCCGACTACGAACGCTTTTTCGAAAACCCCGTCCCGGCCGACGCCATCCTGATCGGAACGCCCGAGAACATGCACTTCGAGCCTTGCATGAAGGCCATCGAGGCGGGTTACAACGTCCTGCTCGAAAAACCGATCGCGCAGTCGCTGCCCGAATGCTGCCGCATCGCCGAAGCGGCGCGGCGCAAAGGGGTCATCGTCGGCGTCTGCCACGTCCTGCGATACCATCCCTATTTCATCAAGATCAAGGAGATCGTCGACTCGGGCCAGCTGGGAGAGATCATATCGATCAGCCACCTCGCAGCCGTGGGGCTCGACCGAACCACACACGGATTCGTCCGCGGCATGTGGCGCCGCGAGGAGATCACCAACCCGATGCTGATTTCGAAATGCTGCCACGACATCGACTTCCTGCTGTGGCTCACCGAGGCGCGCTGCCGCAAACTATCGTCGTTCGGGTCCCTGCGCTGGTTCCGGGCCGAGAACGCCCCGAAGGGAAGCACGCCCCGGTGCATCGACTGCCCGCTGGAAAAGGAGTGCCCCTACTCGGCAGTGGACCTCTACTATAACCGGCGCGACTGGATTTCGAATTTCGACGTCCCGGAAGGCGCGACGCTCGACGAGGTCATACTCCGACAGTTGCGCACGGGCGATTACGGCCGATGCGTGTTCCGCTGCGACAACGACGTGGTGGACCACCAGATCGTATCCATGGAAATGGAAAACGACGTCACGATCTCCTTCTCGATGGATGCCTTCACCCTCGGCGACCAGCGAGAGACACACATACGGCTGACTCACGGCGAAATCGACGGTGACGAACGCATCCTGCGCGTGCGCCGATTCCGGGGCGGGGAAGAGCAGGTATACGATTTCTCCGGCATACTCGGCAAGCCATTCCACGCCGGAGCCGACCTAAATCTGGTCGAGGATTTCGTCGACACGATCAGCCGCAGGGAGCACCGCTTCCGCACATCAATCGGAAAATCGGTCGAAAGCCACCGGATATGCTTCGAAGCCGAGCGAAGCAGACTATCCGGACAGACCGTAATCCTCGACCAAACACGCTGATCGCCCCGGGCACAAACAGGCAGGCTGCAACCTCTCGGTTGCAGCCTGCCTGTTTGTCAGCGTCATTCGACCGCCAGCTCCCGGTCGATCCGATCGGCCATGTAGCGGCAGAAACTGCGCGTATCGGCCAAGGGAGCCGACGCAGCGCCCCGCCGGTACATCGCCTTCATGTCGAGCAGCAGTCCGTAGAACAGATGCTCCCGGAAGGCGGGAATCACCCGCGGCGTCCGGTAGCCGTAGGCAGCGCCCTGCACCTCGCCGGCGCCCAACGGCGTGAAATCGTCGGCCCGGCGCTCCGCCGGCATGTCCGGAAGCGTCCCGGCGTCAGCCGCCGGGAACAGATCGCCGCCGTCGGACAGCGAACCGGCCCCGTCAAACAGCGCGAAGGCGCTTCCCGAACCCGACGAAGGCTTATCTTTGACGTTGGCCGCGGCGACGGTCGATTTGAGCAGCGACTGTTGCAGATTACGGACATGGTCCGTCAGCGGTTCGCGCGAACGGAGCCGCTCCTCGAACCACGCCACGAGGTCCTTCGCCATGAGGTCGGCCGTATAAGGATCGTCAGCCTTCGAAGCCGCGAGGTCCAGCGTTCCGAGCTTTTCAAGAAGCGTGCGCGCAATCCGGCGCTGGAGGTATTCGCATGCCTGCACGCGGTTGTAAACGTTCTTCGACACCCCCTGCCGGTCGATCCAGCCGAGGTCGGCGGTCAGGGCGAGCGCCTCGCGCAGGGCGCGTCGCTGCACTTCGCGCGGCACGGCCGTGCAGGCGGGCCGGGCCGTTCCCTCGTAGACCGGATTCATATAGACGCCCCCGATGTAGCGCATCAGCTGCAAGGCGAGGGAGTTGACGCGCAGAACCATCTCCGTGAGCAGCTCCTCGCGGAACTTGTAGTCGCCGTCGCGGCCCGAAAGCCACCCGTCGCCGTGCTCGGCGACATATTTCAGATTGGCCGATTGCAGCGCCACGCTCCGGAACAGGTCGTCGCCCAGGTCTCCGGCCCCCACGCGGGGATCGTAAGTCCCGGAGGCGTACTGCGCGAAGAAACAGCGGGGGTCTCCCTCCTTCGAGGCGAGCAGGCGGCGCAGCTCCGGAACCTCGTCGTGCGGCGTCACAGCCCCCGGAACGGGCTTGTAGAGCCACTCGACAGCCAGATAATCGTAAGGACCCAGCGCATCGGCCACGAGCTTCACACCGCGCTCCCTGTCGCCCGGCTGCGCGACGATGTTGTAGAACACGTCGTCGGTGATCGACGCCGCCAGGCCGTTTTCCCACGTAAACGACGGCGAACGGAGCGAGTCGGTCGGATAGGCCGACGAGGCGGCGTAGTTGGGCATCACGCCGAAAGCCGAGGCCGCACGGCGGGCCACCATGGCCGTTAGGGCGTCGGCGATCTGACGCGCCGAAGGCTGCGTGGTGCGCGCCTCGGGGTCGGCGGCCGACAACGTCAGGAGCAGCTTCTTCTGAATGGCGGCCGTGAAATTGAAGGGCACGAAGATGTCGGTCCCGAGGATTTCACCGCTGCGCGGATCGACCCACGAGGCGGTGTAGAGTTCCGAATTGGAGGTTCCCGTGCGCCGCACGCAGTTGTTATAGAGGCTGTTGTCGTTGAAAGCCGGATCAGCCGGAAAAGGCTCTACCCGCACGACATCCTTGCAGCCGATCTTCGCGAAGGCATCGTTCCACAGCAGAAGCCCCCGCTCGACGGCGGCATAGGCCGAAGCGTCGAAAGCCGTGTCGACGTAAAACACCACGGGACGCACCTTCCCCGCGCTGTCGAGGATCGAACGGCGGCAGGCGTAATAATCGGTTTTGGCCTCCTGCTCCCGGTCCGAGAAGCGTTTGAACGCCTTGGCCGCCAGCCCGAGCCGCTGGTCGCAGAGCCGCATCCGCCGTTCGGGATCGCCCAGCACGCGGAGCGTGCGGCGGGCGACGATCGACTGGGGCTTGTCCTTCCACAGGTCGAGCAGGCCGAGGAAGCTGACCGTCGTGCCGTAGGAAAGCTCTCCCACCACCGAAACGCACCCTTTTCCGCCCGTCACGCCGGTCAGCATCGAACGGTCCTTCTTGTAATCGGCCTTGGCCGTCATCCAGCCGCCGTAGGTGTTGCCGCCCTCGGGGTCGATCGGACGCAGGCGTTTGACGTCCCCGACGAAAAGCGCCGTGACGTCGACGACGGACGATTTCCCTGTCCCGTCGGGCGTGCGGGCCTTCACGGCATACGAGGCCACGATCGGACCGATGTTGCTCCGCCCGACGGCCTCACGCATCGCCGGGCTGCCGTCGACGATCACCACCGGAGCGAACTCCCGCATGCAGAGGAGCGTGTCGCTCTTCCCGCGGCCGAACTCGACCATGTAGGGCGGCACGGGCTGCTGGTGGGCCAGTCCGTCGCCGGGATCGCCCGTCCACTCGATCGTCGTGGTGATCATCAGCCCCCGGCCGAGCAGCGAATCGGGGAGTTCGAGGTAGAGTTTGTCCGCAGTCAGGTGCAGGGTCAGCCCGCCGCCGCGGACAGTCTCCACCCGCTTGTCCTTGAACAGTTTCTCGTAGGGAGTCGCCTTGGCGGCGGTATCGGCCTCCTGCTTCTTTTTCTTGTCGCGCTTCCTGTCCCCGGCTCCGGCTTCCACGGCGGCCGAACCGGCCGCCCGGACGGGCCGAGACGCCGCCGGCAGCAGCAAGATTCCCGCCAGCAGCGGAAGGAAAGCTATTTTAAACAGTTTCATCATGGTCCGGAAGATTTATTTTTTCAACGCTTTCTCGATGTTGCGCAGCAACAACTCGTAATGCAGGCGCGCTTCGCCCGTCGCCGAAACGCTCTTCGTGCGGAGCATCGCACGCAGTTTGAGCAGCGCGGCATAATCCCCGGCCTCGGTGTTGCGCGGGTCGTAGTAGTTCAGGCGCGGAGAGCCGTAGCCCAACAGCGGCGCGGTGTCGACGCGGTGCGCGGCGGAGAAGGTTTCGAAGGGGTCGTGGCCGCAGCGTTCCCCGCAGGCGGTGAGCGCCGCGGTGCGGGCCGCATGCTCCCCAAGGAAGGCGGGAACGGGCATCAGTCCCTCGTCGGAGACCAGCTTCTTCTCCTCCCGCGCCCCCGTCCCGGTGTATTTCAGCCCGGCCGAAAGGCTGAGACTGCGGACGTATTCGCGCTGGAGCATCATCTCCAGTGCATCGGGCGTGCGGCCCTTCAGCGTCGAAGCCCACACGAATTCATAGACATCCCTGCGGCACTCCTCGGGCGTGTAGGCCTCCTTTTCGGCCAGCGCGGCGCTCAAAGCCACACGCGCCGGGGCGGCCACGACGACCGACACCAGCGAAGCCATGATCGACTCGGCGGGCGAACCCATCAGCGGCATGTCGCGGATCAGTTCGGCGTTGTCCAGCCACTTCATGTCCTTGAGCTGCGCGAGACAGAACAGCAGGGCTTCGCGCTGGCGTTCGCGCGGCACGCTGCGGTAGGCTTCCACGGGGTCGCCCTCCATCTTCTCGGCGAAGTAGATGCCGCCGACGTTGGCCAGCACGTGGTTCAGGTAGCGGATATACTGCGTGAGCACCTCGTCGTAGAGGGTGCGCCGCTGGGAGAAATCGGGGTCCTGGGCGCCGATCCAGGCGTTCATGTTGCCGAGAATGTATTTCAGATTGGCGATGCCGTAGCCCGAGGCCTTCACGGCGTCGTCGCCCAGATCCTCCGACTGCGAACGGGGATCGATCGAGCGGCTGAACTGCTGCTTGCCGAAACGGTAGACCGAATCGGCGGCGGCCCCGGTTATCCATTTCGAAGTGACGGCATATTCGTCGGCAGCCGTCGCAGCGTCGGGCACGGGCGTGTAGAGCCATTTCACGGCATAGTAGTCGTAGAGGCCGAAACGCGGCGGGGTGAGCTTCACGCCGCGCTCCCTATCCCCGGGCCGGGCCACGTAGTTGAAGCGAGCGTAGTCCATGATCGAGGTGGTCGTGCCGTACTTCTGCGTGAACGACGGCGAGCGGAGCGAATCGACAGGAATCACCGCCGAGGCGCTCATGTTGTGCATGTAACCCAGGCAATGGCCGACCTCGTGGGCCACGACGTAGCGCAGTCCGTCGCCGATCACCTCCTCGGGAATCGTCACGGCGCGCACGCGCTCGTCGGCCTGCGCCGTCTGGACGAACAGCCAGTTGTTCAGCAGTTTCATCACGTCGTGGTAGACATAGACCGAAGCGTTGAGTATCTCGCCGCTGCGCGGATCGACCCACGAAGGCCCCATGGCGTTGGCGATGGCGATCGGCGCGTAGCGAATGCACGAATACTTGATGTTGTCGGGATCGAATTCGGGATCGTCCTTCGGATAGGGCTTTGCGGCGATGGCGTTTTTAAATCCGATGCGCCCGAAAGGCTCGTTCCACTGATCGACGGCCTCGAAAATATGCTTTTTCCACATCTCCGGGAATCCGTCGTCAACGTAGAAAACGATCTGTTTCTTCGGCGCGACCCGCTCGCCGCGCTTCCAGGCATCCATGTCCGACGGCTCCAGCCGCCAGCGGTGGGCGTAGTAGATCACCTTGGCGCGCTGCTCACGCTCGCTGAAAAGCACCTTGCCGGTCGGGAACACCGACATGCGGCTGTCGGTGATGCGCGGACGGTAAGGCTCGCGGGGCAGCAACACCAGCGAACGGGTCATCACGGCCGTCAGCGGCTGGTCCTTGACCAGCGTCGTGCGGCCGCGGGTGAGCGTGAAAATATAGCTCAACGTACTGCGCACCACCACATTGTCGCTGAAAGCCTTGATTTCGCCCAGCATCGAACGCTCCTTCTGAAAGGTCTTCTTCAGCTCGAAAGCCGTATAAAGTCCGTACTTCGAGAAGGGCGACATCTCCTCCACGTCGGCCACGAACAGGTCCGTGACGTTGACCACCACGGCCGTGCTGTCCCGGTTCCAGGCCTCGATCTTGTAATTGCGCAGGATGGGATCGGCCGTGTTCCGCTTCACCGCCTCAGCCAGCGCGCGGGAAGCCCCCGTCTCGTCGGTGATGTTCTCGCAGTTGACCGTACGCAGTTGGACCGAACGGTCGTTGCGCGTGAAAACCACGTGCAGCGGATAGTCCGACTTGGAGCCGGTCGTCGCCGCAGCGTTGTCCGAAACCTCCGAAATGGTCGATCCGAGCAGCATTTCGCGCCCGAAAAGCGAATCGGGAATCTCGAAATAGAGCTTCCCCTTGACGTCGTGCAGGCGGAACATGCCGTCGGCCACCGTATGTTTCTCCTTGAAGAGTTTGTCGTAATCGCTTTCCTTCGGTTTTTCGGCCGAACTCTCCGCCTTCTTCGAAGCGGAGGATTTGGGCTTCTTCGCCGTCGCCGTCGCCGCCGTGAGGCAGAGCAACAGCACCAATAGTTTTCGGATCATCTGCTGAAATTTAGAATTGTGTTCGAGGTTCTTTTCGTCCCGGTTCCTGCGCCCGTTCCATAATAAAGAGGGAATTTTGCCGAAAACGACATACACGAAGGCCGAAAAAAATGGGCCGCGTCGTGTGACGCGGCCCGCTCATCCCTGATTTTCAGCGAATCAGTACATATACTCGGTTTTGGATGGGTTGCCTCCCTGCTGCGACCACGACGCGGCGCAGCCCTCGGCCGCACCCTTCACCGCGAAGACGGTGGGCTTGTCGTCCTTCATGCCGTTGACGTAGATCGTGCCGTCGTAGGAGATCGTCGGCGACGAACGCAGCTCGTCGGCCAGCTTGATCTCCGCCACGCGCGAGCCGTCCTCCGGGCGGAGTTTCACCAGTTTGCCCGTAGTCCGGTCGTTGTAATAGACGAAACCCTGATCGTCGACGGCCGGAACGCCGTTGATGTCGCCGTCGGCGGCGTGCTCCCAGCGTTTCACGCCCTGCGCGGAGATGGCCGTGACGTGGGCCGCCACGCTGCCGGTCTTCTGCGTCGCGGCGTAGACCGTGCCGTCCTCGCCCAGCGCCACGCCCATGCCCGACTGGGCGCAATCGCCCTTGACGGGACAGTACCAGTCCGGTTCGGGCGTCTGCCCGTAGACGGTCTTTGCCGGATCATAACAGTAGACGACACCCCCGCCCAGACTCTTGTCCGCACGCACGCCCTGGTTCTGGAACAGGATGTAGACCTTGCCGCCGGGACCCGACGCAGGCTGCGTGCCGTTCGGCGCCTCGCACGTAGCATCCTTGCCGCTGCCGCCGTAGTTGTGCTCGCGGCCGTTCGACTTCACGCAGGAGAATTTCCACTTGCCCGCGCCGTCGGGGAAGAAGACGCGCATGCCGTGACTGCCGCCCGTACCGGCGATCACCATGCCGTTTTTGAGCGGCAGCACGCCGCCGTAGGAGCCGCCGTTGACGTGCCGCTCGTCCACCAGGTCGCCCGACGATTTGTCGTAGACCTGGAAATTCTGGTGCCCCGAAGGCACGTTGCGCGCCACAATGAAGAGGTATTTCTCGGTGACGGCCGGCGAAAGGAACCGGAAGCTGGTGTTCACGCCCGTATTCACATGCCAGACCTGCGAGCCGCCCCCGGCGCCGCCGCTGACGGCGTAGAACGCGCTGCCTCCCGCGCCCTTGTTCGGCTCGTTGAAGCCCGCCAGCGCGTAGACCGTGCCGTCCTCGTCGACCGAAGGCGTCGGCGACTGCACCTTGATCGAACCGCTGTTGTTCTCGGCCGACGCACCGTCCTTGCCGATGTCGAAGGCCCAGAGACGCTCGCCGGCCTTCGTGAAGCAGACCAGCGAATAACCCGTCGAAGTCACATAGACATACTCGCCGTCGGGGCTGACCGCGGGCGACGTGCCGAACACATAGGCGTCCTTCGTGTCGTCGTAGGGGTACGACCAGAGCAGGTCGAGGCTGATGGCGCCGCGGCCCACGTCGATGGTCACCGTCTTGGTGTTCCTGCCTTTCTTGTTGTCGGTCACGGTCAGCGAGACCTCCGTAGCCCCCTGCGCCGCGAAGGTGAATTCGGGGTTCTGCTTGTCGGAGGTCGTGGTTCCGAATTTCCACTCCCAGGCCACCACCTCGCCGTCCTCGTCGGTCGAACGGTCGGTGAACTGCACCGGTTCGCCCGCCACGACCTTCTCGGGCGACCACGTGAAGTCGGCCACGGGCCGGATATTGTTGTCCACGACCCGAATGGTCTTCTCGAACGACGACTTCTTCGCCCCGCGGTCGGAGGTAACGGTCAGCTTGATGACATACTCTCCGGCCTGATCGTAGGAGATGTTCTCCGGAGTGGTTTCGTAGGAGACGACGCCCTTGCCCAGCTCCCATTTGCAGATGGCGATCAGGGCGTTTTCGGCCGTCGAAGTGTTGGTGAGCACCACCGGATCGCCCACGTCGTAGGACTCCTTGTCGGTGGTGAACGAGGCGTGGACCGCCACTTCCTCGTCCGGCTGGCAGGAGACGGCCCCCATGAGGGCGAAAGCGGCCAGTATATAGATAAATCGTTTCATTTCAATCGGTTTTGAGCTTTGGTTGCAGGATTACTTGAACTCTAACACGGCCGCGATGGGATAGTGGTCCGAAATGTAGGGGACCTTCTCGTAACGCTGGTCGACGGTGGCGAAGCGCAGGGGCGTGAAGCCCGAGCTGAAGATGTGGTCGATGCGCGGGTAGTTGGTCGCCCCGCCGAAGTTGTTGAACGACGCCTTGTTGTCGGTCACGGGAGCGGTCGTGCGCGCGTCGGCCATGAACTTCTTCACGCCGTCGAAAATCGGGCTGTCGAGCATCTTGTTGAAGTCGGCGGTCAGCACCGTCGGCTGGTTGTCGGGGTTGAGCGACCGGATCTTCGCCTCGATCAGCTCCATCGACTTCTGGGCCGCCACCTGCCCCACATGGTCGATGTGGGTGTTGACGTAGAAGAACTTGCGGCCCGACTTGTAGTGGGTGAACAAGGCCCACGTGGCCGTGCGGTAGGTCGAGGCGTCCCAGCCGACCGACGGGACGTCGGGGGTGTCGGAGAGCCAGAAGGTCCCCCACTTTTCGAGCTTCACGGCATCGGCGAGATAGTAGATGGCCATGAACTCACCGGCATTCTGGCCGTCGGTGCGGCCCACGCCGACGCTCTTGTAGCCCGCGCAGTTCTCGTCCATGTAGGTCTTCTGGTCGAGCCGCGCCTCCTGCACGCCGAGCACCGTCGGCTGCTGGTCGGCGAACATCGCCGGAACGGCCTTCTTGCGGTTGTCCCAACTGTTCGCACCGTCGTCGCCCGAGCTGTAACGCACATTGAACGACATGACTTTCAGCTGATTGTCCTCAAGTCCGGGATTGACCGGCTCCTCCGGTTCGTCGCCGGGCTGAGGTTTGTAGAATTCCGAGTAATCGGGCTTCGGATCGCTGCACCCGGCGGCGAAAACGAAGGCGAAACTCAACGAAAACGTCAGTAAATAACGGAATATTCTCATGGTCTTGCTTTTTATTTATTCGTTGTCCCACTCGGGGTTCTGCGAGATCGTATAGCCCGCGTTCCTGTAATCGCGGATCACCTTGGCGGGAATCGGATAGAGGTACTGGCGCCCGTCGGGATACCAGTAGCGGTCGCCCGCACCGGTCTTGTAGACCAGATCGTAACCCGACACGGGATTCGCCTCGGCATAAAGCCCCACGCCGTCCTGATTGACGCGGACGGCGATGTTCTTGTAGGCCGCCGGAGCCGACGCAACCTCGCCTTCGGTGAAGTAGTAGTCGTTCACGCCGTCGCCGTTGACATCGACGGGCTGCTCCAACCCGGGGATGTGAATGCCGCTCCACGGCAGGGTCTCCATCAGCGATCCGCACTTCCAGCGGCGCAGGTCGTCGAAGCGCATGCCTTCGGCGACGAGTTCGATGGCCCGCTCGCGGCGGATTTCGAGCAGCACGGGGCTGGTCACATCCGGATAAAAGGTGCGTTGCAGGTAGCTGTCGACGGTCGTGGGCAGCGTCTCCGTGCCGCCCGTGATACCCGCGCGCTTACGCAGCGCACCGACCGTGAGCGCCCATTCGGAGTCGGTGAGCACCCCCAGTTCGGCCTGCGCCTCGGCGTAGTTGAGCAGCACCTCGGCATAGCGGATCAGCGGAATGCTGTTGATGTTCTTCGCACCGCCGTCGTACTTCGATTCGTCGAGCGTATACTTGATCACCTGGTAGCCCGTGAGCGAAAGGTTTTTGATGTCGGCGACCGCCGTCTTGCCGTCCCACAGGAAGTTGCGGCCGCGCACGGTCTGCTCCAGGCGCAGGTCGCGCCCCTCCATCTCCTCGGCGAAGGATTTCACGGCGTAGTCGGCGGCGGCGGTGAAGGGCGTGCCGTCCTGCTTGAGGTAGGTGTGGACGAACGAGCGGACGAGGCTCCAGCACAGTCCGTACGAGCGGGCGTTGAACCACCAGTTCTGCTCGCCGAAGATGCCGGATTTCTCGTTGGCGCAGACGGCGAGGATCACCTCCTGCGTCAGCGGCGTCTCGCTGTAAAACAGATCGCGATAGGCGCCCTTCTTGCCCGCGGCGGTGTTGAGCGAGCAGCCGCTGTTGTCGATCACCAGCTTGGCGGCCTTGGCGGCCTCGCGATACAGCTCCTCGGGGGTTATCTCAAGCCCCGTGAGGTTGTGGTAACGGCGGTAAGCCGCTTCGAAGAGGCAGACGCGCGACTTGAGCGCGGCGGCGGCCCAGCGCGTGAGCGTCGCGCTGCCGGTCGACGAGGTGGCCTGGATGTGCTCGTAGGCGAAATCGAGGTCGGCGATCAGGTTGCGGATGATCACGTCGCGGCTGTCGCGGTCCTTGTACATCACGTCGTTCTGGTAGGACTGGATGTCGTTGGGGAACCAGGGAACTTCGCCGTAGGTGGTCAGCTTGTCGTAGTAGAACCACGCACGGAACCAACGGGCGATGCCCAGGTAGTTGTCGCGCGTCTCGGCTTCGACGGTGCAGTATTTCGGGTCGTTGCAGCCGTCGATGAAGTAGTTCACGTTCTTGAGCGCGCCCCAGCTCCAGCTGGTCGCCGTCTCGGTGTTGTAGGCCCCCCGCTTGATGAAGGTGTCGGTGTTGCTGACGGCCCCCACGTCGCACATCTTGTCCTGCATGAAGCCGTTCTTGAGCGTCGGCAGGGCCTTGTAAAACGAATTGGAGTAGAGTTCGAGACCCGATTTCGATCCGAAGATCATCGACTTGTCGGCTTTCACCTGCACGTCCTCCGTCAGGTCGCACGACGTGGCGAACGCAACGCAGCCCACGAGCAGACTCCATATATAGGTTGATCTTTTCATAGCACGTAAACAGTTTAATAGGTGATCGAGATGCCGAAGCTGAAGCTGCGCATCACGGGATAGTTATGTCCGTCGCCCTTGCTGTTGGAAATATCCGAGTCGGATTTCTTGCTGGCCACCGTCACGTCGAAATCCTTCGTGTGGCGGTAGAGCGGCGACCAGCTCCAGAGGTTCTCGCCCGAGAAGTAGACCGAGACCTTCGAAAGACCGATCTTCGAAATCCACCGCTTGGGCAGCTCGTAACCGAACTGAAGATTCTTCAGCCGGATGTACGACACGTCCTGCAGGTAGCGCGTATTGACGTTGACCGTATTGGCGTTCATCGGGCCGTAGTAGCCCACGTAGCGCGGCAGGTAGGCGTTCGGACGCTCCTCGGTCCAGTAGTTTTGCAGATGCCACGTCGGAACCTGGTTGTAGGGACGGTTGTACATGCCCCAGAAAAGGCTCTCGTCACTGGGGAACCACTGCTGTCTGCCCACGCCGTCGAACAGCGCCGAGAGGAAGAACCCGTTCCAGTCGGCATTGAGCGAAATGGTGTAGAGGTAGCGCGGCTCGGAGTTGCCGATGATCTTCCGGTCGCCCGGATCGTCGACCGTGCTGCTGCCGCGGTCGATGGCGTCGTTACCGTTCAGATCCTCGAAGCGCATGTCGCCCGGATAGGTGATGTACTTCTCGGAGGTCTGCATGATGTCATTCTTGTAGCCCTTGCCGCCGAACGCCGCGTCGATTTCGGCCTGCGACTGGAACAGCCCGTTGCAGACGAAACCCCAGATCTCGCCCAGACGCTGCCCCTCGTAGTAATCGGAGAGCTTGCGCGAGGCGTTGTTATAGCGGTCGATTATGGAATAATAGTCGGCCAGCGTCGCCTTGATTCCGAAATTGAAGGGCTTGCCCGCCAGCTTGAACGAATCGTTGTAGCTCAACGCGATTTCATAGCCGTAGGTGCTCATGTCGGCGTAGTTGCCCTTGGGGGCCGTCGCTCCGAAGGTGTCGGGAAGCGTCGGGCCGACGGTGTACATGTCCACCGTCTTGCGGATGTAGTAGTCGGCCGTGAGGTTCAGCCGCCCGTTCAGGAAACCGGCGTCCAGTCCCACGTCGAAGGTTTTGGAGGTCTCCCAGCCGATGTTGTCGGGAATCTGGCCCGGGAGGCTCGTGTAGCGCAGCTTGGCCTGCCCGAAGAGGTAGCGGGCCGCGTCGCCCGAACCGGTTCCGAAGGTCGACAGGCCGAAGGTCTCGAGGTAGGTGTAGGGATCGACGTTGCTGTTGCCCAGCGCACCGTACGAGGCGCGCAGCTTGAGGTTCGAAACGGCCTTGGGGCTGACATTCCAGAACTTCTCCTGCGAAACGCGCCAGGCGGCCGAAGCCGAGGGGAAGAAGCCCCATTGGGAGTTGTTCGGAAATTTCGACGAGCCGTCGTAGCGGCCGTTGACTTCGAGCAGGTAGCGGTCGTCGTAGGCGTAATTGAAGCGGAAGAAAGCGCCCACGTAACGCCAGCGGCTGCCGCCGGCGGTGATCGACATGACGTCGCCCAGCGCGAAGTTGATGTTGTCGGCGTCGGGCATCAGAAGACCGTTGCGCTCGGAGTAGGTCGACTTGTAGTCCTGCTGCTCGTAGTTGTAACCGGCCAGCGCCTTGAAATAGTGTTTCTCGGCGAAGGTGTCCTCGAACTCGGCGTAGGCGTTGGTGGCGATATAGGTCGTCAGTTGCAGCGACTCCTTCATCACGTCGTCGGTCTCGGGCGTGCCGAGGTAGACGATTTCGCCCTCGTAGGCGCTGTAAGGGATGGCCGTGGTCTTTTTGGTCTCGGTGTAGTCCTTGGTGCGGAACGAGAAGTCGCCCGTCAGGCGCAGGCGGTTCTCCAGCATCGTGATGTTGAGCGTGGTGGTGTTCTTGAGCGTCTTGGTCGTGCGGTCGAGCCAGTTGTTGCCCGTCACCAGGCCGCCGATGGCGTAGGCGCCCGACTTGGTGAGCGTACCGTCGGGATTGAAGATCGGCGACGAAGGGTGCCCCTGGTCGTTGAGCGAACGCCACAGCACGCCTCCGCCCTCCTTCGAATAACCCATCGGCTGACGGTAGTGGTCGTGCGTATAGTCGAAGTTATTGCTGATCTTCAGCCATTTGAACACCTGCGAGGAGACCTTCGAACGGAGGTTCATCGTGCGGTAGGTGTCGGGCGTGAAGTTGAACAGGCCGTTGTAGTCGTACAGACGCCCCGAAAGGTAGTGGCTGATCTTGCCGTTCGAACCGCTGACCGAGATGTTGTGCGTCTGGGCGATCACCGTATCCTTGTAAAGTGCGTCGTAGTAGTCCGTATTGCCGTAGTAGACATACTTGCCGTCGGGTTCGACCGTCGTTTCGAGCTTGTTGCCCGCGAGTTTGCGCTGGCGGAAGGTGTCGAGCCACGCACGCGAAAAGTCCTGCGAGTTGTTGAAGCCCGTCGGCTCGTTGAAGCGGTAGTTGTACCATGCGTCGTAGAAGAGGCGCGAATAGACGTAACCGTCGTCCACGACGTCGGGAATGGCCGTGGGCTGCTGGATGGAGACGTTGCCCGTGTAGTTGATCGTGAACTTGTCGGTGAGTTTGCCCGGGTCCTTGGTGGTGATGAGCACCACGCCGTAGGGTGCGCGCGAACCGTAGATGGCGGCCGAAGCTGCGTCCTTGAGCACCGAGACCGACTCGATGTCGTTGGGGTTGAGCATCGCGGGGTCGCCCTCGACGCCGTCGATCAGCACCAGAGCCGATCCGCCCGCGCCGATCGACGTCTTGCCGCGGATGTTGTACGACGCCGAGCGGTTGGGCTTGCCGTCGGCCAGCGAAATATTGAGGTTGGGCACGGCGCCCTGCAACATCTGCGTGACGTTGGCCACGGGACGGTTCTCCAGAAGTTCCGAGGAGACCTGGTCGACGGCGCCCGTCAGGTTGGCCTTCTTCTGCGTGCCGTAGCCCACGACCACCACCTCGTCGACGAGCGTGGCGTCCTCCTTCAGCTCCACGGTGACGAACGAACGGTTGCCGACCGGGATTTCGGCAGTGGCGTAGCCCAGCGCCGAGACTTGCAGCACGGCGCCGTCAGCCAGACCCTCGAACGAGAACGAGCCGTCGGTCCCGGAACTCACGCCGCGGGTGGTTCCCTTGACGATCACCGCGGCCCCGACAACGGGCTGGCCCGCGGCATCCCGGACGACGCCCTTAACGGATTGCGGCACAGCGGCACTCTGCCGGGGGGGGGAAAGGTAAATCTTGCCGTCGCGGATCTCGATTTCGACCTTGTCGTCCGCCAGCAGCTGTTTCAGCGCCGCACGCACGTCGACATCCGCGACGGCGATGCTGACGACCTTGTCGGGATTGACCGTCGGACGCGCATAGTAGAACGTGTAGCCCGTCTGCTCGGTAATCCGCCCGAACACCTGTTCGAGCTTGGCATTCCGGAAATTCAACGTCACTTTCTGCGCCCGGGCCGTCAGGGCCGTCCCGGCTACACAAAGCAGCATCAGAAAGAGTAGTCTGATTCGTTTCATACAGATTAGTTTAGGTAGTTGTTTACTAAAAAGCCCGTTTGCGCGCTTTTCACAGAATAGACACGCAAACGGGAAAAAACGATGAGCCGAAACTCTTTTTTTTATCTGAAACTTACCTTTATTTCTGTTTTGGTGCGTTCGAAACGCACCGGAGAGATCAGTTCCATTTCACGCAAAACATTATCCAGCAGCGTATTGTCGGTCGCAAAGGTGTAGGATATGGGGCGATCGGGCTGTCCGTCGGTTTCGAAGCGCACGTCGTACCACCGCGAAAGGGTTTCGAGCACCTCTGCAAGGGGCGTGTCGCGGAACGAGATCACGTCGTCCTTCCAGATCGAATAACGCATGGCGTCGGCTCCGCGGACGATCCGCCCCTCGCCCGAGCGGCGGTCGTAGAGCAGCTGTTCGGAGGGCGACAGCTCGAAACGACCGCCGCGACGGTCGTCGAGCACCACGCGCCCCTCGTCGAGCGTTACGGCGACGATGTCATCGTCGCGGTAGGCCTTGACGTTGAACGACGTGCCGAGCACCTGGATCTCTCCGCCCTCGAACTCCACGACGAACGGCCGCCGGGGATTGTGGGTCACCTCGAAGTAGGCTTCGCCTTCGAGCCGGATGCGACGCTCGAAAAGCCCGAACTTCACGGGATAGTGGATTTTCGACTCGGAATTGAGGTGGGCGACCGTACCGTCCTGAAACAGGCACTGCGTACGCCGCCCCCGGTCGACGACGAATTCGCCGTACTCCGCATCCGAAAAGATGCCCCCTACCTGACGGTCGAGACGCAGGGCGACGCCCAGCACCAGCGCGACGGGAATCACGACGGCGGCGACGCGAAAAAGAATGCGGCGGCGCCGGCTGCGCGTGAGGGCGGTTTTGATCCGCGCGAAGATGCGCTCCGAGGCGACCTCCTCCCGCTCGTAGTCGCCGCAGGACTCCTGCCGGTCGAAGTCGCGGCCGATGTAGCGGCTGGCCCATGCCTGGCCCGAATCGGTGGCGAGCCACTCGGCGACCGAAGCGGCCTCGGCGGCGGCGGTGGCGCGGTTTTCGAGCGTCTTATGCAAAAGTTCTTCCGAAGGTCTGTTCATAAAAATAAAGTTTGCAGGATGACGATAAGCAGGACGATATGGCCGAAACGGCTCTTCAGGAGTTTGACGCCCTCCTGGTAGTGCGAACGGACGGTGTTGACCGAAAGATTGAGCATTTCGGCGATCTCGGGATTCGAATAGCCCGCCTTGCGCAGGTACATGACCTGCCGCTTCTGGGTCGGAAGCCCCGCGATCACCGTATCGAGCATCTGCAAAAGATCCTCGCGCTCGATCTGCGCGTCGAGCGGGTCCGAGGCCTCGGGGACGAGCTGCGCCAGGCGGTAGCTGTGCACCAACTCGGTATTGCGGCTGCGCAGGTAATTGAGGATGTAGTTGCGGGTCATCGTGTAGAGGTAGTTCCGCAGGCTCAGCATGACGGTCATCTCCTGCCGCCCGATCCAGAGTTTCACGAAGACGTGCTGCACGGCGTTCTCGGCCGCGGAACGGTCCTTCAGCATCTTCAGGGCCACGGCATAGAGTATCCGGTGGTACTTCCCGTAAACCTCCCGGAAAGCCTCCTCGCTCCCCTGCTTGATCCGCCGGAACAGTTCCCGATCCTCGTTTTTCTGAATGAAATCTTCGGTCATACCGGAAGCAAAGATAGCATTAATTTCAGATTTGCAACCTCCTGCCCCAAAAAACGAAAAAGCCGCAGCCCGAAAGCTGCGGCCCTGCCGGTCTGCGGATCAGCGGATTCCGTATTTCCGGAAAATCTTGCGCAGCTGCGGTTCGAGATGGCGGGTCATGTACATGAAACCCTGGTCGGAGGGGTGCGAACCGTCGACCGTCCCGAGGTGGTCCGTGCCGATCATCCCCCGGGAGTCGATGAAGTAGATGTTCCGGTCGTCCTTCATCAGCCGCCGGACGCCCGCTTCGGCGGCGGCGCGCTTGTCGGATTCGAATTTCCGCGCCCGGAGGTTGAAATTCACGGTCTCGCGGACCTCGGTCTGAATGAAGATCAGCGGCGTCGAGGGATGCGCCTTGCGGACGGTCGCCACGAAGGCGTCGAGCCGCTCCTCGATCTCCCCGGCGCTCGGGTTGGAGAAGGCGTCGAAAACAAAGGCGTCGGCATCCATCTCGGCCAGCATCCGCGCGAATTCGGGTTGCAGCTTGCATTGCCCGCTGTAACCGAGATTCAGGAAATCGAGTCCCATCCGGCGGGCCAGCCGCGCCGTCCAGGTCATGCCGGGACGCCCGGCCGAAGCGCCGTGGGTGATGCTCGACCCGAGCACCACGATCCGGTGGCGGAAGGGGTTCGGAACGGCCTCGATGCGGCTGTCGCCGTCGATGCCCAGTTCCAGCGAAAGCACCTCGTCCCACAGGGGCAGGTAGACCAGACAGGTCTTTTCGCCCTCGTCCATATACTCGACCAGCGCGCTGTCGTGGTTGTCGCCCTTGGGCCAGCCGAAACCGGCGTAGACCCACTGCCCGTCGCGCTCGATGTAGAGATCGAGACCCTTGCGGGCGATGGCGGTCATGTTGTGGCCCAATCCGTATCCGCCGGTTTTCCACCGGGCGCGGATCGTCCGGCTGTCGGTGCGGAAAACGACGGCCAGTCCGGTGGAGAAGGCCGAGTAGTTCTTCACGGGCTGCCAGAGTTCGTAACGGGCGGTGTCGACCCGCTGGAACAGTTTGGGAGTGGGCATGCTCTTGCCGATGACGGTCAGCGTCGCGGCATCGACGTAACGGAGCGGTTGCTTCTCCTGCGCACCGGCGGCGTTCAGCGTCAGCAGCAGCACGGGCAGCGCGAGGCTGCGGAAAACGAGGGAAAGGTTCTTCATGGTATCGGAATTTGGTTGTATCCGGGTTTGTCGGCCGTCCGGCGGATTCAGAGTTTGTAGAGCGCGTAAACGGGATTGTGGTCCGAGAGGAACGGAACGCCGTAACGCCCGGAATCGACAAGGGTCCGGTAGGCCAGCGCACGGGCGTTGCGGGCGAAAATGAAGTCGATCCACAGCGAACGCTTGCCGAAGTCGTTGAACGTCGGCAGTTCGTCGGTCACCGGGGCCGCATGGCGCGCCGACTGCATCCACGCCTTCAGCGGGTCGAGCAGGGCGTTGTCGTAGGTCGTATTCAGGTCTCCCGAGAGAAAGACGGCGGCCTTCTCACCGGCGATCCGCTTCATCCGGGCGACCATCATCCGGGCCGATTCGGCGCGGGCCTGCTTGCCGATATGATCGAAATGGGTGTCGAAATAGAAGAACTCCTTTCCGGTTTTCCGGTCCTTGAGCTGCACCCACACCGTGACGCGGCGGCACATGGCGTCCCAGCCCCGCGAAGGGCATTCGGGCGTGGGGCTGATCCAGAAAAACCCGCTGTCGAGCAGGATGTATTTCGAACGGCGGTACATGATCATCAGATGCTCGCCGCCGTCGGGTTTCTTCTCGATGTCGGTCGCGGCGTCGCGCCCCATGTCGACCTCGGCGTATTCGGGGAGGTTCACCTTCAGATAGTCGATCTGCGGCCGGTGCGGCTCCTGGAAGCCGATGACGTCGGGCGATTCCGCACGGATCATCTCCAGACAGGCGGCGCGCCGCGCAACCCAGCCGTTGTCGCCGTCGGCGCCGGGCTTGTAATAGCGGATGTTGAACGACATCAGTTTCAGGTCGGCCTTCGCAGCGGCGGCGGCCAGCGCCTTGTCGTCCTGCGCCCGCAGGGGCAGCGCGAGGCCGAGAAGCGCAACAAAAAGCAGTAGTTTTTTCATCATGGACAAAGGTGCCAACACGCCGGACGCAGCCGAAACCGGACAGTCCGGCAGAACGCTCCGACAAATAAAAAATATCATTACAGCACCAAAGATAATTCAAAAAAAGCAAAAAAAGCAAACCGGGTCCTGCTTTTTTATACGGATTACGGGCCGCAGACCACTGTAACAGGCAGCAAAAAGAAAGGGCCGAACCTCCGACGGAGCCGAACGGAACGGGGCGCACGCCGCGGTTCCGGGACAGAAACGCCGCATCCGCCGATCTTCGGACGTCAGGCGTTTTTTCCGCGGGAAAGGCTCCGAATGTCCCGGAAAATTGCTACCTTTGCCGCAAACAAACCCTATTTACACTATGGAATTCGAAGGAACCGTTTACAAAATACTGCCCGTGACGAAGGGAACGTCGGCACGCGGTGAGTGGCAGCGTCAGGATGTGGTTTTCGAAATGAACGAAGGCTCTTTCACACGCAAAATCTGCGTTACGTTCTTCAACAAGCCCGAAGACGTGGCCCGTCTGAAAGAGGGTTCGACCTACAACGTCTCGGTCAACATCGAGTCGCGCGAATACAACGGCCGCTGGTACACCGACATCCGCGCATGGCGTCTGCAACCCAAACAGGAGGCCGCGGCGGCCCCGATGCCCGACATGCCGCCCATCGCCGAGGAGCCTTCCTACGCCTCTGCGCCCGCACAGGTCGACGACCTGCCGTTCTAAACGGACCCAACCGAAAAACTCCGGCCTTCGAATCATCGAAGGCCGGAGTTTTTTTAGATACCTATTTATAAAAAATCCGGATGTGCGCATGCGCACATCCGGATTCATTTTTCGCGGTCCGACTATTTTGCGGGAGCAGCCTCGGGCTTCTCGGCCGTTGCGGTCGAATCGGCCGGAGCAGGCTCCACGTAGGGAGTGACGTCGATCAGCTCGACCTCGAACTCCAGAGCCTCGTTGGGACCGATGTCACGGCCTGCGCCGCGCGCACCGTAAGCCAGGTCGGCGGGAATCCAGAGCGTGATCTTGCCGCCCTTGCCCACCAGCTGCAACCCTTCCGTCCATCCGGGAATCACACGGTTGAGCGGGAACTCGACGGGTTCGTCCTTGTCGAAATCATCGGGACGCTGCTTCTTGATCATCTCCTGCTGCTCCTTCGAACGGTTGGCGAACTTCGAGGTGTCGAACACCTTGCCTTCGCGGGTACGGCCCGTATAGTGCACCTTCACCACGTCGCGCGGGTCCTTGGGCATCACCGAAGCGTCGCCGGCGTCGGTAACCTTATAGAGCAGGCCCGACTCGGTCTTCTTCACGCCCGACTTCTTCTCCGTCTTCTCCAGCCACGCCTTCGAAGCCTCGGCGTTCTCGGCCGGACGCTTCACCATGAAGTAGTACTGCAAGTACTGGTTCACCTCGTCCTCGGTCATCTTGGCGTTGTTGTCGCGCACGTTCTGCATGGCCTCGCCGATCCAGACCAGCTGAATGGGCATGCCGCTCTGTGCGATGTTGTAACCGATGTCGTTACCGAAGGCATAGGAGATCTCGGTACGCTCCTCCTCGCTCTCGAACATGTCGGGATCGGCCGCGGGATACTCCACCTTGGTCGTGTCGCCGCCGGCCAGGCGCACGCTGTCCGCCTCGGCACGCTTCTGCGCCACGGCCTGCGCACGCTCGCCGCGCTTGGTCATAAAATATTCGCGCAGCATATCGAGCGACTTGTCGTGCTCCTGGGTGGCCTTGCCCAGAGCGCCTTCCCGGACACCCTTGTCCACAGCCTTGAAATCGAACGGAATATCCTTCATTTCGTAGCTCATGCCATAGCCGATGTTGGCTCCGAGCGAATACGACAGAGAGTCGAACTCGGACAGACTGCCCAGCTGTACCCCGCCCTTGTTTCCTCCGCAGGAGGCGAGCATTGCGGCACCCGCGAGCGCCGCAGCAAAAAAGATTTTTTTCATTGTTGTTTTCACTATGTTTGATGTTTCCTTTATATTGTCGCCGTCGCACGCGCAAAGACAGTGCAAACCGGGAGCAGAGGCGAATTTATCCGGCTCTGCCGAGGCGCCGCCTATCAAAGCGCGGGCTTATTCCCCGCAAAGATATAAAAATTTTGTTAACGAAATGATTCCGAGCAACTATTTTGGCGAAATCCCCGCGGCCGGACGATCCGGCCGCGGAACCGGCGGCGCCGGACGGACCGTCAACGCCGCCGCGACCGGGTCGTATACTTGTCGAGGTCGACGAGTTCGATCTCGAAATAGAGCGTCGCATTGGGAGCCACGCCCAGTTCCTTGTCGCCCTCGGCGCCGTAGGCTGCCGACGAAGGCATCCAGGCGTTGATCTTGCCGCCCTTGCCGATGAGCTTCACGCTCTCCTGCACCCCGCGCCGCAGGTTGCGGACCAGCGAACGCACCGTATCGCCCCGCTCGTAGGAGGAGGTGATCTCGTCGCCCGCCGCCGTGCGGATCACCCACCGCAGGGCCACGCTGTCGCGCTCGGAAGTGGGAACCTGATTCTGATCCCCGACGTCCGTAACGGTGTAGGTCACGCCCGACGACGTGCGGGCATAGGAGCGGTTCGACTTGGCGATGTCGAGGAGGAACTGCTCCTCATAGGCGCGTGCCTTCTCGGGAAGGGCGTAGTTCACGTAGCTCAGATAGAACGTCTCGGCATCGGCCGCCGAGAGTCTGGGATTGCCGCGGAACATGTCGCGGATGCCTTCGCAAACGGCGTTCACATTGATCGTCGAATCCATTTTCAGCAGGTTCGCGCCCACGTTCATGCCGATGACGTAGGCCACCGAATCGGTATCGTTCCGGAGTTTCACGCCGCCTCCGCCCGAATTTTTCGAGCAGGCTCCGGCCAGCAGCAGCACGAGGGCCGGGAGGATCGGGAAGGTCTTTTTCATCATTATCGAATCTTTTTTGCAAAGATAGTGCAAGGCGCCGGCAGAAGCAAATAAATCTGTTCCGGCCGCACGGGTCCGGACCGGACGCCATTTCCGGCAAACGCCGCCTGCGCGGCGGATGCCTACCGCCCGCCCTGCCGGGTCCGGCGGTTTTTCCCCGAAAAGATCAGGATCAGCAGGCACCCCACGACGGCGGCGGCCAGCGAACCCATCAGGATCGCGATCTTGCCGCGGTCGACCAGATCGGGGTCGGTGAAGGCCAGCGAATCGACGAACAGCGACATCGTGAACCCGATACCGCCCAGGCAGGCCACGGCCAGCAGCATGCGCCACGTCGCCCCCTCGGGCAGCTCCGCAAGACCCGTCCTCACGGCTCCCCAGCTGGCGAGGAAGATGCCCAGCGGCTTGCCGAGGACAAGACCGAAGAAGACGCCCATGCCGATTGATCCGATTTCGGGCGAATAGTGGAAAATATTGAGGTATTCGAGCGACGTGATCTCGACGCCGGCGTTGGCCAGCGCGAAGACCGGCATGATCAGGAACGTGACGTAGGGCGCCAGTCCGTGCTCCAGACGGTAGCTCATGCCCACCGAGTTGGACGACAGGTCGTGCATGCGCCGCAGGTAGAACCGCTGCTCCTCGTTGGGGAAGTCCTCGTGCGAGGCGGCGCGGAGCATCAGCGCATTGAGCCATCGCATCTTATGGGCGAAATACTCCTTGCTGTAACGCGGCTCCATCGGGATCAGCAGCGCCATCGCCACGCCCGAGATGGTCGAGTGGACGCCCGAGTAATAGAACAGCCCCCAGACCACGAAGGCCGGGACCAGATAGGAGAACATGCGCTTCTCGCCCATCTGCTTCATAAAGTAGACCCCCAGCATGATGACCAGCGCCACCAGCAGACAGGTGATCTGCACCTTGCCGCCATAGAAAAGCGCGATGACCAGAATGGCCCCCAGGTCGTCGGCGACGGCCAGCGCCGTGAGGAAGATTTTGAGCGACACGGGGACGCGGTTGCCCAGCATCGAGAGGATGCCTATGGCGAAGGCGATGTCCGTGGCGGTGGGGATTCCCCAGCCGTTTGCGGCCATCGTGCCGTGGTTGAACGCCGTGAAGAAAATCGCCGGGACCAGCATGCCGCCCGCAGCGGCCAGCACCGGAAGGATGGCCCGGCGCGCGGACGAAAGCTGCCCGCAGACGATCTCGCGCTTGATCTCAAGCCCCACGGCAAAGAAGAAAATCACCATCAGCCCGTCGTTGATGAACTTCTCGACGGTCATGCCCCGCGGGAAGATCCAGTCGATCACACCGTCCGGGGAATGGACCATCAGCGAAAGGTCGGTCTCCAGCAGGTGGTGGTAATAGAGTTTGGTCGCGGGGAGATTGGCCAGCAGCATGGCGGCGATCACGCACACCAGCAGCACCACGCCTCCGGCCCAGGGCGCTTCCAGGAAGTTGCGGCCCCGAAGCCCCATCATGTGTCGCTGGCGAACCCAGCGGTACATCGAAAAAAGTCGCATCTATCGGTCGTTTTATGATTCGTTTGACTTGAGGGTCTGCCCGCAGAGTTTCCAGAGCATGCGGGCGCCCGTGATGGCGTCGATCCGCTCGTCGGGCGCGGGGCACACCTCCACCACGTCGAAACCGATGATACGGCGTCCCGAGCGGGTGAGCGTATCGAGCAGCCAGACGGCCTGGTTGAACGTAAGGCCGCCGGAAACCGGCGTTCCGGTGTGAGGGCAGTTTTCGAAGGTCAAGGCGTCGATGTCGAAACTCACGTAGACCTCCTGCGGCAGCGCGTCGACGATGCGGCGGCACTGCGCATCCCACGTCTCGCCGCGGAAAAGGGCGGCCGCGAGCGAAAGGTCGTCGAACGTGGCGATGCGCCCGGACGAAGCGGCCAGCGCGGCCTCCGACTCGCTGAAGTCGCGCACGGCGACCTGGGCGATCTTCGTCACCTGCGGCACGTCGCGCAGGACGTTGAACACGATCGAGGCGTGGGAAAACTCAAACCCCTCGTAGGCATCGCGCAGGTCGCAGTGCGCATCGACGTGCAGGATGCCGAACGCCGCATGGCGCGCGCCCAGCGCCCGGATCAGCCCGTAGGGCGTCGAGTGGTCGCCGCCGACCAGCCCCACGGTCTTGCCCGCATCGAGCCAGCGCGAAGCCTGCGCCCCGACGTTGGCGTTCATCGACATGCACCCCTCGTTGACACGGCGGACCTTGCGCACGACATAGTCGTCCTCCAGGCAGCCGCCTCCTTCGAGGTGGTCGATCACCCGTGCGGCGTCGGCCCGCAGACGCTGCGAAGACTCCAGCAGCGAATAGTCCACATCGGCCGTGGCGATGCCGCGGCGCCAGACGCCGGGAGCCAGCGGATCGTGGAAATCCAGCTGCGTCGAGGCTTCGATAATGGCGTCGGGGGCATAAGCCGCTCCGGCCCCGTAGGAGACCGTCACGTCCCACGGCGCCGAGATCAGCACCAGTTCCGCCGTTTCGGGAGCGAACGGAAGTCCGAAATAGGTTCCGTTGTCCACGCCGACCCCGTCCGGATCGAAGTTTTTCTGTTCCATAACATGCTTTTGAATTGCAAAGGTACGCATTTTTTATTTTTTACCTATATTTGTTTGCTCAAAGACGAAAAACGAAAAAAACACCCGTTACCATGAAAATCATTGCCGACAGCGCCATTCCCTTTCTGCGGGGCGTTCTGGAGCCGTTCGCCGAGGTGGAATACCTCCCCGGAACGGCGATTTCGGCCGCCGACGTCCGCAACGCCGACGCGCTGGTGATCCGCACCCGCACGCGGTGCGACGAAAAACTACTGGCGGATTCGCGCGTAAAGCTGATCGCCACGGCGACCATCGGCTTCGACCACATCGACACGGCGTGGTGCGCGGCGCACGGCATCGAAGTCACGACGGCCGCGGGCTGCAACGCCCGGGGCGTACTGCAATGGGTCGGCGCGGCGCTCGTCCACCTCTCCCGCACGCAGGGCTGGCAGCCCGCCGAGCGCACGCTGGGAATCGTGGGCGTGGGACACGTCGGATCGCTCGTGAAAGCGTATGCCGAAGGGTGGGGATTCCGCGTCGTCTGCTGCGACCCGCCGCGCGAGGAGCGCGAGCGATGCGGATTCCGGACGCTGGAGGAGGTGGCCCGCGAGGCCGACATCCTCACCTTCCACACGCCGCTCGACGCTTCGACGCGCCACATGGCCGACAGCCGGCTGTTCGGCCTGATGAAACCCGGCGCCATTCTCATAAACTCCTCGCGCGGGGAGGTGGTCGACGGCGAGGCCCTGCTCCGGAGCGGTCTCGGCTGGGCGCTCGACGTCTGGGAGCACGAACCGCACCTCGATCCGGCGCTGCTGGAAAACGCGCTGCTCGCCACACCCCACATCGCGGGCTACTCCGAGCAGGGCAAGGCCAACGCCACGGCAATGTCCGTCGCCTCGCTGGCCCGCCGTTTCGGCCTGCCGCTCAAAGGGTGGTATCCGCCCCAGGCCGCTCCGGCGCGCCGGCGACCGATCTCCTGGCAGGAACTTTGCCGGACCATCAGCGGGGCGTACGACATCGCGTCCGAAAGCCGCAGCCTCAAGGAGCGGCCCGGGGATTTCGAATCCATGCGCGACCACTACGCCTACCGCCGCGAATATTTTTAGCACGAACGGCGCGGATTGCGCACGCTCCGGCGTCCGAAAAAGGCGAAACCGGCTTTTTATTAGCGAATTCGCCCTTTTTTAATTACCTTTGCCCGCGATTATCAGTTAAGAACCATGTACCGGAGAGTCATAAAGCCCGTACTTTTCTCGCTTACCATCGAGCAGGCCCACCACGCGGTGCTGCTGTTGCTGCGCATCATCGGGCTGATACCCGGCGGCCGCTGGCTGTTGCGCAAATGCTACGCCGTGGAGCATCCGGCGCTCGAACGCGAGGTGTTCGGCATCCGTTTCGCCAACCCCATCGGGCTGGCCGCAGGATTCGACCACAACGGCGAGGCGTTCCGCGAACTGGCCGCGCTGGGATTCGGATTCGTCGAGGTGGGGACCGTGACGCCCCGTCCGCAGGCGGGCAACCCGCGGCCGCGGGTCTTCCGCCTCCCGAAGGACAATGCCATCATCAACCGCATCGGTCTGGCGAACCGCGGACTGGAAGCCACCATTCGCCACCTGCGGCGCCCGCACGACGGCGTGATCGTGGGCTGCAACATCGGCAAGAACACCTCGACCCCCGCCGAGAACGCTCCGGCGGACTACCTCAAACTCTTCCGCAGCCTCTACCAGTATGCGGACTATTTCACCGTCAACATCAGCTGCGACAACGCCTGCCGCGAAGGCACGACGCACACGCGCGAACATATCCTTCAGATACTCAACCCGCTGTTCGACTTCCGGCGCGGGCAGAACCAGTTCCGGCCGATCATGCTCAAAATCTCGCCCGACATGTCGGACGAGGTGATCGACCAGATCACCGACGTGCTGCTCGAAACGCCGCTCGACGGGATCGTGGCCACCAACGGAACCCACAGCCGCGGAGGACTCCACACGAGCCGTACGACGCTCGAAAAGATCGGCAGCGGACGCCTCAGCGGCGCACCGCTCACGCACCGCGCCGTGGAGATCGTGCGCCGCGTCCACACCCGTTCGGGCGGAACCTACCCCATCATCGGGGTCGGCGGACTGATGTCGGCCGGCGACGTGCGGGCGATGCTCGACGCCGGGGCCGACCTCGTGCAACTCTACACCGGATACGTCTACAACGGTCCCGGAATGGTCAAAGCGGTGTGCCGCGAACTGATCGCCGCGGCCGAAAAGCCGGCCGCCATGCGCGCCGCCGGGGAGTCCGTGCAAAACGGGGAAAACCCCGAAGCATCCGCCCCGGAGGCCGTCGGGACCGCCGGGAAGGCATCCGACGGCGAATCGGAAGAGGAACGCCGCCCCGGGTCCGGACAAAAATAACCCCACACATGAAGGCAACCATCATCACCATCGGCGACGAAATACTCATCGGGCAGATCGTCGACACCAATTCGGTCTCCATCGCCAAACACCTCAATGCGGCGGGCATCGTGGTCCGCGAGAAAATCTCGATCGGCGACGACCGCACGCAAATCATCGAAACCGCGGAGCGCGCCCTCGCCGGCTCGGAGGTGACCGTCATCACCGGAGGACTCGGCCCCACGAAGGACGACATCACCAAAAAGACCCTCGCGGAGATGTTCCGCAGCGACATGCGCTACGACGAACGGGTGGCCGGGCACGTTGAGAAAATGCTCGCCGAACGCGGCATCGAGTTCAACGAACTCAACCGTTCGCAGGCGATGGTCCCCGCGTGCTGCACGGTGCTGTTCAACGCCCACGGCACGGCCCCGGGCATGTGGTTCGAGCGCGGCGGGCACGTCGTCGTCTCGCTGCCGGGCGTGCCGTTCGAGATGGAGCACCTGATGGAGGACGAGGTGATGCCCCGCCTGAAGACCCGCTTCGCGCTGCGGCAGATCGTCCACCGCACGATGATCACCGCCGGACTGCCCGAGTCGATGCTCGCCAAGCGCATCGAAGCGTGGGAAAACGCCCTGCCCCCGTACCTGAAACTGGCCTACCTGCCCAATCCGGGCGCGGTGCGCCTGCGCCTGTCGGCCTACGAGGTGGAGGGCGAAAGCGTCGCCCGCGAAATCGAGAGCCGGTTCGAGGCCCTGCGCAGGATCATCCCCCACAACATCATCGGATTCGAAACCGCCACCATGCAGGAGGTGGTGCACAAAATACTCACCGAACGCTCCCTGACGCTCGCCACAGCCGAAAGCTGCACGGGCGGCTCGATCGCCGCGCGCTTCACGGCCATGCCCGGCGCTTCGGCCTATTTCCTCTGCGGCGTGGTGTCGTACAGCAACGAATCAAAAGCCGAACTGCTGGGCGTCGACCCCGCGGACATCGCCCGCTACGGCGCCGTGAGCGAACAGGTGGCCCGCCAGATGGCCGAGGGCGTCCGCCGCGCGGCAGGCGCCGACTACGGCGTGGCCACCACCGGAATCGCAGGACCTTCGGGCGGCTCGGCGGAAAAGCCCGTCGGCACGGTGTGGATCGCCGTGGCGACACCCCGGGAGACGGTCGCAATCCTCAAACAGTGCGGAACCGACCGGGGACAGATCATCGACCGCGCCAGCGCCTTCGCCATCGGCCTGCTGCGCGACTGCCTGAACGGAAATTAAACGCCTCCAGCCACGAACGAACCGCCCGTCATGCCCCCCCCCGGAGCGCGGTCTCCGCTGACGATCCCCGCAGAATGGCGCAAATGCGGGCCGAATAAGCACTCCGGCCGAAAAAAAAGACGGCCGCTTTTGCTATTTGCCGAAAAGGTTGTATATTTGCACTCCCTTAATCGGGTTTTAACCAAAAATAATCAAACAATGAAAGTTTGCGAAATCACAGGCAAGGTGGCGATCGTGGGAAATAACGTCTCGCACTCGCACCACAAGACCAAGCGCAAATTCAGTCCCAATCTGAAAACCAAGCGCTTCTGGTCCGAGCAGGAGGGTCGCTGGATTACCCTGAAGGTATCCGCTGCCGGCATGAAAACAATCAACAAGAAAGGGCTCGCAGCCGCTCTGCGCGAAGCTGCCGCACCCAAAAGCGTGTACTAAAAACAACGAGTAACAAATGGCAAAGAAAGGCAACAGAGTTCAGGTCATCCTCGAGTGCACCGAACAAAAAGAGAGCGGCGTTGCGGGAATGTCCCGTTACATCACCACCAAGAACAAGAAAAACACCCCCGACCGTCTGGAGCGCAAGAAGTACAATCCGTTCCTCAAGCGGGTTACCGTTCACCGTGAAATCAAATAGTAAAGAAGCTCTATGGCAAAGAAAGTAGTCGCAACACTGAAAACCGGCACGGGTAAGCAGTTCACCAAGTGCATCAAGATGGTCAAGTCGGAGAAGACCGGTTCCTACATGTTCAAGGAAGGCGTCATCGCCAACGACCAGGTAAAGGCTTTCTTCGAGGAGAAGAAATAAGTATTTTAAGAGTCGAACTCTTAAATACAAAGGGCATCTTTCGGGATGCCCTTTGTGTTTTCAGCCCCGCCGGTCGCGCATATCAAAATAATTTATTACTTTTGAACATTAAATTCCGAGTATGCAGGTCAAAACCATCGCCTTTTATCACTATACATTCCCGGCAGGCGGCGCCGAAGTCGTAACCTGCAACCTGGGCCGCTTCTTTGCCAAACACGGCTTCAGAGTACTTCTCTATACCTGGAAGCCGAATGCGGAACTGCTTACCGAAGAACTGCGAAAAATCTTCGACATCCGTCCGCTGCCCGACACCAAACGGATTTCGGGAGTCCGAAATACCGACTTTCTCTGCGAATCGCTGAAAACAGAGCGGGCAGACGTCCTGTTCATACAAGCAACCACCGACATCGCATTCGAGCAGATCCGGACGCGCACCACGGCCAAAATCATTTTCTGCCTGCACAACACGCCATTCTGGGAGGTATACGACCTGAAGCACAAGAAGTCGTCGGAGATCCCCCGCCCCACACTGACGCGCAGGCTGGAATACGCACTTCTGCGCAAGCCCGCCTACCGGCTAACCCGCAAACTCGAACAACGTTACGCCCAACTGTACATCCGGGTGCTCTCGAACGTGGACCGGTTCGTGACGCTATGCCCGGGTTACAGCGACGAATTCGAACGAGAGATCCGCCGGTCGGGACTTCCCGGCTGCGATTTCCCCCGCGAACGCCTTACCGCGATGCTCAATCCGATGCTGCCGACACAGGAACCCGCGAAAACGCCCAAAGAGAAGATCGTTCTCTACGCCGGACGATTCCAGCGATGTCACAAACGCATCGACCGGCTGCTGAAAATATGGAAGCGCATCGAGCAGCAAAATCCCGAATGGCGGCTGGTGATCGTCGGCGACGGAGAAGAACGCGGCGATCTGGAGAAGCAGGCCCGCAGGTTGAAATTGCAGCGGATTGAATTCGCAGGCTATCAATACGATGTCACGCCCTTCTACCGCCGGGCCACCTTCGTCTGCCTGACTTCAAACTTCGAAGGGCTGCCCATGTGCCTGATGGAGGGGCAGCAGTACGGGGCCATTCCGGTGTCGTTCGACTCGTATTCCGGCATCCGGGAAATCACCTGCGACGGGGAATGCGGAATCATGGTCCCGGCATACAGTCTGCGCAAATATGCGGAACTGCTGAACCGCGCGCTGGCCGACGAGGAACTGCAAAAACGAATGCGCGAAAACTGCTACAAGGCCGCAGAGCGCTATGATCTGGAATGCATCGGCCAAGAGTGGCTCGCGCTGTTCGGCAAGTTATAACTCATTATGAAAAAAATAGCATTCATCATCGTCCGTTACGGCGAAAATATCAACGGCGGCGCAGAAGTTCACTGCCAGATGCTTGCTGAACGGCTGCTGCCCTATTACGAGGTCGAAGTGCTGACCACGACCATCCGGGCCTTCAACCACCCGGATCAGGATTACACGGAAGGTGTCAGTTCCTGGAACGGCGTCACCATACGCCGTTTCAAGCCGCAGCCCATCGACCAGGAGCAATTCAGGCCCTTCCGCAAAAAATACAAGACCGCACGCCGTATCCGGCAATACCTGAAAAAGCTGAACCTGCTGCGAGCGGCCTCCTTCCTGCACCCGGAGTGGAAATCGGGGATTGAAAACGAACGGCCTTTCTACGAATCGACAGCGACCCATGCCCCGGGCCTGCTGCGTTATATCGAAAGCCACAAGGCTGAATATGCAGCGTTCATCTTCGCGAACTTCTACACGCCCCAAGCGGTTCTGGGATCGGTCGTCGCTCCGGAAAAAAGCCTGCTGATCCCGATGGCGCACCCGGACAAGCCGCTCTATTACTGCATCAACGCCCCGATGTTCACCCGGGTACGGCATATCGCATTCAACACCGAAGCCGAACGGCAATTGTGCCGCAGCGTTTTCGGACGGTTCCTGGCCCCGAACAGCATCGTCGGCTGCGGTATCGAAATGGCCCCGGAGGCAGAGTGGAGCGGCGTAAAGGCAAAATACGAGCTTCCGGATGAATACGTGCTCTATTTGGGGCGCGTCTCCAAAGCCAAAGTGGACAAACTGCTGCCCTACTTCCTGCGCTGCAAGGCAAAATACGGCGGCGACGCCAAACTGGTATTGGTCGGCGGATTCGAAAACGAGATCCGAAAGTTCGACTCGCCGGACATTCTTTTCACGGGCTATGTCTCCGACGAGGAAAAAACCGCAATCGTCCGGCACGCCACGGTGATGGTCAACCCGTCGCCGATGGAGAGCCTTTCGCTACTGATGCTCGAAGGGATGCAGAGCCGCATACCGCTGCTGGTCAACGGGCGCAGCAAGGTGATGAAGGACCATTGCCGTCTGAGCGGCGCGGGCTTGTGGTATAATAACGGCCGCGACTTCCGCAAAAAACTGCACAGACTGCTCTCCGATCCGGAACTGCGGCGCACAATGAGCGAAAAAGGCCCGGCCTATGTGCGCGAACACTACGACTGGGAGATTATCATTCCGAAACTGCGAACGCTGATCGAAAGCATCTGATCGACAGCCGGCATCAAAAAAGACGGAGCGTCCGATGCGGACGCTCCGTCTTTTTGCGGTCTTTGCGCGCAGCGTCAGAACTTGTGCACGGCGCGCACGAGGAACTTGTTGTATTTCGGAATTTCGATCACATAGGGAGGCTCGATGCCCATATGGGTCGTGTAGGCGTTCTTCTCGTCCATCTCGGTCGAGGAGAAATAGTAGACCAGGCGGTCCATGCGTTTGCCGCCGGCGTCCTTGAGCGCATCGTTGAACTTGTTGCGGGCCTGGCGGTTGTTCTGTACGCGGGTGCCGCCGTTGTAGTTGTGGCCGATGGTCAGCAGTTCGTCGATGGCCGGCAGATACCAGCCTTCACCCTTGTCGCGGCACCATTTGAAAGCCGGGAAATCGTCCCACGAAAGGTTATTCGCAGCGATGTACTGCGCCACCTTCTCCATGTTCGCCACCCCGTCGGTGCGGTTGTCGGCGCCCGCAAGGCGCAGGTCCGGCTTGCGGAACTCGCTCCAGTGAAGGTAGATTTCATCGAGCGATACGACCAGTCCGTGCTGGCGGTCGTCCGAAAGCTGGCAGATCACTCCCCGGATGCCGTTCTGGTCGTAGAGTTCGCCGATTTCGTACTGTTTGAGCACGTACCGGCCTCCGGAAACAGGCTGCACGGCCGGCGCTTCCGGGACAGCCGGAGTGGCCGGGGTGGCTGGAACAGTCGGAGTGGCCGGAGTCAGCGGCGTCGCGGGAATGGTTTTGGTGTAATACTCCTTTTCGCCGTTGGCATACTGGATGTAATGGATCTGCGCAACGGGGAGCACGTAGGTCGGACCGTCGGGATTCGAAAAACGCTTGTAACGCACCGCTTCGGGCGTGATTTCGATCACTTTGGCTTCGATTTTCGCGGCGTCGGTCTTGACGATCAGGTCCTGCGCGGCGGCCGTCAGGGCGCAGCACAACGCTGCGAGCGACAACAGAATGGTTCGTTTCATCATTATCAATACAGGTATATACGACAAATATAACGCTTTTTTTCAAACTTTCTTGTTATCTTCGGCGTCGCGACGACACTTTTAGGAGTCGGAACCTTTTTTCGCGCCGGAGGCGGTTCGGTTTTGGCCCCATCCGACTTGTTCGTATCTTCGGCGCCGCAACGGCGCTTTCAGGAGGTCGGAACGTTTTGCCAGATTGCCCGCGATCCGGTTTTGAAACCATCCTGCATTTTTCGTATCTTTGGTGCCGTAACGGCACTTTCAGGAGGTCGGAACGTTTTGTCAGATTGCCCGCAATCCGGTTTTGGAAGCGTCCTGCATTTTTCGTATCTTTGCAAAGGATTAATCCTTACGACATGGCATTTTTCGATATTTTCAAAAAGAAACAGGATACGCCGCCCACCGGGGAGCAGGCGCAGAAACAGCAGGAGGAGCTCTCCGCCGGGCTGGAAAAAACCAAAACAGGGCTTTTCTCGAAACTGGCGCGCGCCGTGGCGGGCCGGTCGACGATCGACGCCGGGGTGCTCGACGACCTCGAAGAGGTGCTCATCTCGTCGGACGTGGGCGTGGAGACGACCGTGAAGATCATCCGCCGCATCGAGGAGCGCGTGGCCCGGGACAAGTACATGAACGCCTCGGAGCTGCAATCTATCCTGCGCGGGGAGATCGCGACGCTGATGGAGGATGCGCACGGCTCGTCGGAGAATTTCGGACTCGACGCCACCGAAGGTCAGCCCTACGTGGTGATGGTCGTGGGCGTCAACGGCGCCGGCAAGACCACGACCATCGGCAAACTGGCTGCGCAGCTCGGCAAGGCGGGCCGGAAGGTCTGGATCGGCGCGGCGGACACGTTCCGCGCGGCGGCCATCGACCAGTTGCAGGTGTGGGCCGACCGCGCCGGGGCGACGATGATCCGTCAGCAGATGGGTTCCGACCCTGCATCGGTGGCTTTCGACACGCTCACCTCGGCCAAGGCCAACGGAGCCGACGTGGTGCTGATCGACACCGCCGGACGCCTGCACAACAAGGTGGGCCTGATGAACGAGCTGACGAAAATCCGCAACGTCATGGGCAAAGTGATTCCCGGCGCGCCGCACGAGGTGATGCTCGTGCTCGACGGATCGACGGGACAGAACGCCTTCGAGCAGGCGAAGCAGTTCACGCAGGCCACGCAGGTCACCTCGCTCACGATCACCAAGCTCGACGGCACGGCCAAGGGCGGCGTGGTGATCGGCATCAGCGACCAGTTCCACATCCCGGTGCGCTATATCGGCATCGGCGAAGGCATCGACCAGCTGCGCATCTTCGACCGGAAGGAGTTCGTCAACGCATTGTTCGGTCATGAAAAAAATTAACGTCATAACGCTCGGCTGTTCGAAGAACACCGTCGACAGCGAGCATCTGATGGCACGGCTCGCCGCCGCCGGATACGAGGTCCTCTTCGACAGCGACCGCACCGACGCCAAGGTCGTGGTGATCAACACCTGCGGATTCATCGGCGACGCCAAGCAGGAGTCGATAGACATGATTCTGCGCGCCGCGGCGGCCAAGCAGGCCGGAAAGATCGAACGGCTGTTCGTCGTGGGATGCCTCTCGGAACGCTACGCCGACGAACTGCGGGCCGAGATTCCCGAGGTGGACGACTATTTCGGCGCACGCACGTGGGACGGCATCGTCCGTGCACTGGGAGCCTCGGAGGACCCGGCGCTGGCCACCGAACGCCGTCTGACGACCCCGAAACACTACGCCTACCTGAAAATTTCGGAAGGCTGCAACTGGAAATGCGGCTACTGCGCCATTCCGCTCATCCGCGGCGCACACGTCTCCGTCCCGATGGAGGAGCTGGAGGAGGAGGCCCGCAAGCTGGCCGGGCAGGGCGTCCGGGAGCTGATGGTCATCGCGCAGGACACGACCTACTACGGCATCGACCTCTACGGCCGGCGGATGCTCGCCGAGCTGCTGCGCCGCCTGTGCCGCATCGACGGCATCGAATGGGTCCGGCTCCACTACGCCTACCCCGCCGGGTTCCCCGACGAGGTGATCGAGGCGATGGCCTCGGAGCCGAAAATCTGCAAATACCTCGACATTCCGTTCCAGCACATTTCCGATGCACAGCTCGCGTCGATGCACCGCCGCCACACCAGGGCCGAGGCCATGGAACTGATCGGCCGCCTGCGCGGGGCGATCCCCGACCTGGCGCTGCGCACGACGCTGCTGGTGGGTTATCCGGGCGAGACGGAGGCCGATTTCGAAGAACTGCTGGCGTTCGTGCGCGAGGTGCGTTTCGAACGGCTGGGCGTCTTCCCCTACTCGGAGGAGGAGGGGACCTGGTCGGCCGAAAACCTCCGCGACGACATTCCCGAAACGATCAAACAGCAACGCGCGGAGCGCGTAATGGCCTTGCAGAACGAGATTTCGCTCGAAAACAACCGCCGCCGCGTGGGGCGCACCGAACGGGTGATCATAGATTCGCGTCAGGGCGACTGGTATGTCGGCCGCACGCAGTACGATTCGCCCGAAGTGGACCAGGAGATCCTGATTCCCGCCTCGGAACGCCGCCTGCTGCGCGGGCACTTCTACGACGTGACGGTCACCTCGGCCGCCGACTACGACCTCTACGGGGAGATCGCCGCAAAATAATTTTTTGCTTTTTTGCGTTTTTTTCGTACCTTTGAAAAGTAAACCGGAACTTTACCCGAAAGTCATGGCCGACAAGAGCGTGATAACGAACATCGAAGCCCGCGTGCGGCAGCTGATCGACGACCACAAAAGGCTGTCGGACCTTTGTGCGGAACTGACCGCACAGCGCGACACGCTCCGCTCCGAGAAACGTACGCTCGAAGAGCGCGTCCGGGAGCTGGATGCCGAACTGGCGCGCATGCAGTTGACCGAAGGGCTTGCGGGCGGAGGCCGTAACCGGGAAAAAGCGCGGGCGCGCGTCAACCGTCTTATGCGGGAGGTGGACAAGTGCATCGCGCTGCTGGGCCAGCCGCTGGCGGCCCCGACGACGCAGGAGGCCGAATAAACGGCCCCGGGAAAAACGGCCGGAAGGCCGGAGAAGAGGACGACGGAATAAACGAAACGAAAAAATGGCAAAACAGGCAATAACCCTCAAAATAGCAGGTAAAAGCTATCCGTTCAACATCGAGAGCGGGAAGGAGGAGATGTACCGGCTTGCCGAACGGGAGGTGAACAGCTACCTCGCGCTGATAAAACAACAGAATATCAAGAACTGGAACGACCAGGACTACCTGTCGATGACCGCGCTGAAATTCGCCATCGCGAACGTCGGAATGCGGCAGAGCCGGGAGGTGGACGACGAAGACCTCCGACAGCTCGAAAAAATCGGCACGGAAATAGATGCGTATCTGAACGACCCGAAAAAGTAACCGGCCGAAGGCCTCCGCAGACGGAAGGCCGAGAGGGGGGGGGCGAAAAGGGCGGAAACCGCCCGGAACGACACGCACCGTTCGAAAAACGTTCTTTTACATACAAGAATCTACCCGCATAGATTCCTTATAGCTTTGCGAAACTGAACATTTACTAAATTGGGGCAACTCAAGGCGTTTCAAAATCAGGCCTTACCACCCTCACGGGGAGTACGTTACGGCGTACCGTTGGAAGATTGCGATTGTCGGAGCCCCCACACATGACTGATCGGCAGATTCGTCAAACAAGATTAAGGAATCCTATGCGGTTTTTTTATGGCTACAATTAAAACCCTAATTAATAACTAAAAACAAACAAGCAAAGACCCATGTATAGTATCATTTTGGCTGCCTCAATCTCTGCCGTGGTCGCCGTCGCAATCTACGCGGTCGTAACGAACCTCGTGATCAAGACGTCGATCCGCAAGCGCCGCGAAGCCGCCGTCAAGGAGGCTGAAGCCGAGGGAGAGATGATCAAGAAGGAGCGCATCCTTCAGGCAAAGGAAAAGTTCATACAGCTCAAGAGCGAATACGACCGTCAGGTCAACGAGCGCAACCAGAAAATCGCCCAGAGCGAGCAGCGCGCCAAGCAGATCGAGCAGAACCTGCAAAACCAGCAGCGCGAACTGGAAAACAAACTCCGCGAGAACGACCGTCTGAAAGAGCAGATGCAGAACCAGCTGCAAATCCTCGAACACAAGAAGGAGGAGGTCGACCAGATGCAGCGCGAACAGAACGCACGCCTGGAGCAGATCTCGGGCATGAGTTCCGAAGACGCCAAGAACATCCTGATCGAGAACATGAAGGCCGAGGCCAAGACCGAAGCCGCCGCCTACATCAACGAAACGGTCGAAGAGGCCAAACTGACCGCCACGAAAGAGGCCAAGCGCATCATCGTGGCGTCGATTCAGCGCGTGGCGACCGAGACCGCTATCGAAAACGCCGTGACGGTGTTCAACATCGAGAGCGACGAGGTCAAGGGCCGCATCATCGGCCGCGAGGGCCGCAACATCCGCGCCCTGGAGGCCGCGACGGGCATCGAAATCATCGTCGACGACACCCCCGAGGCCATCATCCTCTCGGGCTTCGATCCCGTACGCCGCGAAATCGCGCGTCTGGCCCTGCACCAGCTCGTCACCGACGGCCGCATCCACCCCGCACGCATCGAGGAGGTGGTCGCCAAGGTTCAGAAGCAGATCGAGGAGGAGATCGTCGAGGTCGGCAAGCGCACGACGATCGACCTGGGAATCCACGGACTGCACCCCGAACTGATCCGCATGATCGGCAAGATGAAATACCGTTCGTCCTACGGACAGAACCTGTTGCAGCATGCCCGTGAAACGGCGAACCTTGCAGGCATCATGGCCTCGGAGCTGGGTCTCAACCCCAAGATCGCCCGCCGGGCAGGCCTGCTGCACGACATCGGCAAGGTGCCCGACGACGAACCGGAACTGCCGCACGCAATCATCGGCATGAAACTCGCCGAGAAATACAAGGAGAAACCCGAAGTCTGCAACGCCATCGGCGCCCACCACGACGAGGTGGAGATGACCTCGCT
>OCHV01000368.1_pt1 | contig 38847 bp, 50 predicted proteins | sample 1538461 | NCBI WGS metagenome assembly OCHV01 (sample SAMN04571692, study PRJEB22368) | human gut metagenome | biome: human gut; material: stool | host: Homo sapiens | place: Luxembourg | collected 2012-08-03 | reverse complement strand
TTGCGCATTCTTATATTGCTGTCGGCCTTAGCTAACACGTGATAACTCAACGGGCTTCACAATACAGTGGGGCATTTGTACACCTAAGAGCTGGTTTAATTATCCTAGAGCCTTTTCGAGTTCTAGGCCGCCAGTGGGAGTTTGGCTTTCCAACGGTAAGAGTGCGCGAGGTATAGAAGCCAACTCTTACGACAACTCAGGTGCAAACCTGATAGAAAGCGCTGGCGGAGCTTGCGCTAATGCAAATTCAATCGCATATATTGTTGTTGGGTTTAGCTAAATCCAACTGCAATATATTTGCAATTACCAGAAGAATGGTGTGAAAAACCAGAATTGTTTAAGTTATTTCCCCAGCTGTAGTTGCCTGAATCCCAAGGTGCAAACGCTACAGATAAAACGGAAGAAAAATTGCGAGCGAATGTAGTCCAAACTCCGCCACCAGCGCTGGCCGAACCCCAAACGATAGTAAATCCCGTGGAGTTATCACGTGCCCATCCATTTGTTCCATTAGAAACAGACCAATTAGAAGAGTTAGTTGTAACAGTATCCTGAGTGGTGATAGTAAAAGTTGTTCCATCACCACGGGTAAAGGTAATCGTTCGTCCGTTTACACTAACGTTTTTGATATAGGTCGAGTTAATTTGCTGGCCGGCACTATCCTGAGTTGCTTTAGTGGCAGATGATGCATTGCCGTTTAAAGAAGCAGTAATACCGCCCCCGACGCTCAACGCTCCTGTTACTGTTCCTCCGGCCAAGGACAGATAATTAGCCAACTCTGCTTTTGTTGCATACGTCCCCGTTATCTCATTACCGTTTTTATCAACCTTGGCTGCCTCTGCTAAATAAGGAATTAAATAGGTTCCTGTGGACGGATCCTTTAGAAGGACTTTTACTGCTTCTACAGTTGCTTGCATATATGCTCCATATAAAAATTAGGGCAGACTAATCCGCACTGACTCAACTCAAATTACCCTTCAACAACTTATGCATAAGTCATTGCGTCAGTAATTCCAAAATATTGAAGTTCTCTTGTCCTGTCACTACGTCGTAAGCTATCAAGCCTTCAATTGTTTTTTTGACTCCTTTGGGAGTTACGGCCCGAGCGTCATCTTCCCCGAGCACCGTTTCCTCAACCGTGGCCAATTCAACTACGCCGCTAATTTCTGTTGTGGCTTGGGGCGGTTTCAAACTTTCAAGCTGTTCTGCCGTGAAGTCCTCATAAACAAAGGGGTCTCCCTTATCTCCTTTATCGCCTTTCGGGATTCCTAACGTAAACGAAGGATTTTCAGCCGTACCGCTCTTGCTTATGGTAGGAAGTTGTCCGGCACTAAGAGCAGAAACCTTGATGTCTATCTCAGGAGTGATCCCGGTAGGTCCTACGTCTCCCCAAACCGCAAGGACCGGACCTAGAACAATTTCCGTACCTCTTAATTCGATAAGCTCGTAGACCTCGCCACCCCTGTTAATAATGTGGTCTCCAACCTTAACGTTATCGCTTGGCGTTAAAGCGGCGGTCAGATTAGTTCCTTCGTGGGCGTCGGCGAGCCACCTCATGGAATAGCCTGCAGAATTGACCAGTTCTTCTACTTGATTCTTTGTCAACTGAATTGCATCAAGAATCTCTTGAGCCTGCAGCTTAACTAAGTTAACCTGCTCACCGCCTTTGGCGTCTAGCGCGGCGATAAGAGTCTGAAGTTTGGCCTCCAATTCAGCAGTCTTTTGCTCTATTTCTTCCTGAGAAGCTGCAGTAGCCGCATTGACGGCCTGCACCTGAGCCTCACCCGCCTCTCTAACCAAAGCAACTTTAGAATCGGCTTCTGCCTGAGCTGCTTGCGCGAACTCCTGGGCCTTGGTCGCCCAAGTCTGCGACTCGTCAGCAAAACTTTCAGCCTTAAATGCTCTTTGTCTGAAGTCCTCAAAGATATCAGCCAACTGGTGTAAGTTATTTTCATCGGGTTCGATGCCCGCTCCCTCAATCACATTCATGAACTCTTCAGTAATCATGTGATGCCAGTAGGAGCCTAATGTTGTCGGCAGGCCTTTTGCATTTTTATCTCCGTCCTGAGGATATCCATAGGACGGATTTTTAGGCGGCAGCGGCGGAGTATCCGATGCGTTTGCGTAATAAAGTCTTTTCATCACTTGTTCCTATTCATGCATTAAAAAAGCCCCTTTCGGAGCTTGTTAAATATGAATGTATACGGGGACCCTGCTGGCAGGAGGCTGTATGTGATTAGTGCGACCATAGACGGGAGAACAGCGATTCGCATTAAAGTCGATCCTAAAATGTTGGTCATGAGACCCGGATCTTGAACCTTGATTGTCACGCGTATACGTTCTCCAAAAAGCGCCTGACACCATGCTCGTATCATTGTCGTACGCATTGAAGTCGCCTATGGTTCCCGAAATTTGAGGGGCCCCTGAATCAATATATTGCCCCACTCCCCAGTTGGAGCCCCACAGCACTCGGTCTAATAGGTACGGCACGTTAAAAGTGGTCGAACCGTTGCCTGCTCCCCACGTCGTGCCAATAGCCCGAAACAGACCCGCGAAACCGGACCGGCTGACCGCTCTTCCATCACAAAGTATCCAATTGGGACTATTAATAAAACAACCGGCGTAGATAATGAAGCCTGGAGGAAAAGTTTCAAATTTATCCACTCTGTCTGTGACGCCTTTTAACACGGTATTAATTTTTTCTTCTAACTTGGTCAGTCTTACCTCAATGCTCTGATTAAGCTGGTCAAGGGTATTTTTTTCGGGCTTAACTCCTCCTCCGACAATTGCATTCCTGATTTCCTCAGTTACCGCGTTGTACCAAGGCGCTTTCGGAACCGTCGCAAGCTGTCCGCCCGTACTCGAACCGTCTGTCGGATATCCCAAAGGTGCATCCTCTGCGAATTTTGGTTCTACCTGAACCACCCTAGCTCCGTATGCTCTGTCCATTTTCTTGTTCCTTAAAATCCCAATAACCAAAATAAAGTGTCGTGTGCGCCGGTGCGTACCGTCTGATCAAGCACTCAATAACCGAGTCTCCCCACCAAGCTAAAGCCTCTTTTGTTTCCCCGGTTACCTCGTGCCACTGCAGTGTGTTGTTTGAACCTCCGATGACATTGACGCGCCACGTGTGCGGCCAAATGCCGTCAGCCAAAACATCGTTAACCCGGCTCATTACGCTGTAGCCACTGAATTCATCAATCACAATGAGATAACCGAACATCGCGGCCAAATCAATAAAGAATTGAGGCGTCTGACAACCTACCGTCGTCATTTTCCAAATCAAAAGGCGCCTTAATGTGTTGATATCCGTTGCACCCCACAACTTAAGACACTCATCCGGCAGACCCCACTCTTGCAGCCACTCAGGAAAGGTTTCAATTGCAAAACGAGGGTCCGCCTCTGTAATAAGCGCGTTTGCTCTGGAGTCAATTCGTGCCAGCTCGATCGCCCAAACTTCAAACATCATGGCGTACAGGCTGGTTGAATCTCCTCTCGGCCATACGGGGCCGGGAGGCAGAAGCTCTTTGAGCATTCCTACATATTCGTTTGCCGTTACTGCCATGTGATCTCTCCTAATGTCAGCAACTCATTGTTACTGTCGGGAATCGGGTCGGAGGTTGGAGAGGCAACTGTATGATCTTCTTCACCCAATGCCGCACTAATAGCTGCTCGGATATGCGACAAGTAAATTCTTTGTCCGGGAACCCCTTCTCTGGCAAATAAGTCTTTGAGCTCTTGCTCTACTGCCTCGCGGACTTCAGCATCATCAGGAAGCAGTCCGACAATAACAATATTGACCGCCTTAATCTCCGGGGCTCTGACATAGAGGTGAGCCGTCACAGGACGCAGCTTATCGATATGTTCAAATACCTTATCCCGCATAGCCTTATCGGGAATGATCTCGGTCATGCCGTCACAGACAAATCGGACGGTAACCGTGCCCTCGCCTTCTTCTTTAGGAAATGCCCAAGCTCGGGTTACGCCCGGCACTTCTAAAGCCCACTGAACATAATCCGACTCCGTACCTCCGTGAGGCGTCTCCCTGACGCGAGAGAGGAGGCGCGCCCTAAGACTGTCGTCGGTTTCAGACTCGCTTCCGCCTCCAAGTTTGACAATCGTAACTTCGCTAAAAACACCCACGATCGGAGAAACCAGCGTCAGGACGTCCTCTTCCAGCTGATTACCGGAAGTTCCCTCGTTTAAGGCTTCAACTGGGGTCGTTCCATCCGAAGAGACAGGACCAACGGTCTTGTACTGAACTCCGTCATCAGACTGCAAAATCGTCCCTTCCAGAACATTGATGAGTTCTCCGGAAAAACGAAAAACAACCTCGCCGGAAGCTTTCGTAGCTTTCTTCCTGGCTAAACCGTAAATGGAGGCCCAGCGATCCAAATAGTCACTTTCTGCCGTATCAAAAAACTGCTGCCGATTTAAATACTCGATATAGCCGTACAGAGAGTGAGCAGCTCCGGCCAAAACTCTGTCAAAGACTCTCGCGTTGGAGCGCCTCATCTGCGGAACAGACAATCTGCTCTGAGTATCTCCGTCGAGTCTTTCTATGATTTCCTTTAGTGTCGGACGTTCAAAACTCATAATTTGCTCCACACATCGACAAATCGGGCGGTAAGTGTTTTTTGATCGGGACGAATAATCTCAATCAGTAAGTTAAGGCGATCCACTCCGTCCAGTTCAGCCCTCGCCGTCACTTCTTCGGCAATGCGGTCCTCAACCATCCAGCGCAGAGCTTCCTGAGCGTACTCTTCGGCCAAAGCAAGCGTTTCGGTAGTGAGAGTTGAGCGCATCAGCAGCCAGAGCCGCGAACCGAATTTATCTCCTTCCTCAGAGAAAGAATCCGCCCACCAGCCCATCTTGGATTCTGTCGGCCTCTCGTCATCGTCCTCGGCTCTTGCCCAAGAAAAAAGGCTGTTTACCACAGCCCTTGCTAAGTCATCCTTGGCAAAATCGGTCAGCGTCGCTTCCGCACCGTTTAAATAAAACTGCATAAATCCTCTACATTTTTTGATCCGGGGCAGAGCCTCCGCTATGTGTATGACTGTTGTACGTCATTCTCATGCCCGCCATGGAGTAGGAACCTCCTTTGTCCTTGATATCTCCTTTGGCTACGATATTGCCTCCGACCTCAAGATCGCCCGTGCACTTTGTCAAAGGAGCGTCTACTGTCACCGAGGCCGATGTTTTTACCGTTACCGGACTGGAAACACCTTCTACCCTGATCCCGTTTCGGGAGAGATAGACTTTCCTCCCCAAGTCATCAAAAACACAAACTTCTCCGCCCTTCAAATCAGTGGGACGGTAACGACGATCGGCAACAACCACCGCCAGAGTCTGATCCCGGTCTCCGCCCAAAGCCAGCCCAATTGCCTCAGCTCCGACATGAGGCTCGGAAGTAAAACCGTAAGGCTCAAAATGCTCTATCGGTTCTCGTATATCACCTCCGAGAAGCTGAATCTGCAACGTTCGAAGTTTTCGGGTTCCGTTCTTAGCTGAAACCGTCGCTCTGTTGATTAGATCTTTAAGATTCATTTTCTTTAGGTAAAAATAAACCCGCCGAATTAGGCGGGCGTGTGAGTTTTTTTGACTCAATGTACTTTTCGTGGAACTCCGGAGAGAATGTCTCTGATTGCCTCTTCTCGTGTAGCCACGCGGTCTTGATACATCCGGGCGGTAATTTCATTCTCCAGAGCTTCTTTGAAGATCTTTTCATCCATCTTGCGTTTTTGCTCGGGGCTAACGTAAACCATACCTTTCATGTCTTCTTCAGTAATCGTGACAGAAGGATCTTTCCCAGGGGCTCGAACACAATTGATACTATGGCCCTCTGCGTCTTCATCGCATTTCAGATACGACTCACAGTGGGCTCCAAATGAGATAGTCATCCCAAGGACTAAGCACAAGAATTTAATCATCCTAAACCCTCCCGCTGTCTTTCTTTATATCATCGTATTTCTCCATTTTAATCTTTTTAGCATCTGGTTCTAAAGCCATTTTGTATGCCTTCTTATCTATAAGTGTGAGAGTAACAACGCTCCCTTGAGAGCTCAGCAAATAACTTACTTCTTTGATAACCCAGTAGATATTTTTCCTTATCCCTAGCCGACTATCATCTACGTTGACCAATGCGTTTACCTTCCACAGCTCACCGTTACTCTGCCTCCAGCCTTGAACTTTGTAGTTCAATGTATCGGACTCTCCTGCCTTCACATCTTTGATAATTCCCGCTTTTTTCTGAAGAATCTCTGTTGATGCATTACCAGATTCTTGTTTAACCAACCATCTGGGACGTCTGACTCCCGAGTCCCGAGCCGTCGCTGTAAGATGGTTTGCCGATACCGGAAGTTCACTTGTAGGATTAGCTGCCTGTCCCAATGTTACGTAGTCGCTAAATCTCTTAGAGACATCCTGAGTTCGTTTGCCTTCAAGAATATTCTTCCCAAGTTCCAATGTGTCGTGGGCGCTGCCTCCGGATCCGGCTTGAGTGATAACCAAGTTGCCTGCTTCGTCATCCGTGAGCAAAATTCCGTTTTTCTGGAGATATCGAGTAATGGAAGAGCCAACGGTTTCCGTCGGAGAAAACTCGAGATTTCTCCTATCTACTGATTTCACTTGATCCACAACGCCGATTCCAAACGGCTTGCAAACTGCCTTTAAATTCTGCTCATGCGTCTGATTCTTGTATGAATTAGCCATCCCGTGGGGCATGCAGCAGTCCTGCAGATCAACCGTCTTGCTGGCGCCTGAAATCGTAACGCTGATTCCTGAGGCCGAATAACTGACTTCTCGCTTGGTAACGTAACCGGTCAAGATCGGCTCGCCGTCGATAAAAATCTGCACTTCGTCCTGAGGCTGAATGCCAATCGTTAGATCTTCTTTGCTTCTGGTTGACCTTACCGAGAAGGTTCTGGCCAGACTTTGAAGCGTACAGGCAATACTCACATCCAGCCAGTTCTCGTATTTTCTACCGTTAACAAAAAGAGTAACGGTGTTATTTGAGATTTTCTTTGGCATGTCGTTCGTCACTCATTCAATAATTTCAACGGCACCGCCGGTACAAAGCCTGAGTGCCGGATCTTATTTCTTCCAACTATCTCTAACTCTCGGGTCGAGTCTCCGTAATAGTCATAGGCCAGCACCAATGCCGGAGTAACGGCCGAAGGAGTGAACGTTACAAGTCTCGCCTGATTCTCAGCTCGCTGCGTAATCGCCTCATACACTGCAGAATGCGCCTGACTTAATGCCTCAAAGACCGAATCGTTTTGAGTTTTAAACATCTCTGCGTCAATCGCTTCCAGGATGTTGTCCCTAACTTGGATTAAGTCATCGTATGGGGCGGTTTGAACAACAGCTGAAGCATCCACCCTGTCATTTTCCGAACCAACTTCGGAAGCGGCTAAAACCGCGTTTGATAGTGCCGCCTGCCGTACCAAGGTTTGGACTGCTGCGTCGGCATTCTCGATCCTCTCGCTTGTCGTTCTCGAAGCCACGGCCGTCGGTTTAGAGCTGTTCAGCGAATTTTCTTTCGTGAGCTGGCTGAATCGGTTAGCCACATTGCTCCAAGCGCATATCGTTGAAGCAAAGCCCTGCAGGCCCAGCGTATCTAAAACTCTTTGTCCCAAAGATTGCGGTGCTCCGCTCACCAAGGTAATCGCATCATTGGCCAAATCGGCCAGGTCATCAGCGAGATCAAAAGCCTGATAAATTCGAGACAGCGAGTCTTCCGAGAAGAGCTTGGCAAAGTCTTCTCCCACCGTCTTTTTCACGAAATCCTGGCACCCGGAGATATCAAATTTTTTAATAAACTCGTCAAAATTTGCGTTCGTCAGTGCTGAGGCCGCTTTTAAACACCGTCCCCCGGCATCCACTATCGAGTTCGGAAACTCTAATTTCCCGCTTTCAACAAAAGAGAGTGTGACGGTGGAAAGTCGGTTTGACTCAAAACGCGGAGAAGTGAGATCAACTGCCACTACCTCCATGGTGCCGAGCCACGGATGGATAAGCCTTCCTGCTCCCTGTTTTTCGCATGCCGCTATCAACCGCTTCATCCGGGTAATGTAATCAGCTCCTATGACATAGGCCGTTACGGTGATTGTTCTTTTTGAGCGTCCTAGATCTTCAGTAAACGGCGTATCTCTCTGAGGATACTCAAAGGTCTGAGTTCTTCTGCCTACTTTGAAGTCGGAGCTTGTCACTTCAAAGGGTACGCCTCTAAAGGAGGCTCGCCTTAATTCCGGTGCATTCATTAGTCGGTCAACCCCTCTACTGGATAGTTTTGAGTTGAAGCAGAGAAATACCCGCCGCTCGAGTCTTGCTTATTGACCTGAGCCTCGGTTCCGTTCGGAATCTTTACGACCACTTCCAGACGGTTATCCACTTCTGTTTTCTGAGTTGATAGTCCTCTGCTCATCGATGCGGCTTCTGAAGAACTCATCATCGGAGCAGGCCTCTGAGGTTTCGCCTCCTCTCTGGAGAGTCCGAGCATTTCCCTAGCAGAGCCGTTAATACCCTCCCAAGACAGCTTTTTCTTGATGTTTTCCCACGTCTCTGTCAGGCCGGACCAAAGCGCACGAATATTCTTACAGGCGTTATCCCACGCCAGAGAAAAGCCGTCCGGCAATCCTTTCAGTACCTTTGACAAATTGGGGAATGAATTCTCAAACCATGTGGAAATATCATCCCAGTTCTTCCATAGTGCAATGCCGGCAGCTATCGCTCCTCCGATGATCCAGCCCCATGGGCCGAAGGCCGTGGTAATTGCCGCCCCAACCCCGTAAAGGGATTGCCCAAGGCTAATCATATTGCCGACAAGCGTCAGACCAATTAAAGCTCCGAACCCTTTGATTATGGTGTCCCAGCCGCCGATAGAGTCCACAAAATTCATGACCCCGTCAATCAGATTAAAAACCCCGTCAACCGCTTTTTCAAAGTCAATTTCGGAGACGGCCTTGGAGATTCTTTCGAATATAGCTTCCAGCCTTTGGGTAATGAGATCCTTGTTGGCCGTAACCCAATCCTGAATCCTCTTTACAATTGTTTCGATAACGGGCGCAAGCGACGCCCCGATAGTAGCCGACACACCGTCTAAGACTTGAGAAAACTTACTCATGGTATCGGTTAAATGAGCCGAGTCAGCTACCATCTTATCGTTCATCACGATGCCCAGCTTCTCGGCTTCATTGCCCATCTCGTCAAGCCCTGCGGCACCGCTCTCCAAGACAGGAATCATCCTCTTGGCGAGCTCATCACCGAAGGCCGCCGTCAGAATGCGCAACCGGACAGCCGGAGACTCATTGTTTTTGACTGCCTGAGCCAAGTTCCGCATCACATCGGCCGCGTCTCGAATATTTCCCTTTGAGTCCTTCAAAGATACGCCGAGTCTCCTGAATATAGCCGCCAGATTCTTGTTCTCGCCTCTGGCAGCTTGCCCCATGTTGTAAGTCAGCTTAGCTAACGCCTGATCCATCTGCTCGGCTGACATCCCTCCCAAACCCGCGGCATAACGGAGTTTCTGCAAGGACTGAGCACTGACGCCAGCCCTCTTGCTTGCCTTATCGATAGAGTCACCTAAGGAAGTAAACTTGTCCACCGCGGCCTTTAAGCTAAAGCCTCCCACACCCCCCAAAACTGTCAGAGGAAGTGCAAACTTTGATGCTAGTGCTGCCGACGACTTCCCGAGAGCGGAGAAGGAGCGGCCGATCTTGCCGAAATTAGCATCGATTTTCTTCAGAGCCGGGCTTATCTTATCGGTCGCCGATAGGACGGCCTTGAGACTGTATTCTTTTCCTGCCATTTTTTATCTTCTTCCATAATGCGAAGAGCCTCTTTCGCAAGCTCAACCACCCGCGAAAAAGGCTCTTTTGACAGTTCAGTAGGTCTTTCACTCCAGAATCGAGCCGTGTTGTAAAAGACCTTCACAGCCATTTTCTTCTGCCCTACTCCGTATCGGTAAAAAAATCGGATACCTTTCGGATTAAAGCCATCGCATCTCTGATTCCGAGCTGGCCCACAGCTTCGTCTGAAAGACCGGAGCAGGTCACAACATACTTTCTCAGCAGGCTTAATTTTTCATCCGGAGTAGAAGCGTCCCCGGGAAGACCCATTGCGGAGATTTCGTTAAAGGTCGGTTCTCGCAGATCGACCTTCTCAATTTTGTTTCCCGATACCGTGATCGGAGCTTTCAGCTTATAAGTCTCAATCATGACCACCTCCCGTTGGTTCCTACAAATTTCATTCCGACAGTGCCGGCGTCACTGTCATAGTTCATCTCTCCTTCAATGAAAGCCTCTGAGAGCGTGTAACTCTTACCATTAGCTAATTCCGCAACGACGGTACCCGTATCCATCTCTGCCAGTTCATTAATCGGAAAATCAGGATCCATAAGGAAAGTAGCGTCGATGTAGGGGGCAATTGGGATTTCTTTGTAATTAACGGATCCGTTGGTTGAAACGATCGCCTCCTTGGTGGATTTGGAGAGCGGAATCGTAAGACCTCCTGATATATCCAGTGTCCTGCCATTGACTGTGATGTGGCAAATTCCTGCAATTCTTGGCATTAAATCACCTCTTATTCGTTAAATTGAAGACGGAACTGAGCCAGCACGGCAAAAACTCTTAACTGGTTAACTAAGTCCGGCGGCAGAAGGACGTCGACTCTGTTCGGATCATCTTTATTTCTTTCAACAATGAGGTACTTGGCAAACAAGTCAGCATTTTCGACAATCGCCTTCTCCTCGAGCTTGGTATACATCGCAATGAGCTCGCCCCTGATAATGGACGGCGTCACCACCGCCTGCCCTGCACCGAATCGCGTCCCGTCACTGGCGAGTTTGTGCCGCGGATACTTGCTCGTAATACAGCTTCTCAAGGCGCGAATGATGTAGGCCAGCGTGTGCAGCGTCTCGGAATCTAAGTACGAGTTGTCTTCATCGCCGAATCTATTCTTTTGGTACGTCGTAATTGCCCTTTCCACCCTCATATAGCCGGATTCCGTGTACTCGGTAGCAATGCCGTTTGTCAAAAGAACCTGACGCTCACTCATAGTAAAACGCTTGCCGTGAGGTGCAGAGGTGATCCCGATTAGCTCTAAAGTCTGAGTGGGACGCGCCGGATCGATAGAAAGCTTGGCTGCGTTCTGAGCTCCGTAGGCTGACAGCACCTCAATTGCCAAAGACGGGACATCCGGTTCGAGTCCGATAATCGTGGCGTGCTGATCGTTACGGGTTGCTCCAAACTTCTGCAGATCGTTAACGGAGCCCCTCTTACAGGTGTAGACATGTCCATACTGCTGCTTGTCATAGGCCCAGCGGCCGCTCGTATCGTTCATAGTCTCTTTGAAATAATCCAAAGAAACCGTGTCCGAATAGGGCATCAGGATAAAGTCGTACGGGTCATCACCCATAATTTTGGAGAATTCAAGAGTAGAGAAATCCGGCGCGCCGGTGCCTCCGGCCATGGCTGTGATTTTGACACTCAGCCCTTCAGGCGTCTCCTCTCCGGCCCCGTAGCCCTGAATATTGAGTCCTAAAGCGATGTCGTTGCCATTGGCGCCCTTATTCTTCGCGCTGACGGTAACGTAGCCCTCTTCTACTTCCGCATCCTCCTCACTCGCAGAGGCTTCTGCCGTAACCGGAAGATCGGGTTTTCCGTTAATCGCAGACGCGATTGCAGATGCTACGTCAGCAGGCGCATCATCCACACCGACCGCTACCTGAACTCGATCGGCTCCGATATAAACGCTCAAAATGCCGGCTAAAGTAGGAAGACCCGATAATGTATACGTGCCCGAAGCGGCTGTTGCCGCTTCCGGATCACTTAGCGGAATTGCCCAAACCTGACCTGCAGGATCGTTTTTGCGATAAACCGTGTTCATCCTGGCCAGCTCCGAACCACGACCAAAAAGGTCCTTCCCTTGACTATCGCCGGTGACAAGAACCGGCACAAGCGGCTCAGCCTTCCCTTCGGTCATCTGACCAATAAGAAGCGTCGTTTGAGTCGAAGTGGCCAAATTAGCCATCGAATTATCGACTTCCGCATAAAAAAGCGGCGTTCTCACGTCGCTTGGGATGTTGTTAAATGAAATACTCATTTAGTTTTCTCCAAATCAATTAAAACTTTTGCTTCAATCCTGCCGTCCGGATGTCCCTTCTCGGCAATCACGTCGATATCGGTGTACATCCGGAGGAACCTTCCAAGTCGATCGATGTCTGCTCCGTGACGGGTTTCGTTATCGTTGATTTCGTACTGACAGGAGAAATCCAACTGGACGGTCAATGCCGCTCGATTAAGATCCAGGACGGTAAGAGATTCAAATTGGATCCAGTCTCTGCCGGCCTGAATATCGTCGGCTCCCAAAATGGCTTGAAAAACTTCCTTTTTGAGATCGACCGACTTCTCCCAGGCTGTCAAACCCTGTTCATCCTCGGTATTGGCGACCATCAGGATGACGGCAAAGTTGAACCGCACCTGCTGCTTGTAACGGTTGATCACTGCAGGTTCTTCCGGATCTTCAGAGACCGGAATCACAAACGCAGCCGGAAGCAGTTCAGCGGCCACCGACTCATCAAGCCGGGAAAAGGTGCCGACGCCAAAGACTCGGCCATTAAAGCCCGGACAATGAGCCCGAAGCTCTTGAATAATGGGTTTTAATTTCACTTCATTAAGCTCCTAACCGGGCCCGGCTTAAAGGCATCTTCCAAAATCCGACCCACGACCGCTTGAAAGCGGGTTCGACCATAGGTTTCAGCGGCAGCTGAGACCGGATTGGCACGCGGCTTGGCCACCTTTGCCTCAAAGGATTGTTTGCGGTGCGCACGGGTTCGCTTGCTGCGTTTGGGCGCTGCATGGCCAAAGACGACAAACGCGGGATAAAACCCGCGTCTTTTCAGCTCTGCAGAAACCTGCTTGCCTTTTCCGTAGGGCTTCACGGCCACCGAGAACCCGGAGCGCGAAACCTTGTAGGAAATTGCTTTCTGGAATATCCCTGTTTGCTTTCCCGGATAAGCTCCGGCAGCGGATACTCCTTTTTTGCTGACCAGTTTCTTTGCAATCTTGGAAACGTCTCGGCCGACCTGAGTAAAACCTTTCCTCATCGACTTCTTGTCGAAATCGGCAAAATTCAGAGGCCTTGCAAACTTCGCTTCAATTCTTAAGGGCTGCATTAAGCACCTCGCATTCCAGCAGCGTGAACCGACCGGCACTGTTGCAGTCGGTGACTCGTTTGGCTCTGTACCAAAGGCTGTCGCACTCGACTTCAATTAACCTCGGAAGATCTTGAGGACGGGTTTTGCCTTTTACAGAGCGTACAAAAATGCGGTGTGTGACCGTTTCTTCGGTTTGGACATTGTCCCAATACACCGAGCCTCCGATTACTTCAACCTTGCACCAACACTCCCACAAAGGAATCCGCTCTGTAGAGTGTTCTGCTTTGCCGTTCGGTAAAAGTTTTGCCGAATAAATAGAGCAGCGTCTATTGAGCTCACCCGGTTTTGGCAAAATCATTTATTGCCTCCAGCGGTAAGGATCCAATAGCGCCTCCACCCACGGTATCGGCTTTAATTCGCCGGCACTGACTCCTTCGCGGGTCTCATACCGCTCAGCCACTCGGATTAAAATCCACGTTTTAATGGCTTCAGGGACATGGTCGACATCTTTGCTAAAACCGCTTGTTCCCTCCCTATCAATGATCCCGTGAAGAATTTCCTGCTCGCAAAGCTGAGTACATGACAAAATTAACCGCTTAATGAATTCGTCATCTGCATCGTGATCAACCCGCAAGTGCTGTTTTGCTTCTTCAAGAGTGACTGCACTGATTGCTGTAGATACGTCAAACATCAGCTTTCTCCGCTTCGGAATCTGCTGCCGATTTAGTCTTCTTCGTCTTGGCCGTAGACTTTTTGCTCGGAATCTTGGCCAAACCGGCTTGAATGAAAGAAAGTGCACTTTCCTCCGAAATAGTGACGATATCGCCCTTTTCAACCTGTCCGAACAACGTAACTGCGCCTTTTATGAATTCAATTTGCATGCGTAAACTCCAAAAAGAAAGGGCCCGCAGGCCCCGTTGTTCAAAAAGTTACGAAATTAGGCAGTAGGTATTGCTAATGTTCCGCCTACTAGTGCTTCCGGCCGCTCAATGCTGAAGCCCAGACGACGCTCGGCACGAATCGTCACTAAGTTCTTCTGAACGTTGTCACTGTCTTGCTCAAACATTTCCAGAACTAATCCGGAACGATGCCAAACCGTAGCTGCCTGAGCGGTATCGACCACCATGAATTTACCTTCCGGGATCGCCTGAGAATCAAGCACCGGAAGACCCCAGAGTGTCTTGGAGGCAACATTAACCGGGCCGTTAAGGTAATAATCACCGGAAGTATTCTTCACGAAGAGCATTTTCACCCAATCCGCAGGATTCAAAAGAATCATATTCGGGCGGAAATATGCTTGCTGAATCTTTGCTTTTGCAAACAAAATCAAGTCGTAAAGATTCGGAGCGCTGCCGAGGTCTCCTTTTGTAGCCCCTACTGGCGTGTAATTGCCTTCAGTAAAGATACCTGACAGTTCGGTTTCTCCGCCGGAGCCGCTGATAAGCATATCCTCCACAACCAAATCCACACCGTAGGTCATTCGGTTGTTCAGGTACGAAATCAGTGCCGGAGCGTCTTCTAGCATTTGTTTGGAAACCTTGGCCAGGTGCGCTACGGTATGAACCTTCCCTGTCTTAACTTCGAACTTGATTGAGGAAAACGGCTTCTGGGTTCCTTCTGCTACAACCTTTGCGCCGTTGATAAAGCCTTTTTCCTGCACGTATTCAAAAGAATTGCCGGAAATCGGTGACGACGGAAACAGTCCCTCAATCGATAAAGGACGCTGCATGAGAGGAACAATTCCGGGGCGTCGATAAGTCTGAAGCACTCCTGCGCCCGGAGTAAGCATGGGGTTCTCAACCGTCGGGGCAGATGGTGTCTCAGAAGTCTGAGAGTCTCCCCCTTCTGCCTTGAATTCAGTGATTTCAAAACGACACTTCGTAGCGCCACCCTTCAGATAGGTCTTGAAAGACTCATGCTCAATAACCTGTTCACCGATGCTTTTAACTGCTTTGGGTTTCGGAAGCTCCAGTTTCAATCCTTTCTGCTGCAGATCAAGAAGCTGCTTTGAAAGTTTCACCTGCTTTTCCTGAAGCTCTGCGTATTGAGCCTGCAAAGCTTTCATTTCCTCTTTGCTGGCATTCTCAGACATTTTCTTTTCAATGGCGTCTAAGGCAGCCATCACACTTTTCATTTCTTCATTCATTGGAATTTACCTTTTGGTTTAGTTCAAACGCTCTGCAATCGCCTTTATGCGTTCGCAGACCTCTTTCTGCGCCTTCTCTTCGCCATCAGGATCCCCCTGACCCGAAAATATGACTTTTGCCTTGGCACACAACGCCGTGGCCTCGGCTTTAGAAAAGCCTCCTGCATCCCGCAGAAAGTTTTCAAATTCTCGGACTGTTTCCAGTTCGCTAATGTCTTCACTCTTTGAGTCAATCCTTGCCGCTTGATCGCATGGATAAGTAACAATTGAAATCTCAGGAAGAGCCTCAATTTTCTCAATGATTCTGCCGCCGTCTTTTTTAGGTTTGTAGCCCGAGGCTCTGAGTCTGTAGCCAATGGAAAGGCCGTCAACCGTGCCGTGCTTTAAAGCAGCTTTGACCGCTTCCGACTGAGGATTTCCGGGGGTCAGCTCTCCGACAACCTTAAGTCCTTTTTCATCTTCCTCAACTTTTATCCACTTGCCGATCGGAAGTTCATAAGAATCATGGTTGAAAAACATTTTCGGAGTGAAAAGTTTTATAGCTTCTTTGTATGCGCCCGGAAGAATCGTGTCTCCTACTAAATCGTTGCCGTTAAAAACCGAAGCGTATCCGGAGAAAGTATTTTCGTTTCCCTCAGATTTCAGCCCAACATCTTTTAGTTCAATGGTTTTATATTGAAGTTTCATCATTTATTGCCTTACAAGAGATCCGTCTGCCGGACTGGAAGAAGGTTTTGTTTCGCCAAGCTTGTTCAAGGGAACTAAGTTGGATTGAGCTGTCAGCTCATCTCCCCCGTCTTGAGGCGGCAAGTTTTCCAGCCCTCTGACTTCGTTTCTCGTCATCATGCCGTTTTGCGCCATCTGCGAGTAATACTGGGCCCTTTCCTGTGGATTCGAGCGCAAAAGAGCATCGATTTTGAGTTCAATGGTGTACTCGCCTCTTTCCTCCAACGGAATAAGTCTTCTCATCAATGCCTGCTGAAACTGCGTACACAACGGGGCCAACGTAAACTTATGAAACCCGGAAACAATCTCTGCTATTCCTGAACCCCAAGTCGTCACGCCTGAAGCTCCGATTAACACCGGAGGTACACCGAACCAGCGGCAAATTTCTTCAACGTTGTATTTTCTTGTCTCCAGTAACTGCGCATCCTGCGGGGACAATGACATCGTTGAGTATTTGAATCCGCGGTCAACAAGAAACAGGCCCGAACCGTCACCCCGAGCCATGCCTGAGAACCGTTTCAAGACTTCCTTAAACTGCTTCTCATCAAGCTTTTGATCCGTACACAGTACCCCGGTTGGCTTGGAGTTTGATCCGAAAAACTTAGTCGCGTTGCTTTGGGCGTTAACAGCTTCGTTTGCTGTCGCTCTCATAAAGTTCAGTTTGGATAGTCCGATGTAGCCGTTCCCGACGCCTTTCCAGTGAATAACGTTCTCTCCGGAGTAAACATTGATCCGGCCGTCCTGATAATAGATGTAAGTTTCTCGATCCCCCATAACCGTAAACTCAACTTGTTCGGACGGAAGCGGAATCAGAGCTATCGGGTGGCCCGATGCGTTCCTTTGAATCAGTGCGTAGGCATTGCCCTTAAGAAGCCTGTTGATCACCATTGACGAGACAAACTCTGCCGGAGTCATCCACTCGTTTGGCTTATCGTGAAGCAGCGTAAAAACTTCGCTTTCCCTATCCGGCTGCCTTCCCCTATCTTTAGTTCCTTTGTAAAGGAAAATCGGAAAGGTTGACATGGTGTTGGCCAACAGCTCCGTGCAGGCAAATATCGTAGATATCTGGAGAGCCTTTGAGGCTTCAACATCTTTCAAATCGGAAAAAATCGGCTCTGTCGGTATCGCAATCTGCAGGCCTGAAGCAAACCCCAAAGGACCGCCCCATCCGGACACCCAATTGATTAATCTTTTAACTATCATTGTCTCTACCAACTAAAAAACGGTACTTCCGAATCGGCTTCATACTCTTGAAAAGCGCCTGCGTTTTCCTCATTAACGCACAACCCCAAAGCCATAATTAGCGCTACGGCTCCGTCGATCTTGTTTTCGTAAACCTCTTTGCGAGGGAAAACGTTGTCTTTGAAATCTCGCTTGGCCACAACATTTCCCATCATCCAGGTAAGAGCAGGGTCCCCTTCGTGAATAAGCCGTTTGTCCTGAACCAGAGCCTCCAGCCACTTCATCGGATCGCTCATGTTTTGAACCGTGTTGCGGTACTCAACCATGGGAACGTCGTTGTCGCTAAGTCTGGTCGCGAGCTGTGTGGCCTGCCAAGGGTCATAAGCAACGGATTTCACTCTAAAGCGGGAACAATCCTCTAAAATGTTCGCTTCAATCTGATTAAAGTCAGTAACGGCGCCCTCTGTCACCTTCAAATAGCCCAGCGTTTCCCAGCCGTCGTACTGAGAATTTCCTGACTTCAGGAGCGCTGCTCTCGGTGCGTAGTAAGTACCAAACACGTAGTAATTCAGACGTCCGTTTTCCTCTACCGGAAAGACAAGCACTTTCGCGGTTAGGTCGTTTTTGGCGCCGAGGTCAAGGCCCATATAACAGTCAAAACCTTCAAAGTCGCTCAAAGCGATACTTCTCCGGCACAAATTCCATGCCGGCATATCCATCCAACTTGATGCAGCCGAGCACCAAACATCTAAATGCTTCGTTTTGAAGTTGTTTGCTGCACTCGGCCTGGCGATGGCTTTAGCCTGCAAGGAAGTAATAATTTCCGGACGAACGCTGACGCCCCAGTTTGGATTGGCTTTCTGCAGAGCCTCTTCACTCGTCCAGTCATCCCCTTCGTCCAGTCCGTAGATAATTCCGAACTGACTTTCATCTTGGGCCTCTTTATTGAGGATCTGCTTCACAAAGGAACGTACTTCATAACAAATACCGGCTGTATCGAAACCTGCGGTCGTAATGACCCACATCAGTGAATTGCGTCGCTTGCCAAGTGAAGTTTCTACAACGTCATAGACCGCTCTGGTCTTATGTGCGTGCAGCTCATCAATAACGGCTAAATGTGTGTTTAAACCGTCCAGAGTAGATCCCTCTGCAGATTTGGCCTGAAAGTAGCTGTTTGTTTTCGGAACGTACAAGGAAGTGGCCAAGACTTGCAGGTCGAAAGCTCGTTTAAGTTTCGGGTTTTGTCTCGCCATTTCTTTAGCGTCCCCGAAGACAATCTTTGCTTGGTCTCGAGTTGTCGCGAAAGAATACACTTCCGCGCCCGGTTCACGATCGCCGCATAAGCAAAAAAGCGCCACTCCGCTCGAAAGGCTCGACTTTCCGTTGCCTCTGGGTACTTCAATGTAGACGCGCCTGAATCGTCTGATACCTTCAGTTGTTTTCCAAGAGAAAGTCGTATGAAGAATAAAGACCTGCCAAGGCTCCAACTTAATTTCTTGACCCGCCAGTTCTCCTTTGACGTGCGTCAGGTGTTCGATAAACCAACAAATCCTGTCCCCGGCTTCCGCATCATAAATAAAGCGCTTGCCATCCCCATATCGGTCTAAATCGTCCAGCTGCCTTTCACACGCTTTCTTAACCAACGAACAAGCCGGAATCCTTCCACTCAGTACGCCTCGGGCGTACCGACAAGAAATTTCAAAGTAATTCGGTTTACTCAAGGAAGGCATTGTCAGTCTCCTCCTCCGGTGTTTCTACTTTGACTTTTGCCCTGGCCGTCGGCGTAAAACCAAGCTCTTTTTCGCACTGGAGCATCATCTTATGGGCCTGAATCATCAGCATCACCGTAGGAGTAAGCGATCGCATCCCAGATTCAGGATGACTTTGCTCGACATCCCCTGCCTCCGCTTTTCTCGCGTACTTTCGATACAGCGCATAACTCCGGCACCACCTCTCCAGAATTCCATGGTCAAGAGCCGTGAGCATTCCTTTAGGAGCACAACTCACAGCCGTTGACCATGCAGCTCTGGCCTCTGCCGTCAATCCTGTCGGAGGACTCTGCGGAAGCTGTCCGTCTACAGCAAGCTCAGAGCGGTTCTGTCGGCACTTCTGTAAAGTTCCTTTTGCCCTCTTCTCTGCATCAGTTTTTCTTGGTCTTCCTGCCATAAGCCTCTCAAAAAAATTCCGGCTGGCAACTTGTTAAAAGTCCCAGCCGGTCAACCTCAATTCCCAAGGAGTATTTATTGGCTCGGTTGATATAGCTCAGCCGAGAAAGCCTAAAAAACTTTCCTCACGCGCGCGCGAGAATTTCGCCCTCAAGTCCCATATCTATTGGCTTTTAACCGTACTTTTGCAAACTCCCATTTTGCACGTACAAAAATTTAGCTGAGGGCGCGGTCTCGGTGGGGTACCCTTTTTACTTTTAACCCGCCCCTACCTCAAAAGCCACTGACACGTCAAAACAATGACACAAGTCGCGGAAAATATTCTCAGCACCCAAATGAAAAGCGCTACCGTGATGCTAAAAGAGAGGAGAGCCCATTTATTACTTCCCGTTTTATCTAAAAAGAGATTCAGTACCGCAGAAAAATTACCTACTGAGCGATCAACATATCTGTATTTAACCGCTCCCTTATCAAGTTCATCATCGAGCTGCGAATGCGCAACTAATCGCGCCCAAGTGTTCGAGTTTTTACTTTCTTCCATTCCCAAATCCTCCGTCTTCCTTCGCGGTCTTGCGGTCATGGCAAGATTTACATAGCGCCTGCCAGTTTTTCTCATTCCAAAACAATTCCCGATTACCTTTGTGCGGGATGATATGGTCAACAACGACCGCTGGAGTCAGCCTGCCGTTGCGTTTGCATTCTTCGCAAAGCGGATGAACCATGAGGAATGCTGAACGGGCCCGGCGCCACGCCCCGTTATAGCCTCGTCGGTGCGAAGACGCCCGATTTCTTTCTTTGTATTGACCTGCCTTAGCCCTATGCTTTTCGCAATATCGTTCTCCCATCGGAATAGATTCTCGGCACCCGGGATAGGCGCATAGTTTCATCAGCGGCATAGTCTCAGAAAACAAAAAAGCCCGAGACCTGTATTCGGCATCGAGCTAACGTACTACGTTTCTTCCGGACACGCGAAAGACCGCTAGAGAGCGATCTTGCACATCATCGAGGACGTAGATTAAATTGTTGTTCTCACTCTATTCTTTTATCCTCAGGAGAGCTACTGGTAATAACACTGATATTCCTAATCTTCTTATCAAAAGCCTCAAGGAATACTCTCCTCCACTCCTTTTCTCCGCTAACGGTAATCCTCGCTTTTCGCATCAGGCGCTCATAGTCTCGAGGCGAGCCAAACACAAAGACCTTGACGTTGTGTTTTACAGGCATACCGTCAATCCTATCCGGCAAACTCATCCAGGCGCGCTGAAGAAGCTCGGCGTCTGAATAGTCCGGCGCCGGAAGCAGCGGATCACGGCCCTTGAGCTCGGTCACTTCCCTCCAAAATTTTTCTTCTTCGGTTTCCGGGGCGCGCTCGAAATAACACTTGGCATACCGGCAGAAGGTATCCGTAGGCGAGCGCCAGCGCACCGGCTTATCGCCATAAACTCGCCGCCAGTTGGCCAGGCGTTCGTAGAAGTGAGTATCAATCAAAGAATTCTCCTGGTTGTTTTCGTTGTAATTACTTCCCGGGATGCCTCCAGCGGTTGCAGCCGCCGGAGGTGCGCTAAAGCTTATTAGTCAGTAATGACGCCCCCAGAATTTGAAAACGTCAATGCCCCACAACCTGTAGGCATCGGCTTAAAGAACAATCGCGCGTACACCTCTGCCAGGGGTTCGCGGATAGGGAAAGCGCAGATTTTTCTTTCGCCTTTCCGGTTGTATGTAACCACCGCAAAGGCCCTCGGTTCTCCATGGATTGTTTTTTTGCCCCAGAAACTCGGCAGATCTTCAGAGTGCCCGACCTGGATCGTCCAGTGGTTCGCCGGCCCGCAGCCAAAGAGATGTCCTTCGTCCTCCATTCCGCAGACAAAAGCGTCAAGGGTGTGAAAAGACGACATCAGCTGCATGATGTTTTTGTCCGTTCCTTCGTTGTATTGCGTGGGATAGATATTGGTTTCGAGTACTTCGTTTTCTCTTGTCGCATAAGTCAAAGCCAAATCTAAAATTTCAATTTTTTCGTTCATTTTTTCAGTCTCCTTTAAAAATATTAGTAAAAACCCTTAACACTATGACAAAAAAGACAAAATCGATATCTATTTCTAAACTTTCCTATAACGCGTGTATAAGGAACTTCTTAGAAAAGGCCTCAATTTTGTCAATTTTGTCATACGATCTTATCCTCTAAGCTTTCAAATTCCATTCGTCTCTTAAGACAAATACCCCTAACTCGAATACCATCCGCCGTAGTTCGAAAGGTTAAGAAACCTCTCTCCTCGAGTCGGCCGAAGAACCACGATTTACGCTCCTGAAATGGCTGCATTCGAGCATCTTGTGCGTAAGATTTCCATTCGCGGTACAGCTCACTTCTAACCTCAGAGACATGAGGGTCGATAACACAGAACTCCTCAAAGAATTCACCCAAAGGGTCGGAGGCGGCTCTGTACTTGGCCTGATCGCGCTTGACGCATTCGGGGATCTTCAAGCCCTCTTTCTTCAACCTCAGAACGTACTTAATCAGCTCATTGAGAATGCCCGGGAGCTCTTCCTCGGTCTTCCGGTCAAAATTCGGGTCAGCTTTATCCTGACCGAACTCCTCACAAAAATGAATGGGCAGGAGTCGGTCCCAAATACCTTCGCTCTGATCGTCGATGATCGGCCTGTGGTTTGTGATAAGCATTGGCAAACAGCACGGTACAAAGCTAATCGAGTGACGAGCGTACTGGGCGCGAGCGGTAAATGAGTCTCCGCCCGTGAGTTGTTTCACCGTGGCGCTGTCCAATCGGGCGCCTTCGTCGCTTTCCATCAGCACTGCCAGGCGCATGTCTTTAATTCGGACGATGTCCTCTCGGGCGCTCCCGGCACTGCCTTCCTTGCCCTTAAGGAAAGTTTTCTTATCGATGCCTACGTGGTATCCGGTTTCTCCGTTGCCGAATATCTTTACAAAGATAGACAGCAGCGCGCTCTTACCGTTGTGACCAATACCGTAGATGATCGGGAATAATCTCCTGGCTCTGCCTGTCATGGCGAGCGCGAAAAGCATCCAAACAAGATCGGCCTTCTCCTGGTCGCCGCTGCACATCTCCAGGATCTTTGTCCGGGTGTATGGGCAATCGGCCTCCGGATCGTATGCGACAGGAGAATGACGCGTGATTAAATGGGAAGGATCACCCTTAATGAACTTTCCGGTCTCCAGGTCAATCTCACCGTTCTCGACTCCGAAGTAACGAAGGTTTTGATTAAGCATCTGAGACTGGATGATTACTGATGCGTCCCCTTCGGCGAAAGACTTGAAGGCTTTTATCATCTGTTCCCAAACCCACGGCTTTGAGCACTGCTTGGCAAAAGCTCGAAGTTCTGCGCCCTTTTCTTTATCCTCAAGTGAATCGGCTTCTTTCCTCAGTGCCTCGACCGTCTTTCTGGCGTAGCACATCATCATTTCCGGATAAAGCTTTGTCCATCTTGATCCGCTCCAAACATAGCCTTGAGTGCCTACGCAGTCCCATTTGAGGCCGCCCTTGTATGTGTCTCTCATACGTTCGGCCAAGCCTAATTCGGACATTTCGTAATCGGTGCAGGAGCTCTTTTTAAACCAGGTCTGTATAATCTTCTTGCTTGTTTTAACTCCTAAGTCCGCCAATTTTTTGACTACGAAACTCGCATAAACCTCCTTGTCTAGGCTATTGGACAAGGAGGTTTGCCTCACTAGGGCCTCTACATATAAATCGCTTGAGCATTTTTCGAGGGCCGCCAGGAATTCATTTCTTGCCGCCATCCGCATCTGCATGTCGATGCTCGCCCGAGCCTCTTCAGACTTAGCGATAAGGGTAGGCATTCCGACAAGTGCGTTTCTCAGCTTACCGACCTCGTAGAAGGATTCCCATTTCTTTCTCAACTCTTCCAGTCCGCCAACTGGGTACTTGGAAGAATTCATGCTCCATTCATTCCAGAGTTCCAAAGCCTCCTCGCTGGCTTCATACTCGAGGTGCAGAGCCATGCCGACTTCTCTCCACTGCTCGTAGTCGTTATTGTCGATATAGGAGAGGATCTGCCTAGCCTTTGCAATCGGTATGTCTTTACAGCGCATGCAGTCGACATCAAAAACGGTAAGCGGTTCGGTAGTTGTTATTTGACGCTGCTGCAGACCGTTTGTTATTGCCGGCTTCTTTGCCGCTAAGGGCCAGCCCTTGGCCGCGCCGAAGTCATTAACCAGTTGACTCAGCTTTTGGGCCTGCTCTAGGGTAATGATTCCGAGCTGATCTGCCTTCGTGTTTAACGGATCGCGATCGTCAAGCCATTTATACGGCTTAAGGGTCTTATCGTGGATCCCGTAGGCTACGAAGTGCTGTCCGTCGCCTAAGATTTCGAGCTGATGTTCTTCGCCTTCCTCGTCGACAAACTTTTTAGAGGTCATCTTCGAGAAGGCGGTCTCCGCGCGGAATAAGAACAATACGCGCGGATAGCGTCCAACTCTCGCCAGGAGCGGAGCACCAGCGGAAATTTTTTCAAGTTCTGCATGCAGCAGTTTCAGGAGTTCCGGATTAGTGGTGTCGCAGTCTATGGCCGATAAAGGAATATCTCCTTGTCCTGGCAGAATGCCGATACCGCAACCGATATGCTTTTTGGCGTCCTCCTCTTTGAAACGGTATTGGGTCCATTCGCTTATCGCCGGCGCCTTGGATTTTTCAGTGACAGGAATAGGCAGATAGCCGTTGTCGACGAGCCTTTCAGCGGCTTGGTCGAAAGTGTGAGCTTTTTCGAGCAGCATTTCTTTGACCTCTTTAGTCGGGAATATCCAACACTGTTATGGAGAAGCTTGTCGCTTTTGCGCTCAGCCTGATAGCGACCGGATCTATCCAAAGTTTTGAATACGGATCCGGGCCGAAAGGACAGTGCTCGATTCGGATTCTGTAATTTCGAGGAGGAATGTTTGCGCCTTCAGAGTCTTTTGCGCGCGCCTGGAAAAGATAGTCGTGAAGGGAAATCACGCCATACTTGCCTATGACTTGGGTCGACTTCCCTAAATAAACGCAGCGGTCTAAAAGATCGCTAATACGTCTCACGCCGGAAAGATCCTGATCTTGAAACGCTGAATTCAACTCGACCAATTGAAGCCTGTCTAAATAAGACTGAGGGGCACGGTACGGAAAATTAACTGAAACTGTCATTTTGATTACTCCTTAATAAGGTCTTTTGTCTTGTAGGATTCCTTCCTGCTTTCGCGACCAGTTAGGCGGATTAGGCTTCTTAACCTGTCCGCAATTAGGTAGCTAGGTTCTGAAATTTCTCCCCGTAAAACCCTGGATGCATAGTTACCGGGTTTTCCGAGAAAGCGGTTAATCTCTGCCAGTGGCACGCCCTTAGCCATCAATCTTTCGATAGCGGCTTTCGGTTCTATAAGTTCTAAATGCATCATATATCCGCGTTTAAACATTTACGAATATATTAATTCTCAACATATTCTTTATCTCCGTCAAGGTATGATTTTGTGATACATTTACGTATAAGTTGAATACCAATATTTGAGGAAAACAAAATGCCTGAATTAGCCGATACGCTTAAATATGAATTAAGGAAAAGAGGGATGTCGGTCAATGCGCTTGCTGTTAAATCCGGCATTCCACAACCATCTGTGCGACGAATAGTTTCCGGTGAGACTTTGAACCCAAAGATCGAAACTGTTGAAAAAATAGCTAAGGCACTAGGAATGACGGCGGGCCAACTTTTTGGCGTATGCGATTCGTTTAACGAAGGCTATCATGCACTCCCCTTGGTGGATTGGGATTTAGTACCAAAATTTAAAACGATGGCGAAGCTAGACGAGAATATTTTTAAAGATAATCCTGTATACGTGTGCCCCGTTAAGGTCCCTAAATTTTCCTGCTGCATTGAAGTTAAAGGGCCCGCCTACGAACCTCTATTTAGAGATAAGGACATTCTCTTTTTAAACTGCGATACTATTGCCGTCGATGGCGACGTATCCCTTTTGTATTTCAAAGAAGAAAATAAGATTGAACTGCGAAAGATTGTTTCCACTCCTACTACCATACTGCTCCAGAAAATAAATCCTGATTTCCCGGGTCCTGTTTATATAGACACTGATAGAGCCGACCGGAAAAACATATTTTTCGCGGCGGTTGTTGTAGGCGCCTTTAGAAAAGTATCTACATAAAAAAGATTGAAATAGAGCCCGCCGATGCGGGCTTTTTTACACCCAAAAAACAAAATAGGTATTTTTACTTATACATTAACGTTTAATTTATTTATATATTCGTGTATTATTCGTTTGTGAATTGATTAAGTTCAAAGGACAAACGAAATGCCGAATACCAAATGCGCATCATCCTCAGTAGTTCTCTCCTCCTCTTCTCCGATCGTCACGATCGTTAATAACCAAGCAACCTGCCTTTCGACTGACGTCGCTCAGTTTTTTGGGAAAATCCATCGAAACGTAGTTCGCGACATTGAAGATCTTTGCTCAAAGTTGCCGCCCTCTCGACTGCTCAATTTTGAGCAGTCGGAAATTTCGGTCCCCTCCAACTTAAATAACGCCCCGGCCCGCATTATTAAGGCCTACCGCATGACCCGCGACGGATTCACTCTCCTGGTTATGGGTTGGACCGGAGCCAAAGCACTTCAATTCAAGCTTGCCTGGCTGGATGCTTTCAACAAAATGGAAGCTCTGATCCGGGAAGGAAAGACGGTCGCCCCGAAAGCCGGTGAAAAATCTCTTAGTTATAAGTTCACTTCTGCCGCCAAACTTAGGAAAGATGTCGCCGCGGCGCGGATGCATCTTGGCCTAACCTGCGAAGAAGCCGGTTTACAAATTGGCGTCGATGGCTCTGCTGTTGCCGACTTTTTACGATGCGCGACAGCAGAGCCGCATGGGGAAACCGTTGACAAATACGTCCACTGGCTCAACAAAACAAACGCCCTGGAAGGTTACTACTTTGTTTCTTTCAAAAAGTTACGCTCCGATATACAAGCCAAGCAAGCTGCCGCCAACCTCTCCGTAAGAGAAATCTCACGACTTGCCGGCTGCTGCGCAAGTCTTGGTGATTTCCTCCGAGGCAAGCAGACCAGACTTTATCCTAAACCTGCTGGAAAGCTGATCGCGTGGCTCAACAGTTTCGATCAGCCGAGTCATGTTCAGATCGAACCTCCCCAGATCAAAGAACCGAAGGTTGAACCGGAACCTCAAACTATTGAGGACGCCCCAAAGGTTGAAAACACCTTTGATCCGGTCAGTGCTTGGCCCGGTTATCAATCCTACTTCCTCGCCAACAAAGCAAAGTTCTCTCCGGAAGTTAAAAACGCCGTCCGCACCCTAAATAGCTATTTCTTCGATAAGGCCATGGAGTAAGCCATGCGACGCGAATTTAACGACCTTGAAATCGCCGTCGGCGCGTTCGTCGCCTTCCTCGGTTTCTGGGGTTTTGTGTACCTCGTCTTCATTCTTCCGGAGTTCCTCGGAGGTCTCTTATGAACTCAGTTTTTAATCTCGCCTCCCACAACTTCAATCAGTTGACCGATGACGAGCTTCTTTCCTGGCTGCATTCCGAGGGCCTAGCCAATATGCCGCCGATTATCCGGACATTGGCTGATCGCCTGGAGGCCGTTCAGCAGGACGTGGCCTACGCCCAGGAGGAGACCGAAGAGGTGAAGGAAGCGCTCAAGAAATTTGATGCGGATGTAACCGAGGGTCTAGGCGATCTTGAAAAGGAGCTTTGCGGCTATGCATCCGACCTCGAAAAAGTAACTGACACGATTCTCGAATCTGAAGGAAAGATTCTTTTGCCGGACGGCAAATTGATCGATGACCTCGATCTCGACGAAGAATCCCCGTGCGATCAGATCGTCATATCCCGTCGCCAGCTGGACGCTATCCGCGCTCAGATCGATTCCATTGGCTACGCCATTTCCAACCTAGAAACCGGGGACTTCTTCCCCGACCGCCCTTCCTACTAAGACTAAAGGAGATATTTATGTCTTTAGAAACTGCCATCCAAGAAAACACCAAAGCACTGCAATCACTCGGCGAAATTATTAAGCAAGCCCTGAGCATGAAGCCTGTACAGGTTTCTGCGACAGCTGCTCCGGCGCCTGAGCCCAAAGCCGCACCTGTCGAACCTGTAGCCGCGGCTGACCTTCCTCCGGTGGTTGCACCTAAGGCAGCACCCGCCGAGCCAACAACCGCGCCTGTTCCGGCGCCTAAAGCTGAGCCTAAGGCAGCACCGATTAACTACACCGAACTTCGTGAGGCCACGGTCTCCAAACTGCAAAAGCTCTTCGAGCATTCTCCCGCCAAGGGTGCCGAGATTCTCCGTTCCTTCGGCGTCAGACGCCAGTCCGAACTGCCGGACGAAAAACTGCCCGCTTTCTGTGATGCCCTGGTTAAAGCTCTCGAAGCTGAAGGAGTTCTGTAATGGCCCACGCACTTCTGTCCCCGTCGTCCGCCCACCGCTGGATGTCTTGCCCGGGAAGCGTATCTTTGTCCCGCCTTTTCCCGGACGAATCGTCCTCTTATGCCGAGGAAGGCACACTCGCCCATGCTTGGGCCGCACACCTCCTTGATCCGCAGAATCAGCCTCAGCCGGCCGAGGCCCTGAGTTCTGACAATCTGACTTTCGTCCAGGATTATGTCCTTTTCGTTGAGCGCGAAACTGCGGCCGGTGTCCGCCGCATTGAGTATCCGGTTTCTGTCTCAGAGGTTACCGGAGAAGCCAATGCCAAGGGCACAATCGACTGCGCGGCCCTGGTAAACGGCACGCTCAAGATCATTGATTTGAAGTTCGGTAAAGGTGTGAAGGTTGACGCCGAGCACAATACCCAGCTAATGATTTACGCCGCCGGCGCCCTGCCCTTGTTTGACGTAATCGACGAGGTCAAAGACATTGAGCTCACGATCTTCCAGCCGCGCATTAACAATATCTGCTCTTGGAAGCTGACGCCTGCCGAGCTGGATGAGTTTGTGAACAAAGCCCGGGCGCGAGCGTCTATTGCGATCAACTATCTGCGCGCCGATCCTCTTCCCTTGGCTGCACTGGAGCCGTCTGCCGACGCCTGCCGATTCTGTAAAGCTAAGGCCGCGTGCCCCGCACTGCAGCAGAAGGCAGCAGAAGCCTGTGACTTCCGTCCGGTGCTCGACAAGGGCCAGGACATCCCGATTGTTCCGGAAGAAGCCCTGAGCTCCGAGCAGCTCTCCTTGAATCTTCAACTCGCCGACCTTCTCGAACCGTGGATTGCCGCCGTGCGTGAGGCCGCCTACGACCAAATGATGCAAGGCGTCCAGGTCGAAGGATTCAAGCTCGTTCTCGGCCGCCCGGGTAACCGCCAGTGGACAAGCAACGCGGAAGCCGAGGCCATGCTCAAGTCCTTCAAGCTGAAGGAAGACGAGCGCTACACCTACAAGGTCATCACTCCGACCGCCCTGGAGAAACTCATGAAGGCGGGTCGAATCGGCGAGCGTCAGTGGAAGCGCGCCGAAACCATCATCACCAGAAGCGAACCGACTCCGACCGTCGTACCGGCAGCAGACAAGCGCCAGGCATGGTCTCCAACCGCTACCGCATCCGATTTCACATCTATCTCTAATTAATAAGGAGCACAACTATGGCATTCAATATTTACGGCCGTCTCTCTTTTGAACACGTCTTCACTCCGTCGTCTTCCAACGGCTCGGAGCCCGTTTACTCCGCCTCCATCCTCATGCCGAAAGGCTCTCCGGAAGTCAAGAAAGTCGAAGACGAGATGATGCGCGTCGCCACTGACAAGTGGGGCGCCAAGGGTAAGGACGTCCTGGCCAAACTGGTGAGAGAAAACCGCGTCTGCCTGCGCGACGGCAGTACTAAGGATTACGACGGCTATGACGGCATGATGTTTGTCAGCGCGCGCAACCCTTCCCGACCTTCTGTCTTTAATAAGAAGTGCGAGCCGATCACAAAAGAGGATGGCGTTATCTACTCCGGCTGCTACGTCAATGCTCGTATCGAAGTTTGGGCTCAGGACAATCCCAAGGGCGGACGTCGTATTAACTGCAAGCTCGTCGGTTTGCAGTTCGTGAAAGACGGCGATGCATTCGGCGCCGGATCGGGTCCCGCTAAAGCTTCTGACTTCGAGGTAATCGAAGACGATGAAGCCGGCGACGACGGCAAGAAGCCTTGGGAGTAAGCCATGGCAAAGAACAGAACCGAGGGACAAGGCGTAGTGCTCGGACTATCCGAGGTAGAAGCCTATGCGGTCGTGTCCGCAATTAAAACAACGCTTGAAATCGAAACTGGCGTCGACACCATGACGACCGGATTCGGAGAATTTGCCAAAAAGCTGTACCCCAAAAGTTTGACCAACGTAATGGACCTCTTACAAGCCGCCCTGATAAGCAAACAGGGGCCGACCAACTAAAGCCTTTTTAACCACCCGTCCTTCTTACGAGGGACGGCTATTAAGGAGACTGAATATGACAACACTCTGGGCAGACTTAGAAACATTCAGCACCCGTGACATCATGAACGGACCGCACCAGTACGCAGAAGACTGCGAGGTGCTTCTGTTTGGTTACGCGATTGACGACGGCCCCGCCAAGGTTTGGGACGTCACGACCGGCGAGAGAATGCCGTTCGAATTGGCCTGTGTACTGGCCGCTGCACAAATGAATGCTCCGGACGTCAATACCGTTTGGCACAACGGCGCAAATTTTGACGTACCTGTCTTACGTAAAGCCAAAAACCTCCATGTCGACATCCCTTTTGAGCGCGTGGACGACTGCATGGTCAAAGCCTACAGCCATGGCCTTCCCGGATCTTTGGGCGCGCTGTCTGAGATTTACGGCCTCGGTGTGGACAAGGCCAAAGATAAAGATGGCCGGCGCCTCGTGCTGAAATTCTGTAAGCCTGACTCTAAAGGCAACGTGCGCAGCCGCACGACGGATCCGGAGGATTGGGCCCGCTTTGTGAACTACTGCCGCCTGGACGTGGAGGCCATGCGGACGATCTACAAAAAACTGCCCTCCTGGAATTGGGGCCCTCGTGATCGCGCCCAGTTCGTGATCGACCAGCGCATTAATAATAGAGGTGTCCGGATGGACCTCGATCTCGCCCGTGCAGCGATCTCTTTGGCCGATAAGCTCAAGGCAGAGAATGCAAAGCGCACCCAGGATCTCACTAATGGAGTAGTCGCGGCCGCAACTCAGCGCGATGCGCTCCTTGCTTACATCCTGCAGCAGTGTGGCGTCAGCTTGCCGGATCTTACTAAGTCCACAATCGAGCGCCGTCTCAACGATGAGAACTTGCCGGAAGTCGTCAAGGAACTTCTGCGCGTTCGCCTGGCGTCCACTAAGACGTCCACTGCCAAATATAAAAAGCTCATTACCTCGACCAGTGCGGACGGCCGCATGCGCGGTTGCCTCCAGTTTAGAGGTGCCACCCGCACAGGCCGCTATGCGGGACGCCTCATGCAGTTGCAGAACCTCCCGCGCCCGACACTTCCGCAGTACATCATTGATGCCGGGATCGAGGCGATCAAGGGAGGCTGGGCCGAGTACCTGGCGGAGCCGGGTGAGCTCATGTCTTCGTGCCTGCGATCCTGCATCATGGCCACGCCCGGGAAGCATTTAGTCGTCGCCGACTTGTCCAATATCGAAGGCCGCATGTTGGCCTGGCTCGCCGGAGAAGAATGGAAGCTCAAAGCATTCCGAGACTTCGACGCCGGTCACGGCCCTGACCTCTATAAAGCGACTTACGGCCGCACTTTCGGTATCCGTCCGGAAGACGTAACCAAGCGCCAAAGACAGATCGGTAAGGTTATGGAATTGGCCCTCGGTTACCAGGGCGGCGTCGGTGCGTTTTTGACGTTCGCCTCTGCATACTCGATCGACCTTGATGAGCTTGCGAAACATGTCCGGGAAAATATTTCCTTTAGCTACTGGGGCCAAGCCGAGGGCTCATACGAGTGGTACAAGGAAAAGAAACTCACTCACGGCCTAAAGCGTGAAACTTTTATCGCCTGCGAAGCGGTCAAGCTCGCCTGGCGGGATGCGCATCCTGCAATTCAAAAGTTTTGGGCCGACGTCGATAAGGCCGCAGTCTCTGCGCTCAAGGGCGTGCCCGCCAAAGCCGGCAAAGTTTGGTTCAGTAAGAACGGATCTTGGCTCCGCATGAAGTTGCCGAGCGGCCGCTTTATCTGCTATCCAGGCGCCCGCCTGGAGGATGGCGGAGTCGGCACCGGCACCTTCTCCTACATGGGGATCAACCAATATTCCCGGAAGTGGGAGCGTATCCGGACATATTCTGGGAAGTGCGTCGAGAACGCAACCCAGGCCGCGGCAGCAGACATCTTAATCGGCGCCATGGATTCAATCGAGAAAGCAGGATTTGAAATCGTCTTCTCAGTGCATGACGAATTTATCACTGAGGCCGACCTCTCTAAAGACAACACTGAGCTCGAAAAACTCATGTCAACTCCGCCCAGTTGGGCACCAGACCTGCCGCTTGCGGCGGCGGGATTCACTTCACTTCGTTACCGCAAAGATTAGGAGATTAGCTATGGCATTTAAAGTTAGTGAAAAAGAACACAATGAATCTCTCTGTGCAGCCGTTCGTGCTGCCGCCTACTTAAAAGAAACCGACGAGAGATTCAAGGGCACCAACCCTATCGTTCCGTTTTTCAGCGGCTTGCTGTCGAAAGGCGGCGATCCCTATATCGACATCATGTGCGCCGACTCGAACGGCAAAACAGTGCACACGGTTGTCTTCACCAAGTCTTTTGCCAAACAACTGATCGAGCAGTTTCAGGAATACCTGGCCGTCCTGGAGAAGGAGGAAGAAACAAAATGACAATCTATAAACAAATGGAATATCAGACGCGTCTCCCCGGGTATGAGACGCTGGCAGAAGGGAAAGACGGCGAGTACGAATGGAAGGTTTTATCCCTTGGCACACATCCTTGCGGTTACGTATCCATCCCTAAAAACCATCCTTTCTATGGAAAAAGCTATTGGGACATTGAGGACACGATTGAAGTGCACGGTGGATTAACTTTTAGCGGAAAACTGCACGGCTTTGAAGGTCTTTGGTTCGGTTGGGATTATATGCACGCCGGTGACTACACCTATATGCCGATATATGTGTCTATTACAGACAAAAGATGGACAACGCAAGAAGTTGTCAACGAGTGTCTGAAAGTCATTGAGCAATTCCGGGCCTTCGAGGAGAAGTAAATGGAATGGTTAATTCTTACTTTTTTTCTGGTTCTCCTCCTGGTCGTTATCGGCCATCAGACCAAAATCGATATGCTCAGCCTGAGGCTGTTCAAACTCTCCTCCCGCGTGGAGCGTATGGAAAGACGGATTAAGGAGCAGCAGTCATGACACCCGAAGGAAAAGTCGTCGCCCTTATCCGGGCAAGAGTGAAAGAGGCTAACGGAGAAGTCCGGAAGTGTTCCTGGGAAGGTGTGCGCGGCGCTCCGGATCTTCTTGTTTTGCTCCCGGGCGTGCATGCCTGGATTGAAGCGAAGGCGCACAACGGCGCGCTCAGGCCTCATCAGGTTCGCGAGCATGAACGGCTGCAGAAGGCAGGATGCAAGGTCTTCGTCGTGTACGGTGAAGATCAGGCCGAATCCCTGGTGAGCCACCTCGTTGCATTGTCCAGATCAGTGGAGCCGTAATATGTCGAGAGATTTCAAGCCCTGGCCTTACCAGGAACTCATGATCCGATTCGCTTTAAAAAATAAGCGCTGCGGATTGTTCGTCCCGATGGGCATGGGCAAAACTTCAAGCGCGCTCATGATTATCCAGATCCTAAAAGATCTTTATGGTGAAGGTCCGGCGCTTGTAATCGCTCCGCTTGCGGTAGCCCGTAACGCGTGGCCGAGTGAAGTCCGGAAGTGGAGTGACTTCAGCCATCTGAAAGTGTCGCCGATCCTCGGCAGTACGAAGGAGCGCGTCAAGGCGCTCCACACTAAGGCCGATGTCTATGTCATTAACTACGACAACCTGCAGTGGTTGGATAACTACCTCACGAGTCATAACTACGCCTGGCCCTTCCCGGTTGTCGTGGCCGACGAGTCCACCAGGCTGAAAAGTTTCCGGACAAGACAAGGCTCTAAGCGTGCGAAGGCCCTGGCCAAGTTCACGAACTTCTTTCGGAGGTTTATCGCTCTAACCGGTACGCCTTCTCCCAACGGTCTCAATGACCTGTGGGGCCAGCTTTGGTTCATCGACAACGGCCAGCGTCTGGGGAAGTCTTTCACCGCGTTTCACGAGCGGTGGTTCAGACCTCTGAGGGTCGGCGCGACCGCGGCCGCCGTGCAGTGGGTCCCTCTGGAGTACGCCCAGGAGCAGATTCAGAATGCCATTTCGGACGTCTGCTTGTCGATTAAGGCCGAGGATTATTTCGATTTAGACAAGCCGCATTTTGTGAACGTCGAAGTCGAATTGCCGGACGAAGCCAAGGCCCTGTACAACGACATGGAGCGGGAGCTCTTTATCGAGCTGGCCAATGCCACCACGGTGGAAGCAGCTAACGCCGCGGCCCGGACGGTGAAGTGTCTCCAGCTGGCAAACGGTGCGATCTACACCGACGACACGCATAACTGGCAGGAAGTCCACACCGCCAAACTAGATGCGCTCGCCTCCATAGTCGAGGAAGCAGCAGGCGAACCGCTCCTTGTGGCATATCAATTTAAGACCGACCTTGCCCGGATATTGGAAGCGTTCCCAAAAGCTCGCGCCTTCGATAAACGTCCGGAGACCGTGGAGGCTTTCAACAACGGCGAGATTCCCATGCTGCTCGTCCACCCGGCAAGTGCGGGTCACGGCCTGAGTCTGCAGGACGGCTCAAGCAAGCTCGTGTTCTTTAGCCAGTGGTGGAACCTCGAAGAGTACCTCCAGGTGATTGAACGTATCGGCCCGATGCGCCAGCTCCAGGCGGGCCACCCGCGTGTCGTCACGGTTTATCAGATCCTGGCAAAGGACACGATCGACTATGTGGCCTTGGCTAAAAAACGCTCTAAGCGAGAAGTACAGGACATGCTCCTGGACTATCTGAGAAACAAAGGAGATAACCATGCCGACACCAAAGAAGCGTAGGCAGCCGCCGATACAGACTTTGCCGGACTGGGTACTGGGCAGATCCGACCTTACTTACTCGTCCAGAATCCTTTTGTATTTCGTTCTTTACAACGTAAACCTGCGACGTCGAGTAACGCTCACTCGATTGCAGGATGCCTCCGGCCTGGCCTATGAGACACTCCGGCGCGCCCTTAAGGCTTTGAAACTTGCAGGAATTATTAATCAGGAACTGTTGGGTAAGACCCGATATGACGGGTATGCCTATGTACTAAACACCGAGTGTTTGAAAGAACTAGGTGCTCCCCACGTGGATTCATTTTTCAGAGGATATAAGAATGTCTGATTTAGTAAACCATCCCGCCCATTACGAAGAGCAATCCATTCGCCTGGAGCCGATCGACTTCTGCGAAAGACTGCCGTTCTGCGAAGGCAACGCGATTAAATACTGTTTCAGGGCCGGCCATAAGGAGGGCACAAGCGAGTTGCTCGATCTTAAAAAAGCTCAGTGGTATTTGAATCGCAGAAGCTCAGAGGACGCTTTGGAAATGAATGACCGCGACTATGCGTCCTTCCTAAATATGACTCGCTTATTTAAGCGCTCCAGCGGTATCTTGAAGGACTTCATTAACAAATGGAATAACCTCACGGCCTTTGACGGCGACTTTTGGTCCTGTTTAGAAGGCTGTATAGCCGAGCGTATCAAGAAGCTGGAGGCCCGTGAGTCACTCAATAGATTTACAACCGGGAGTAAAGAATGACAGCGACCTGGCTCAGCAAAATGGAGCTTGCAACCTACCTCGGTATTACGACCAGGACGGTGGACCGCTGGAGAAAGGATGCGGACTTCTATAAATTTCCGACGCCCCGCTATATTGCAGGGCGTCCACGGTGGCACATTAAAGAGGTAGACAACTGGATGTCTAAGCAGCCGACGAAACTCCGCTAAAGACTGCATCCGCCCACTGCTGCATTACCTCGCGCCGTTGTTCCAAAAGATCAGATCTCTGATATGCCTGGACAACGGCGTTTCCTGTTGTGTGCATCAGGCATTTTTCAGCAACAATGTCCGGAACTCCGTTCTCGGCCGCCCAGTCTCTGAATGTCGATCTAAAGCCGTGCATCGTGGCAGTCGTTCCGGTCAGTCGTTTGAGCAGTTTGGTTAGGGTGTAGCGGCTTCCCAAACTTTCCTCAGAGACACCGAAAATATGATCGCCCTTTTTCTCGATAGACTTCAAAAGCTCAATCGCCTGGTCACTTAAGGGGACGCGGTGCGGGTACGGCTTTTGGTCTTTTCGTCTTTCCGGAGGTACGGACCAAATACGGTTTTCCCAATCGATCTCATCCCAGCGTGCCGGGACAGATTCTCCTACGCGACTGGCTGTCAGAATTGTGAAGAGGATTGCCTGCTTTGTTCTTGTCGTCGCAGGATAGAAGCAGCTGATCTTTTCTTGTAACTCTTCGAGCGGCATAGACTCCTGGTGCTGAACCTGCTGAATTTTAGACGCCGGCGGCAGGTCCCTGTCCAGATTGCCTCTCCATAGTGCGGGATTGAAGTCCATGAGGCCGTCGCTTACTGCATAAGAGAATATGTTCTCCAGGCGGCCGCGAACCCTGGAGGCGGTCTCCGTTTTGGTCGACCATATCGGCTGCAACACTGCCAGGACGTCGGCCCGCTTTATTTCAGACAACTTCTTTTTGCCCAGAACAGGAAAGGCATAGGCGCGGACCGTGGCAAACCATTGAGCCTTATGTTTGGCATTTTTCCAAAGGCGCACGTTCGCGATCTTCTCAATCGCTTTTTCGGCATAGTCCTCGAAAGTAAGGTCGGCCCTAACCTCTTTGTCGAGAACCTCTTTCGGAGTCATGGGCGCAGTGCCCTCGGTCAGGCCGACGCGAAACTTCTCGGCCATTTCTTTAGCCTGGCTAATCGTGATCGTATTGGCAGAACCGAGGCTTTTTTCTTTTCGTTTGCCGCCGAGCATATATCTAAATACGAAAGAGCGGGAAGTACCGCGAACAACAAGATTTAAGTTAGGGGCGACAGGATGCTTCCCGTCCGGCAATTTAAAAATATTTTTGGCTGTAACTTGCATGAGATTTTCCCCCTTTGGTTTTGTCCACCATGGTGGGCAAGCAAAACCTAAGCGGGACGGGAGGTTATGAAAGTCTTGGAGTCCGCCAATCGCTTTCTCGGAAAATTCGTTCCGCCTTCAGTCCGCCATGTCCACCAATAAGGTCCGCCACAAGCGAACCCTATGGCAAATTATCCTCTTAAGGCTTTATTTTGTCCACCAATTTGTCCACCACTCGAAGGCGTGAAAATGTCTCTCCGTGTCTCGTCGTGTCTCAATCGGAAATTACAGAGCGGAAATTTAATCTTCTGAAAGCCAATATTTACGGGGCTTTTGAAAGACGATGTCTCTATTTGTCTCGAATTGTCTCGCCGTGTCTCAGGCGGAAGATGGCAGACCCCCTCTCCGCCATTCATTAGTTCGCATAAGTTCGTATGCGTTCAAAAATCCCCTAAAATTCAGAAAGTTGCGAAACGATTGTAACAAGCGTTGTTCGTATAAGTTCGCATGAGTTCGCATGCAGCCGCAACTAAATGGTCACTAAACTGGTCACTAAATTTTGAGTTTTTTCTTCTTAGTGACCACTTTGAATTTGGAGTTTTTGGATGCAAGTTTCAACGGTCTTAGAAATCAAAAATCTAACGGCGGAAGGATATTATTCAATTACCGGAAGCCGAGGCCTTCAATTGCGTGTCACCAAATACGGCAAAGAGTTTTATTTCCGCTATTCATGGAAAGGGAAAAGACAACTCTTCAAGATAGGCACATCCGATTCGGTTTCTCTTTCGGATGCCAGAAAAAAAGCTATCGAGCTATCTGAGCTGGTCCGTAAAGGAACAAACCCAAAAGAACAAAAAACCGCTGGAAAGGAAGAATGCACCGTAGAAGTTAACCGTAAGACATTCAAAGAATGTGCACTTGATTGGGTTAAAGAAAGAGCCACCAATAATTTCTGGAAAAACAATGTCAAAGGAGAAGCTAATACATTAAGCAGATTATCGAACCATGTTTTCCCGAAAATCGGTGAAAAGGCAATCGAGAGTATCGAACCGGAAGATATTAGGGACCTTCTGCTCCCTGTTTGGAACAGGAGTCCTTCTACATCTTCAAAAGTTCTCGCTGACGTTAGAGCTATTTTACGATGGGCAATCGCACTTCGTATCAGAGGAAATCGCGAGAATCCGGCTGATTTGTCCGGGGCTCTTGGGGTCTTAATGGAGCCATTCAATAAAAACAGAAAGGAAGAGGAAAATTTTTCCGGGTTAGATTTTCATGAAATTCCTGAGTTTGTAAAAGACATTAGCTCTCTGAGAAGCAGAACTGCCGAGATGCTTCTATTTTCGATTTTCCTAGCCGCCAGATCTAAGCCTGTTAGAAATGTCAAGTGGTCTGATATTGATATTGAGAAAAAAATTTGGAATGTGCCGCCGGAGGATGACAAGGTTAAAGGCTCAAAACGTTCCCGAACTATCTTCTTAAATGAAGCAGCTGTTACGCTTCTCAAAAACGTTATCCGTTTCAGTGAAAGTCCATATGTTTTTTGTAATTCCTACGGAAGGCCCTATTCCGATATGGCTATGAATCAACTCATTCGTAAAGCCCACGCAAGAAAAAAACTTCTGGACGGAATCGGCTGGATCGACAAGGAAAAAACAAAAAGAACAGGACAGGAGTGCATCGCTACTCAGCACGCAACAGCTCGCAGCTGTTTTGAAACTTGGGCAAAGGATGATGTACTGGGGAATAACAAACAATTCGATAAAGAGGCCATAAATCTCAATATGCTGCACGAACGTAATGATCCCTATAAGGGAGCTTACGACAGAAGCAAGATGGAGCAGGAACGCAGGCATATGATGGAGGAATGGGGAAAGTTTTGTACCCAATTGCTTTAAGAACTGTGTTTGCCCTATGTCCTCGAGCACTAAGTAGCCCGGGTCAAAGAAATCTAAATTATTTTCCTCAACTCGGGCATTAAATAAATATTACGACGAATTGCTACATAGATAGACTTGATAGACGAACCTCTTCAAAGCAACTTTAAGATCTTGTTGTCGTAAATCGTCTGAAACTTCTCTAAATTCTTCAAGTACTCGCTAACTAATCCCAGTCTTTTAAGCGTTACAAATCTAAATGTCGGATAAAGGTCACATCCGATTTTTACGGACAGACCTTTAACTGATTCTGCGGTTTTTCTTCAAATCCCGGTATTCCCAGCAATGTAAAGAATAACTGGTCACGTTTCGTCTCCCCTCTTCTTTGTGTAACGGTCCCGGCCTCACTTCTTAGACTCGTCAATTCAATGCAGTCGAACCAGTCGATTAAACTTTGCATCGATTGTTTTT
>OCHV01000366.1_pt1 | contig 38943 bp, 30 predicted proteins | sample 1538461 | NCBI WGS metagenome assembly OCHV01 (sample SAMN04571692, study PRJEB22368) | human gut metagenome | biome: human gut; material: stool | host: Homo sapiens | place: Luxembourg | collected 2012-08-03 | reverse complement strand
AGTACGCAAGCCTGTGGGGCCGCCAGACCGGCGCATTTTTGGAGGCGTAAAGACCCCATACGTGGGACAATCGTGCCAATAGGTTTGTTATGCCGCCGAGCCGAGGAGTCGTTATGCCACGCGAGACCAATGCCGCCAAACGCGAGCGCGCCGTTGAGGTGTGCGAGCGCCTTAACCGTCGCTATGGCCCGGTCGAGTGCTTTTTGGACCATGAGAATCCCTTTAGGCTGCTCATCGCGGTGCTACTCTCGGCGCAGACGACCGACGCGCAGGTCAACAAAGTGACGCCGAAGCTGTTTTCCCAGTGGCCCACGCCCGAGGCCATGGCGGGGGCGAGCGTGGCCGATGTGGCCGATACCATTAAGTCGCTTGGCTTTTATAAGAGTAAGGCCAAACACGCCGTGGAGGCCGCGCAGATGATCGTCGCCGATTACGGTGGCGAGGTGCCGGCCGACATGAAGGAGCTCGTCAAACTGCCGGGTGTGGGGCGTAAAACGGCGAACATCGTGCTCAACGTGGGGTTTGGCATTGTCGATGGCATCGCGGTCGATACACACGTCAACCGCATCGCGCACCGCCTGATGCTGAGCCCCAAGACGCATGCCAAGGAGCCGCTCAAGACCGAGCAAGATCTGCTCAAGATTTTGCCGCACGAGTATTGGGAGTCGGTCAACCACCAGTGGATCACCTTTGGCCGCGAGATCTGCGACGCCCGCAAGCCTAAGTGCGACGAGTGTCCGCTGGCGGATTTGTGTCCCAGCGTGCGCGTGGCGGGGTAGGGCGGAACGCATTTTCGTCTGGCGTTTTTTGCGGGGCTGGGTTTGCCCTTGAACCGGAGTCCTCTCCATGCGTTACCATGACAGACAATGTATTTGACGTACGACCCGCCGAGCTTGCCCCGGCGGGCTTTTGGCGTTGCAATGCCGGAGGAACAGCATGCTCATTCACCGTATAGCCGCGCAGCTCTACACTGCCGAGGCCTTGCAGACCGTCGAGGCCGGGCTCGATGCCGGCGAGGACGTGACGCTGGCTGTGTCGCAGTCGGGCCGCACGCTTATGGCGGCCGCCCAGTTTGCGCGCCGTCCGCGCCCGACGGTCTATATCGTGAGCGGCGAGGATGCGGCCGATCGCGCCGCGCGTAGCCTTGCCGCCTACGTGGGCCTAGCGCACGTGTGCCGTTTTCCCGAGCGCAAGGACTATCCGTGGCGCGAACAGGCGCCCGACGACGCCGTGGTGGCGCAGCGCTGCGAGGCTCTGGGGCGCATCGTGCGCGGGGACAACTGCATCATGGTTGCCTCGGCCCGTGCGTTGCTGCGCTGTGTGCCGCCGGTCGAGAGCCGCTACTGGGAGTCCACCACTTTTGCGGTGGGCGAGGAGATTCCTTTTGACGAGGTGCCGCAGCGCCTGGTGGGCATGGGTTACACCAATGCCGGCGCCGCCGACGCGCCTGGCCTGTTCCGCGTGCACGGCGACACCGTCGAGGTGTTCCCCGCGCAGGAAAAAGCGCCCGTGCGCATTGAGTTCTTCGGCGACGAGATCGATCGCATCCGTCGCATGGTGAGCTCAACGGGGCAGACCATCGGCAACGAGGACAGTATCGAGATCTTCCCCTGCCGTGAGCTGGCGCTTACCGACGATGCCGTTCACAACATGCACGTGGCGCTCTACCGCGCCAGCCAGGACGACAGCAAACTGGCCGCATTGCTCGAGATGGTGGATGCGCGCATCGTCACGCCCGAGCTCGACCGCTTTTTGCCGGTGATGTACGGCCAGACCGTGAGCCCGCTGGCGCACGTGAGCGGCAAGGCGCTCGTGGTGCTGTCCGAGCCGCGCTCGCTGTTCGACGATTGCCTGCGTGCCTACGAGGATATCGAGGCCCGTGCCGGCGAGGCGGGGGTCGACCGACTGGATGGCCTGTATGTACGTGCCCAGCAGCTCGATTTTGGTGCTCAGCAGCGCCTGAACTACGTAAGCCTCATCCGTGCCGGCGGTGCGGTTACGGCCGAGCTCAAGATTGAGCAGCCGGCCATCGCGGGTTCGGACAATCGCTTTATGACGCGCATTCAGGAAGTCGTGGGCAAGCGTTACGCCTGCGTGTTTGCCATTCCCGACCGCGGTGCGCGCGAGTCGATGGAGCTCACCTTTGGCGACGAGGGCATTACCTTTGAGGAATCGCTGACCGCGGCGCCCGAAAACGCCGGCGTCATTGGCGAGCGCGTGCGCGTGGCGGCGGCAGATTCTGCCGACCGTGCTGCCCGTCAGGATGCCCATGCTGCAATTCGCGAGCGCAAGGCCGACGCGCTCAACGCCCGCTCGCTCGAGGCAGGTGCCGCCCAGGCAGCCGCCGGCGCCGCCGTGCCTACTATCTCGCGCGGACGCGTGACCTTTGTCGATGCCGCTCTGCCGCAGGGCGTGGTGGTGCCCGATGCCAACCTGGCCGTGTTCTCGATCGCCGACCTCAACGCCCGCATGGACGCCAACCGCGCGCGCAGCCGCCGCAAGGTGGACATTACGCAGATCACGTTCCCGTTTAAGCCGGGCGACTACGTGGTGCACGCCACTCACGGCATCGCGCTCTTTAGCGAGATCGCGCGCCAAGAAGTGGGCGGCAAGGAGCGCGACTACTTTTTGCTGGAATATGCCGACGGCGACAAGCTCTACGTGCCGTTGGAACAGATCGACCGTATCACGCGCTATGTTGGCCCTGACGGCGACAAGCCGCGTCTGACCAGACTCAACACCGCCGACTGGACGCGTGCCACCAACAAGGCGCGCAAGAACGCCAAAAAGCTGGCGTTTGACCTGGTCGATCTGTATACGCGCCGCTCGTCGATTACCGGTATCGCCTGCCCGCCCGACACGCCCGAGCAGATCGAGATGGAGCAGAGCTTCCCTTACGACGAGACGCGCGACCAGCTGGAGGCCATCGCCGACATTAAGGCCGACATGGAGGCGCCCAAACCCATGGATCGTCTGCTGTGCGGCGACGTGGGCTTTGGCAAGACCGAGGTCGCTCTGCGCGCGGCGTTTAAGTGCGTTGACTCCGGCCGCCAGGTCATGGTGCTCTGTCCCACGACCATTCTGGCCCAGCAGCACTACGAGACGTTCTTTGAGCGCTTTGCTCCGTTTGGCCTTGAGGTCGAGGTGCTCAGCCGCTTTCGCACGCCGGCGCAGCAAAAGCGCGCACTCAAGGCGTTCGCCGAGGGCACGATTGACGTGCTTATCGGCACGCACCGCCTGCTTTCGGCCGATGTGAACCCCAAAAACCTGGGCCTGGTGATCATTGACGAGGAACAACGCTTTGGCGTGCAGCACAAGGAGCAGCTCAAGAACCTGCGCGAGCAGATTGACGTGCTCACGCTTTCGGCCACGCCTATCCCGCGTACCATGCAGATGGCCACGAGCGGCGTGCGCGATATGAGCCTGATCACCACGCCGCCGACCGGGCGTCGTCCCGTGATCGTGCACGTGGGGGAGTACGACCCCGATGTGGTGAGCGCGGCGATTCGCCTGGAGGTGGGCCGCGGCGGCCAGGTGTACTACGTGTCCAACCGCGTCAAGACCATCGACGACGCCGTGGCGCGCGTGCATGAGGCCGCGCCCGAGGCGCGCGTGGGCGTGGCACACGGCAAGATGAGCCCGCGCGAGGTCGAGGACGTGATGATTGAGTTCGCGACCAAAAAGATCGATGTGCTCATCGCCACGACCATCGTGGAGAGCGGCATCGACAACGCAACGGCCAACACGCTGATCATCGAGGACTCGCAGCGCCTTGGCCTGGCGCAGCTCTACCAGCTCAAGGGCCGTGTGGGCCGCTCTGCCACGCAGGCCTACGCGTACTTTATGTTCCCCGGCGAGCTGCCGCTCACCGAGGAGGCAACGGCGCGCCTGACTGCACTTTCCGAGTTCCAGGACCTGGGCAGCGGCATGCGCATCGCCATGCGCGACCTAGAGATCCGTGGCGCCGGTTCGCTTATGGGAGCCGAGCAGCACGGCAACCTGTCGAGCGTGGGCTTTGACCTGTTTACGCAGATGCTGGGCCAGGCCGTGGCCGAGGCGCGCGGCGATGACGACGCCGGCGTGGAGGCGGCGAGCGTGGGTATTAACCTGCCGGCCGACTACTTCTTGTCCGAGGAGTACCTGCCGGCGGTGGACCAGCGCGTGCTCGTGTACCGTAAGCTCGCGGCGGCCGAGGACCTGGAGAGCATCGACGAGGTGCAGGAAGAGACCGAGGCCGCGCATGGCGAGCTGCCGTTGGCGGGACTCAACCTGTTCAATCGCGCGCGCATCCGCATTCGCGGCGAGCGTCTGGGGCTCGAGAGCGTCACGCTCAGCGGCGGCCGCATCACCTTTTTGGGCGTCGACGTGCCCAAGAAGGTGGCCTTTGAGCTTAAGACCCGCTATGGCGCGGTGAACTTCCCCAAGAGCCGCAAGCTGTCGGTACCCTACAAGGCGGGCGCCGGTGCGGGCAGCGGCCTGGGTCGCGGCCTCGACGCCAACGACGGCACCGGCCCGGTGGCCGCGGCGCTCATGCTGCTGCAGCAATTAGGCGCGAGTGACGATGACTGACAAGTAAGGGGCGTAGCGGGGCGGAGTCAACTTTGCCCCGCCACGTTGCAGGTTGATTCCAGCCACATCGAAAGGAAAGCATGTTCGGATACATCTATAAGAAAGATGTCGCCATTATCGCGGTTGTCCTGTGCCTTTGCCTGGGCGTGGGCAGCTTCTTCGATTATCAGATCTCGTGCGCGCTGTTCAACATCGGCAGCATGTACGGCCGCTTTATCGAGGCTGCCGGCGAGCTGCCGTTTGAGCTGACGGCGAGCATCGCAGGCGTTATGCTCGTGCGAGCGGTGCGTCCCGACTCCAGGGGGAGCAAATGGCTCGCCGTGCTCGGCATCCTCGTTAACGTTGGTCTGGCTGGCTACGAGATCGTTTCGTCCCTGCGGGTTGGCGGCAAACTCATTGCCGTTCAGCTGGTGCTGACGTTTGTGCTGGTGATTGCTGCTAACTTCATCGTCTATCGTCTCACGCGCGACACCGCGCCCGACGAGCTTATGCGCTGGGCGTTGATGGTGCTGGCCGTGTGGGCCGCTCAAGCCATCATCCTCAACGTCATTGTTAAGCCGCTGTGGTCGCGCCCGCGCATGCGCGTGATCGAGGTGACGCAGGGGCTCGATTTTCAGCCGTGGTGGGTGATTGGCAACCCCGACAAGTGGGCCTTTATCGCCGCCGGCGTGATCAAGGACGGCTTCAAGTCGTTTGCGAGCGGACACACGGCGCATGCGGCGATCGGCCTTATGCTCGCCGGGCTTCCCGCGGCAGCCTTTACGGAAAAGCCTTCGCGTCGCCGTGTGATCTTTTGGGCGGCGGCTGTGGTCGCGGCGCTCGTCGCGTTTGGCCGCATCGTGATCGGAGCGCACTTTTTGAGTGACGTGAGCTGCGGTTTTGCTCTGGTACTGGCACTTGAGTGCCTTGCCGCGCGCATTGCCTATCCCAGCGGCGTACAATAGCTCCGTTTGAATCATCTGACCGATACCCGGTAAGAGAGGATTGCCATGCTCGCGTTTAACAACGATTATTCCCACGGCGCACATCCGGCAGTGCTGCAGGCACTCGTCGATACCAACATGGAGCCGCAGCCCGGCTACGGTACCGATGCGCACACCGAGCGTGCCAAGCAGCTTATCCGCGAGGCTTGTCAGGCCCCCGATGCTGACGTGTTTTTTCTGGTGGGCGGCACGCAGGCCAACGCGACGGTGATCGACATGCTGCTTGCGCCTTACGAGGGCGTTGTTGCTGCCGAGACTGGCCACGTCGCCTGCCACGAGGCGGGCGCCATCGAGTTTGGCGGCCACAAGGTGCTCACCATCCCCGGCTACGAGGGCAAGATGCACGCCGAGGACCTCGAGAACTATATCCAGGTGTTCTACGAAAACGAGAGCTACGAGCACACGGTGTTCCCGGGCGCCGTGTACGTGAGCCTGTCGACCGAGTACGGCACGCTGTACTCCAAGGCCGAGCTCGCGGCGATTCACGCGGTGTGCCAGAAGCATGAGATTCCGCTGTTTGTGGACGGTGCTCGCCTGGCCTATGCGCTGGCGGCCGATGAGTGCGACATTACCCTGCCCGAGCTGGCGCAGCTGTGTGACGTGTTCTACATCGGCGGCACCAAGTGCGGCGCGCTCTGCGGCGAAGCTGTGGTGTTCTGCGGCATGCACGCCCCGGCGCATCCCATTCCTCGCATTAAGCAACATGGCGCGCTGCTTGCCAAAGGCCGCCTGACGGGCGTGCAGTTTGAGGCGCTCTTTACCGATGGCCTGTATTTTGAGATTGGTCGACAGGCGATCGAAACCGCGCAGGCGCTTCGTCGCGTGCTGCACGAGCACGGCTACCGGTTCTTCTTGGAGACGCCGACTAACCAGCAGTTTGTGATTCTGCCCAACGAAGATATGGCCCGCATTCGCGAGCATGCCTCGATCGAGTACTGGGAAAAGTACGACGAGACCCACACGGTGGTGCGTTTTTGTACCAGCTGGGCCACGACGCAGGAGGACATCGACGCGCTGGCGGCTGTCCTGTAGTCTGATGTAATGACGAGGGGCCGCCTTGCGCTGGGTTTGGCGCAGGGCGGCCTTTGCTTTTGAGGGGGAGGGGCCGCATGCCCGAGATGTCCGAGCCGACGATTCGTCTGGCGACGCCCGAAGACGCGCCGGCGTTGCTTGCCATCTATGAGCCGTATGTGCGCCAGACGGCGATTACCTGCGAATACGAGGTGCCGAGCGTTGAGGAGTTCGCCGGGCGCATCGAGCGCACGCTCAAGCGCTATCCGTATCTGGTGATGGAGCTGGACGGGCGTCCGGTAGGCTATGCCTACGTGAGTCCGCTTAACAGCCGCGAGGCATACGACTGGTCGGTCGAGACGTCGATCTACCTGGCGCGCGACGTGCGCCACGGCGGGTTGGGCCGCAAGCTGCACGATGCGCTCAAGCAGTGTCTGATCGCGATGGGCATCACCAACATGTGCGCGCTCATTGCCGTGCCGCACGACAAGGACGACGAGTACCTGACGCACAACAGTCAGGATTTCCATGCCCATATGGGGTATCGCCTGGTCGGCGCTTTTGACCGCTGCGCCCAAAAGTTCGGCCGCTGGTACGACATGTGCTGGATGGAGTTGGTCCTAGCCGAGCGCACGCCCAACCAACCCAAGCCAACCTGGTTTCCCGACCTCCCCAAACCTACCATTTAGGGACAGGTTTATTTTGGCAGGTTAGCCGATGGGCTCGGTGTATTTGGCGCGGTCGGTGCGTTGGATGCGCTTGGAGACATGGAGCGGGCGGCCGTCGGTGTCGTAGACGTAGTCGGTGATCAGGATCAGCGCCTGCCCGCGCTCAACGTTGAGCAAAAACGCCTCGTTTTGCGAGGCATAGCACACTTCAAAGGTCTTATGCCCCTGTGCCGGCGCGCGATGGAATTCTTGGCGCAGTGTGGCGTAGAGCGAACCGTTGATATCGCGATCGATGAGTGCCTCAAAGCTCGGTGGTAGATAGGTGGTCTCCAGGCACAGTGGCGCATCGTCCAGATAACGCAGGCGGACAAGTTTGACGAGCTTGCTGCCCACGGCGGCATCAAAGAACTTAGCTATGCTGCCGCCCGCCTTGGTAAAGCCCGAGTCCACCGTGCGCGTGGTGGGCTTCATGCCCTGACCCTGGACCTGCGCCGTATAGCTCGAAAACACCAGGTTGTTCTCGTGGAGCGCCGGCGTGTCGGCCACAAAGGCGCCGCGCCCGCGCTCGGTTCGAACCAGACCCTCATCAACGAGCACCTTAAGGGCATGGCGCACGGTGCTGCGCGACAGCCCCGATTCGTCCATGAGTTCCATCTCGGACGGCAGCTTGTCCTCGCGTGCGTAGGTGCCGGAGGCGATGCGGTCGCGCAGCATGCCCGCCAAGCGCTCGTATTGGGCCAGTTTCTTTTTAGACGAAGCATTCATGCAATCAACCTGTATCTAACCTGTATGCAAATCTAATTGAGCATGTATCCAATACAATAACAAAACCGCTGGTAGCTAGTTATCGAAAACCGCATCAGCAAAATTTCTAAGACAAATATAGCATACAACTAGTCGACATAGCCAAAACATGTATGTAACTTGTATGCCTGTGATGAGCATCAAACGAGAAGAAAGGCTGATGCACGATGACTACTCAGGAACAGGTTAAGGATGTCGTCTCCCAGGTTTTGGCTGACAAGGCAGACAAGGGCGGCATCAAGCGCGTCGTGTGGATTGGCGCCGGCGGATCCAACGGCGGCAACTATCCTGCCCAGTACTTTATGGAGCACGAGGCCACGCAGGTCGTGAGCTCCAGCTACACCAGCAACGAGTTCGTGCACGCCACCCCTGCCTACGTCAACGAGAACACCCTGGCCGTCGTCGTGTCCATGCGCGGCACCAAGGAGACCATCGTCGCCGCCCAGGTCGCCAAGGACCACGGCGCCAGCACCATCGCAATCTATGTTGACGAGTCCGGCCTCACCGAGGTCTGTGACTACAAGATCCAGTATGACAGCCTGGCCGTCGACGAGTCCTGCATGGGCCGTACCAACTCCGCCGTCGTGACCATGATCGCCATGGAGCTTACGCAGCAGACCGAGGGCTATGCCGAGTACGAGACCGCTATGGCCGCGTTCGACTTGGTCGACCCCATCTATCGCAAGGCCGTCGAGTACACCCGTCCGCTCGCTGCCAAGTGGGCCGAGCAGAACGCCGACAAGCCCTGCATCAACGTGATGGCTCAGGGTCCGCTCTTTGGTGCCGCCTACGTCTTTAGCATCTGCAACGTGCAGGAGATGCTGCAGATCGACTCCTGCACCATCAACACCTGCGACTTCTTCCACGGCCCCTTCGAGATCCTGGACAAGCGCACCTCGCTGTTCCAGCTCATCAGCGTCGGCCGCAGCCGCTGCAACGACGAGCGCGGCATCCGCTTCGTCAACCAGTACGGTGGTGAGCGCGTCTATCAGCTCGACGCCAAGGAGCTCGGCCTCAACGACATCAAGGACAGCGTGAGCGAGTACTTCAACCACCTGATCTTTGCCCCGATCCTCAACAATGTGTACATGCGCGCGCTCTCTGCCGTCACCCACAAGGACTACATGACGCGCCGCTACATGTGGAAGCTTGAGTATTAGTTACGCCGTTCTACCGAACGGCGTAACGGCTCGACGCTGCGCGGGCCGCATTTGGACAATCTGACGTTCAACTTCAAGGGCGCGACCAGAAGGTCAGCGCCCTTTCGTTTCACACCACCTTGCCTCAAATGCGACCAGCTCGCTGACTTATGCTCAACCAGCGGCGCCTTAGTCGTTGGGGACGTACTTAAATGACTAGTCATTCAGGAACATCCCCAACGACTAGTCATTTAAGTACGTCCCCAATGAGTATGTGGGGAAACAGATTTTTCCGCTCGCCGATTTGTGTCTTGAAAAATGTATATAACGACTATAACGTAGTATGAAACATATTGGAAACAATACCGAGGAGGCTGCGTTGAAGAAAAGCAATCTGGGCTATGTGCTGGTACTGATCGCCGCGCTTATGTGGGGCAGCATCGGAATCTTTGTAAACGGCATTGCGGCCATGGGCGTTTCGTCTCAGAGCATGGCGGCCTTTCGCTTGTTGGTCGGAGCGCTTATCTTGGCGCCGGTCCTGATGTTTATGGGCTGCCGTCCGGGTGAGGGGTCTACCGTGGCTCAGGGTCCCCTGACGCTATTCAAGGCAAGCCCCAAAGAGCTCGTCCCCTGCGCGCTTGTCGGTATCGTCGGTTTAGCCGCCGCCAACACCTGCTATTACGAGTGCATGCGCGAGGTGGGTATGTCTACGGCCTCGGTGCTGCTCTACACCTCGCCGGTGTTTGGCGTCATGCTCGGCCGCGTGCTTTATCGCGAGGACGTGACCCCCAACAAGCTCGTTGCCATTGTCTTTAACATCGTTGGCTGCGTGCTTGCGGTGACCAATGGCGACCTTTCCGGTTTTCATTTTTCGGTTTGGGGTGTCACGTCGGGCGTGATTGCAGGCCTTTGTGGTGCGTCGCTCGCGGTGTTTAGCCGGATAGCAACCAAGACGGTCCACCCGCTGGCTGTCACGTTTTGGGGCTTTGTTTTTGGCGGTGCGGTTATGGCGGCTATCGCGGCTCCGTGGCCGGATGTCGCCGCGGCAATGTCGCCACAGCTGCTGCTGCTGTTCCTTGGCTTTGGACTCATCCCCACAGCCGTGGCTTACATCTTATATATGCAGGGTCTGTCCATGGGGCTCGAGACATCGAAAGTTCCCGTCGTAATGTCTTTCGAGACGGTCGTCACCGTACTGGTGGGCATTGGTGTCTACGCCGAGCCCGCCGGCGCGATTAAAGTCCTGGGCATCGTGCTGGTGCTCGCGTCCATCCTGATTATGAACACCGACTTCTCCAAGCTGCGCAACAGTGTGTTTGTCGGTCATGTCATTGAGAGCATGACCTTTAAGCCCAACGCGTGGTGGACCGAAAAATCTCAGGACATGGATCTGTTTAAGGAACGCACCGGCATTGCGCTGGAACCCACCGTACAGGAAAGCCCCTGGTACTTCGTGCGATAGGGGATTGCGCGCAGGGTCTGACCTGGGGTTATCCAGCTAGCGCCGGCCTACCTAGCCAAACGTTTCGAGTACGTTAAACCCGTCAACGGTCGATTTTCACCCGCGAACGGTCTTTATACTAATTAGCAATATAAGCAACGTATAAGACGTTATAATGACCATAACGAAAAGGAGGAGGCAAGATGAATCAGATCATTCTCGCATCTCATGGCGGCCTGGCCGCAGGCGCCAAAGACACGCTCGAGATGGTTCTCGGCGACGTGTCGAACGTCCACGTCGTGTCGCTTGCTCGCGACGACAAGGAGCCCATCACCAATAAGGTGGACGCCATGATCGCCACGTTCAGCGCGGACGACACCGTCTATGTGCTGACCGATATGCTCGGCAGCTCGGTCAACAACAACATGGTCGAGCTTTCCAAGAACGGCACGAAGTTCACGGTTGTCAGCGGTTTCAACATTCCGTTGGCACTGACGCTCGCTATGAGCCCCGTCCCCGTCAAGGGCGCCGAGCTCGCGGCCCTCATCAACGAGGCCCGCACCGGTCTAACCAACCCCAACGCACCGGTCGAGGCCGCCGCGGCTCCCGCCAAGAAGGCCAAGGCGTCCCGTCACAGCTCCGGTCCCGCCAAGATCGTCCTCGCACGTCTTGACTACCGTCTGCTGCACGGCCAGGTCGTCTTTACCTGGACCACCAAGGTTCAGGCCGAGCGCATCATCGTCGTCGACAACGCTGCCGCCAACGATGACATCAAGAAGGGCGCTCTTAAGCTGGCCAAGCCCCAGGGCGTGCGCCTGAACGTCTTCACCGTCGAGCGTGCCCTCGCCAAGATGGACAAGCTCAACACCCTCGGCGAGCGCGTCATGTTCGTCTTTGGCAACACTGCCGAGATGCTGCAGTTCTGCCAGGGCTACAAGCTCGACGCCATCAACCTGGGCGCCACCGCCAACCACGACGGTGCCGATCAGGTCGGCGGCAAGGACAGCTCCGTCTTCCTCGATGCCACCCAGAAGGCCGATATCAACCAGCTGCTCGACATGGGCATCAAGCTCTACGTCCAGCAGACCCCCACGTATCAGAGCGTCGACATCGACGCCAAGCTGTAATCAACCAGGCTTTTGCCTGACTGAAAGGAGAAGGGTATGAATACGTTCATCAGTGCGGTGCTCGTCGGCCTCGTCGGCGTGTTCTGCATGTGGGACTCCCGCCTGCTCGGTCGTCTTAACTTCGAGCAGCCCCTCGTTGGTGCTACGCTCGTCGGTCTGCTGCTGGGCGATGTGCCCACCGGCCTTGCCGTCGGTGCCGCCGTCGAGCTCGTGTCCATGGGCCTGGTGCAGGTCGGCGCCGCCGTTCCGCCCGATATGGTCCTGGGCGGCATCGTGGCCGCTGCCTTTGCGTGCCTGACCGATGCTTCTGCCGAGACCGCCATGACGATCGCCATCCCGGTCGCCGTCCTGGGTCAGCTCCTCGGCATCGTGTTCCGTTCCATCATCGCCGCCCTCACCCATGTGGCCGATAGCGCGATTGATAACGGTAACTTCAAGACCGCCTACCGTATGCACATCTGCGCCGGCTCCGGTCTGTACGCTCTCATGTACTTCCTGCCGATCTTCCTCGCCGTCTTTGTCGGCACCGACTTGGTTCAGACCATCGTCAACATGGTTCCCGAGTGGCTGTCCACTGGTCTTAACGTTTCGACCAAGATCATGACCGCCTACGGCTTGGCCCTGCTGCTCACCATGATGATCAAGAAGGGTATGACCCCGTTCCTGTTCATCGGTTTCCTGCTCGCCGCTTACCTCAACCTGTCCGTCATCGCGGTCGCTCTGATCGGTGTGTGCCTGGCTGTCGTCTTCATGGGCTTCAAGTTCAACGGTTCCCATGCAGCCGCCGGTGTCGATTCCGACTACGATCCGCTCGAAGACGACGAAGACTAAGGAGGAACACACTATGGCAACCGCAACCAAGGACGTGTCCCTGAACAAGAAGGTCAGCCAGTTCTTCTGGCGCTCCTGGGCCATCCAGGCCTCTTGGAACTACGAGCGTCAGATGAACATGGGCTTCCTCTACGGCATGGTTCCCACGCTCGACCGCCTCTATCCCGACGAGTCTGACCCCAAGCAGCTCGAGGCCAAGAAAGAGGCTTACCACCGTCACATGGCGTTCTACAACTGCACTCCGCAGACGAGCGCTTTCATCCTGGGCCTCGCCGCCTCCATGGAGGAGGAGTACGCCAAGGATCCTGAGAACTTCGATCCCGATTCGATCAACGCGGTCAAGACCTCCCTCATGGGTCCGCTTTCCGGCATCGGTGACTCCTTCTTCCAGGGCACCATCCGCGTTATCGCCTTTGGTCTGGGCGTTCAGCTGGCTCAGCAGGGCTCCATCATGGGCCCGATCCTGGCCATGCTCATCTCCATCATCCCCGCTGTGCTGATCACTTGGTTCGCAGCCAAGATGGGCTATCAGGGCGGCCACGAGTACCTGAGCAAGCTTCAGGGCGGCGACCTCATGGAGAAGCTCATGTATGTCTGCGGCATCGTGGGTCTTATGTCCGTGGGCGGCATGATCGCCACGCTGATCGGCGCCACCACCCCGCTGCAGTTCGCTGACGGCACCGTTGTGATCCAGGACATCCTGGACGGCATGATGCCCCAGATGATCTCCCTTGGCCTCACCGGCCTTATGTACTGGCTCATCAAGAAGAACGTCAACACCGGTTGGCTTCTCGTGATCGCCATCGTGGGCGGCATCGCCCTCTCCGCGGCCGGCATCCTGGCCTAGTCGCGACCAAGCGTCCAACCGCTTTCCCCCGGGGGCCTGCCTGGCATCCCATACCCCAGGCAGGCTTCCATCCCTATACGTGACAAAGGGGAGTCCCTTTGTCACATCCTCAACGGGCCGGCGACTCGGTCCAAATCACGGTAACCCTGCGTGCGCCCGGCAATGTGGCGCCGCAAAAATCGAAAGGAATGTGTCAGATGTACGAGATCGACCTTAACCTCCCTAAGCAGATCGTCGCTGACGTCCTGTCCAACCACGAGATCCACAGCGTCGCCTTCGTCGGCTGCGGTGCTTCCATGTCCGACCTGTACCCCGCCAAGTACTTCCTGGCCAACAACACGGACAAGCTGAACGTTCAGATCTTCACCGCTAACGAGTTCAACTACGACACGCCTTCCTGGGTCAACGAGCACACCTTCGTGATCACCTGCTCCCTCGGTGGCTCCACGCCCGAGACCGTCGAGGCCAACAAGACCGCCAAGAAGCACAACTGCCCGGTCGTCTCCCTCACCAACAAGGCTGGCTCCGCTCTGACCGTCGACGCCGACCATGTCATCGTTCACGGCTTCCACGCCAACTACGCTGCCAAGTGCGAGAAGCCCGGCTATGCCATCGCTCTTGCTGTCGAGATCCTTCAGCAGACCGAGGGCTATGACCACTACGAGGACATGATCACCGGCCTCACCAACATCTTCGATCTCTGCGAGAACGCCGCTCAGCACTGCAAGAAGCTCGCCAAGAAGTTCGCCGAGGACTTCAAGGACGACAAGATGATCTACTTCATGGCTTCCGGTGCCTCCGAGAAGATGGCTTATTCTCACGCCGCCTTCCTGTTCACCGAGATGCAGTGGATCGACGCCGCCGCCTACAACACCGGCGAGTACTTCCACGGCCCGTTCGAGGTTTCCACCGAGGGTAAGCCCTACGTCTTCTTCATGTCCGATGGCGCCACCCGTCCGATGGACGCCCGCGCCCTCACCTTCCTTGAGCGCATGGGCGCCAAGGTCGCTCTGATCGACTCCAAGGACTACGGCCTGGCCGACGCCGTGCCCGCGAGCGTCGTCACCTACTTCAACCCGCTGCTGCACCTCGCCGTTATGCGCGAGTACGGCAACCAGATCGCCGAGGCCCGTCAGCACCCGCTGACCATGCGTCGCTACATGTGGAAGCTTTCCTACTAATCACAAGTAAGTAGACCTTACGGGTTGATTGAGAGGGGATGGGGTTTGCGCCCCGTCCCCTTTTTGCTCTGGGGAGAGCGTGTCTGTCGCGTCGCAAAGCCCCAGATAAAACCTACCAAAATAAACCTGTCCCTTTTTGGCAGGTGGGAGGAGATGCGTATGATCAAGGCAGTGCTGTTTGACATGGACGGCGTGCTGGTCGATACCGAGTGGTTCTACAACCGCCGCCGCGTGGCGTTTATGGAAGAGAAGGGGTTCCACTTTGATGAGATTCCCGATCTTTCGGGGTCTAACGAGCCTGCCATTTGGGAGGCGCTGGTGCCCGACGATGTTGAGCTGCGCGAGCGTCTGCGCGTGGAGTACAAGCAGGTTTATAGCCCGGACCATCCCGTTCCGTATGCCGAGCTGCTCAACGAGCAGACGGAGCCGGTGATGCGCAAGCTGCACGAGCGCGGCGTGAAGTGTGCCATCGCGAGCTCGTCCTATCGCGAGCTCATTGACGAGCTGGTGGAGATTGCCGGTATCGCCGACGTGCTGGACTACACCATCAGCGGTCACGAGTGCAGTGCGTTTAAGCCCGACCCCGAGATTTACCTGCGTGCCATGGAGGCGCTGGGTGTGGAGCCTGCCGAGTGCCTGGTTATCGAGGACTCGCCTTTGGGCATCGAGGCCGGCAAGCGCTCTGGCGCCCGCGTCCTGGCACTGCGTCCGCACGAGGGCGTCAACCTCGATCAATCGCGAGCCGATGCCGTTATCGATAATCTGACCGACATTTTGGCCGCTTTGTAGTGTCAATCCGCCGCGAGAAGCACTGGTTCACACGTCTTTTACTGCGGATTGGCTTAATTTTTCATCTATTTGGATCTGTTTGGCTTCGATTCGGGCTAAGTGAGTAGACTTTTTGGCGCAGGCCGAGCACAAAACATATCTTCCTTTGTAAAACCGCAGGTCACAGAGGTGGCTATTTTTGGGTGTGCTCGGCAGATCGTAAAAAGTCTACTCACTTGGAATTTTGCCCTTTGGTCGTGGGGTTGCTGGCCCCGTTTTGGTCGTCGAGAGAGGGCGAATTAAAGCGCCTCCTCTCGCTCCATGCTACAATCGCGAGCATGCCCCACAACTATATCTGCCTTCGAAGGGAGCCTACGTGGCGAACGCCATCGATCAGCTCACGGACCGAGTGCTCGTGCTCGGCCGCCTCACCATCGTCCGCCGCGCCATTACTGCCGTGGCGGTCACCATTTCCGCCGTTCTTCAGACATTTCTGATCCAGGCGTTCATTCAGCCCGCCGACCTGCTTCCGAGCGGTCTTACCGGCGTCGCGGTCCTGCTCGATCGCGTTACCTCGCTGGGCGGCGTTCACATCGACATCTCGCTCGGTATGCTCGCGCTCAACATCCCTGTGGCGCTCCTATGCTGGAGCGGCATTAGCAAGCGCTTCGTCATCTTCTCGATGATGCAGGTCGTGCTCTCGTCGCTGTTCCTCAACATCTTTCACTTTTCCCCGTTTTTGGGCGACAAGATCATGCTCATCATTTTTGGCGGCGTGGTCTCGGGTCTGGGCGCTGCCATCGCGCTCAAGTCCGGCGCATCCACCGGCGGCACCGACTTTATCGCGCTGTGGGTCTCCAACCACACGGGCAAGACTATCTGGGGCGTCATCTTTGGTTTCAACTGCTTTATCCTGGCGATCTTTGGCTTTATGTTTGGCTGGGACAAGGCGGCGTACTCCATCGTGTTCCAGTTTATTTCGACCAAGACCATTGACAGTTTCTATCGTCGCTACGACCGCGTGACGCTGCAGATCACGACGCGCAAGGCAGACGAGGTCATGACCGCCTATGTTGACCATTTTCAGCACGGCATTAGCTGCGCCGAGGTCATCGGCGGATACAGCCGCGAAAAGATGTACCTGCTGCATGCCGTTGTCTCGACCTACGAGAGTCAGGACATTATCAAGCTGGTGTGCGACATTGATCCTGGTGCCGTGATCAACGTGTTCCACACGCTCAACTTTGTGGGCGGCTGGTGGGGTGGTCATGTCGACGAGCCCATGCCCACGGCCGTACCCGATCCCGACAAGCCCGCACGTATGGCCAGCAGGCGGGCGCACCTCTGCGAGCAGGACAGCCTGCAGCAGGATGACGGGAAGTAGGGTTTTGGCATTTTGCCGGCCAAGCGTAGTCCATCCGAATGAGCCCCTCGAAAGCCTCGTTGCTTTCGAGGGGCTCTCGTTTGCCCAGGTAAAACCTACCAAAATGAAGCTGTCGCTTTTTGGTAGGGAGGGTGTATCGTTTTATCAATATGAGGTAACATGAAACTAGACGTTATATACGTATTAGTTATTTCAATATTTCGATAAGAGTGATTAGATATGCCTGCGCCCAAAAATGCACCGCTTTACCAGCAGATTTACGACGAAATCAAGGATGCGATCGAGAAAGGTGTTTATGCACCCAAGGAGCGTATTCCGTCCGAGCTTGAGCTAGCCGAGCAGTACGACGTGAGCCGCATTACGGTGCGCCGCGCCGTCGAGGAGCTGTGCTCCGATGGCTACCTGGTTAAGCAGCAGGGCCGTGGCACCTTTGTCTCCACGCCGCACATCAATCGCCAGTTTCACGCCTCGACGTTGCAGACGTTTACCGCGCTGTGTGCCGGCAATGGCATGAAGGCCGGTGCGCACGTGATCGATCGCCAGATTGTGCCGGCGCGCCAAAACGAGATGGAGTTCTTTGGCCTGCAGAAGGATGCGCTGCTGCTGCATATCAAGCGCGTGCGTACGGCCGACGGCGAGCCCATCTTTGAGGAGAACATCTTTGTGCCGTTTGATGCCTACCGCGAGCTGTTGACGGCCGATCTTGAGGACAAGTCGATTTTTGCCGAGGTCGAGCGTGTTGGCGGAATCCCGATTGTCTCGGTTGGCTACCGCACGGTCGAGGCCGTTCGTGCCAATACCGAGCAGGCGGCCGAGTTGGGCATTGCTCCGCACGATCCGCTGCTCAACCTGCGTGCCAGCTTTACCGGTCCCAATGGAGAGCCGGTCCTGATGGGTAAGCAGTACTACGTGGGATCGCGCTACGTTATGGTCATGTAAGTTACGCGGTTTTACCAAACCGCGTAACGGGCCGACGCTGCAAGCCCGCCAGAGCGGCAATCTGCCTTTCAACTTCGGCGGCATGACCAGAAGTTTTGTTCCGCCGTTCTGACGAACGGCGGACCGGTCGACGCTGCAAACGCCCCTAAGCGGCAACCTGACGTTCAATCGTCGGTCGCGTACCCAAAGTACGCTTCCCTCCTCTTTCACGTCACCTTGCTCGCTTAGGGGCGTTTTCGCTGACTTATGCTCAACCGGCGACGTTTCCGCGCTTGTCAAGAGCTTAGTCGTTAGGGACGCTCTTAAAACGACTGGTCATTCAAGAAGGTTCCCAATGACTAGTCACAGAATGAGCGTGGATAATCTCCCATTTTTGGCTTGGTGACGGGTTCAAAGTGGGAGATTATCCACGCTCATCCGGAAAGTGTCCAAAAATCCACGCTCATTCGCCTTGGATTGCGTTGCCCGTGGCCGGCAGCCGCGCGGCACCGGTCCGCGTGGCGGCGTATAATCGGCGGCAGATGACTTAGACGTTAGGAAACCATGACCGATAGCATGCAGCAGATGGCGCTCGACACGCTCGGTGCCTATTTTGGCTACACCTCGTTTCGCCCGGGACAGGACCGCATGGTCGATGCGATCCTTGCCGGTCGCGACGCGCTGGGCGTTATGCCCACGGGCGCCGGCAAGTCCATTTGCTACCAGGTGCCCGCGCTCATGCTGCCCGGCATCACCTTTGTGGTGAGTCCGCTGCTGTCGCTTATGGAGGACCAGACCCGTGCGTTGCTCGCGGCGGGTGCGCGACCCAGCTATCTCAACTCCAGCCTTACTCCGGCCCAGCAAAACACCGTGCTCAAGCGGGCACGCGAGGGCCGCTACCAGCTTATGTACGTGGCGCCCGAGCGCTTGCTCGAGCCGCGTTTTTTGGCCTTTGCGCAGGAGGCCGCGGCGGACGGCGGCATTGGCGTGCCGCTCGTGGCCATTGATGAGGCCCACTGCGTGAGCCAATGGGGTCAGGATTTTCGCCCCGCCTACCTGCAGATTCGCGAGTTCATCGACTCACTGCCGCAGCGCCCCATCGTGGCGGCCTTTACCGCTACGGCGACCGAGCGTGTGCGCGCGGATATCCAGCAGATGCTCGGCCTGCAAAATCCCGCGACGGTAGTGACGGGCTTCGATCGCAAGAACCTCTACTTTGGCTGCGAGGAGATGGGCGACAAGGCCAAGGCCGCGTGGGTGCGCGACTATGTGATCGCGCATTCGAGCGAGAGCGGCATCGTGTATTGCTCGACCCGCAAGACGGTCGATGCGCTGGCAGGCGAGCTTGCCGAGGCGCTGGGCCCCAGCGGCATTCGCGTTGGCCGCTACCATGCCGGCATGGGCAACGACGCCCGCCGCCAAAGCCAGCGCGCCTTTATCGATGACGATATCCAGGTGATGGTTGCCACCAACGCCTTTGGCATGGGCATCGACAAGCCCAACGTGCGCTACGTGATTCACAACAACGTGCCCGAGAGCATCGAGGCCTACTACCAGGAGGCGGGCCGCGCTGGCCGCGATGGCGATCCGGCCAGCTGCTACCTGTTGTGGAACGGCAACGATTTTCGCATGCGCCGCTTTCTGATCGACCGCGGCGATGCTGCCGATGAGGCGCTTGACGACGAGCAGCGCGCGTGGGCGCTCCAGAATCGATATCGTCTGCTCAGCCAGATGGAGGGCTACTGCAATACCACCGGTTGCCTGCGCGAATACATGCTGCGCTACTTTGGCGACGAGGCCGCGGCCGAGCATACTGCCGCGGCTGGTGCGGGCGGCACCGCTATGGACGAGGCCGACGGCTGCGGCAACTGCAGCAATTGCCTCACGCAGTTCGAGGTCGAGGACGTCACCGATATGGCCCGCGCCGCCGTGCGCTATGTGGCCACGCGACCCATGCGCTTTGGCAAGTCGCTCATCGCCGACGTGCTCCACGGCGGCAACACCGAGCGCATTCGCCAGATGCATCTGGACGAGGACCGCGGCTACGGTGAGCTGTCAAGCGAATCGGTCGGGCGCATCAAGGACATCATCGGCCAGCTGTGCGGCCGCGGTTACCTGGCCACCTCGCAGGGGCAGTACCCGGTCGTGGGGCTGGGCCCGCGCGCCGGCGAGGTCGAGGACGAAGCGTTCGCCTTTACCGTTAAGCGTCGCGCGTCCAAGCGCAAGGCCTCGGCCCGCCGTGCGGTGGATCTGCTGCGCGAGGAGGCCGAGCTGGATCAGCGCCCGCGCGTGGGTGACGATGCCGAGCTGTTCGAGCGCCTGCGTGCCCTGCGCAAGGAGATTTCGACCGAGCTGGAGATGGCGCCGTACATGGTCTTCTCCGACAAGGCTCTGCGCGGCCTGTGCCGCCTACGCCCGCAGACGCGCGACGAGCTTATCCAGGTCAACGGCATCGGCGAGAAAAAGGCCGATGCCTTTGGCGAGCAGTTTATGGCGGCGATTGAAGAGTTTGAGTCCGAGCATGCACGGAATGGAGCATAACGATGACATCCGACGATAAAACCGAGCGCACTGAGGTGTCCGCCGTGCCGCTGTACCAGCAGGTTATGGACGACCTAAAGGGCGAGATCGCGCGCGGCGTGTACGCATCCGGCTCGCGCATTCCTTCCGAGATGGAGCTCGCGAAGTCTTACGGCGTGGGGCGCGTCACCGTGCGCCGCGCCGTCGAGGAGCTGTCGCGCGCGGGGTATCTCAACCGCCAGCAGGGGAGGGGCACGTTTGTGTGTGCGCCCAAGCTCAAGCGCAAGATTGTCCAGAAGGGCGACGTTCAGAGCTTTTCCGAGGGCTGCGCTGCCAACGACATGGTGGCCGGAGCGCGCCTGGTGTCGCGCACGGTGGTTGCGGCGACGCGCGAGGACGCGGCGTTTTTTGGGGTGGAACCCGGCTGCGAGCTCATCGTTGTCGAGCGCGTGCGTACGGCAGATGGCGTGCCCGTCATGCTCGAGAACAACGCCTTTGTGCTGGCTGACCATCCTTATCTGCAGACGCTTGCCGACGAGGACCTCACCGATAACTCAATCTTTGCGCTCGTTGCCGAGCATTCGGGCCGCGCGCCGCTCAAATCCGACCCTTGTACCGTGGAGATTGCGCTTGCCGACGCTCAAGTCGCGCCACTGCTCGAGATCCCGGTCGGTGAGCCACTCTTCTATATGGAGGCGTACTTTACCGATGCGGACGAGCGGCCCTTGCTGCTTGGGCGTCAAAAGATTGTGGGCTCGCGCTACGTGTTCGACATCTAACATCCACAGATAGAACAACATAGAACAAGTTTGGCGAAATGGCTTCACGAGCGTCATCGTGCGTGCTATAAATAGGACAACATAGAACGACAGCAGGTACGATCCGCCGTCGCTCAAAGCCGCCCCACAAGGAGGAACATCAGGATGAACGCACATGATCTGGTTCAGGAAATCATCGAGCGCAAGGGCAAGATTGAGAACGTCTTTTGGATTGCTTGTGGCGGTTCGATGATCGACCTGATGCCGGCCAACGAGCTGCTCAAGCGCGAAGCCACCACGTTTACCTCGACGGTCTACACGGCACGCGAGTTTTGCCTGATGGCCCCCAAGAGCCTAGGGCCGAAGTCGCTCGTTATTGCCTGCAGCCACAGCGGCAACACGCAAGAGGTCGTCGACGGCTGCGAGATGGCGCTGGCGGCCGGTGCCGAGGTCGTTGCCCTCACCGACTGCGAGGGCTCCAAGATCGACAACGGCAAGTGGACCACCTGGGTCTACCCCTGGGGCGAGGGCGTGCCGCAGGCCGAGGTGCCTCAGGGCATCGGCGCTCTGATCGCCGCCGAGCTGCTCGACCAGCAGGAAGGCTACGAGGCACTCGCCGACATGTACGAGGGCCTAAAGCAGATGGATGCGCTGCTGCCCGCCGCCCGCGAGAAGGTCAACGCCGAGCTGGGCGCCCGCTTTGCCGAGCTCTGTCAGCGGCACAAGTTCTTCTATATCCTGGGATCCGGCCCCAACTTTAGCCAGACCTACGCCATGGCCATCTGCTCGCTCATGGAGATGCAGTGGCAGCACTGCTGCTATATTCACTCCGGCGAGTACTTCCACGGCCCGTTCGAAGCCACCGAGCCCGGCGTGTTCTACTTTGTGCAGCTCGGATCGGGCGAGTGCCGCCCCATGGAGGAGCGCGCGCTGGCGTTCCTCAACACGCACACCGACACGATCATGGTGCTCGACGCGCTTGAGTACGGCGTGGGCGAGGTGCCTGCCAACGTGCGTTCGTTCCTGGAGCCGATCTTCTTCTACAACATGAGCTGCGAGCTGCGCGCCGCGCGCGGCAAGGTCTTCGACCACAGTCCCGAGGTTCGTCGCTACATGGGCATCGAGCAGTACTAGGTACCGGGAAAAGTATTCACCTTCGATTTGCAAGTGAACAGCGTGCGTAAAAAGCGGGCCGCGCCGGTGAGTTTCCGGTGCGGCCCGCTTAGTATCGCGCATAGATTCGCAAGGTTGCGGCAGCCAGCGGCTTACTTGGCGTCGTAGGCCTCGGCATCCCACCAGTCGAGTTGGGCGATGTTGTCGCGAATGTGCTGGCAGCTCTTGTGGAAGCCCTCGAGTTCGTGCTCGGAAAGGTCGAGTGTGTAGACCTCCTCGACGCCCTCGGCACCGATCACGCACGGCAGGGAGGTAAAGATACCCTCCTCGCCATACTGGCCGGTCATAAGCGTAGAGGCCGAAAGCACGGCGTGCTCGTTGTGCAGCACGGCGGCGCAGACGCGCGCGGCGGAGTTGGCGACGGCGTACTCGGTGCACTGCTTGCCCTGGTAGGTCACATAGCCGCCCTTACGAGCGAGCTCCTCGACCTCCATGTGGTCGAAGGCGTACTTGTCGGGGTTCTCGGCCTGAAGCTCGGTGAGGCTCTTGCCGGCGATGGTTGCGGCCTTAAAGGCGGCCAGTTGGCTAAAGCCGTGCTCGCCGATCATGTAGGCGTCGATGGACTTGGGGCTCACGCCGACCTTCTTGGAAATCTCGGTGCGCAGGCGGGCCGCAGCCCGAGCCGATAATCTTCTTGGGATCGTAGCCGGTCAGGTGCCACAGCTCGGTGCACACGACGTCGCAGGGGTTGGAGATGCTCACGAAGATGCCGTCAAAGCCGGCGTCGACGATGCGCTTGGCAAAGGTGCGGGCGGCGTCGGTGGTAAAGAACAGCTCGCCGTCGCGGTTGCCAGCGGCCAGCGCGACCTTACCGGCGGCGTTGACGATGACGTCGCAGCAGGCCAGCTCCTCGTAGTGGTCGTAGCAGTTGACGATTTTGGTGTTGTACGGGACAAACGAAAGGGAGTCGCGCAGGTCCTGGACCTCGGACGTCACCTTGGCCTCGTTGATATCGCACAGGTACAGCTCGTCGGCAATGCCCTGCATGAGCAGGCTGTTGGCGACATGTGCTCCTACGTGGCCCTGGCCGACCACACCGATCTTACGCGTCTGGTACATATACGTATCCTTTCGGCCGAGTTTTTCGCGTCGAACCATTGTAGCTTCCTGCCGCCACTTTGCCAGGCTAAAGCGCGGTAGATTTTTGGGACATGCCTTAATCTCTACTTTTGGCTGTTTTGGACCACTGGCGGTGTCTCGGGGCGATGCACTCGCGCGGATGGGGCCGGTCGTTGTACCATAGCTGCAACTGACTCGTAAGGAGCATCCATGCCCATTCGCATCCCCGACGCCCTCCCTGCCGCCGCGCAGCTCGAGAGCGAGAACATCTTTGTCATGACCGAGTACCGCGCGCTGCACCAGGACATCCGTCCGCTGCGCGTGCTCATCCTCAACCTCATGCCCACCAAGATCGCCACCGAGACGCAAATCATGCGCAAGCTCTCCAATACGCCGCTGCAGGTGGAGGTGGACCTGCTGCGCACCAAGACGCACGAGGCCACGCACGTGAGCGCCGGCCACCTGGAGACGTTTTACCGCACGTTCGACGACATCCGCGACATCCACTACGACGGCCTGATCATCACGGGCGCGCCCGTGGAGCAGATGCCGTTCGAGGAGGTCGACTACTGGCCCGAGCTCTGCCAGATCATGGATTGGTCCACTACGCACGTACATTCTACGCTGCACATTTGCTGGGGCGCGCAGGCGGGGCTCTACCATCATTACGGTATCCAGAAGTACGACCTGCCGGCAAAGGCGAGCGGCGTGTTTGAGCATTATCTGGTGAAGCCGCAAAGCCCGCTGGTTCGCGGCTTTGACGACCGTTTCTATGCCGTGCATTCGCGCAACACCGATGTGCGCCGCGAGGACGTGGAGGCCGAGCCGCAGCTTGAGGTCGTGGCCGTGTCCGACGAGGTTGGCCTGTACATCGTCAAGTCGACCGACAGCCGTCGCTTCTTTGTCTTTGGCCATCCCGAGTACGATACCGACACGTTGCGCCTGGAGTACGAGCGCGACGTGAAGCGCGGGCTCAACCCTCAGGTGCCGGCGCATTACTTCCCGGGCGACGACCCCACTGCCGAGCCGCGCAACGTCTGGCGCAGCCAGGCTCAGCTGTTCTACACCAACTGGCTCAACTACTATGTCTACCAGACCACGCCCTACGACCTGGCCCGCGCCGGCGAGGAGCGCTAGGCTGTAGCTGTGGTTGCTGCTGCGGCCGTTGCTGTGCTCGCGGCGTGACGAACGTGGATTTTCGGACACACGAGCGTGGATTTTCGGACGTTTACAAATCGGGCGTGGATAATCTCCCACTTTTGGCTCAAAACTAGGCTCAAAACGGGAGATTATCCACGCTCATTTTTTAGGCATGTAGATGCCGATGGCTCGGCTAAGAGACGGTGCATGCAGAGGCAAAGTCGCATTTGGCGTAGTCTTGAATCTCGACGGGTTTTTCTTTCTGATAATCCAATGGACCAAGGCCTCAAAATGTGGAGACAGGGACCTCTTGGCAAGGCTTCTACCTGCAGATATAAGCCATCAGCCTAAAACGTCCAAAACCGTCAAGCATTTGGTCAGCGCCTGGACGGTATTTGGTCAGACTTCGCATGAAACCGTCTGGTACGTTTGCGCCGTTCCAAGAGTTGGGAGGCGACATGGGAAACATGACGGCGAATCAAAGACTTGCAAGTCACATTAAGGCGTGCGAACAGCAGATGAGCTGCGTGTACGCGCGCACGGCGGCGGAGGCAAAGCAGATTGAGCGGCGGAGGTGGGAAGTCTAGAGGCGGTCATGCCGGGGCTGTATGCGCGTCCGGAATACTGGTCCGAGCTCAAGTTTCGGCAGCGTTATCTGCATCGGGTGCGGGCGCTTGCGCAAAAGCACCCCGATTGGACATTTTGCTCCTATACGGCGGCTGTTATCTATGGCCTTTCGGTTTCGCATGCCAATTTGACGCACATCCATATCGCCGCGATGCCGGCCCAATCGACGACGCCGGGCTCTCAGGTCATTCGTCATCGCTATGCTCGTCAAACACGGGCCATCCAGATGGATATCGCCGTAACCGATATCGATCAAACGATTACGGATTGCTTGGTCGATGCATCGTTTGTCGAGGGACTGATCATCGCGGACTCGGCGCTCCATGAGCAACTTTTGTCGAAGGAGCATCTCGTTGAGACTGTCGACAAGCTTGGTCTGAATCGTCGCGGCGTTGTGACGGCGCGCAGGGTTGCACGATGTGCCGATGGGCTGTCGGAAAGCGGCGGCGAGTCCAAGGCGCGTGCACTGATGATCGAGCGCGGCTGGCAGACGCCGGAGTTGCAAGTTGAGCTGTTCGACCCGGTTGAGCCGGGACGACCGTATCGCGTCGACTACTTGTGGCGCGTGGGCGACCGGCTGATTATCGGGGAGTTCGACGGATTCGTTAAAAGCGAGAAGGCGGCGGAGGAGGGCAAGCTCGCGAAGGCGCAGTTTGATGAGCGCCAGCGCGAGTCGAGGCTTTCGCTGCTTGATAACTGCAAGATCGTGCGCTTGTGCTGGGATGATCTAAGGGATCCGACAAAGCTCGATCGCAAGCTCAAGGTCGCTGGCGTGCCGCGTGCGTGCTGAGGCAGTTGCAGGGCGTTTGGCTGCACAAGCGTGGAAAATCGGACGGACGAGCGTGGATTTTCGGACGCTTGTTGAATGAGCGTGGATAATCTCCCGTTTTTGGCTCGTAAGGGGGCTCAAAGTGGGAGATTTTCCACGCTCATCTTGCGGGTGCGATACAGCGGCGGCTAGGCGCTGACGATGTTGGGCAGCGGCAGATCGTGGGCGTCGGTGGGAACGTGGTCGACGCGCTGTTCGTCAAAGGCGATGCCGACGATTTGGCATGCGGGCGAGAGTACGGGCGGGTAGCGGTCGTAGCAGCCTCCGCCGTAGCCCAGGCGCGCACCGGTGCGGTCGAAAGCCACGAGCGGTACGATAATCATATCGAGAGCCTTGGCGGGCACGATGGGGAAGCGGACGCTGTCGACGTCCGTGGCTGCGAAGGCCCGCGTAGGGTGGGCGATAAACGGGGCCTCGGACGCATCGCCGGCAGAGACTGCCCGCATGCACATGCGCTGGCCACAAGCCATGGCGTCTGTTGCCGAGAGCATGCACGGATAGGCTACACGCCAGCCACGCGCGACGGCCGCGGCGGCAAACGCGGCGGGGTCGACTTCGGAACCCATCGCGGCATAGACGGCAACGGTGCGTTGGCCCGCAGTGCCGCTGGACTCCATCAGCTCAACAAGCCGCGCGCATACAACAGCAGACTTTGCCGCCCGCACATCCAAATCAAGAGCATCGCGCCGGGCAATCACCGCCCGCCGCAACTCAGCCTTATCCATCCCAGCCTCATCTCCCAAACCTTCCAAAAAGGGACAGGTTTATTTTGGCAGTTTTTATCTGGGCAAACGCGATATGGGCAGTAAAGTCACCGCAAATATGTCTGTGAACTGCGCCCTTTGTGGTGGTTTGAGCCTATGCGTTAATGCTATAACGCCGCAGCGATCGCCTCAGTCACAAACTTATTGAGTGACTCACCCTTCTTTGCCGCTGCCAGCGCTGCTTGCTTGTGGAGCTCAGAGCCCGTTCTTACGTTGAACGACCCCTTAAAAGCCCGCTCGGGTTCCTTGCCCTTCTCGGCGCAAAACTCAAGGTAATCGTCGACGGCGTCGTGAAAGCACCGTTCCACTTCTTCAACCGTGGAGCCTTCAAATACGATTGCGTCCCTAATGCCGGCAACCATTCCGGTTAGCACATGCTGTTCGGCATCGAACTCGACTGGGGCGAAATAACCCTTGTATGCCAAAACGTTACTCATGACTACCTCCGACATCTTGCAGAAATCGAACGATGTTTCGAATGGTCCCCGCTGTCAATTCGTCAGATGGATGTGGCGCGTGCATTACGAACATCCTGCCATCTGATGGCCTGTAGAAGCGAATGAGCGATCCGGATGTCTTGCCTTTGTTGTCCATTTCAAAGCCATATGAAGCCATGACTTTTAAAAAATCGGTATACCGATACGTCGAAGGGCAGCTAAGCAGTTGGGCGATGAGTCTATCGGTCCGCGTCATCCCGCCTCACATTCTGCAACTATATCCTAGTTGCAATTTAAGTCCGATGCAAGCACCCCTACTATAGAACATGTGTACGTATAGAACAAGTGTTCGAACCACCACAAAGGTGCCTGTCCCCTTTGTGGTGGTTTGGCTCCCGCTTGGCTTTGTTGCGCAACAAGGGCTGCATTTTTGGGTTTACCTTCATGGTGGAAGGAATGAACCGAAAGGAGCCCGCCATGTTTTGTCGCTCGTGTGGCACGCCGCTTGTCGACGACGCCCTCTTTTGCCCCGTCTGCGGCGCACCCGTAGCACCCGACCAGGCCGCGGCCACGCAGCAACCCCAGCCTGCCGCGCCCGCTCCTGGGCAATACGTGCCCGTGCAGCAGCCCGCGCGGCGCAGGCGTTCCAAGAAGCCCCTCATCGCCCTTGCCGCGGCGCTTGTCGTGGCGGCGGGCATCGGCGGTGGCGCGCTGTTCTACTTCACCCAGATTGCGACCACCCCAATCGACGAGAAGACCTTCCCGGATAGCGGCATGCGTGCGCTTGTCTCGACCAAGTACGACACGAACGGTGACGGCCGCATTTCACGCGACGAGGCCAAGGCGGTGACGTCGGTCGAGCTGGACGGCGTCGCGTCGACGCAGGGCCTGGGCAAGGTGTTCCCCAACGTTACCAGTGTGGAATACGGTGGGGACAAACTCGTCAACCTGGACCTCTCGGGTTGCGGAGACCTTAAAACCCTCGAGCTTAACTCGGCGAGCAACGTCACCGTCGTTAACCTGGACGGTTGCGACAACATCGAGAAGCTCGACCTTTCAAATGCCGGGGAGCTCAAAAGCGTCGATCTTTCGGGTAAAAAGAAGCTCGCCACGTTGGCACTGCCGCGGGATACGAAGGTTAGCGGCATTAAGGACACGCAGCTCGACGAGCTGTGGCTGCCGGTGTCCTATGAAGGCACCGATAAATCGGACCAGTACGGCGATATCTACGAGATTGAGCGTGACGAGAACGGTTACGTCACGGGCTTCACGTCTGCCGTCAAGCAAGGTGGCGGTGTAAACTACAACGTCGAGCACGATGAGTCGCATCGCATCTCGGAGATTGAGGAAGATCTGGCAGGCGGTTACGTGAACGTCAACACGTTTACGTACGACGCCGACGGTAACGTCACGCGCATCGACTGCGATGCCGACGTGAGCGATTCGTCGAGCAACACGACGTTTACCTACGACGCGGACGGAAACCTGATCAACAAGACGACCCACGCGGGCTACGGCGAGAGTACGAGCACGTATGTCTATCAGGACGGCAACATGGTGACCAACACCGATACCAGCCCGGCCAATCCTCGGACGGTCGTGTATTCGTACGGATACGACAAGGATCGCGTGACGTCCTTTACGCTGGACTGTCAGGGGGATACCGTGGGCACCAGGTGGACGATCACCGCGGGCTACGAGTATGACAAGGACGGTAACATTTCGCGCATCTCGCCTGTGGCATATGACTCGCACGGCAACGACTATGGCTCGCTGAACTCGTATGCCGCGGTGGATTATTCGTACAGCGACGGAAAGCTCGACAGGATCGATTCCGAGCGCGGCGGCTATGCGGAGTTCTATTACGACGAGCACGGCAACCTGACGTCGGTCGACGAGTATGCCGGTCGCGGTTCGGATGCCGAGTTTGAGTTTGAGCACGAGGTCGAGTACCAGCGCTACTTCTGCAACAAGCACGAGAAGAACAAGCCGGAGGAGTGGATTCGTCTGGATGCAGAGTACGACGTCGACCAGGGTAGCTGGAGCAACGATTCCGACTATGGTCGTGAGCGCTTTGCAACCATGTACAAGCTCGATCCGCTGGCGGCCAGGCTGAACCCGTTTATCAAGTAGCGGCCCACTCGCAAACCACCACAAAGGTGCCTGTCCCCTTTGTGGTGGTTTTGCTTGGCTGTGGCTAGGCCAGCAGGTCGATGACGTTAAAGCCGGCGTTGCTCTTGGCGATGACGTCTCGGCCGCCAAAGACGCAGGTGGGTGAGACGGCTGCGATGCGCGTCACGTCGGCGCCGAGCGAGCGCAGCTCACCGGGCGTGGCGGCGAGCGTCTGGGCGCGGCGCTCCTCGCGTGCGTGCGGATCGAGCCCGGCCAGGTAGGTCGTGTTGCGGCGCTTGGTGAGCGCGTACGGCTTCACCGGCGCGTCCATGCCGCTCACGCAGCTCACGATAAAGCCCTCAAAGGCGGCCTCGTCGGGCTCAAAGCTGCCGAGCCATGCGCCCGCGCGCTCCACGCGCTCAATCGAAGGATCGATCGCCGGGTCGCGGTAGGTGTAGAACGCCGTCTGGCGCTCGCCGGCTGCGCGGAATCCGCAGCCGTACGCACCGCCCTTCACGCGAATCTCGTTCCACAGGTAGTCGTAGGAGAGTGCGTTGGCGGCAACCGCCCAGGCACCCGTCACGTCAATGCCCAGGCGACGCGGGTCGCACGCGCTTGCCGCAAAGCAGATGTCGCTGGGGATGACAAAAGCCTCGTGGCGGTCGTACGGCGTCGGCACCACGAGCGCGTCGCGGCCGGCATCGGCGCCGTCGCCAGCGTCCAGCCCCAGGTCGCCCGCGGCATTCCAGTACGCGTTAAAGTCCTCATCGCTGCCGGTAAAGCTCGCCAGGCAGCCATCGGCCACAAAGATGCGGCCTGCCAGCTCGGTAAGCTTGGCGCGCAGGCCGTCCAGGCGCTCGTCAAAGTGCTCGAGCAGATCGCGCAGGAACAGATAGAAATCCACGCCCGAGAGCTGCTCACGCACCACGGCCGAAGGCGAGCTGTAGCTCATCGCGCGACCGAGCGCCGCCGAGTGGCCGTTGTTGATAAAGCCTTGCTCAAGCCCAATGCGAATCTGCGTGAGCACGTCGCGCACGCGGTCGGCGTCGGCGTTTGCCAAAAGCGTGCTCGACCATACCTCGCGCGGCAGACTCGCCAGCGCATCGATCTTCTCGGACAGGGCGCCGGCGCTCACCAGCAGGTAGGGGCGCACGCCGTCCACGTCGGGCTGCGTCATGACTTCGGTCGTAAAGCTCAAAAAGCCGAGCTTGCCAGCGAGCAAGTTGTCGAGTTCCTCGGCCGAGTGCTCGCGCGTGGGCAGCTGCTTAAGCAGGCGGCAGAGCAGTGTCACATAGGGCAGGTCCTCAAACGCGACGCAGCTCAGGTCGAAATACTGCATGGCGTAGGCCAGACGGTTGGTGGGGATGTCGTGGCGCAGACAGGGGATGGGCGTGGTCGTGTCTACGACCAGCGGCGGCTCGGGGCGCGCCTCGCCAATGTCGGACACGCGCAGGCGCGGCAGCGTGGCCTTGGCCTCGGGCGTGTCTTCCGCCTCCTGCGCGGCACGCAGCGCGGCCGTGCGCTCGACCACGTCGGCCAGCTCGGCATCGGTCATGGCATCGCGCTTGGCTGCCAGCTCGGCGGCTTCGGCACCCTCCGAACCCTCGGCGGCGTCCACCGGCACCAGCTCGACCAGTGCCATGTGGTCGTTTTCCAGCACCAGCTCGCGCAGCAGGTCCTCAAAATAGCTGCCGTCCAGCTCGCTGCGCAGCTCCTCGTACACCGGGCCGTACTTGAGCGCCAGCGTCGCGGCGTCGTCATCGTAGAGCCACGTGCTCAGCGCGTCGCACGCAATGGCCACGCCGTCGGCGATGCCGTAGTCGCGCTGACGCAGGTCGTATTCGTTGCTGCTGATGATGGCTTCCAGGCGCTCGCGCGGAACGCCATGCTCGCATAGGTCGCGGCAGGCGTCCTGGAACACGCGGCGCAGCTCGCGCGCCACGCCGGGCTGTGCGTTTTGCAGCATGATGAGCTCGTAGGGCTGCAGGCTCTCGGCCGCGGTGTAGCTCACCACGTTGCCGCCCAGGCCGGCGGCCAGAATGGCCTTCTTAACTGGCGCTTCGTTGGAGCCCAGCAGTGCCTCAAACAGGATATCTGCCGCGATCGTGCGTTTGCGGTCGAGCGCGCTGCCCAGCACAAGGCCCAGGCCCACCAGGGCGTTCTCGGGCGTGGTAGCCATCTCGACGCGCTTGTACTCGCAGGTCACGGGTGCCTGCACGCCCAGCGGATTGGGCGCCAGCGTGGACGGGTTCTCGCCGGCGGCGACGGCAGCGTCCATGCGGCGGCTCGCGGCACTCGGCTGCGACAGATAACGCTCGTCCAAAAAGGCCAGTGCGCGGTCCACATCTAGGTCGCCGTAGAGCGTTATATAAGAGTTGGAAGGATTGTAGTGGCGCGCGTGCGTGTCCAGGAACTGCTCGTAGGTGAGCGCAGGAATCGCGCGTGGGTCGCCACCGCTCTCGTGTGCATAGGCGGTGTCGGGATAGAGCGCGGCGTTGACGGCGTCGTCCAGCACGCTCATGGGGTCGGACAGCGCACCCTTCATCTCGTTGAACACCACGCCGTTATAGCGCAGCGTGCCCTCGCGCAGGCTCGCGGAGCTGCTGTCGACCTCGGCGTCCTCCGGCAGGTCCAGCTCGTAGTGCCAGCCCTCCTGCTCAAAAATGGTGGGCTTGGTATAGATGGCCGGGTTGAACACCGCGTCCAGATACACGTCCATCAGGTTGTACAGATCCTGCTCGTTGGTGGTGGCAACGGGGTAGATGGTCTTGTCGGGGTAGGTCATGGCGTTGAGGAACGTCTGCATGGAGCTCTTGATCAGGTCGACAAACGGCTCCTTGACGGGAAACTTGGCCGATCCGCACAGCACCGAGTGCTCAAGAATATGAAACACGCCGGTGGAATCGGCCGGCGGCGTCTTAAAGCCAATGGCAAAGGCCTTGTTTTCGTCATCGCACGCCAGGTACAGCAGGCGCGCGCCCGATGCGGCGTGGCGCAGCACGTAGGCGTCCGAGTCGAGCTCGGGCACGGTCTCGCAGCGCTCGACGGCAAAGCCGTGGCAGGTAGTGCCGGGCACCAGCAGCGCGGCGGCAACGGCGCGCGGGTCGGTTGAGGTGGTGGACATATGCAGTCTCCTTTGACGCCCCAGCGGGGGCGAATCGAGTCGAATCCTCGAAAGTATACCCATATGGGGCTGTGACCCTGCGGCGAACTGAAGACGATGCCAGCGGATTGGGCATAGGTCCCGCGTGCCCGCCGCACGAGCGTGGAAAATTGGACACTCGCCAAACGAGAGTGGATATTCGGACGGACGAGCGAGGATTTCCGGATACCTATCGAACGAGAGTGGATATTTGGACGGAATTTGCCGCAAAAGCCCCAAAAACCGTCCAAATATCCACTCTCGATATCCGACCGTCCGAAAATCCTCGCTTGTCCATCACTCGCGTATCTCTCGTCCCTCATTCGTCTCTAATATGAGAGATGACAGGAAGATGAGAGAAAAATATGAGAGATAACTGAGCAGCAAAGAGACAGGCAATCATGGTATTGTCTCAATACCGATTGTTCTACCAGCAAAAATATGTATAAATGAAGCAAATGGTAGACATTCCATCTCTATCTATCTCTTATCTCTAAGCCGAGAGATAGATAGATAAATGAGAGATAATTACGAGAGATAACTGAGAGACGAGGGAAATCTATCCGCGGCATTCTCCGCAGGACCGAGCGAAAGGACGTGCAGATGAATGAAAACGAGCTGACCGGTCTGCTTGAGTCTTTAAGGCGTATGGGCTCGGATGATCTTAACGTCGAAGTGAAGGAGAGCGCCACGACGCTTTCCCGCGACGTGTGGGAAACGGTGAGCGCATTCGCGAACACTGCCGGCGGAACCATCGTGCTCGGAGTGAGTGAGCGCGCAGGTTTTGTCCCGGTTGCAAACTTTGAGACCGAGAAAGTGCTCAACCAATTCGTGGCGGGCATGGGCGATGCCGGCGGTCGCGGAAAGCTGGCCAATCCGCCCAAATACACCATTGAGCGCGTGGAGCTCCAGGGCACCGTGGTTCTGGTCATCACGATTGAGGAGCTCGACCCGTCGAGCAAGCCTTGTTATGTCATAGAACGGGGCGCTCAAGGTGGCAGCTACAAACGCATCGATGACAAAGATGTCCCGCTTTCGTCGACCGAGGTGCTCGCATTGGCGTCATACGGTCGAGCGACTCCGAGCGATCGCGACGCGGTGGCGGACGCGGACGCGGACGATCTCGACGAGACGCTGGTCGACCGTACGATAGATCGGGCTTTCTCGTTGACGCCCCGGGCGATGCGCGGCGCGCCGGACAAACAAACGAAGCTGGAGCGCCTAAATTTCCTTGATTCCCAGGGCAATGTCACCAAGGCTGGACTCCTAGTTGCGGGCACCTACCCTCAGCAGTTTTATCCCAAGCTCTTTATCGACATGGCTGTCTATGCGGGGACCCGGAAAGGCACGGCGGGGTCGCTGAGGTTCATGGACCGCACAATCTGTGAGGGAACGTTGGGCGAGATGATCTCGGATGCTGTCGCGGCCGTCGCCAAGAATTTGCGGCGAACCTCGACCGTCCAAGGCGTCTCGCGTGTCGACTCGCTGGAGATTCCCGAGGAGGTTCTGCGCGAGGCAATCACCAACGCCGTAATCCATCGAGAATACGGGGATCGGTTCTGTGGACAATCGATTGCCGTCGACGTCTTTGACGATCGTGTCGAGGTGACGAATCCTGGCGGCCTTTACGGGGGAAAGACTCGCGAGAACTTGTTTGACGGCAGCTCCCGATGCCGTAACGCGACGCTCGTGAAACTCATGTCGATTGTCCCGCTGCCGGATGGCGCAGGTTCGCCGGCTGAGGGCAATGGCTCGGGCATCCCGATGATGGTCGATGCCATGCGCGCGCATGGTCTGGCCGAGCCCCTGTTCTGCCCGGGGTTCGATCGGTTCAAGATCGTACTTTACCGTTCAAAAATCGAGCCGGTCGATCATGGCGGGGGCTTAATTGTGACGGCACTCAAACACTACGGCGAGCTGGGGACGCGTGAGCTGGCAGAACGCACGGGGCTTACAATTTCCCAGGTTAGGTCGCGCGTCAACGCGCTCATTGCTCAAGGCGAGCTTGAGCCCACGGCGCCGGCGACGAGCCGCAACCGCAAGTATCGACTGTCAGAGCGCGTGGAATAAATGCGTTAGTGGACGAGGCGACCCAATAATCGACCCTCAATTGGCGCCCACTAAGGTAAAGCGGTTGTTGCTCAGTCGACGGTGATGCTGAAGACTCGGCTTACGCCGGCATGGCCCCGAATCCGTTCATCAAGAACAGCCTAAGAACCAGCTTGATGACATACCCCGGTTTGACTTCTGCCGCGTCAAGGACGTGGCGCTTGGCGAGTTCACTGCAGTATGCATAGATGTCGCGGATAAGGTCCGCGCCTGAGAGCGTAAACATGTAGCCTGCGTCCGAAAGCGCATTGGGCGCGGCGGACAACTTGGCCATGTGGCAGAACGTTTGCAGGTCGGGCGCCATAACATTCTGGTAGTCGAGGTGGCCGCCGGCATCCTGTTCGGCAAGCTCCAATTGGCGCACAAAATCCAGTGCCGCCGCTAACACAAAGCTCGGCGTAGGCGCATTGACGTCCTGGGTGGTCGCCACAAGCCTGCCCGCCGCCTGCGTGACAAGCCAAGCGACCTCGCGCTGGCAGCGCACGGCCTTGCGCGTAACCGGCTTGATGGACGAAGAAGAAACGCTCCCCTTAGGCGGATTCGAAGCAGCCATAAGACCCTCCCATGAACAATCCGGCCCAACAAGCCCGGATGAAACACGTGCTACATCAGTATACAGGGGAGTGGGATGGAAAAAACGGAGTCGACAGCGTGAACTGCCGGCTCCGGATTGCTTGCCTTAGAGGCCGTACACTTCGACCATAGCTTCGCCAATGCGATGGGGCACGCCGGTGACGAGTGCGTTGCCCATGCAGAAGGCTCGATGGCCGTCAGTCATGCCCGTATCGGTCCAGCCTTTCGGGAATCCCTGAAGCTGATCGAGCTCGTCGGGAACAAGACGGCGGAAACGGCCATCGGGACATTCGATGACGTGCTTGAAGCGGCTCGCTCCCGTGCCGCCTTCTCCTGTGAGGATGGTGCGGCTCGGCTTGTCGGTGGCATCCGGGAAGCTCATGGCTCCCTCGGAATACGTGTACGTAAAGCCTGTTTTTTTGTTAGTGCGCTCTTCGCGCTTGCTGCCCTTAAGGTAGCGCCAGTCGGGAAGCTTTTCGTCGGAGATGTAGAACTGCTCCGGGACATCAGCCTCGTCGACAAGCACGTCGCCAAGCACGTGGCGCTCACCGTGATAGTTCTCGGCAAAGTCGCAGGTCAGAATATGACAGCCCTGCAGGACGCCAGCATTCTTGAATTGAGAGGTCTTTTGGCCGACGCCAAAACGAGTTGAGTTTTCGTAGGGGTCGGGCAAAACGTCGAGCTCGGACATCTCGTCGGGATAGATGGCGGGGAAGGCTTTAGCCATGACGCCGTTGTGCATGCGATCAACGAGATCAACCTTGCCAGCGTTCTTCTCGCAGAAGATGTAAACGCGCTTGCGACGCTGGGGAAAACCGTATTCTGCAGAGTTAACGACGCGCCATTCGACGGTGTAGTCGAGGTCGGCAAGGCAGCTCAAGATGATGGCGAAATCGCGACCGCGCTGTGACGCGGGCGACTTGAGCAGACGGTCAACGTTCTCAAAGAGACCGAAGCGCGGCTTCTTCATCTCGAGAAAGTGATAGATGTCCCACCACAGGACACCCTTCTTGCCCTCGATGCCGTGCGCCTGATTGAGCGGGCGTGCAACAGAGTAGTCCTGGCAAGGGAAGCCGCCGACGACCATTTGTACGTCGGGGATTTTAATTTCGCCGGCTTCAGCCTGCTCCAAGACCTTATTGATATCTTCGTTGACAACGGAATCTTCGCCAAAGCGGTCCATGTAACAACGTGCCGCAAACTGACGCGCCTTGGTTCCGGGCGGTTCCCACTGGTTGGCCCAAATGGTGCGAAAGGGCCCGGCGGGCTTCATATAAAACTCGGGATGTCGAGGGTCGGCATAGCCCTCGAGACCCAAACGAAATCCACCGACGCCCGCAAAAAGCTCGGCAATATTAATCTCAGACACGTTTCTCCAATCGCTACTGTGTCCGTTTATGGTGCTCACAACAATAGCCGATCGAGCGGACAAGATCAAGACCTCAATTTCATGGAGGAATATGCTGCCCTGAACTACCATGAGGTTAACTGCGACGTTCGGAGGTACCCTATGTCCAAGAAGCACCTCGATTTCAAGCGCATGCTTGACGATACTGATTTTTCTGACCCCTCTAGCATCGAGCGGTATGCTGCCAATCTCGACGGGATGACGTTTCGCGATATTCTTGAGCTTGGTATTGCGCCGGAGGGGGAGAGCGCGCCCAAGGACTTTGGCTCCAAAAAGTACAAGGGCGGTATGGGGACCCTGATCGAGGAGCGTTACTTTGGCTACAAGGCCAACAGCGACGACCGGCCGGACTTTCCCGAGGCGGGTGTCGAGCTCAAGGCAACGTGTTTTGACGTACTTAAAGACGGTCGTAAATCTGCCGGTGAACGTCTTGTCCTGACCATGATTCCTTACGACCGTCCCGTTTCGCTCGACTATGACAATTCGCACCTCAAGACCAAGCTCAGCAATATCCTGTTGATTTACTATGGCCGCGATCGTTCCATCGATAAATACGACCAACGCATTGAGCGTGCGGTCATGGTTCGTCTGCCCGAAGAGGATATGAAGATCATCCGCGCTGACTACGAGAAAATCATTTCGTACATTCAGGATGGTCGCGCAGACGAGCTGTCGGAGGGCATGACCACCTACTTGGGCGCATGCACAAAGGGCGCAACCGAAGCGACAATGTGGGTCGACCGGTACTACGAGTACTTCAATACCGATACGGGCGAGATCGAACGCCGTCGCGCGAAGCGCCGCGCCTTTTCTCTCAAACGCTCGTACATGGACTATGTGCTTCATGCCTATGTTCTCGGTGCCCCGCGTATCGGCGAGAGCATCGTTCGAGGCGACGACGAGTCCATTGATTTCGAAAGTTACGTAACTGGACTTATCGAGCAACACTATGGCGAAACTGATCGCCAGATTGCGGAGCAATACGGGTTGGAGTACACGGGCAATAAGGCGCAGTGGACAACGCTCGTCTATCGTATGCTCGGAATCAAAAACAATGCTGCCGAGGAATTCGTCAAGGCAGGCATTTCCGTCCGAACCGTTCGAGTTAACAACAGGGGGCACATCGAACAGGCTATGTCGTTCCCACCGTTTGAGTTCAAGCGTTTGATCGAGGAAGACTGGGAAACGTCGCCTTTTCATGCGTGCCTTGAGACCAATCGCTTCTTCTTCGTTGTGTTTCGCGAGGACCACGATGGCGTGCTGCGTCTCGACCGTTGTTTGTTCTGGGCGATGGGAGAAAACGAAATCGAAGGCCCTGCGAAAGCTTGTTGGGATGAGACGCGAAAGGTAATACGTGAGGGCGTTGAGCTCAACCCGTATCGGGATGCAAGCGGAAAGCTCAAAGTGACTAACAATCTGCCCGGTATGGCGGACAACCCAATTGTTCACGTTCGCCCGCATACGTCAAAAGCGGCTTACAAGTTTGCCGATGGAACAGAGATCGGTGACATCGCAAGGAATGCTTGCGAACTGCCCGATGGGCGCTGGATGACGAAGCAATCGTTCTGGTTCAACAAGGGCTATCTGGAGCACATTCTGGGGCTGTAGCGTTTTGGGATTGTTTAACGATCGAGCTCCTGCTCCTCAATGCCTCGATGTCATCTCTACAAATAAATCCCCTCACCGAGTTGCTTGTGGAACTCGGCGTGATGGTCGCGTGCCCAGGTAAAGAGCGCCTGGTCAAAGTCGGTACGCGTGGCCGGGACGCCAAAGACGCCGGCAACTTCGACGCGTATAAACTCCAGTGCCGGCAGCTTGTTGATGGCAGTGAGGGCAAACGGGGACGAGGGCTCCTCGAACAGATAGCGGCTGCCTTGCAGCGCGTCGCAACTGGTACACGTGTTGCCGAGCGACGGGGCTTTGGAGGCTCGCGCGCCTACGGGCTTGTAGCCGCAGCGCTTATGAAGGTAGTCGCGGATCTCGCCCGGCACGCAGCCAAGAGCGGGCACGATGGCGAGTGCGTTGGCGTTGGCCGTGTCGATGGCAATGTACCCGGCTTCGTTGGGCGCGTGCGCGATGGCGATGCTCTCGTCGTTATCGGTTCGATAGGGAATGCCGAAGGCCGCGACCGAGGTCTCTTTGTGACACTTCCAGCACTCGCGCTTGCCCAGTACTAGATATATATACGGCGCTGAGGGGTCGGATCGGTCAACACCGGGCAGCCACTCGGCAAAGGGCTCGGGGTTGACGCCGCTGGGTACATACCAGATCTTCTTGGTCCGGTCCCATTTGGCGCCCAGCGCCTTGGCTTCTTCTTTGTGCGAAAAGGGGACATCGAGCTCGGTGCGCATGGCGGCTCCTTGGTGCTGCAGGTGCAAGTGGCTCAAGGATACCGCAGGGCACAGACATCGCGGCGTTTTGCTGAGAAGTTGCGGTGCGGACTGATTGGTTATGCCGATGGATAGATCGGCAAGTAGATGGTCGGCTTTTGGCTAGTTGGGCGGTTGGAACTGCCGGCGGATTTAGCGACATAAAACAAAACAGCCCAGAGGGCATAGCCTCTGAACTGCGAACATTTGGTGGGCGTTAGAAGATTTGAACTTCTGACCTCTTCCGTGTCA
>OCHV01000346.1_pt1 | contig 40038 bp, 31 predicted proteins | sample 1538461 | NCBI WGS metagenome assembly OCHV01 (sample SAMN04571692, study PRJEB22368) | human gut metagenome | biome: human gut; material: stool | host: Homo sapiens | place: Luxembourg | collected 2012-08-03 | reverse complement strand
CTTTATTTTCAAGGGCTGAAGGCGGTTTCTATCAACACATTTTGTCCTATAACTCAAAACTTCTGGAAGCAGTTTTCCTGTTTCCAGAAGTTTTTGTTTTAAAACAAACATACAATTCCATGCACAATAAATGCAGCAACCCATGCAATCACACACTGAAAGATCACAACACCGATCGCCCATTTACCACCAAGTTCTCTTTTAATAGAAGCAATCGCTGCCACACACGGTGTATACAAAAGACAGAAAATTAAAAGTGCTGCTGCACCGGCTGTATTTATCACCGCTGTCAGTGCTGCTGTTGACCCAAACAAAATCGAAAGAGTGGAGACAACACTCTCTTTTGCCATAAATCCGGAAATCAGTGCCGTTGATATTCTCCAATCACCGAATCCAAGTGGAATGAATACAGGTGCGATCATACCTGCTACCGTTGCAAGGATACTTGCCTGTGAATCTGTCACCATATTCAGATGCAGATCAAAGCTCTGCAGGAACCAGATCACGATCGTTGCACCAAAAATAACGGTAAATGCTCTCTGCAGGAAGTCCTTTGCTTTTTCCCAGAGAAGCTGACCAACATTTTTTGCTCCCGGCATACGATAATTCGGAAGCTCCATAACAAACGGAACAGGTTCTCCTTTGAACATCGTCCCTTTCATTGCAAGTGCAGTAAGGATTCCCATCAGGATTCCAAAGAAATAGAGACCAATCATTACAATTGCACCCTTCCCCGGGAAAAACGCCGCTGTAAAGAATGCATAGATCGGAAGTTTTGCTGAACAACTCATAAACGGAGTCAGCATAATCGTCATTTTACGATCACGCTCTGAAGAAAGTGTCCGGCTCGCCATAACTCCCGGTACTGTACATCCAAATCCGATCAGCATCGGTACAATACTTCTTCCGGAAAGACCAATCTTTCGCAAAAGTTTATCCATAATAAACGCAACCCTTGCCATATATCCACTGTCCTCCAGCATCGAAAGGAAAAAGAACAGTGTAACAATGATCGGCAGGAAACTCAGCACGCTTCCAACCCCCTGAAAGATTCCATCTACGATCAGTGACTTTAATACGCCATTGACTCCTGCCGCATCCAGTGCCTGACTGCAGGCTACAATCACCTGGTCAATTCCCTGTTGCAGAAGATCCTGCAAAAATGCTCCGATCACATTAAATGTGAGCCAGAATACCAGTCCCATAATTGCGATAAATGCCGGAATCCCGGTATATTTTCCTGTCAGAACCTGATCAATCTTCCTGCTTCGCACCCGCTCCCTGCTCTCATGTGGCTTTAAGACCGTATCTTCACAGGCACGCTGGATATAGTTAAAACGCATTCCCGCTACTGCCGATGAACGGTCTACCTTGCATTCTTCTTCCATCTGCAGATTGATATGTTCCAGAAGTTCCTTTTCATTCTGGCTCAGCTTTAATTTTTCCAGGACAAGCTCATCATTCTCTGCCAGTTTGCTTGCTGCAAATCTGACCGGGATCCCTGCTTCCTTTGCATGATCTTCAATCAGATGCATGATCGCATGAATGCATCTGTGAACCGCACTTTCCTGACCTTCAGCAGAGCAGAAATCCACTTCCTCCGGTGCTTCCTGATATTTTGCGACATGCAGTGCATGTTCTACCAGTTCCGCAATTCCTTCTCCCTTTGCTGCCGAGATTGGTACAACCGGTACTCCGAGAAATGCTTCCAGCTCATTCACACGCACAGAACCTCCGTTCACACGCATCTCATCCATCATATTCAGCGCAACAACCATTGGGATCTCAAGTTCCATAAGCTGCATCGTCAGATACATATTCCGTTCAATATTGGTTGCATCTACAATATTGATGATTCCTTTCGGTTTATCCTGAAGCAGAAATTCTCTTGTAACAATTTCCTCACTGCTATACGGAGACATAGAATAAATTCCCGGAAGATCGGTAATACGGGTATTGGGATGCTCCTTGATCACACCGTCTTTTCTGTCAACCGTAACACCTGGGAAATTTCCCACATGCTGATTCGATCCGGTCAGCTGGTTGAACAGCGTTGTTTTTCCACAATTCTGATTTCCAACCAATGCAAACGTAAGTGTCGTATTCTCCGGTAACGGATGCTCTGTTTTCTTCTCATGAAAAATGCCTGCTTCTCCATACCCCGGATGCTGTGCATCTCCTAACGGTTGTCTGCCTTCCTTCTTCTTATAATGTGGCTCATGGGCCGGCGTAATTTCAATCTGTCCGGCATCCTCCAGACGGATCGTAAGTTCATAACCATGGATCCTGATCTCAACCGGATCCCCCATCGGCGCATACTTTACAATCGTTACTTCTGTTCCCTGGATCAATCCCATATCCAGAAAATGCTGCCTGAGTGCACCATTTCCTCCTACGGAAAGAATCGTAGCTGTCTTTCCGACTTGTAATTCTTTTAATGTCATTCCTCTATCTGTCTCCTTTGGCAAAACCATTTATTGATAATTTATATCATTATCATATCAGTCCTGTAGGTAGTCATTCAAGAATAACATTCGTTTTTTCTAACTAATTTCATCGTCTGCAAATTGTTTTATTCCGTAGCCTCTCTAAACCGGTACCCTACTCCGATTTCTGTCAGAATAAATCTGCAATTTCCGGGATCCTTTTCTATCTTCCTTCGCAGTGCTGCCATAAATACCCTCAGGTTGGCTGCTTCTACTCCCTGTGCACTGCCCCAGATCTGACCGAGAATATAATTATGTGTCAGTACCTTTCCCCTGTTGTCGATCAATAGTTTCAAAATTTTATATTCCATCGGAGTCAGATGAACTGCTTTCCCATCTATCGATACCTGATGTTTTTCCCAGTCCACTTTCAGATAATCACACTGAAAGATTTTTTCTTTCTTTTCCTCCGGAATCTGGTTACTCTTTCTGAGCGCCACACGGATTCTGGCCAGCAGTTCGCCCATATAAAACGGTTTTGTCACATAATCATCTGCCCCCAGATCCAGTGCCTGTATTTTTTCTTCCTCTTCCTGTCTTGCACTGACCACAATGATCGGTATCTTCGAGATTTCTCTTACATTTTTTATAATCTCAATCCCGTCACCATCCGGAAGTCCAAGATCCAGAATGATCATATCTGGTCTGTTTGCATAGAACAGTGCATTTGCTTCTCCACATGTCTTCGCAATCACATAATCATAGTCTTCTTTCTTAAGACTCATCGAGATAAAGTTAATAATATATTTATCGTCTTCCACAATTAAAATTTTATGCTTATCTGCCATCTGTACTTACCTGCCTTGCCTCCAACCAGAACATGAACCTTGCTCCGCCTTCTTTTCTGTTCTCTGCACAAATATTTCCACCATGTGCATTTACTACCGCTTTACATATAGCCAATCCCAGTCCGATTCCTCTTTGTCTGTCCCCTTTTTCATCTGACCTTGTAACAAATTCGTCAAAAATATTTTCTTTCAGATCTTCCTGAATCCCGTCTCCGTCATCTTCTACACTGATCCACACTTTCCCTGCATCATATCTGGCTTCTATACAGATCCATCCATTTTCCCCTGTATGCTTCATCGCATTATCCAGAAGATTGACCAGCACCTGGACCATCAGTTTTCCATCTACATTTACAACAATCAGCTCCGACGGAAGTTTAATTTCAAACCTCCTCTTTTCCCGGAGTCCTATGATATGTGATACGGCTTCATAGATCAGATCATCCACTACTTCCTGGTTTTTCCGGATCTCAAATTCTTCACTTTCCAGCTTTGTCATATTCAAAATATTTTCCATCAGGCGCATCAGCCATACAGACTGCTCCTGTATCTCTCCTGCCAGTTCCTTTCTGACTCCGGCATCCAACTCATCCGCCTCTTTTAAGAGTCCTGCAGCTCCCATAATTCCGGTCAAAGGTGTCCTGAAATCATGGGATATACTTCTCAGCATATTGCTTTTCAGCTTTTCTCTTTCCATCTGTGCCCTTGTTTCCTCTGCAATACGCACCTGATTATGAAATCGTACCATAATACTTGCGGAAATGAATCCTGTGATAAGGAAAAATACCAGACGTACCACATCATTCTGATCCGTCATCGCAAATGTATGCACCGGCACTGTAAAAAAATAATTAAACAGCAGCACACTGCATACAGAAGCCATCATTCCATACAGATAACCGGTAGTTGTAACTGTTATGACCAGTACACCCACAATATAGATCATCAGAATATTTTCTTTTCGAATTCCATAACTCTGGAGAAAAAAAGACAAAAATGTTGCAACCGCCATGATCGCAATCGACTGCACCATATATTTTACTCTCTTTTTTGTCATTTTCTTTCCCCCATCATTCATCATTTTATACTTGCAAGCAGACGGTCAATATCCTTTGTAAGACCTACTACAAGCAGATGATCCTTCTCATGCATCACATAATCCGCTCTCGGAAGGACCACCACCTCTGTATTTTTCTTTATTCCAAATACATTTATATGATAGTTTGCCCTTATATCCGCTTCTTCTATCGTCCGCCCGATCCATGCATCCTTCGGCTGGATTTCAAAAATCGAATAATCCTTACTGAGTTCAAAATAGTCAAAAACATGATTTGCACTGTATTTTACAGCCAGTCGCTCTGCAATATCCCGATCCGGATAAAAAACTTCATCCGCTCCATTTCTCAATAAGAATTTTGCATGGATATCCCTGTTTGCCTTACTGACAACATGTTTGGCTCCAAGCTCTTTTACCAGGCTTGTTATCTCCAGACTGCTCTGGAAATTTGATCCGATGCACACAAAGCAAAGATCGAAATTTCCTACTCCAAGACTTCTTAATACTTCTTCATTTGTACAGTCCCCTACCCGTACTGCTGTTGCGTATTCCAACAAATCCGGTGTCTTTTTTTCATCTTTATCGATGACCATTACCTCATTTCCCCGATTTGCCATATCCATACACAGATGATGGCCAAATCTTCCAAGTCCAATAATCAATACTGATTTCATTTTTCTACTCCTTATTCTATCCTATCGTAATTTCTTCTACCGGTTTCCGGATCGGTGCTTCATGTCTGTGCCCTTTCAATGAAAGCGCAAATGTCAGACTTCCTATTCTTCCGCAAAACATCAGAAATACCAGCATCATTCTTGATGCCATGCATACATCTCTTGTGATTCCCGCAGACATTCCCACTGTTCCCATTGCAGAAAAGACTTCAAACATCACATCCGCCAAAGAAAACGGCTGCATAATTTCCATGAAGATCGTTCCTGTTAGTATAAGGAACAAATTCGTACACATTACAACACTGGCCTTTCTGATCGCAGTTTCATCCAGTCTTCTGTTAAATACATTACAACCGGCTGCTTCCATCAGATTTGCACGCACAAATACAATAAGAACCACTACGGTTGTCGTCTTAATTCCACCTGCTGTAGATCCCGGGCTTCCTCCTATGAACATCAGAATCATAGTAACAAGTTTACTGCCTTCCGTCAACGCTCCTGTATCGGTTGTATTAAATCCTGCCGTTCTGGCTGTCACCGAGTGAAATAAAGAACAGAGTATCTGTTCTTTCACAGGCATCCCTGCCAGTACATTATTTTTTTCCAGTATCAGGAATAAAACTGCTCCTCCTATAATCAGAAAACCTGTTGTTGATAATACAATCTTTGTATGCAGATGATATTTTTTCCATTGAAATTTTTTCACAGACAGATCATCCCACACCAAAAAACCGATTCCACCGATTATAATCAGCAGCATGATCACTGTATTTACCAGCCAGTCATCCGAATATCTGATCAGTGACTGATAGGCACCATTTTCTCCCATAAGGTCAAACCCGGCGTTGCAAAAGGCTGATATAGAATGAAAGATCCCGTACCAGATTCCTCTTCCTATTCCGAATTCCGGAATAAACCGGATCATCAGCAATACAGCTCCAATGCTTTCAAAAAAAAGTGTTCCTTTTATAATCTTCTTCGTAAGCTTTACAATTCCACCAATTTGAATACTATTGATACTCTCCTGCAAAATTCCACGGACTTTAAGCCCTATCTTTCTTCTTAACAGAATCGCCACACAGACACCAATTGTCATAAATCCCATACCGCCGATCTGGATCAGGATCAAAATGATAAGCTGTCCAAAAAAAGACCAGTGCAGATATGTATCCTGTACAACCAGCCCAGTCACACAGGATGCGGATGTCGAGGTAAATAATGCATCTGCAAAAGATGTCATATTTCCATCCCTTGATGAAACCGGAAGCATTAAGAGAATACTTCCCAAAAGGATCAACAACAAATACCCGACAACAATCATCTGTGTCTGTGTCATCTTTTTATATATTACTGTCATTTGTTTCGTTTCCTTTCTCCTCTATATCTTTCTTCCTCTCTCTCTTTTTTATCCTTCTTCAGAAAAATGTCGAGTTCACGCATCAGATGCAATCCGGCGATCAGCAGAAAGCTCAGGATCCCTGTAAATAAAATAATACTCTCAATCTCGAACATAACCTTTCCTTCCTCTCACTGTTTTTCCTCTCCTGTTTTGTAAATCAATGATAGTATTTTTAGTATAAAGATTGTATAAAGATTCCTGATTTTATGTAAATATTCCGTTATGATTTCCTGCTGAAAAATGGGATTAGGAATTTCATTAAATAGAAAGAATGTGCATCTCCGGCACGCAGTGCCTTTTGTTTCATAGGAAGTTCCTTCGGGATTTTCTATGAAGCAAAAAACGGGCACTTTGCAGTTCTTTCTGCAAAGCGTCCGCCTTTTTTACAAAATCTTTTTATTCAACTGCTGCTTCTTCCTCATCTGTTTCCGGAACATCATTATGAACGGCAGCCACACCTGCTACATCTGCTTCCGGATCTGTGATCAGTTTGACATCTTTATCCTTTGCGATGTCAAGGTCTTTGACTTTAATGGTTTCTCCAACCTTCAAATCTCCAACATCAACAATTACTTTTTCAACAAGTGCAGATGGAAGTGCTTTGTATTCAATTTCATCAAGCAGTTCCTCCACAACACCTGTGACAACCTTTGACTGATTGTGGATCACAACTTCTGCTACAGAATGTACCATTTCTCCACTTACCAGTGCCTGAAAATCTATTTCAAGTACTTTTGAACCCATAGAATCATAATCGACTTCTTTTACCAGCACATCCATCTGCTCTCCGTCCAAATCCAACATGATCTGGCTTCCTTTGCCATTAGCTTTCAGGAACTTTTCCGCTTCTTTCTGTGTCATCTGTACCGGAATGGAGCCTTCAATCTCACGTCCGAATACATTGCCGGTTACATAACCTTCTCTTCTGAGTTTTTTGGCTTTTGTCTGCATGTTTCTTTTTTCAGCTTTTAAAGTATTCATTTATCTTTTCCTCCAATCACTGACTTCTGGTAAAGTACCTATTTCCTTGTTACAGCTGTATTATAACACTCATGGATTATCAAGATTAACCAAAATCGCATCTTTTTTGATCAATATTTTTGCTGTTTTTCAAACTTTTTTCTTTGTTTTGTGCAATTTTTTATTTTTCAGTCCTTATAGATTTCCATAATTTTTCATATTTTCAGCTTTTTATTGTTCCAGATATTCTTTGATCCTGTCGATATTATACAAAGGAATATTTGTCATCCATTCCTGTTCCCGGTAATCTGACATTGACGTTCTTACGGCATATTTAGGCTTATATTTTTCACAGAACGCTTTCAGGCTTTTTGCCCTCAAATTTTCCTCCGCTTTCACTTCCAACGGAATAATCGAAGTTCTTCCCTGCTCTTTGTACCTTATGAATCAGTCCACAGTCTAAAAGCCATTGTATTGCCAGCTCAAAATCTTTTGCCCTTGATCCTTTTCTCACCTGTCCATAGATATATTTTTTATTTTTCTTCGCCAGCTGCATCGGAATCGAATTCCATACAAGATTCAGTCTTGGAACCAATGAAGTCTCGGCGTGTTTTGAAAAATCCTGTTGATAATAATTCAACAGGTTCTTCTGTATCTCTCTGACCTGATTAAAATCCTTCGTTTCTACATACGTCTGTACTACTTCCGGCATGCCACCTACATAATAATATTCGCGTAATCGGTCTATATATTTAGATTTGAATGTTGTCACCATATCGGTATCCGTTCCCTGAAGAATATTTACGAAGCGTTCCTCTCCTAATGCGCACAAAAATTCCTGAAATGTCAATGGATAAAGATCCATAAACTCTACCTTTCCGACCGGAAAAGAAGTTCCTTTATGCAATGCCACACCCAAAAGAGAACCTGCTGCCACAATTGCATATTCACCTGCAAAATGCTATACTCGGATAAGAAATGTTAATGAAAAGAGGTTTGATTATGAGAGCATATGAACGACTTTTAAATTATGTAGTAGTCCGTACTCCAAGTGATGAACACAGTACGACTTCTCCTTCTTCCCAGTGTCAGTTCGACCTGGCACGTATTCTGGCAGATGAGATGACTGCCCTCGGGATTTCTGACGTAAGTCTGGATGAATTCTGCTATGTATATGGAAAGATTCCTGCCACACCAGGATATGAGAATAAACCATCTATCGGATTTATCGCACACATGGATACCGTTTCCGATTACTGTGACCATGACATCATCCCGGTCGTACACAAGAACTACGATGGCGGTGATCTGCCGCTTGGCACAAGTGGACGTACCCTTACCGTAAAAGATTTCCCGCATCTTCCATCTCTTGCCGGACGCACCCTGATCACAACAGACGGTACAACTGTTCTTGGTGCCGATGATAAAGCCGGAGTTGCCGAGATCATGACCATGGCTGAAGCACTGATCAAAGAAAATATTCCTCATGGACCGATCTCAATCGCTTTTACACCAGATGAAGAAGTCGGTGGTGGAACTGATCATTTTAACGTAGAAAAATTTGCTGCACAGTTTGCCTACACTCTGGATGGCGATACCGAAGGAGAAATTCAGTATGAAAACTTCAATGCATGCAAGGCAGATTTTGAAATTACCGGCTTTGCTGTGCATCCGGGTTCCAGCAAGGATACGATGATCAATGCGTGCCTGGTTGCCGCTGAAATCAATAACATGCTTCCAGGACTTGAAATCCCGCGTGAAACGCAGGATTATGAAGGATTCTACCATCTGACCGGTATGAGTGGAGATGTGGCACAAGCAAAGCTTCATTACATTGTAAGGGATCACGACAAGAATCTGTTTGAAGCCAGAAAAGAAACTCTTCGCCATATCGAAAAAAATCTCAATGAAAAATGGGGAGAAGGCACTGTGAAGCTTACGATTACTGACCAGTACCAGAATATGGCTGAGATTATTGCCGGATGCATGCATCTGATTGAGAATGCAAAGAAAGCCTGTGAAAATGCGGGTGTTGCACCGCTTGTGCTTCCGATCCGTGGCGGCACAGACGGATGCCAGCTCAGCTTTATGGGACTTCCTTGCCCGAACCTTGGAACAGGGGGACATGCATTCCATGGACCATATGAACACATCACGGCAGAGGGAATGGACAAGGCTGTGGATATCGCAGTTGAGCTTGTGAAATTGTATGCGGAGATGTAAAGGGTTGTATTTCGTCTTTAATCCGATTTAACAAGTAAACAAATATTTTAAGCAAAACCGGAGTTGCCGCATATCACTAAAATCCATGCGACAACTCCGGTTTCTTAAATTTGAAAATATTCTTTTATCTGTCCCAGTATTATCCCCATCAGCTTTGTCCTTGCTTCTACACTCGCCCATGCTACATGTGGTGTAATCAGCAGTTTTTTGCTGTCTTTTATTTTTCGCAGCGGATTCGTCTCACTCATCGGCTCCTGACAAAGTACATCAAGTCCGGCTGCAGCTATCTCGTCATTTTCCAGTGCCTCATACAGATCCTGCTCGACTACGATCGGACCACGTCCGAGATTCAGGAAAATACAGGTTTTTTTCATTTTTGCAAATGCTGCTTTATCCATTAAGCCCTCTGTATGTTCATTTAACGGTGCATGAATGGATATAATGTCAGATTTTGCAAGCACTGTATCCAGATCTACCTGTTCGTAACCTTCCTGCGCCGAACGCCCTGATGCAGAGTAATAAATAATCTGTGCTCCAAATGCTTTTGCGATATCCGCAACTCTCCGTCCAATTGTTCCCAGACCTATGATCCCCCACGTTTTGCCACTGATCTCCGTAAAATGCTCTGCAAAATGCGTAAATATTGTATCATTGATGTAACGCTCTTCTTTTACATAATCATCGTAATAACGTATCTTTTCCAGCAGATAGAGAAGCATTGCAAAAGTGTGCTGTGCCACCGTTTCTGTCGAATAGCCTGCTACATTTCTCCATGCAACTCCTCTTTTTTCCAGATATTCTTTATCCAGATTGTTGGTCCCCGTTGCCGTCACACATACCAGCTTTAAATTCTCTGCTTTTCCAATCGTCTGTTCATTGACCTGTACTTTATTTAAAATAATCACATCTGCATCCTGAACTCTTTCCGGTACTTCTTCTGATGTAGAAAAATCGTATTTTACGACTTCACCTAACCTGTCAAATCCAGAAAGATCAATATCTTCTCCAATTGTTTTTACATCCAAAAAAACTATTTTCATAATCTGTTCCTCACTTTATCACTGTAATTTGCAACTTTTTCTGTTCATTATCATAACAAATTTATTTTACGAATACAACCTAAACAACCGTTGACATCCTTATCCTATGGCGCGTATACTAAAGAAATGAAGAGCATTTGCGATTATATCCAGATATAATTAGCAGGTGTTTTTTTTGGTCTTTCTGGCAAGCCTTTGCTTTTTATAAATCACATTCCATCAACATCAAGGAGGTTATTATCATGAATCAGAACAAAGCTTTGGAACTTACAAAAGATATCGCAACTGACATTATCGGAGGAATCCTGATCGCTGTCGGTGTCTATAATTTTGCTGCCGCCGCAAAATTTCCGATGGTAGGGGTAAACGGAATCGCCCTGATCTTTTACCAGTTGTTTGGACTGCCGATCGGTACTGTTGCCCTGATTCTTAACATCCCGATCGCCATCTGTTGTTTTCGGCTTCTGGGCCGCAGATTTTTCCTGAATTCAGTCCGGACGATCATTATTACTTCCATAATCATGGACGTGATCGCACCGCTGTTCCCGGTTTATCAGGGTGACAGACTTCTTTCTGCCATCTGCTGCGGTGTCCTTTCCGGACTTGGTTATGCAATGATCTATATGCGTGATTCTTCAACCGGCGGCTCTGACTTTATCATGATGTCGATCAAAGCACTGAACCCTCACCTTTCCCTTGGAAATATTGCATTTGCACTGGATGCAGTAATTGTAATCCTCGGAACCGTAATTGTATCCCGTGACGTGGACAGTCTGATCTACGGTCTGATCGTCAGCTATCTGCTCTCTCTTGTTATGGATAAAGTTATGTACGGAATTGATGAAGGAAAGCTTGCCCTGATCGTAACCGATCCCGAACACAGCACTGAAATCTGTTTTAAAATCGATGAGGTTCTCGGACGCGGCTCTACAATTTTAAATGGTATGGGAAGTTATTCCAAAGATGATAAGCACATCATAATGTGCGCCTGCAACAATAAGCAGATGTACGGAATCCGCAAGCTGATCAAAACGATTGATCCAAAATCCTTCCTTGTAATCATGGAATCGAATGATGTAGTGGGTGAAGGATTTAAAGATGAGTAAATTGCGGTCAGCTTTTTCAGACAGCTAAGCAAATCATCCGTATCACTTGTTGGACACTTTGCATCAAAAATAGAATTTCTGATAATAAAAACCGGAGGCTCATGTGTCTTTTTACACAAGCCTCCGGTTTTTCTATAATCTGCCAAGCCAATACTTCGCTTTTATACACACTCTGATTCCCTGTCCTTTTTAAGTCCGGCTCTTCCTATGAATTCAGATCTTCTGTGATTGATTTAAGGTTCATGAAGTTTGTCAGATAATCTGCTGTACCAGTCTTCGCATCTGTTCCGGACATGTTAAATCCACCAAATGGATGCTGAAGTACAACTGCTGCTGTAGATTTTCTGTTAAAGTATAAGTTACCTACCTGGAATTCTACTTTTGCTCTCTGGATATTTTCACGTGTCTCACTGTATACAGATCCTGTCAGACCATATTCTGTCTGGTTTGCTACATCAAGTGCTTCATCAAAAGAATCTACTTTGATAACAGCAAGGACTGGTCCAAAGATTTCTTCATTGGCAATTCTTGCATCTCTCTTGATATCGCGGATTACAGTAGGATCAATATAATATCCTTCTGCGTCACTGTATGTACCACCGAATACAACATTTCCTTCTTTACGTCCGATCTCGATGTAATTGGTAATGCTGTTATAAGCGCCCTGGTTGATAACCGGTCCCATCGCTGCATTGCTTTCGCCCGATCCCTGGTTCGCCTTCAGTTCTGCTGCGCATTTTACAACTTCATCTACAAACTCATCATATACATCTGCCAGAACAATTGCTCTTGAGCATGCAGAGCATTTCTGTCCCTGGAATGTAAATGCAGAGCTTGCAACTCCATTTGCTGCTTTCTTGATGTCTGCTGTTGAATCTACGATAATTGCATTCTTTCCACCCATCTCAGCCACAACACGTTTGATCCATCTCTGTCCGTCAGCGATCTTGGCTGCATGTTCATTGATTCTGCATCCAACTGCTTTTGATCCTGTGAAGTTTACAAATCTTGTAAGCGGATGTTCTACGATGAAGTCACCAATCTCTGATCCTGATCCAGGAATGTAACTTACTACGTCAGCCGGAATACCGGCTTTCTGGCAGAGTTCTACGAATTTGTATGCAACGATCGGAGCGTCTGAAGATGGTTTGCAGCAGATCGTGTTACCGGTAACAACTGCAGATACGATCATTCCACCAAACAGTGAGAGTGGAAAGTTCCATGGAGAAACAGCCACACCTACACCGAGCGGGATGTAAACGCATTTTGTAAGTTCATCTGTAGGAACCAGCTCTTTTCCTTTTTCCAGATTCTGGATATGCATTACATAAGAATTGATAAAGTCAAGCTGTTCGCAAAGTTCTCCGTCAGCTTCTCCCCAGTTCTTTCCACTTTCAAGGACATTCCATGCATCCATGATGAAACGGTTCTCGATCAGAAGTGCTGCAAGTCTTCTTAATACACGTACTCTTTCTTCTACAGATGTCAGGCTCCATTTTTTGAATGCTTCGTAAGATGCCTTGATTGCCTCATCAGCCTGTTCTTTGCTGCATGAGCATGCATATCCGAGTACTTCCTTTGTAGCCGGTGATACAGAAGCGATCTTCTTTTCTGTCTCAACTTTTTTTCCACCGATGATCAGCGGGTAAACAGCACCTGCTTCTGCATGAGCCTGTTTGAATGCTTCTTCTATTTTCTTTTTATTTTCTTCCAATGTGAAATCAACTTCTACTGCGTTTTTAAATCCTGTAAGCATGTACTTATGTCCTCCTTGAACTATGGTCTATAAATTGTTTATTATTGTAACAGCAAATTTTCTCCACGTCAATATGTTAAAGTAAAAAAATGTATTTTCGTATACAATTATACCGTTTATATTTAACAAATAACTTGCATATTTTCGTTCTATTGACATTTTATCTCAATGGATATAAGATATTATCTAAATTGTTCTTTTTAGAACATTTTTATAAAAAAAACGGAGGTGTATAGATGAACATTACAGACCTACTTGTATTAATGCAGCGAATTGGTAAAATGCATGAACAGAAGTTGAAAGAATTATGCCGCCAGTATGATCTCTCGCTGATCGAGGCTAAGATCATTGCTTTCTTACATAATAACCCCACAAAAGATACCGCAGGTGATATCGCCGAGCTACGGATGCTCTCTAAAGGGAATGTATCCCAGGCAGTTGATCTTTTATGTCAGAAGGGGCTTCTTTCAAAAACAGCAGACCAGACGGATCGCAGGAAAACGCATCTTTCCCTGCTGCCATCATGCGAAAATATTACCGGAGCAATCGACACGTTCCAGTCTGCTTTTTACCACAATCTGTTTGACGGATTTTCATTAGAAGAATTCCAGATGTTCGCCTCGCTGAATGAACGTCTGGCATCCAACGTAGCAACTATTTATCACAAAGGAGATTATTAGACATGAACAAAGACAAAGATTTTCTGGGTACTGAACCCGTCGGAAAGCTGATGTTCCGGCTGGCACTTCCGACGATCACCGCACAGCTCATCAATATGCTGTACAACATTATTGACCGTATTTACATCGGACACATTCCTGGTAATGGGGCACTTGCCCTTACCGGAGTCGGCGTATGTATGCCACTGATTATGATCATTTCCGCTTTTGCCGCACTGGTTGGAGGCGGTGGTGCACCGCATGCTTCGATTGCAATGGGAAAAAATGATCTTAATACTGCAGAACATATTCTGGGTAACTGCTTTTTCCTGCAGATTCTGATTTCTATAATCCTGACAGTCATCCTGCTGTTTGGTAACCGTACTTTTCTTCTTGCCTTCGGTGCCAGTGAAAATACGATTGAATACGCTGTAAATTATATGAACATTTACGCTGTCGGCACTATTTTCGTCCAGCTTACCCTTGGCATGAATATGTTTATCACCACACAGGGTTTTGCCAAAACAGGTATGCTCTCTGTTCTGATCGGAGCAGTGATGAACATTGTTCTGGATCCGCTGTTTATCTTTGCATTCCATCTGGGTGTCAGAGGTGCTGCGCTTGCCACAATTCTGTCACAGGCAGTCTCCTGCATCTGGGTTCTTTCTTTCCTTTGCGGAAAAAAGACGATCCTGCACATCCGGAAAAAGAATCTCATCCTGAAACCGGAGATTATTCTTCCTTGTGTCGCTCTCGGGCTTGCCACATTTATCATGCAGGCTAGTGAGAGTATCATCTCTGTATGTTTCAACTCTTCTCTGCTGAAATACGGAGGAGATATCGCAGTTGGTGCCATGACAATCCTCACCAGTGTCATGCAGTTCGCAATGCTGCCACTGCAGGGTCTGGGACAGGGTGCCCAACCAGTCCTGAGCTATAATTACGGTGCAAAAAACAGAGATCGTGTAAAAAAAGCTTTCAGGCTTCTTTTAACAGCAAGCCTCTGTTATTCCACAATTCTGTGGGCATTTATTATGCTCTTCCCTCAGGTGTTTGCCGTAATGTTTACTTCCGATTCTGCACTGCTTGGTTTTACTAAATCAGCACTCCGGATTTACTGTGCCTGCCTGCTGCTTTTCGGAATCCAGATCGCATGCCAGATGGCATTTACATCATTCGGAAAAGCAAAGGCTTCGATTGCTGTCGCTGTTACACGTAAATTTATCCTGTTGCTGCCACTGATCTATCTGCTGCCGCATATTCTGACCGGGAACAAGACCAATGCAGTGTATATGGCTGAACCGATTGCAGACTTCCTGGCTGTATCCTTCACGACGGTTTTGTTTACGTTTCAGTTTAGGAAAGTGTTGAAAGAACTTGAGGGGTAGTCGCAAGAGGGCATAAAAAATAATCCCTGGTAGCTGCTAAGTTGCACGAACCATTCCAACGAGCCTTTCAAAGCATCAATTGTGTCAGCAATGGCTTCCACAATTGATTAAGTCTCGTTTCCATCGTGCAAAGACGCATCTACCAGGGATTATTTTTTATTTACGTTATTGACTGAGTTTTACTTCTTTGACAGGATTTTGAACTGAAGCCGTAAATCATTGTTTTATATTTTCAAATGGATTTACACTTTACCTCAATTAGGCTTCCTGACCATCGGCAATTTTGGATGTTTCTTTTTCTGGGAATAATAATGCGAAAATCTTTCTTACCAGTGGACCGGCGAAGCAGAGCTGCCAGAAGAATGCCATTGGGAAGTTGATTGCAGTGGTCTGGAACCAGACGGATATGAACTGGATTCCCGCATTCTTGAAGAGCAGGGTTGCTGCGAGGCTCATAAGTGGACACATTCCGATGATGGATACTACGGAAATGGCGATCACCAGGTGAAAGTTATTATCTCTTTCCAGATTAACAATGGAAAATGCTTTTTTCTTTGCAAATGGTCCGATCAGGAAAAAATCAAGAATGAATGCAATTGGTCCCATAATGACCAGCTCGTGGAATGCATTTAAAAATACCTGGTTATTCATTCCTCCTACGTTGAGAGCAATGTTGTAACAGATCATGGTATAAACCATCACGAACACCATGATAATTGTGAAAATAACGTCTTGAAATTTGTTTTTTGGCATAAAAATATCCTCCTTCATAATAAGCGTAACAGAAAATGTGTTGTTCGTTCATCATTCCGGAGGAATGTATCGTTTCCAATATAACCGAGATTCTATTCTTTTTTCTATATGGCATATGCCAGACAACGCCATATCAGCAAGGTTTATAATACCTCAACTCTTTAAAAACAGTCAAGTATTTTTTCAGATACATTGAATCATTTTTATCTCTTTTTTCCAAATAAAGAACTCCATACCGTCAGGACCGCTCCTGCAAAAAGAGCCAGATCCGAGAGATTAAAAGTGATATCCGAGAGTTTCCTGTTCTTTGTTTTCAGAGACAGATAATCGACCACATAACCTCTTTTGAAACGGTCATAAGTATTACCAACTGCTCCGCCCAGCATCAGCGATGTTCCAAGCTTTGCCAGTTTGCGTCCTGGTTCTTTCCAAAGAAGGTGCTCCCAGAAAAACAGGATTCCAAGTGCTGCCGCCGACATGCCCTTTACCAGCTTTGGTCTGGAATCCAAATGATTCATCATCAGACCTTTGTTGTGGACTTTGCGATAGATTCCTTTTCCCTTCCAAATCCGGCGTTCTTCCCCGTCTCTTACATTTTCTTCAGTATATTTTTTAATTCCAAGATCGCACCCGGCAACAAAAGCTCCGGTTAAAATGCTCAGGATTTCCATAATTATTCTCCTTTGATGCGCGCGATTTCCTGCTCGCATACCTCTGTCTGTTCTTCACGCTTTTCGATTGCTTCGCAGAGTGCGATAAAATCGGTATCTACCACTTCCCCCTGTTTGAAACGCTCATATACCAATCGTCCGATCTCTGTCATATCCCGCTCGCTGTCTCGCTTCAGACCATAGATCTCATTTTTCTTTTTCTGGATATCGATCGTATCTCCTGCCTTCTTTCCAAGATCATCCACGGTATCTGAAATCCGCTTTCCTATTGTATCAAAAAAATCACTCATTTACTTTTTCCCCTTTCGTATCTGCGTATTTTTCAGAACCGCCTGATCTGCTCAAAAGTACGGTAAAGGTTCAATGCTCCATATCCCCATTCCTGGTTCGGATAATTCATGTCTGTCTTCCGTGAAGCTCCCAATATCAGCAGATTCTTCATCTGTGATGCATCCAGATTCACTCCATGCCTATCCAGCCACTCCATAAAAAGTGCCAGTGCTCCGGAAGTGATCCCAACTGCTATACTGGAACCAGATCTTGCAACAAACTGCCCCCTTAAATTGATCCCTGTCACATTGATCCCCGGCGCAGCAAAATCCGGTTTGATTCTGTTATCTCTAGTATAACCTCTTCCCGAACTGACTGCAATGCTATTTTCCTTTCCATTATAGTACGCTGCACAGACCACCGCCCCGGTATCCCCTGGTTCCATCACCGTATATTCCGGATTTGCACGGATAAAATAGACATTTCCCGTCAGAAACTCTTCCATTGGAAGCCAGATATGAAAGATTCCATTCCCCAGCTCCAGTGTTTCCGGTATAATCTTCCAGATTCCGCTTCCCGGTCTTTCAAACTGAAAAAATGCCAGCTGCGCCCCGGTCGTCTCTACCAGAACCCGGTAATTAAATATTACCCTGGTCTGCTCGAATACAAACACATACTCTCCTATTCCCCGTTTGAGCGAGATCGGTCCTACTGTCTGTCCTGTTGGAGATGCGATAGAAAGAGCCAGAAGATTCGGAAGTTCTGTCCATAGTTCCATCACAAAACCTCTGGTATTATTCCCTACATTAATCTCGACCGGCAGATTATTTTCCTGTTCCAGAATTCCCAGATAATGATGCCTTTTATCTGCCTCGTTGCCACTTCCGGTCACAATCCCGATTCCTTCGCTCGCCGCTACATTTTGCAGATACTCTGACAGGATTGAATATCCTCCATGTCCTCCAAAGCTTGTTCCAACTGCCAGACAGATCACCAATGGTCTTTTCAGCTCTTCTTGTACCTTCTGCAGATAAAAAACCGCCGCTACCAAATCATTTTCCTGATAGCATCCGGCATCCCGGTCTACAAAATAGTACTCCCGTAAATATTCTTTTGCCTCTTTCAGCTTCACGATCACCATCTCTGCCTCCGGTGCTGCCCCGATAAACAGATTCTCCGGATTTGCTCCTCCGCATGCCACACTTGCAACAAAAGTGCCATGTCCGTCCGTATCAAATGACGGAACGGTTTCCTTGGGATTCTCACTTAGGATTGCCTGATTGATTTGTTCCTTCGTATATTCACTTCCATATCCGATTTCCCGTGGCGCTGTTCCACTTTGTTCTTCCTGATCCCAGATTCGCTGGATCCTGGTCGAACCATCCAGATTTCGGAAAATGGGATCCAGATAGTTGATCCCAGTATCAATGATCCCAACCAGAACTCCTTCACCACTCAGTTCCAGACCAGGTATATTCTGAACCGCAGCAATTCCCGCCTGCTGGATTGCTGCCATATCCAGTGTTGTATAACACTTCGGAACCATTGTATAAGGATAATCGGCAAGTGACTTTTTTCTGTCTTCACTCTGGTCAATATAAAAAAGCTCAAAACCGTATTTCAACGGTATCCGGCATCCGTTTTCCAAAGGAAAGTTTTTCCCAAGAGCACCGGTATCCCTCATCATAAAATCCCTGTATTCTTCTGACAGGATCTTTTCTTTACATTCTTCCTGTAGCATAAAAATCCCTCATATACTTTCTTTTGGAAAATATATGAGGGATTTTTCTTTCTTATTACTATGATACTGGACGGTTACGCATTTTGCACTCCATATCCATTCTTTATTCGGTACGTTTCTTTTCAATATCCTCGTAGAAGGAAGTCACTTCTTTTCCTTTTTCCAGGGTACTTACATTCGGACCGCTCTTGAATACGATTTTCAGAAGAATTGGTGTGATGATCGTTGTGATCACTACCACGATGATAACCGGTCCGAGGAAATTGCCGCCCAGCATACCGAGTGCTTCTCCCTTGCTGGCAACGATCAGCGCAACCTCACCACGGGAGATCATTCCGACACCGATTCGTGCACACTGATAATTCTTATATCCACACATCTTCGCACCAAGGGCACAGCCAACGATCTTTGTCAGGATCGCAACAATGGTAAGCGCCACTGCAAAGCCTACAATTGCAGCACTCATCTTCGGAAGTTCTACCTTCAGCCCGATACTTGCGAAAAATACCGGTGAAAGCAGCATATAAGACATGGTATCAAATTTCTTCAACACGAAATCAGATTTACTTGTATTGGAAATGATCAGTCCGGCGATAAATGCACCGGTGATATCTGCAACACCGAAGAATTTCTCTGCCACATAAGCCATCAACAGACAGAATACAAATGCCATGATCGCATGACGTCTGAGTCCCTTTTCCGCCTGATCTGTCCACTTTTTAAATATCTTGTAAAAGATCAGTCCGATCACACCTGCAAATGCGAAGAATGCAACAATCTTCAGTAATACAACTGAAATCTTTACTGATTCATCTGCCATACTTGTTACCAGTGTCAGTGCAATGATACCAAGCACGTCATCAATGATCGCAGCTCCAAGAATCGCATTTCCGGATTTGGTTTTTAATTTACCAAGTTCTTTTAATGTCTCTACCGTAATACTTACGGAAGTTGCTGTCAGGATAACACCGATAAAGATATTCTGCAGAAATACGTTGCAGGATGCATCGGATGCGATCACATCCGGACGGTTAAAGAACATTGCAGTCGCATAACCGCCGATCAGTGGAACGATAACACCTATCAGTGCAATAACGAAGGATGCTTTTCCACTTGCCTTCAATTCCTGTATATCCGTTTCCAAACCTGCACAAAACATCAGCACGATAACACCGTTATGTATAAAGCTTGTCTCTGTCAAGATCCCAAGCATCGCCGGTCCAAGAAGAACTCCTGCAAGAAGTGCCCCTACAACCTGTGGCATCTGTACCTTTCTGGTCGCAAGACCAAGTGCTTTAGTACAAAGTAAAATAATTGCAAGATCCAGTAAATACTTATAAGTCTCCATTCTCTCTCACTCCTGTTTATATCTTGTTTTTTTAGACACATTGTCTAATGTACACCTTTTAATACAATTTTTCAACAAAAAAATACCCGTAAATCTTAAATTTACGGATATTTCCCATTCTATTTTTGTATGATCGCCATGTTTTTTTGATATATGAAGGTTATGATGTTGGGGCAAAAGGTATTTTGACCCCTTTGATACCAGATTGCTACGTGCTTTGCACCCTCGCAATCCTCAGGTTATTGTTATACTTAGTGATGCTCAAGCCTTGGTACAGACTGGCTTCTCAGCTCGATCAGCGGTCCTCCGGTTCCTTCGATATATGCCTCCGTGATCGTCACTTCCCCGATGCTGTCATCCTTCGGAATCTCATACATAATATCCAGCATGAATTCTTCAATGATCGCACGCAGTGCACGGGCTCCGGTATCCTTCTTCATTGCCTTTCTTGCGATCGCATGAAGTGCACCATCATCGAATTTCAGATTGACCTCATCCAGTGCCAGAAGCTTCTGATACTGCTTGATGATCGCATTTTTCGGCTCTTTTAATATCTGAACCATCATCTCTTCATCCAGTCCCTGAAGCGTAAATACGATCGGGAGACGTCCCAGAAATTCCGGAATCATTCCGAAGTTACGCAGATCTTCTGTCGTCACCTTCTCCAGTATTTTCTTATCATGATCATATTTGTCTTTCAGATCCGCTCCAAACCCGATAGAAGAATTCTTCATCAGTCTTTCCTTGATGATCTGCTCAAGATCCGGGAACGCACCACCACAGATAAAAAGGATATTCTTTGTATTGACTGTAGTGAGCGGAACCATCGCATTCTTACTGTTGGCTCCTACCGGCACTTCCACTTCGCTGCCTTCTAACAGCTTTAACATTCCCTGCTGTACGGATTCTCCGCTGACATCTCTCTGGCTGGTATTCTTCTTCTTCGCAATCTTGTCGATCTCATCGATAAAGATAATTCCCTGTTCCGCCTTATCTACGTCGTTGTCCGCAGCTGCAAGGAGCTTTGATACTACACTTTCAATATCATCCCCTATGTAGCCGGCCTCGGTAAGAGAGGTCGCATCTGTAATTGCAAGCGGCACATCCAAAAGTTTTGCCAGTGTCTTTACCAGATACGTCTTTCCAGAGCCGGTAGGTCCGATCATCAGCATATTGGATTTCTCGATTTCAATCTCATCCATTGTATCCGTTGCCACTCTTTTATAATGATTGTATACAGCAACCGACATTACCTTCTTGGCGTATTCCTGTCCTACTACATATTCATCCAGTTTCGCTTTGATCTTATGCGGAGCAGGAATATCCTTGATATTCAGGATCGGTTCTTTTTCTTCTTCCGGCTTTTTCTTTTTCACACGCTGGCTCTTCGGGATCTGTGCATCCATGTCTCCAAATCCCATCATCGGTCCCATGTTCATAAACTGGCTGTAATCCATCCCGCCAAAATTCATATTGTTCATTGCATCAAAGCTTTTTTGCATACAGTCCGGACACACGCAGATATTGTTCGGAAGATCGATCATCTTTCCGGTCACACTCTCCGGTCTGTGACAGATGAAGCAGACCTTTTCATAGCGATCTTCGTTATTTTCTTTTTTGTCTGTATTTTCTACCTCACCGGTTACTTTCTCAACTGTCTTGTCCTTCTGGTCATTTTCTGCCATTGGCTGGTCCTCCTTTTCTCGGTCGTATTCAGACAGATTCCTCTGTCCTTCTTATTCGATTTCCACCCCTGCAAGTTCTATAAACTCTTCCTCTGAAATGATCGGCACTCCAAGTTCTTTCGCCTTTCTGTTCTTGGAAGAAGCAGACTCTACATCATTGTTGATCAGATAATTTGTCTTCTTCGTTACAGATCCGGTCACTTTTCCACCCATCTTCTCAACCAGTTCTTTTACCTCATTCCGGTTTGCAAAATGATTCACGCTGCCAGTGACAACGAAACTCATACCTGCAAACTTCTGTTCTTCTGCCATCTCTTCCGGCTGGATCTCCAGTTCTCCGAGAAGGAGCTTAAATTCCTTTTTTCTTTCCTCTGATATAAAATATTTTACAAATGCCGCCGCAAGCACCGGACCTACCCCCTGGATATTACTCAGTTCTTCTTCCGATGCTCCTGTCATTTTTTCCACATCATTTTTAAAATGGCGGCAGATCAGTTTTGCATTTGCGAGACCGATTCCTGCAATCCCAAGTCCATATACCACTTTAGCAAGTGTTGTGCTTCTCGCCTTATCCACGCTTGCGATCAGGTTCGCATAGGATTTTTCTCCAAAGCCTTCCATCGTCTGAATTTCTTCCTGATAGGAATCCAGATGGAAGATATCTCTGTATTTGTGAATGAATCCTCTCGCAATAAATTTCTCCAGTGTCGCCTCAGAAAGCCCGTCAATATTGAGTGCATCCCTGCTGACAAACAATGCAAAGGATTTGATTCTTTTTGCCTGACACATCGGATTTGTGCAATACAACGACTTTGCATCATTCATCTGACGGATCTCCGTAGCTCCACCACAAACCGGACAGACTTTCGGGATCTCAATATTATCACTGCCGGTCAGATTCTTTGCAATCTGCGGAATGATCATATTCGCCTTATAGACTTCGATCGTATCCCCGATTCCCAGATGCAGCTCCTCCATAATACTTAAATTGTGTACACTTGCACGGCTTACCGTTGTTCCTTCCAGCTCTACCGGTTCAAAGATCGCTACCGGATTAATAAGCCCTGTTCTTGATGGACTCCATTCAATTTCCAGAAGGTGCGTCTCGCGGATCTCATCTGCCCATTTGAAAGCGAAAGAATCACGTGGGAATTTTGCCGTTCTCCCAAGCGACTGCCCATACGCAATGTCATCATATACAAGAACCAGACCATCTGACGGAAAATCATTTTCTACGATCTTTTCTGCAAAAAATGCAACCTTCTCATCCAGTTCTTCCCTTGTCACCAGATAATGCTCCACCACATCAAATCCCTGATGTTCCAGCCAGTCAAGCTGTTCTTTTCTGGAATTGTGGAAATCCACATTTTCTGCACGTACCAGGGTAAATGCATAGAATTTTACGTTTCTCTGTGCCGTGATCTTGTTGTTCAGCTGGCGGACAGAACCACTGCACAGATTCCGTGGATTCTTATATTTTGCATCCACGTCAGCAATTTCTTCATTGATCCGCTCAAAATCTTTGTAACCGATCACCGCTTCCCCTCGCAGGATCAGTTCTCCTTTATACGGAATATGAAGCGGCACGTTTTTAAATACTTTCGCATTGTTGGTAATGACCTCACCGACTTCCCCATTTCCTCTTGTAACTGCCTTAAAAAGTTCGCCGTCACGATAGGTCAAAACGATCGTCAGACCATCCATCTTCCATGAGATCACAGCCATCTGGTCTCCGACAAATTCCTTCAGCCTTGCCACTTCTTTTGTCTTGTCAAGAGAAAGCATCGGTGACTCATGACGCTCTTTCGGAAGCTCACTTAATACTTCATATCCTACATTCACCGTCGGACTGGAAGCCATAACGGTTCCCAGCTCTTCTTCCAGACCTTTCAGTTCATCATACAGCGCATCATACTCATAATTGCTCATAATTTCCTGCGCATCCTGATAATAAGCTTTTCCGGCTTTATTCAGAAGCTCTACCAGCTCCTGCATCCTTTTCATCTTATCCATATCCAAATCCACACTTTTAATTATTGTTCCACGGTGTCGGCTCTGACTTTGAATCCCTGATCAGCTCATAGAGTTCATTCAGTTCCTGATCCGTAACCTTCCGGTATTCTCCCGGCTTTAAATTACCAAGTTCGATATTCATGATCCGCACTCTCCGCAGCTCCTTTACCTCGTAGCCAAGTGCCTCACACATCCGGCGGATCTGCCGGTTGAGTCCCTGTGTCAGAATGATCTTAAATTTATATTTTCCAAGCTTTTCTACCTGGCATGGTCTTGTAACAGTATCCAGGATCGGGACACCGCCTGCCATCTCCTTGAGAAATTCATCTGTCACGGGCTTATCAACTGTAACTTTATATTCTTTTTCATGTTTATTTGCCGCACGCATCATCCGGTTGATAATGTCGCCGTTGTTCGTCATCAGAAGCAGCCCTTCCGAATCCTTATCCAGACGTCCTACATAAGTAATCCGTACCGGATAGTTAAGGAAACGTACAATACTGTCTCTCTCCCGTCTTTCCTCAGTACAGACAATTCCACGCGGCTTATTGACCGCAAGCACGATCATCTCTTCCTGTCTGGATACCTGCTTTTTCCCAATCCGGACAACCTGCCACGGCTCTACCTTCATTCCGGTCTCTGCACGCACACCGTCAACCGTCACCTGTCCGGCTGCTATCAGTTTATCCGCTTCCCTTCTGGAACATACACCAGCTTCACTTAAATATTTGTTCAGCCGGACCGGTCCTTTATTTTCCGTGTCCAGAAACTGCTTTTCTATTTTATTTGCCATGTTTTTCTCCTGTTAATTCTCATCCAGTACCCCCGCCAGCATCCGATCTTCAATGAATGTATTGGCATTATACAGGAACAGCACATCATCAAACTGTTTATCTGACATCACAGAACTTAATTTACCGGTATAATAACGAGGGTCGATCACAACGATTTCCCGGTAATACGGAGCCAGAAGCGGAAGAAAACAGTTTGCATATGAATCTTTGAACACCAGAAGTCTGCGTTTTTCTGTCTGTGTTGACTGGATATCGATCATTGCATGATTTCCACCGAAGAATACGGAATATTGATCTCTCTCATCCAGTTTGGATGAATCATACATAGAAGCACTCTTTTTCTGTTCTTCCACATAATTGACTGCAACCTGTGGTGCATCCGCACTCTTTGGCAGATAAATATAGATTGGTTCCTTATAATCTGTCTCATATCCACTCTTTGCGGATAACGTTCCGTTAAAAGAATCCGATACCGCATAGGCTTTCATCTTAATTTCTTCACTCTTATCCAGTCCAAGCTGTGTCTTTGCTCCCTGGAATGCATACCATGCACCAAGAGAAGTCCAGTGATGATCCGTGTGATAATAAATTGCTTCATCCTTGTGAGCATCCAGTACTTTTTCTGCATCGATCCAGTCATAAGAATCTCCAAGTTCTGCCTTTACACGGCTGCTCTGACTGGCAGTCACCGCAAATGCCGGAAGCTTGTCCTCCATAACATTTGCCGCATTCGGAACCAGCATCATATGCATCTGGATATCCGGATAACGCTCTTTAAAATTCTTCATTGCATCCAGATTCTCTTTCAGATCACTTTCATCTGCCACAGCAACATCTTCCATCAGATAATGATCCTTTCCTTTGAAAACACCACCTTCTTCTGTCCTCCCCGCCACACTGTCCGCAAATGTCTTGATTCTTACCCAGGTATCTCTTCCTGCAAACTGATCCGATACATACTCCTCGTACTGCTCCATAAACCTTCCGGAAGCAATTCCGGAAAGAGAAATTTCCGGTTTCTGCGCCAGCATACGCATTTCTTTTTCTGACATCTGCCTGTCTTTATGCATAAGGTTTACTCCGCAGCTGAGAATAAGGACTCCCAGAAATAAAAACGCACATACTGCCTGGATCTGTTTTTTCCCTCCTGGCAGAAAATACTTTGTTCTGTTTTTTTGTTTATTATTCTTTCCTTCTACCATTGTCTTTCCTTAAAATCTAAAATATAAAAATGGATTGTAACTTTCTGTCACCAGATATGCCACACACAGCACAAACAGTCCTGTCATCAGGCAGCCTGCCAGAACCGTATGTGGTCTTTCCTCATTAAATACCAGCCGCTTTCCGAGCAGATGCATAAACGGTGTACTTCCTATGATCCCTGCCACCCAGAAGAGCCAGTTTCGCATGATCAGGTACAATGCCTGGCTGTCCATAAATCCGGTTGCACCCTGTCCGAACATATTGCCGATCCAGGTAAGTGCGCTTCCGAGTGTCGGGCTGAAGAACAGTACCCAGCCGAGCATGACCAGAATCATTGTGTAAAGTGTCTGGACTGCCTCCGGCAGCTTTGCAAGTATTTTTCCTGTAAAATATTTTTCAGTAATGAGGATCACTCCGTAGAAGAGCCCCCATACTACAAAGTTCCAGCTTGCCCCATGCCAGAGACCGGTCAGGAACCATACGATCAGAAGATTCAGTAAATGCCGCGGAACCGTTACCCTGTTTCCTCCAAGCGGAATATACACATACTCGCGGAACCATGATCCCAGAGAAATATGCCATCTTCTCCAGAACTCGGTAACACTTTTGGAAATATACGGATAATTGAAGTTCTGCATAAACTCAAATCCGAACATCTTTCCAAGTCCGACTGCCATGTCCGAATAACCGCTGAAATCGAAATAAATCTGGAAAGTGTAGGCAAGACATCCAAGCCATGCAGTCACTACTGACATTCCATCCATCGCCGCGATATTTTCATAAATCGAACCAATCGTATTCGCCAGAAGCACCTTCTTTGCCAGTCCTATCACAAAGAACCAGGCACCGTATCCAAACTTCGTCAGTGATTCCTTTCTTTCACGCAGTTGTCTCTCCACATCTGCATACTGTACGATCGGACCTGCGATCAGCTGTGGGAACATTGTAACATAGGTTCCGAAATCAATCAGATTTACCTGTACGTCTACATTTCCCCTATATACATCAATGATGTAAGACAATGTCTGGAAAGTATAGAAAGAAATTCCGATTGGGAGCTCCAGTTTTCTATATGGAATATAGAACGGAAGGATCGCATTTAAATTTGTCACGATAAATCCGTAATATTTGAAAAATCCAAGAATAAACAGGTTTACAACGATCGTAAAGATCAGACTGCGCACCTGCGATTTTCTTCCTGCTTTTAATGCAATGTCCATTCCGCAAAAATAATTGAACAGAATGGAAATCAGCATCAGGAAGATATAGACCGGCTCTCCCCACGCATAAAATATGAGGGAAGCGATCAAAAGTACCACATTTTTTACCTTACGCGGCACCAAATAATATACCAACAGTGTAATTGGCAAAAATGTAAACAAAAATACCAGACTACTAAATAACATAACTTTTTCGTTTCCTTTTATCTACTTCAGGCTCTTTGTAAACGCCTTTTCTACAGTTTCAGCTTTTGGTGAAATAATAAAAAGCACGTATGTACCTTTCGTCTTAATGATCGAAGCATCCAGAAGCTTTACCTGCTCGGCCCCATATCCTTCAAAATTATCGAGCTGTGTCTTTTTTCGCTGTTCTGCGGCTTTCTCAACTGCCTCAGCCTCATTCTCGTCCTTTGTTTTCACCAGAAGGAGCTCGTTGACTCCCATTGTTTCATTCGTATAATACAGTGTTATATCTTCATAATCCTTTGGATTGATCCCATAGAATCTCTTGATCTCCTGGGTTCCGGCAAGTGTCATGTTCTTGTCATCTGCCGCATCCACAACCGCTTTCTGTACATCTGCAAACGGTGTATCGCTGTCTCCCTTAGACTGAAAGATCAGACCGATATAGATAAGCAAAATAATTACCATCCCAGCTCTGATATTACGCAGAACTGTAAATTCCCCTTTTTTCTTTGTCATATTCCGGCCACCTCCGCCATATGTTCTGCCCAGATTGGATAATACTCCGCCTTCATATGCTCGCCATCCTGCTCATAATACTCATCTTTTACGATCTCTGTATTATCGATAAATGTAATTCCTTCTTCATCACACATTGCTTTAAGTGCGGTATTATAATCCGGAATCTTGGCATAAACCGGCTCTTCTTCTTCTTTTTGAGCGGAAACAGGAAGAACACAGTTGATATAGAGCACTGCATCGGGCATCTGCTCACGCACATTTGCAAGTACCGCTTTGTATTTTTCAATAAATGCATCTGTATCTCCATCTGTTCCGGAAATGTCATTCAGTCCAAGTGCCAGAAAGAGGACTTCCGGCTTTAACTCTGCTGCTGTCCTGATCAGATCACCGGTCTGATCAAGGTGCATTCCTTTTTCCGCTACAACCTTAGAAGTATCAAGCACATCATATACGGTAAAACCGGTTGTGATCGAATCTCCGAGAATCACCGCATGCGCAAATTTTTCGGACAACGGACGGTTCTGCCAGTCCTCTGTCGCCTGTTTTTCTTCTTTCTCAATATTTGAAATTTTGGTCTCCACCTCAGATACATCTGCTTTTTCAAGCTTCTTGATTGCTTTTACTCCTGCTGATGTATTCACCTTATCTGTTCCAAGATGCGAAAGACCAATACTTACGATTACAGTCAGTACAACAACCGTTCCTGCAATTTCCATCAGAATTTTTTTTCTTCTTTCTTCTGCCTGATTTTCTTTCTCCATCGTTCTTTTCTTCATGCTATGCATCCTATCTTTTATTAAAATATGAGTTTCATTTTCATTGAATCATGTGATAAATACTCTAACCTATTCATTTTACTTTCTTCTATTATAAAAGTCAAATCTTTAATAATGCCAAAATCACCAAATGTGCAGGGTAAAACACGTAAAAAAAATACTTTTTCACAAGAAAATGTTTCTGTGATTTTTTTCCGTTATAAAATACCAAAACACAGCCTCCCGCTGCCAGTACTGCAATCATTGCCCCTGCTCCAGCTGCGATTCCTGCAACTCCCGGAAGTTCTGCTGTCACCGTAATCCCCAGAACAAGTGCTGCAATAAAAAAAGCCTTTTTCCGGCGCTTTGGATCCTTTCCTGCCCGGTAAAACCAAAGCGTATACAATGGAGCCAGAATTGCCCAGTCACAAATACTGCTTACTGCTATAATTCCCAATACAACCAGACTTTTCTTTCCCGGATCTGATATTTTTTCCTCTGCGATCATCAGACACAGGCACAGAAAAAGTGTAAATATCATATTTAAAGTATACCACGGTGCCAGATGATTCCGCGCAAATGCCAGATAATACGGAAGCTGTGAAATGACAGCAAAGATCAGCAGTCTTCCGGCATATTTTTTTACTGACCTTGTATAACGGTATCCTTCAACCAGAAACCAGCACATGACCGGTGCTGTAAAATAACCGATATCCTTTAGTGCTTCGCAGGCAAAGGTTCCTGGTTGCAGAAATATATTTGCAACGTGATTGAGCAGCATAGTAAACACTGCAATGTATTTGATCTGATCCCGGTTTAATTCTATTTTCATCTTGTTATCCATCCTTTTTCTTTTCCGTATTGTATCAAATTCTTATGCATATCTCAAGATTTATGCTATACTGATACTATTACACTGATGACGGGAGGAAGTCTATGCTTATTTTTTCTCTGGATACAAAAAAATGCATGAACGCACTTTTACTGCATCCTGCATTTGATTCCTTTTTATTTATTGAAGGAGATATCACAACTTTTAATACCTTTCAATTTAACGGACGACTGAAAAAAGATTTCTTCAGTGCTGAAGAAAAAGAAGCTCTGGATGACCGGGAATATGCTCTCTGGAAGGAACTTCGCGAGTTTTGCCTTTCTCTGATCAAAGGAAAGCGTACTCCGCTGGGATTTCATTTTGTTCTTTCTATGTCAGCACCAAATATTGCACGGCTTCTCGAACAGGAACATCTTTCATTTGCTCCGGCAGATGTGCAGGGACTGTACCTGAATTTTAAATATGACGGGACAAAACTTAGCTGTACGACAGGAACATCTATGAACCTGTTCACGCTGGACAAATCACTGGAGCAGGCATGGGACAAGATGGCGCAGCGGATTTTTGCAAAGTACGAGATTCCGTTTGAAGTTGAGTAAAATTTTGAAAATAGTGATGAGACAAAGAGCATAAAATACTGTATGCGGTATTTTATGCTCTTTGTCTTTCTACCTCGTTGGCAAAATTCTTACACAATACCTCAACTCGGAATTGCAAGAGGACGGTCGGCGGGTTCCGGAAAATCCGGAACCTTGGACCTGGTTCTGGGTAAATTCAAATATATGTTCCGTTTCTTATATGTGGGTAATGATTGCTGTCAGTAATTCCTGGAATTGCTCAGCCACCCGGTCGGCGGTTTGTTGAACTTCCTGGTGGTTCAAATGTTGTGATGTCATGCCGGCGGCGAGGTTGGTGATACAGGAGATGCCACAGACTTCGATTCCCATGTGGCGGGCAGCGATCGTCTCGCAGGCGGTGCTCATGCCTACGGCATCAGCCCCACAGGTGCGGTACATACGGATTTCTGCCGGAGTTTCATAAGATGGACCGGTAAGCTGAAGGTATACACCTTCTTTCAGAGGAATGCCGAGTTTTTGGGCTTCTTTCTTTATGATCTGCTGCATCCGTTTACTATAGGCTTCACTCATATCCGGAAAACGGGTTCCAAGTTCTTCGACATTGGCACCGATCAGTGGATTAGGGATTCCACTCATAATCTGGTCTGTGATGAGCATGAGATCGCCCGGATGGAATCCGGTATTGATTCCGCCTGATGCATTGGTAAGAATCAGCTTCTTTGCGCCTAACATTCCCATCAGCCGCACCGGAAGCACCACATCTGTTACCGGATACCCTTCATAATAATGCACACGTCCCTGCATGATCACAACCGGAACTTCTTTTACATAACCAAATACAAATTGTCCTTTATGTCCCACAACTGTCGACACCGGAAAACCTTCAATTTCTGTATATGGAATGATCTGTTCTATCTTGATTTTTGATGCGTATTCGCCAAGACCGGAGCCCAGAATCACTGCCACTTCCGGTTTAAAATTCGTTTTTTGGAGAATGCTTTTCCGGCATATTTCCAGCTTTTCATAAATTTCATTGCTCATACAGAATTCCTCTTTTCTATTATTTTTCAGAGTCAATCCTCTCTGTTTGTAGTTTCTTTATTTCAGCATTTTGCAAATTTTATCTTTTATAGAATCATCGGCAAATGCAGTATCAATTGCATTTTTCATCATCTGAAGGATTTCTTCGTCCCGAATTCCATAATTTTTCTGAATAAATTCCAGTTCTTTCGTAAGGCTGGTGTTACTTACCGTTCGGTTATCTGTGTTGACCGATACTTTTAAGCCTGCATCCAGAAATTCCCGCATCGGATATTCCGCCATGCTGTTTACAGATTTGGTCTGTAAATTGCTGATCGGACACATCTCGATACCAATACCTGCTTTTTTTGCCATTTTCCGGATCTCCTGGTTGCCACGCATCGCGATCCCATGCCCGATCCTTCCAGCTCCCACGTTTATCGAATCTATGACATTCTGTGGATTTCCACATTCTCCGGCATGGAGTGTAAATGGCATTCCCATCTTCTTTGTCTCTGTAAAAATATCCATAAATTCAGACATCGGATACAATGCTTCTGCTCCTGCAAGATCTGCTGCACAAACTCCGGATCCCAGATATTCTCTTGCCGTCTTGATCATCCGCATATTATCCTCAGTGCTGTGATGCCGCATTGCACAGACGATCACACCATACTCGATTCCAAAATCTTTTTTCCCCTGCTCCATTCCGCTGATTACTGCTTCGATCACCTTCCGGCTGTCCATCTTTTTTGTCTCTGACAGAAGTGGAGCAAAACGGATCTCCGCATAACAGACATTTTCTTCGTTCATCTGGGAGAGCAGATCATACGCAGCTCCGGAAAGTCCCTCTTCATCCATAATACATCTGCCGGGAAGGTCAAATTTTTCCAGATATTCATTCAGACTTGTACAGTTTTCTGAAACACTGAGTTCTTCAGGTCTTACAGTTCTTCCAAGCCTTTTTTCAATAAATGATCTGCTAAGAGAACCGTCCAGATGACAGTGAAGTTCAATCTTCGATAATTCTTTCAAGGTTTCCTGTGTCATTTTTCATTCCTTCTCTTTTTCCTTTTCTTCAAAAATCTTCTTTTGGAGTCTGAGTCCTTTCTCATTCTGTAAGATTGGATGGTCCGAAACCTTTTGGCAACATTTCTTTCAAGGTATAGATATCATATTGCTTTGCATCTATTGCAAGAATGATCTGAAATGTCTCCGGATCGCAGAATTCCATCATGACCTGCCTGCATACTCCGCACGGCGGTGCATACTCTGTCACAACACCGCCCTTTCCCCCTACAATACAGATTGCATCAAATTCTTTTACTCCTTCGCTGACTGCCTTGAAAAATGCGGTACGCTCCGCACAGTTTGTCGGTGTATAAGCCGCATTTTCAATATTGCATCCCGTATATATCCGTCCATTCTTTCCAAGCAGCGCAGCTCCCACTTTAAAGTCAGAATAAGGGGTATAAGAATATGCAAGCTGAGAAAGCGCGATTTCTATCATTTTTTTAATTTGTTCTTTTTTCATTCTCTTTTTTCCTGCTTTTTCTTGCTAAATAAGTTCATTCAGAATCGAATGCCCGATCGTTCCTTCCGGCATTTTTACACCAAAATTATCTGTGACCGTTGCCCCGATCACTGCAAAGGTATTTTTCTCCATAATCACGCCACCCTCATCCATCTTTTTGGAATACGCCAAAAACGGTACATATTCCCGTGTATGATCGGTTCCTGTGTAGGTCGGATCGTTTCCATGATCGGCGGTAATAATAAGAAGATCATCCTCCCGCAGATCATCCAGCAAAATTCCAAGATTTTTATCAAATCTCTCAATCTCATGTCCGTAGCCAACCGGATCGCGCCGGTGTCCCCACTGTGCATCAAAATCAACCAGATTTACAAAGCACAGTCCGTCAAAATCTTTTTTGCAAATCTCAATGGTCTGCTCCATTCCATGCACGGAGCTGTTGGAATGATACGATTCTGTGATTCCTTCCCCGCAAAAGATATCATGGATCTTTCCGACTGCGATCACATCCTTTCCCGCATCTTTCAGTGCGTCAAGTGCAGTCTTTCCGGTCGGCTCAAGTGCATAATCCCTGCGGTTGCTGGTTCTTTTAAATTCACCTTTTTTCTTTCCTACATACGGTCTTGCAATGACTCGTCCCACGCGCCATTCATCCTTCATCGTGATCTCTCTTGCGATCTCACAACACCGGTACAGATTTGCCAGATCAAATGTCTCTTCATTTCCACAAATCTGCAATACAGAATCCGCAGAGGTATAGACAATCATTGCACCTGTTTCAATTTCTTCTTCCCCAAGTTCTTCAATGATCTTTGTTCCGCTCTCACTACGGTTTCCAATCACTTTTTTCCCACAACGTTTTTCCAGTTCTGCGATCAGTTCCGGTGGAAATCCATGTTCGGTAAAGGTTTTAAATGGTTTTTCTGTATAAATTCCCATCATTTCCCAGTGTCCGGTCATCGTATCTTTTCCGTTACTCGCCTCTTTCAGCCTGGTAATTTTTCCAACCGGATTCTCGATTCCATACATCTTTCCTCCGGTATGCAGATTCAGCATACCAAGCTTCTGAAGATTTGGAATCTCCAGTGTTCCCATTCTGTCTAAAATATGACCAAATGTATCTACATCCCTGTCACCGAATTTCTCAGAATCAGGCATTGCGCCAATTCCGAGCGAATCCAGAACGATCACAAAGATTCGTTTATATATTGTTTCTTTCATTTACCGCTCCTCTTTGATCAACTTTCTGATGGCTTCCACTGCCACCTGTACTGCCATATCTGTATCATGTACTACCGGATTTTCAAGTCCCAGTTTTTCTCTTTCCTGATTTGCCATTACAAGGAAACACGCACCCACGCGTACATGAAGCTTTGCTGCCACAATGTAAAGTGCTGCCGTCTCCATCTCTGATGCCAGACATCCCAGTTTCTTCCAGGCTTCCCATTTATTGATCAGTTCATAACCTGCCGGCATCATCTCCGGCTCATGCTGTCCGTAAAATGCATCTTTTGACTGTACCACTCCGGTATAAAATTCACAGTCCTTTTCCTTCGCAGCACTGACCAGTGCGTTCACCACCATAAGGTCTGCCACTGCCGGATATTCGATCGGCGCATATTCTTTGCTAGTCCCTTCCATTCTGACGGCACCCGTAGCAACTACTATATCCCCACTTTTTACTTCCGGCTGTATCCCACCGCAGGTTCCAATCCGTACAAACGTATCTGCTCCACATCTGGCTAATTCTTCCATCGCAATTGCTGCTGATGGTCCCCCAATTCCGGTAGATGTGACACTTACCTTTACGCCATCTAAAGTTCCTGTATAAGTGATAAATTCCCGGTTATCCGCAATCATCACCGGATCTTCAAAATACTGTGCTATTTTTTTGCAGCGTTTTGGATCTCCCGGGAGAATGACATAACGGCCGACTTCCCCGTTGGCCACCTGAATATGATATTGTCTGCTTATATCCTTTGAATAATTCTTCATCGTATCCACCGCCTCTCTTTTGTTATATTATACTATAAAAGACCAGGAAGTTCACCAACACTTTGTGAAAAGTATTTCCAAATACAGCAAAAAAGCCTGACCATTCAGACCTTTTCGCATAAGCGAAAATGGGAATCTGAATGGTTCAGGCTTTTCCGGGTATCTACAGCAAGATTATTTTGCCAATTTCATCATAATTTCATTACTGCGTTTCACAAATTCTGTCATCTCTTCCGGGCTGAGTGGCTTGTGTGCCAGCATTGCCAGGTCATATAACTGATGGCAGAACATTTCTGTATTTTCGCCATCTTTATGTGCTACAACATATTCTACCAGCGGATGATTTGCATTCAGGATCAGGGTTGCATTGGTTCCGAACATAGACGGATCCATGCCTGACATTCCATACATCTTCATCATTTCCTGCATACGGCGTGATTCTTCGGAAAGTGTAATCATAGATGCCACATTTTCATCTTTCATCTTTTCCACTTTTACTTCCAGTTTGTCATTGCCAAGTGCTTTGCGGAAGATTTCGACCAGACTGTCAGTTTTTTCTTTGAATGCTTCTTTTTCTTCTTCAGATACATCTTCTTTGAAGTGATCAGTCAGATCTGCATCGATTCTCTGGAACTTGATATGTTCGTTCTTCTGCTCCATCTGTGTAATAAATGGAGAATCAATATTATGTGACAAGATCACTGCGTCCAGTCCCTCTTTTTTGAACATATTGATATACTGGCTCTGCTGCTGTTCATCTGTTACATAGTAGATTGTTGTCTTCTCTGTTTCTTTCTTTTCTGCTGACTGCTCTGCATTTTCACCCTCAGTCTTTTCCTCCGGTTCTGCTTTTCCGCCATTTTTTTCGATGCATTCTTTGAGTGTCATATACTTGTGATCCAGGTTCTTGAACAGAACATAATCGCTCATCTTCTCGCAGAATTTTTCATCTTTCAGGCAGCCGAATTTGATAAATGGGCTGATGTCATCCCAGTATTTCTCATAGTTTTCTTTATCTGTCTTGCACATTCCTGAAAGCTTGTCAGCAACTTTCTTGGAAATGTATTCGGAGATCTTCTGTACGAATCCATCATTCTGCAGTGCGCTTCGTGATACGTTAAGCGGCAGATCCGGACAATCAATGACTCCTTTTAATACCATCAGGAATTCCGGAATAACTTCTTTGATATTGTCTGCGATAAATACCTGATTGTTGTACAATTTGATGGTTCCTTCAATGGAATCGTATTCGGTATTGATCTTAGGGAAGTACAGGATACCCTTTAAGTTGAATGGATAATCCATGTTCAGATGAATCCAGAACAGAGGTTCTTTGTAATCCATAAATACTTTCCGGTAGAAATCAATATAATCTTCTTTGCTGCATTCGTTTGGATGCTTTGTCCACAGCGGCGCCGGATCACTGATCGATACCGGGCGTTTCACGATCTTTGCTTTGTCGGATGCCGGTGAAACTTCAACCATTTCTTTTTCACCGTTCTCATTTTCTTTTTCTTCCATCTTGGCGTCTTCATGGATATGTTCAACAACCGTATCGGTATCCAGGACTTCATCCTCCGGGATCGTCTCATATTCCGGTTCTGCATTTGCTTTGGATACAAAAATCTCTACCGGCATGAATGAACAGTATTTCTCAAGGACTTCGCGGATTCTGTATTCATTTGAAAATTCTACACAATCTTCGTTCAGGAATAAGGTGATTTCAGAACCAACTTCCTCTTTATCCCCTTCTTCCATCTCATACTCTGTACCGCCTTCACTTACCCAGTGTACCGGTTTTGCACCTTCTTTATAAGAAAGGGTATCAATATGAACTTCATCAGCTACCATGAAGGCAGAGTAGAATCCAAGACCAAAGTGTCCGATCATATCGTCCTCTGTTGTCTTATCTTTGTATTTGTTCAGGAATTCGGTTGCTCCTGAAAATGCGATCTGTGTGATATATTCTTCTACTTCATCAGCAGTCATACCAAGACCATTATCGATGAATTTCAAAGTCTTCTCTTCCGGGTTTACAATAACCTGGATCTTTCCTTTATAATCATCCGGAAGTGTATATTCTCCCATCATGTCCAGCTTCTTTAATTTTGTGATCGCGTCGCATCCATTGGAAACAAGCTCTCTTGCGAAAATATCATGATCAGAATATACCCATTTCTTGATAATCGGGAAAATATTTTCGCTGCTGATTGAAAGACTACCTTTTTTTGCTGCCATTTTTATCACTCCTAAATTTCATATTCTATCTTTTTACGGTTTCAAATACCGTATTTTTCTGTCTATGAAATATCTTAATACCCTGATTTCTAAATGTCAATAGAAAATTAGCACTCTTTTGGCAAGAGTGCTAATAATTCTGTGAAGAATATAAACTTTCTGTGAAATATATTTTCCGATTCTTTGTGTACCGTCTATAAGAAATCTTTGACATACACTTGCAAAAGCTTTTACTCCACGCTCTTCAAAGATTCCACCATATCGATCTTCTTCAGCTTGTAGAACATTACCCAGTTTACAAATAAAGAAAATGCTACAGTAAACAAGAAACTGTACAGATAACTCTGCCAGTGTATCTGACGTCCGAACATCGCCTCTTCTACTTCGACCGTCAGGATGATATACCGGTGAAGCAGATTACCAAGCACCATACCAACAACCGATCCAATGATCGTCAGCAGGATATTCTCTCTGTATACATAAGAGGCAACCTCTCCGTCGTAGAATCCCAGAACCTTCAAGGTTGCAAGCTCTCTCTGACGCTCGGTGATGTTGATATTGTTCAGATTGTACAGTACCACAAATGCCAGCATTCCGGCAGATACGATCAGTACCACGATGACCAGATTCAGGCTTCGCAGCATGTCATCCAGCCTTCCTTCAATACTGCTGGTATAACTTACATTCAGTACTCCATCCATCGACAGAAGCTTTGTTCCGATCTTCTCGATCTGATCATCCTTTCCGTCCTTTACACTGTAGATGATCGTGTTATATTCTGCCGGTACACCATATAATTCCTCGTATTTTTCCGGTGACAGATACAGGTAATGGCTCATATAGTTCTCGCAGATGGCGCCAACCGTCACCGTCTGGTCTCCCCTGTCCTCGTCCTCGATCGTAAGCTCATCTCCCACCTTTACATTCAGAAGGGATGCCATTTTCTCAGTCAGAATCACTTCGTCTTTTTTCAGTGAATAAACCTCGTCCTTATTGGTCCTGCTGTGGAAGCTTAAAAAGTCCTCAATCTTTTCATTATCCGATGGCACCATCAGATAAAGTGTCTTTTTACCGGATGCAGATTTTACATCGGTCTTCTGCATCCGCGCTTCGATCGTCTCTTTTATATCTGCATTCTGATCCAGATAATCATGGAGCTGTTGTCTGTTCTCTTCGGATATGTCGTCACTCATGTAGGTTGCCGCATCATAGAACTGCACCTTCTCATACTGCAGGCTGACGATCTCATAGATACAGTCCTTCAGTCCGAATCCGACTACCATCAGTGCCATACAGCCTCCGATTCCGAAAATGGTCATAAAGAATCGCTTCTTATACCGGATCAGATTCCGCACGGTCGATTTCCATGTAAAATTCAGATGCTTCCAGATAATTCCGATCCGCTCCAGAAGAATCCGCTTCCCCTGCTTCGGTGCTGCCGGACGCATCAGCTCTGCCGGTTCTGCTGCCAGCTCTTTGTAGCAGGATGCGATCGTAGCGATCAGTGTGCAGGCAACTGCGATTCCCGAAGCCTGGAGTGCATAGCTCATATGGTACGGTACCAGGATCGCCGGCAGATGCTTATACAGGATCATATAAGCATAAATAATGATAAACGGCAGGATCTTTTCCCCGGCCAGTACTCCGAAAATACTTCCGCCAAGCGTTGCAATCAGAGCATAACCAATGTATTTCCCTGCAATTGCAGCTTTTCCGTAACCGAGTGCCTTCATCGTTCCGATCTGGACTCTCTGCTCCTCTACCATTCGTGTCATCGTCGTCAGACTGATCAGTGCTGCCACCAGGAAGAAGAGTACCGGAAATACTTTTCCAATAGAACGCATGCGGTCTGCATTATCTCCGTATCCTTGATATTCCGTCAGTGCATCCTCTCTCGTCTGCACATACCACTTCGGATTTTCGATTTTTTTGATCTCAGCCTTTGCGTCTGCAATCTGCTGCTTTGCATCCGTCAGCTGCTTCTCTCCATCTGTAATCTTTGCCTGTCCGTCCGTGATCTGTTCTTCCGCTTCTTTTGCTGCCTGCTCATATTCACTCCGGCCATCCGCAAGCTCCTGTTCACCGGATGCAAGTTGTGCTTTACTCGCATTTAAAGTGTCCTCTTTTTCATTCAGAAGTGCCCATGCAGACAGGATCTGTGCTTTTCCGTCCGTAATCTGAGATTTTGTGCTGTCAAGCTGGGATCTGGCTGCTGCGATCTGACTCTTGCCGTCTGTAATCTGTCTGCCTGCACTTAACAGCTCTTCTTCCTGTGCGGCAAGTGTCTGCTCCTGCTGAAGAAGTGCTTTCTCTTTTGCATCCAGATCTGCTTTTTGCTTAGTCAGGCTGGTAATCTGTGCTTCCAGGTCTGCTTCTGTGGCAAAACCTGCCTGATTCATCTGCACTAGCAAGCCCTTCTTTTTATCTTCAAGTTGTGCTTTCTGCTCCTGTATACCAGCAAGCTTTGCTTCCAGTCCCTGTCGGACTCCACTCCAGCTTTCCAGATATACTCGCTGCTCTGGCGTTCTATCAGGCTCTGAGATCTTTGTGTATTCCTGATATAATGTATCTCCGTCATTTATCTGCTTCTGCAATTCCGCAATCCCCGAATCACACTGGCTGATTTCATCTTCAATCCCAGCCAGTCCGTCTTTCAGCTGATTAAGCGGTGCAAGTCCCTCGTCCAACCGTTTCTTCCCATCCGCGATCTGTGACTTTCCTGCTGGAATCTGTTCCTTCCCCGCCGTAATGATCGGCATATATTTCGAGTAATTGCTCAGATAAACCTGTTCCGCATCTGCAAGCTCCTGTTCTTTCTGATCCAGCTGTGCTTTTCCGGATTCATACTGTGCCTCCGCCGAATCAAGCTGTGCCTGCTTATCATTCAGCTGCGCTTTTGCATCGGCAAGCTGTGTCTCGCCGTCTGCAATCTGCTGCTTTGCATCCGCAAGCTCTGCTTCTCCATCCGTAAGCTGCTGCTTTGCTTTTTCCAGTTCTTCGGCTGCCTTGCTTTTCCCACTCTCCAGCTCTTTTTTCGCATCCTCCAGTTCCTGCGATTTTTCATTCACTGTCTTCTCCGAATCAGCAAGCTTTTCATTTGCCTCATCTACGATCTCCTGTTTGCGGGCTGCACAGCGTTCCTCTTCG
>OCHV01000294.1_pt1 | contig 44856 bp, 25 predicted proteins | sample 1538461 | NCBI WGS metagenome assembly OCHV01 (sample SAMN04571692, study PRJEB22368) | human gut metagenome | biome: human gut; material: stool | host: Homo sapiens | place: Luxembourg | collected 2012-08-03 | reverse complement strand
GGCAGGCCCTCTAGGCGAGCCGCCGCCAACGCGCCGATAAACGTATCGCCGGCGGCCGTGGTATCGACTACCGTGCTCGAAAGTGCCGGCATGCGCAGCAGCTCACCGCCATCGCCGAGCGTAACCGAGCCGGCACCGCCCAACGTGATGACCGCGGCGCCGGCGCCCTTGTCGAGCAGCGCATTGAGCGCGGCGACGCAACTCACATCATCCGTGGGCAGAATGCCCGTCAGAACCTGGCACTCGGTCTCGTTGGGACAGACCAGGTCGACCGCAGGCCAGACCTCCGCAGGCAGCTCGCAGGCAGGCGCTGGATTAAAGACCGTATAGAACCCCAGCTCGCGAGCGCAAACAAGCGCCTCGGCCGTCGCCGCAAGGTCACATTCGCCCTGGGTGATAAAGACGCTTCCGGCAGCCGGGGCAATCTCGCTGGCGTCGCCGTCGAGCTTATGGGCCACCAGACGCCTCAGCGCGCAGGCAACGTCCGCGCCCGCAAGCACATGGTTGGCGCCCGGTGACAGTATGATGCGGTTGTCGCCCTCGCAGCGAATGATGGTCGCCGTTCCCGTCTCCACGTCATCGCGATGCACTACAAAGTCACAGTCCACGCCGGCGTCTTGGAGCCCCGCCACGAGCGACGCGCCGAACGCGTCGCGACCGACCGCGCCGATCATGTGCGTGCACGCGCCCATACGCGCGGCAGCTACGGCCTGATTGGCGCCCTTGCCTCCGGCGTTGGTGATAAACCCGCTGCCGCCGACGGTCTCGCCCGCACGCGGTATGCGCTCGCACGCCACCGAAAGGTCCATGTTCATGCTGCCGAACACCGCAACGATGCCGCGATCTGCCATGGAAACCTCCTCATCTGCGGGCTTTGCACCCACCGTCGACCGTCGATTGCGCGCCTTCGCACCTCTATAACTTTAGTTCACTTTGATGTGAACGCACCCTTGAGGTTGCGCCAGCAGCAAGCATTCACAGGAGCGGGCAGCTACAATGAATACGTGCTGATTATTCTCGTCATTGGATGATGTTTTATGGAACAATTCTCGCAATCGGGCTCGCGCGGTCGACGCCGCACGGGCAACGAGCCGGCGCCGCACGAACGCGTGAAGAGCGAACGCCGTGCCAACGAGCCGCGACGCACCGCGAGCCCCCATCGCGCTTCTGCCAACAACGCGGGCCGCGCCAACACTCCCGCCGCGGAGCAGACGCCTGCTCGCCCCAAGTCCCGCTACATCCCTGCCCTTGACGGCCTGCGCACGCTTGCCGTCGTCGTGGTGGTGCTCTATCACCTTAACCTCACGTGGGCTCAGGGCGGCCTGCTCGGCGTCACGATCTTCTTTGTGCTTTCGGGCTATCTGATCACGCGCTTGCTGCTCAACGAAGTCGCTAAGACCGGCCGCATCGACCTCAAGAGCTTCTGGATCCGCCGCATCCGTCGCCTGGTCCCCGCCGTGGTGACCGTCGTGGTGGTGACCTGCGCGCTGTGCACCATCTTTAACCACGTGATGCTCACCAAGATGCGCCCCGACATCCTGCCGTCGCTGCTGTTCTTTAACAACTGGTGGCAGATTGCCCAAAACGTCTCGTACTTCAATGCTCTGGGCGACCCCTCGCCACTCACGCACTTTTGGTCGCTTGCCATCGAGGAACAGTTCTACCTGATTTGGCCGCCACTGCTGTTTGCCATGGTATCCATGCATGTGAGCAAGCCCAACACGCGCCGCGTGGTTCTGGGCCTAGCTGCTGTCTCCGCCATCGCCATGATGGTGCTCTATAACCCTGCCGCCGACCCCAGCCGCGTGTACTACGGCACCGACACCCGTGTGTTCTCGCTGCTGCTGGGTGCCTGGATGGCCTTTATCCCCGATCGCGACCTGGCGCCGGTGCGTCTCGCTCGTCGTTTGGGGCTCAATCGCCTAGCTGGCGCCGCCAAGCACGGCAAGAACGCCGAGGGCAAGCCTGGCGAGAAGGCCGACGAAGCAGCCGAGACCGCCCCGGCACAGCCGAGCGCCCTCGTGCGTTTTTGGTCCTCGCCCGCATCCATCGATGTATTGGGCGTCGTGGGTCTGGTTGGCCTTGCCGCCATGGTCGCGCTCACCAACGGCTACACCGCCTTCCAGTATCGCGGAGGCACGCTGCTGTGCTCGATCCTCACGCTCATGGTCATCGCGGCCTGCGTGCAGCCCCAGGGAATGGTTGCCCGCGCGCTGTCCGCCGAGCCGCTCGTGTGGGTTGGCAAGCGCTCGTACAGCATCTACCTGTGGCACTATCCGCTGCTGTTGCTCATGAACCCGGTCGCCAACATCAACGATACACCGTGGTGGCAGTACATTTTGCAGGTGCTGTTGGTGGTCGCCGTGGCCGAATGCTCATATCGCTTTATCGAGACGCCGTTTAGAAAGGGCGCCTTTGGGCGCACCGTATCCGAGTTCCGCGACGGCACCGCCACGCCCGCCAACTGGGCACGCGCGCACGTCCCTGCCTGCGCAGCCTGCGCCGTCGTGTTGGTCGTTGCGCTGGGCGGTCTGATCTTTGTGCCGGAGACCTCCGCACTGAGCGGCGAGGGCGCCGAAGTTCTGAACAAGGAAGCCAAAAACACCGCGCCCACCGACCAGCAGGCGGCCGACGACACCGACAAGGACAACGACGGCTTCCCCGATGGCTCCTACGATCTGCTTATGATCGGCGACTCCGTGTCGCTGCGTGCCGTAGACACCTTTGACGGCGTGTTCCCGCACAGCCATATCGATGCCGAAAAGGGCCGCCAGTTCGATGCGGGCCGTGCGACATTTGAGGGCTATATCCAGCAGAACCTTGCCGGCAAGATCGTGGTCTTTGCGCTGGGCACCAACGGCTTGGTAACCGACGACCAGATCGACGCCATCATGGCCGATGCAGGAGATAAGCGTATTGTGGTGTTTGTGAACACGCGCAGCCCGCAGCCGTGGGTTGGCTCTACCAACCAGGCCATTGCCAACGCCGCTACGCGCTACAAGAACGTGCGCGTTATCGATTGGTACGGATACAGTGCTAACCGCAACGACCTGTTCGATGGCGATGGCACGCACCTTTCGAACACGGGTGTGACCGAGTACCTTAAGCTCATCCACGATGCCGTCAAGAAGGACCTGCCCGTGCATCCCGAGGATCACGTCAACGATCCGCAGCCGGCAGCCGTCAAGTCTGCCACCGACGCACTCGTCAATGCGCTCGCTCTCAAGCCGCACAAGCTGGGCACCGACAAGTAACCTGCAGCGCAAACTTCCCACATCCGGAGGGGGTGTCTGCCACGGCAGACACCCCCTCCGGCAGTTAGGGACACTCCTGGCGCAGCCAATGAAGACCTCTACGGATGAATTCCAGGCCGCTCCGTCGCTCCAGACATCGTTTCCGCGCCCCGTGCCTGCCCCAAACAATCAAAACAAGCCCTTTTCGCCGCACCCTCAAAGGTCTGTGGGCAAAAAAGGGCAAATATGAGTACTGTTACCATTTTAGTAGCAGGCAAAACCACCCAAAATGACGTCCGAGCGACCCCTACAACCCCCTAAAGCAGCCAACCTGACTGGTTTAAGGCGTATTGGAGCCAATTTTAATGAACATACTAAAGGCTATGTTCATTATCTTTTAGGATGTAAATGCTATTCACTTAGCAACAGTACTCATATTTGGCATTTTTGTCCATTGCTATATAACTAACACCCTATAGCAGACAAAAAACAGGCCGCAGCCCATCGCTGCGGCCTGTTCGGAAGCAAAAGTGGGCGTTAAGCGCTGTAGCCCATCGCTTGCAGGACAAACATGACGACCGTGAGCGCCGTAATCACGCCGATAGTCGCCCAAGTGAGCACGTTCCACACGCGGCCGTTGCGGTTGGCGCCCATAATGTGACGGTCGGCGGCGATAACCACCTGGAACACCAGAACCACGGGCAGTAGCACGCCATTGATGACCTGCGAGGTCATCATAATCTGGAACAGATCGACGCCGGGCATAAGCACCAGCACGGCAGAGATACCGATGATGGCCGTAATGATGCCGCGATAGACCGGGGCCTCGTCCCAGCTGCGGTCGGCACCGCGCTCCCAGCCAAATGCCTCGCAGATAGCGCTCGACGTAACGCCCGGCAGCACGCAGGCAGCCAAGAAGCTCGCCGCGACCAGGCCCGAGGCAAACAGTACCGTGGACCACTGACCCGCAATAGGCTCCAGCGCGCGGGCAGCATCGGCAGCATCGCTAATCTGAATGCCCGCCGGGAACAACACCGTACCGGTCGTGATGATAATAAAGCCGGCAATGACATCGGCAGCAAGCGAGCCGCTCACGGTATCGATGCGCTGCAGCACGATATCGTCCTCGCCCGCGTTCTTATCGACCACGTTGTTCTGCGCCAAGAAAATCATCCACGGCGCGATGGTGGTACCGATCGTCGCGACCACGAGCGACACGTAGCTGGGGTCATTTTGAATGTTAGGCACGACCAGGTCGACCGCGACCTCACCCCAGTTGGGGCCAGCCATAAACGCGGCGACAATATAGGTCACGAACACGCAGCTCACCAGCAGCAGAATCTTCTCGATGCGCTGGAAACTACCCGACATGGTAAGCATCCACACCAGCAGCGCCACCAACGGCACCGAAATGCTCGCCGGCACGCCAAAGAGAGCAAGGCCGCTGGCGATGCCCGCAAACTCCGAAATGGTAACAGCCGTGTTGGCGATCAACAGCGCCGCCATAGCAAGTACACTCTTGCGCACGCCAAAGCGCTCACGAATGAGCGATGCCAGGCCCTTGCCCGTGACGCAGCCGCAGCGTGCCGCGGTCTCCTGCGTCACGATGAGCAGCACAGTCATGACGGGAAGCATCCAGAGCATCTTGTAGCCATAGCTGGCGCCCGCGCTGGAATACGTTGCAATGCCGCCGGCGTCATTGCCCGAAAGCGCCGCCAGCAGACCGGGACCCATAGCGCCAAAGATGGCCGCGATGGTCAACTTTTGCTTGGTGCCCGACTTTTGCTTGGTATTTTGCACGCGACCACCTAACCCATGACCGACATGGTGAGCAGCACCGCAGCGGCGCAGTACGCTACGCACGAGATCATGACGGCAATAACGTTCATGGCGGTGCCCGACGTGTTGAGGTCATGCTCGTCACGCCAGAACAGCACCATCAGGTAAATCACGGCGCTCATGTTGCCAACCAGGCAAATGATGCCAGCGATATTAAAGCACCCGGTAAAGAGTTGCTCCTCAAACATGGGCGCATCGGGGAACGCGGCAGTGCGCACCAGCTGCGCGCACAGGTAAGTAACAAGCGAAAGGATCAGGCCCATACCCGTGCTCTGGAAGAAGAATCCCAGGTACGGTTTGGGCTCGTCGTCGTGACCGTCGTACTCGAGGAAGTAGTTCTTGACGAACGACACCATGCGCGAGGCCGCCAGCAGCACGAGCGGCATGGCGCACATGGGGAACACCACCAGATGCGCGGAGCCCAGCGCCGTCCCCAGCACCGTCGCCATAATGCACGAGGCGATGCCCCACACGACGACCCAGTACTGACGATGCACGAACCAGCTGAGCACGTTCGTCGAGTCGTCCGACGCGCTATCGCCCGAGCCGACACCGGCGATCTGCAGGTCCTCCTGATGCTCCTCGGCGATAACGTCCATGGCGTCGTCGAAGGTCACGATACCCAGGATATGACGGTTCTCGTCGCAGACAGGGATGGCAACCAGGTCGTACTTGGTCATCTCGTCCGTCACGTCTTCCTGGTCCTCGTCGGGCGACACATAGACCAGGTCGCGATAGGCCAGCTGACCCAGCGTGGCGTCGCGGTCGGCTACGATCAGCGTGCGCAGCGAAAGCACGCCGGTCAGCATGCCGCTCGGATCCTCGGTATAGACGTAGTAGACGCTCTCGAAGTCCTCATCGAGTTTGCGAATCGCCTCGATGGCATCGCCGACCGTCGCCGTGGCGGGCAGCGAGACAAACTCCGAGGTCATGATGCGGCCGGCGGTGTTGTCCTCATAGCCCAGCAGGTTACGAATCGCCTTCTCCTCCTTGACGCCCATCAGGCGCAGGAGCTTCTCGGCCTTCTCGTAATCGAGCTCGTCGATCAGGTCGGCGGCGTCGTCCGGGTCCATCATGGCCAGCATCGACGATGCGTCCGTGTCGGACAGACCCTCGAGCATCTCGGTCATAAGCTCGTCGTCATCGAACTCCGAGATGGCCTCGGCGGCCTGGGCAGTATCGAGCTGTGCAAACACCTGCGCACGCAGGCGCGGGTCGAGCTGCTCGATAATGTCGGCGATGTCGGCAGGGTGCAGCTCGCCGAGCGTCTTGTGCGACACCGAGAGTTGAATGTTCTTGGTCGAGCGGTCGAGCAGGTCCATGTAGGACCAAGCGATGATGTCCTCACTGAGTGGCTTGCCCAGGTGCTTCATAAAGCCTTCGACGATATGCTCGAGCGCGGGGCTGATGGCGCGTAGCAGACCGCGAGCACCGACCTCGGCGCCCAGCAGGCGCAGCTGGTTTTCGCCCGACATGGAAAACTTGATGTCGTTTACGCGCACGACCTTCATGCCCTGCGTGTCGACAATCTGCTTGTTGAGCACGTCGCGGGCAAGCAAGAGTTCGGTCGGCTGCAGGTACGAAAAACGGATTTCGGTGGCCGACGTCTTAAGGTGTACACCCGTCTCGTCGATACGGTCGACCCATTTGCGCCAGCTGATCATAAACGGCGTCTTGCCGGGTCCGCGGAACGCGAGCGACGTCACGTGCGGAAAAACTTCGCCGGTGGCAATGCCAAAATCGTTGACCACGCCGAGCCTTTCGCCATCGACGTCCAAGACCGGCAATTTGAGCATCTCACTCAGATAATTCAATGGTGCTCCCCATCATTATTCCTCCGAACGCGGCCGCATGTGCGACGTCCGGGGGCTTCTGGATATGTATACGCATGCGCGGGCGGCACGCCGCTCGACGCTTACACCCCGTGCATGCGCAAAAAGCACCTGCATGGGGTCATCGACTGTATGGTCGAGGTTTGGATTTCACCTGTAACCTTTCTCTTGACCCTCATTAACCGCAGTAACTATAGCATCAGCATCGCCCTGCGGCATCGAATTTATGCGCTGCACATTGCAGGCATACCAAACGCTGACGTATCCGTGACATAGCCATTGGGGACGTTCTTAAATGACTACCCAATAACTACTCTGTGGTGTCATTGTCCTCGGCAAGTTGGGGGAGCACAGCGTCCTTGGGCATGGTGGCCTTCGTCAGCGAGGTGAGCTTTTTGCTCAGCGACGTGTCCGTCTTGACCAGGTCGCTGAGCGTCACGATCTTGTAGCCGTCGGCGATGAGGCCGTCGATAATCTGCGGCAGCGCCTCGAGCGTCTGCTCGGCGCATTCGTCTCTATCGGTGAGCAGCACGATATTGCCCGGCGTCACCGAATCGAGCACCGTCGAGACCTGCTCGTCGGCACCGTTGAGTAGCCAGTCGCCCGAGTCGATATTCCACGAGACCACGGCGGAGACCAGGTCCATCGCATCAATCCAGTTTTGCTCGTCAAAGGCAGCGTAGGGAGCACGCAGTAGCATCGTCTTCACGCCGGTCGCCGACTTAATCGCATCGGTGCCTTTCGTGATCTGTTCGCGTACCGCCTCACGGTCCTGACCCTTGAGCGAATCGTCGCTGTAGCTGTTGGATCCGATCTCGCACCCGGCATCGACAATCGCCTTGGCCGTGGCAGGCGAGGCCTCGACCGCATCGCCCGAAAGGAAGAACGTCGCGGTGACGCCCTTTTCCTTGAGCACCTGCAAGATCTGTTTGGTGGCGCCGCTCGGACCCTCGTCAAACGTCAGCGCCACGTACTTTTTGTTGCCCTTGGGCGCCACGCTGGCGCACGCAACAACGCAATCGGTGGCGGGCACAACCTCGCCGCGATCCTGCGTCTTGCCCGACTGCTCACCAACCCACACCTCGGAGCGGCCCTGGACACCCCACGTCTGCACATACTCGATAGCGCCCGTGCCCTCGACCTTGAGCTTGGGCTCGATAACCGTAGCCTGAACCTCGTGTTTCTCGTAGGTGTTACGGCCATCCTTGACCGTCACCTTCTCGCCACCCTCGAGTTCGCGGCTATCCCATTTGCCCTGCTTCACGCGCTTGCCGTCGACCTTCACCGACAGCTTTTCGCCTCCATGGCGCTTGAGCACGCTGTCGTCAACGGCCAGCAGATCCCCGGCGTCGTAGGTATCGGTCAGCTCCTGGTCGTCGATGAGATTTTGCAGCGTAGAGCCGACGCGCACTGCAGTCTCCTGGCCGTTGAGGACGACATCCACGCTGCGGTTGACGTAGCCCACAACGGCGGCGACAAATAGCACGAGCGCGCAGCCCACGGCGATGAGCGCATAGGGCAGGCGAGACGGACGACGGGGCGTGCGGCCGTTGCCGATGCGAGCGCTGCGGTCGCTAAAGCCGCGGCTATGGTTGAGATACATCGCGCCGGGCTTACGGTGACGCTTGCGCTGACCGCTGGGCAGCTGCCCCAGGTCGCGGCGCGCCGTCGGACGCGTACCCGAACGCCCGTTTAAGTTAGATCCGTTTTGGCGCATGTGCCCTCCCCCATAAACGCAGCAAGCCGGAGCAACAGGTCTCCGGCTTGCCTCCCATCATTTGGAACGTCGCTATTTACTAGCTTTCGACGAGCCCCCGCTCGCCTTTTGGTATTCGTCCTTAAAGGCCTTGAACATACCGCGCGTCTTGCCGAGCTGCTTGCCCAGCGCGCGACTGCCCTTGTCCACGGCGACCGAACCCTTGTCATCGAGCACCTTGGCGCCCTTCTTGACCTTATCGCCCACCACAACGCTTGCCTCGGCAGCCTTTGCGGCGGCGCCGCCCGAATACCCGAGCGACTTGACCTCGTCCGAAACGATCATCGCGCCGTCCGCATAGCCGCGCAGCATCGTCGGCGGCATCTGCGTGTCGCCCACCAGCACGCTCGAAGCGGTGCCGGTGGTCACGTAGAACGTCTGCACGATGCCCGAACGCGGCTTGAACTCCACATCCGAGCAATAGCCGACGACATCGCCCGACTCCGTGCGCACGTCCATGCCAACCCAGATAATGCAATCGTCCAGGTTGATGTCGAGACGCTTGGCCGCAGCGGTATCGTAGGTGCCCTTGACGTCGTCAACCGCGATGGCGCCCTCGTAGACGCCAATGGCATCGAGCGCCACAAATCGGTCGGGGCGCTCGATCATGCCCGCGATATCGGACTGGCGAACCATAAAGCCCACCACACGCGTACCGCCCGGGGTAAAGACCGGAAAGTGAATCTTGCCGAGCTTTTTAGGGCTGCGCGGCGTGCCGTCCTTTTTGGTGCGCTTATCCTCGGTAGGCTTGCGATAGATCTTGGCGCCGACAAAATCCCCGGCGCGCATTATGCCTCGGTCGAAGGCTCCGCGGCCTCAGCGTCGGCCTCGACGGCGTTCTCGACCACGACATCGGCGGCGGGCGTCACGTTACCGCCCGAGATGGCGTCGTTGAGCTGCTCGCGCAGCTGGTCCATGCGCTCGCGGGCAAGGTCGACCTTGGCGCGCAGGTCATCGGTCTTGGCGTCGACCATCGGGCCAAAATCGTTGACCGCGGCGCGGGCCTCCTCGGCACCGTGCTCGTAGGTGTCGCGCATGTTATCCCAGGCGTCGTTGGCGATATCGGCAGCCATGGCGCGAGTCTCGGCGCCCGAGCGCGGAGCCAAGGCGACGCCGATGATGGCGCCGGCGGCAGCACCGAAGAGCGCACCCGAGATAAAGTTGAAAGTCTTACCCATGTTCATTCCTCTCCTGCGGGCACCTCGGCGCCCACCGTTTGAATGCTGTCCATTATACCCGCAGCACAGCGCTTGCCGTCTTGCTCATCTGCGTACGGTAAAGGCGCAGGTACATGATGGTGATAAGCGGGTGAGCCTACTCCTGCGGCATGGCAGGCATGGCCACCGTGGCGGCCGGGTCCTCGCCGGCGCCGTCAACGAGCGGTAGGTTGCCCTCGTGCGCGGGAGCAACCGGAACCGTCGCCGCGCCACCGTAGACGGCAGCGGGGGCCTCGTGGCTTTCGGCGGTCGCGCCCTCGGTATCGATTACCTCCTGTGGCTCGTCGTCAAAGCTCGGGACGCCCTGGGGCTCCGCGGGCTTGGGCTCGGAGGCAGCCTCGGCAGGTGCCTCGTCGACGGGCTCGACGGCAGCCTCGGCAGGCGCCTCGCCCTCGGTCGCGTCCCCGGCCTCGCCCTCGGCGTTCGCGGCGGCGACGGCCTCGTGCGGGTCCTTGCCCTCGGCCTCGGCACGCATGCCCAGCACCAGGTTGCGCAAACCCGCGACCGTACCGTCCACATCGGGAGCGGGCTGGTCGGCATGCAGATAGGCCCAATCCATCATAAAGATCGCCGAAGACAGCGCGCCGATGGCCAGCGCGTCGTCGGGACACGAAAGCTCGACCTCAAAGACGCGCTCGTCGTGCTCACTCACGCGAGTGCGGCCGCACGAAATGCTACCGGCAAGCCCGGTCTCGTTCATGAGCTCGACCGTTACGTGCTCCAGCAGGTGGCAGAGCTCGGTCTGGCCCATGCAGTCCTGGAACTCGCGGCCGGAATCGCCCAGGCACAGGTGCTTGGCAATCGCCGGCACCAGGTAGTACACGCGCGCCGTGGCCTCGATGTCCTCCGAGGTCATGAGCGGCATGCCGGGGTTCACCAGCACATGCGCGCAGATCTTGTCCTCGCTGACGGTGACCTTAAGGATGTTGAACAGGCCTGCCATAACTCTCCCCTACTCTTCCTTGTCCTACTCGTCGCCGTCGTGCGGATTCGCGGAACCCGCACCCGGCGTCGTCGGCTCGTCTACCGAAGACTCGGAATCCTTCTTATCGGTTTCGGCCGGAGCAATCACGCGAATGAGCGAGATGCGCTGGCCACGCATCGACTGCACTTTAAACTTGTACCCCGCGACCTCAAACACCTCTCCGATGTCGGGCACCGAGTCGCAAAGCTCCAAAATCCAGCCGGCGATGGTTTCATAATCATCGCTTTCCTCGAGCGGCCAACCAAGCTCAATCGCGTCATCGCACGAAAAACGCCCATCGACGAGCCACTCGCGGCGCGAAAGCCGCGTGAGGTACTTGTTGTCGGGGTCGAACTCGTCCTCGATCTCGCCGACGATCTCCTCGACGATATCCTCGATGGTAATGATGCCGGCCGTACCGCCGTACTCGTCCACGACGACCACGATCTGGTCGTGCGAGGTCTGCATCTCGGACAGCAGCGGCAGGATGTCCTTGGTGTCGGGCACAAAGGTAGCGTCGCGCAAATAGCTGGCGATGGGCTGGTCGCCCTTGCCGTCGAGCGCGGGCTGAATCAGGTCCTTGATGTGCGCGATGCCCGCGACGTTGTCGGGATCCTCGTGATACACCGGGATGCGGCTGAAGCCGGTCTGGCGCATGGTGGACAGCACGTCGGCGACTGTCTCGTCATCCTCGCACATGGTGGTGTCCACGCGCGGCACCATGACCTCGCGAGCCACGGTGTCGCCCAGATCGAAGATCTCGTGGATCATGCGCTTTTCCTCGTCGAGCAGGTCGTCCTGCTCCGAGACCATGTACTTAATCTCTTCCTCCGAGACGTTCTGGCGATCATCGGCGCTCTTGATGCGCAGGATGCGGGCCAGGCCATCGGAGCAGGCACCGGTCAGCCACACGAGCGGGCGGGCGATCTTTTGGAACACGGAAAGCGGCCCCACGACCTGCTTGGATACGCCCTCGGCGTTAGCGAGGCCGATGCGTTTGGGCACGAGCTCGCCGATCACGATGGACACAAAGGCGACGGCGACGGTGATGATGACCGGCGCCAGGCCGCGCGCGATGGCGGAAAGCGGCGCGATGCCAAAGCTCATGAGCCATGTGGCAAGCGGGTCGGACAGGCTCGTCGAGGCAACGGCGGATGAGGCGAAGCCCACGAGCGTGATGGCAACCTGGATGGTGGCTAATAGCTGATCGGAGTCGGCGGCGAGCTGGACGGCGCGCTCGGCGCGCTTATCGCCCTCCTCGGCATCGTGCTCCAACACGGCGCGCTTGGCCGTGGTGAGAGCCATCTCGGACATGGAGAAGTAGCCGTTGATAAGCGTCAGGACGAGCGTGGTAATAAGGGAGATGGTTATGTCCATCGGGAGTTTCTCGAACCTCCAAGATTCGGGACGTTAAGGTAAAACGTTGATGGCGGATACGGCAATTGCGCCGGTCGCCCGTGCGAGCGGGGCCGTGGGCGTGGTCGCTAGATTACGAAGAGGATCACCGCCATGAACTGGAAAATGCTGCCGGCGAGCACCCACAAGTGGAAAACACTGTGCAGATAGCGCACGTTTTTGGCGATATAGAACGGCACGCCCACGGTATAGCACACGCCGCCGACGGCGAGCAGGGCAAGCGCGACGGGGTTCAGCAGCGCCACGAGCTCGGGCAGCTTAAAGACGACGAGCCAGCCCATCAGCAGGTAGACCAAGCCGCTTACCCAGTGCGGCTGACGCTCGCGCAAAAAGCACTCGAGCGCGATGCCGATGATGGCGATGGCCCACACGGCAAAGAACAGCATAGGGCCGCCGTCGTTTGCGAGCGTGATGAGGCAAAACGGCGTATAGCTGCCGGCTATGAGCAGGTAGATGCAGCTGTGGTCGATGATGCGAAACACGCGCTTGGCGCCCGCGGGCTGAATCGCGTGGTAGAGCGTGGAGGCAAGGTATTCGAGGATGATACTGACGCCATAGACAATTGCCGCGGCCATGTGGGCTGGGCCTCCGCCGCGCAGGGCGGCGAATACAATCAGGAGCACCAGGCCCGCGATACCCAGCAGGCAGCCGACACCATGGGTGACGGAGTTCATGATCTCCTCGCCCACCGTGTAGTGCGGAACGGCCGCGGTCTTGGGTCGCGGCTTAGAACTGTCGCTCGAATCGGACATGCCGGTTACATCCTCCAACGTAAAGAGTTCTCAACACTATATCAAAGCGTCTGGGTGCGTGCGAAATTTGCACCATATGTGACCCTTTGTTTACCCATTCCTTGCCTGTTGACGCATCAACGGCGAACATCCATAATGCGCTTGTTTTAAATGTTGATGTATTAACATCTTTAAGGAGAACAGTAAATGCCTCAAAGCGCACACCCCCATCGAAAGCTCAAGATAGCCGGCATTGTTACGTTGGTAGTCGTTGTCGCGCTGCTGGGGTTTGCCGGCAACTTTTTGTTTGACTTTGCCCTGAACCCCCAAGCGCCGTACACCATGAAGATGATGCAGGATAGCAAGAACGACAAAGAAGGTGAGCAGCCGGATGCCGAGGACACCGAGGCGCGGGCGTGGTTTAAAGAGAATCGCGAGAGCAGCAGCCTCGCCGCAGATGACGGAACCGAGCTTGCCGCTTGGTATTTTGCTGCGTCGGAGAGCACGCACGACTACGCCGTCTGCCTGCATGGATATACCAACGAGCCCATCGGCATGGCCCGATACGCCAAGCGCTTCCACGACCGCGGCATGAACGTGCTCGCGCCTGCCGCCCGCGCCCACGAGCGCTCCGGCGGCGACTATATCGGCATGGGCTGGCCTGAGCGGCTCGATGTCGTTGCATGGATCGGGCGGATCGTTCAGGCTGACCCCGAGGCGCGCATCCTGGTCTTTGGCGAGTCGATGGGCGCGGCGACCGCCATGAACGTCGCGGGGGAATCTCTGCCCGCAAACGTAAAATGCATTATCGAGGACTGCGGTTATACGAGTGCTTGGGACGAGTTTTCTCTGCAGCTCAAGGACGTGTTCGGCCTGCCCAGTTTTCCCTTGCTCGATGTAGCAAATTTGGTGTGCAACGTGCGCGCGGGCTACGACTTTCATAAGGCGAGCAGTGTGGAGCAACTCAAACACGCGACGGTTCCCATGCTGTTTATCCACGGCGACCAGGACACCTTTGTGCCGTACAGCATGCTCGACCCAAACTACGACGCGTGCGCCAGCAAAGTCAAGCAAAAGCTCACCATCCATGGCGCCACCCACGCCAAGAGTGCGCAAGTTGACCCCGAGCTCTACTGGAACACAGTCAACAACTTCCTCGACGAGTATTTTTAGGCAAAAAGCAACGTCTGGGGCTTTATCTGACCCCCTATTTTCGGAAGTGCGGGGGAAATCTCGGGAAGCTCGACCAGACCACAGTTTTACCAACAATTTATCAGGGGTTTTGTTGCCAAAAATCGGTTTGTGGTCGGCGGTATTCGATTTTTCACCGCACTTCCGAAAAGCCGCCCGTGGGCGCTGTGCTCACGGGCGGCTTTTGCTAACGTTGCGCTACAAAAGCGCTTGATATGTCCAATAGACAGGTGTTACTTGACCTCGATGAGCTCGTACTCGCTCGTGCCCAAGCCGATTTTTTCGGCGTGCGCGATACACGCGCGCCAGTCGGTGTCGGGATGCGTGATGCAGAAGGGGTCACGCGCCTGCTCGCCCTCCAGGTGCTCGTGGCTATGCTCCATCTTGGCCGCGCTATCGGTGAGCTCGGTGTTGGGCAGCGGCTCGGATGCCATGACGGCATCGGCGCAGGCCTGGTCGATGGCGACCGGGTCGAAGCTCGCGAACATGCCGATGTCGTTGACGATAGGCGTATCGTTTTCGGGATGGCAATCGCAGTTGGGGCTGATGTCCATAGCAAGCGAGATATGGAAGCTCGGGCGGCCGTCGACGACGGCCTTGGTGTACTCGGCGATCTTGCAGTTGAGCACGTCGGCCGCGGCTTCATAGCCGGGCTTGATGGCGTCCTGGTTGCACACGCCGATGCAGCGGCCGCAGCCCACGCAGCGATCGTGGTTGATGGCGGCCACGTGCACTGTGCGGGTGTTGCCGTTGGCAAGCTCGCGCTCGCGGGTGTCGTCGAACGAGATAGCGTTGTGTGCGCAGATCTTTTCGCAGGCACGGCAGCCAACGCAGTGCTCGGTCGTGACGTTCGGCTTGCCGGCGGCATGCTGCTCCATCTTGCCGGCACGGCTGCCGCCTCCCATGCCCAGGTTCTTCATGGCACCGCCAAAGCCGGCCTGCTCATGGCCCTTAAAGTGGGTGAGGCTGATCACGATATCGGCGTCCATGAGCGCCTGACCGATCTTGGCCTCGTGTACGTACTCGCCGCCCTCGACCGGGACGAGCGCCTCGTCGGTGCCCTTAAGGCCGTCGGCGATGATGATCTGGCAGCCCGTGGCATACGGGGTAAAGCCGTTCTGGTAGGCGGTATCGATGTGCTCGAGCGCGTTTTTGCGGCTACCGACATAGAGCGTGTTGCAGTCGGTGAGGAAGGGCTTGCCGCCCAGCTCCTTCACGACATCCGCGACGGCGCGGGCGTAGTTGGGGCGCAAAAAACTCAGGTTGCCCAACTCGCCAAAGTGAATCTTGATGGCGACGAACTTGTTCTCAAAGTCGATCTGCTCAATTCCGGCGCGGCGGATGAGGCGCTTGAGTTTGTCGAGCTGGCTCTCACGAGCATGCGTGCGCAGGTTCGTAAAGTACACCTTAGCGGGTGCTGCGGGTGCAGTTGCGGTCATAGATCTATCCCCTCGGTCTATATGGCGTTACAGACATAAGAGGATGGTACCAGTTAAAGCAGAGTTAAAGTCAAGTACGGCACCTAGTCATTGGGGACAGACTTAAATGACTGAAACCACTCATTGGGGACAGACTTAAATGAGTGCCTCGCCACCTGGCAGCTAAGGACGTTCCTTTCCCGCCGGCAGTTAGGGACAGTCCTCGCCGGCCCGGCCGGCGAGCCGGCGAATCGGTAAAGACTGTCCCCAATGACTAGTCATTTAAGAACGTCCCCAATGACTACTCTTGGACTTTGAGGGCTTCGGCCAGACTGACGCGCTTGATGGAGCGCGTGTGCAGCAGCGCCACGACCAGGTAGGTCGCAAAGCCGATTCCTGCGCACGCCGCCATGGACCAAGCGGGCACGTAGATCTCGATATTGCCGTTGTAGACGAGCAGCATCGAGCGGAAGATGGCCGTGAGCGAGCCGATGATCACGGGCAGGCTCAGCACGAGCGACGCCGCCACGCACAGCGTGATCGAGCGGATGTACAGATGCGAGATCTCGCCATCGCGATAGCCAAAGACCTTCATGTAGCTAATCGAACGGGCGCTGTGGTCGATCACAGCCTTGGTCAGCAGGTACATAAACAGCAGAAAGATGAACACCGCGAGCCCGACCATCATGCCGATCATTTTGCTCATCATGCCGATGAACTGGTCGCCCACGGCACGCATGTCGTCGGGCGTGGTGTCGCCGGCAAAGTAACGCGCGTCGAGGTCGAGCTTCTCGTTGCTCACGTAGCCATTAAAGTAGGCGGCGTCGTTGCCGAACAGCTCGTTAAAGTCGTCGATGCTCATATAGACATTCATATCCGACTTAGAGCCCCAAACGCAGTCCTTGCCCACGTACTCAAAGGAATAATTCTTGCCCTCGTACTTGTCGCTGAGCGTGACCTTCTGGCCCTCGCTCCAGCCAAACTTATCGAGCAGACCGCCGCCAAAGACGACGCGTCCGTCGCCGACGTTGAGGTCTTTCCAATAGCGCGAGTCGGATGAAATGCCGTAGACGGAAATCGTCTCCTCGCCATTTCCATCGCCGCGGTCGTATTGCAGCTGGTAGACGGCGTATTTCTCGGCCTGCGCGATTGCGCCCGCGCCGTTGTCAATCGTGTTGACCGGGTGAATGTCGTCGTTGTCGGTGTCGATCTTAGAGGCCTTGTCAATCAGGTCGATAGCCTCGTCGCGGTTGCAGCCGAGGGCATCGGCAAGGTCATCGAGGCGCGCATAAAGCGCATCCTTCTTGTCCTGGACCTTGGCAAGCGCATCCTGCGCTGCGGTCAGGCTCTCGGCAGACGGAGATGCGGTCGCGGCATCGGCTGCCGCCTGCGCCGCATCGGCCGCGTCGTCAAGCTCGTCATCGGCATCCTGAGCGGCAGAAAGCAGTGCGCCGTCAACCGACTGCAAACGCTCGAGTGCCGACCACTGCTCGCGCTCCTCGGCAGTGCCCTCGAGCTCCAGCGGCGCCTTGAGCGTGTACTGGTGCTCGGCGACCAGGCTTGTCTCGAGGTTGTCGGCGTAGTGCGTCATCGTGGGCAGAATCGCCAGGCCAAAGAGCAGCAGCAGCGACGCAAATGCAATGCCCACGAAGAGCGTGGCAAAGTTGCCCAGGTTGCGCAGGAAGATGCGCAAGCGGAAGCGGGAAACAAAACCCATGCGCTCCGGCAGCTGCAAGCCGCGCTTGGTACCCGACTTGCCGCTCGCCTCGTGACGAAGGAACTGCAACGGCGTCTTGCCCATTTTGCGAAGCAGGCCCACCAGCGTGATGAGGATGAGCGCGGCGGCGGGAACCACGGCGCACTTCACAAAGATCTCCCAGCTCCAGTACACCTGGAAGGGCGGCAGGCTGTACGAACCGTAATAGAGGCTGCGCATTGGCTCGGTAAAGAACGCAATGCCGAGAGCGGTGCCCAGTAGCGCCGCGACCACGCCCACGATAGCGGGAAGCGCAAGGTAGTGCAGCACGATCTCGCGTCGACGATAGCCGCTGGCGAGCAGCGTGCCGATGATGGCGCTCTCCTCCTCGATGGTGGCGTCGGTAAGGACCACAAAGACGAACGCCATAATCACGATGATGATGTCGAGCAGCGTCATCAACATCATGGAATCGCCGTCTACGTCGTCGCGCGCATAGCCAATGCCCTGGTTGGAACCGGCATCGATCAGATCGTCCACGCGCGCATCGGCGTCGGTCAGCGCCTCGACCATATCCTGCTCCGCATCGATGCGATCCGCGGTGGGGAGGTCGCGATCGGCAAAGGTAAAGGAGTAGGTGTAGGCGGGCGCGCCGCCGGCATCCTCGAGCGCGGCAAAGCCGGCATCGGTGACCTCGGCCACGCCATAAGTGATGGTGTTCACCGTAAAGTCCGAATTGTTGAGGAACAGCGCCTGGCTATCGGGCTGGGTCATGATGCCGCAGATGGTGTAGGTGCGGCCCTCAAGCTCGACCTTATCGCCCACGGACAGGTTGTTATTGGTGGCGAAGACACGGTCGATCGCCACTTCATCGTCCGTTTTGGGCTCCTTGCCCTCACAGTAGGACGCGATATCGACCTTGGTGCGGTGCGCATAGGTGCGCAGCGTGCGCTTGGTGCCGTCGTCGCCAGCGGTCTTTTTGATGATGGCGTCGATGGAGAAATTCTTGTAGAGCGTGACGCCGCCGACGTCGCCGGCTGCATCCTCGGCGGCCTTGAGTTGATCGTCGGTAGCCTCGAAGGAGGTGGTCACGCGGCCGTCCTCAATCGTGTACGCATCGCGCATGTCGTCGATAAGGCAACCGATAGAATGCGCTGCGAGCAAAAAGCCCGAGGTGAGAGCGATGCTTCCGCACATAAGAAGAAAGATGCCCAGGTACTTGCCGATATTGCGGCGCAGCTCGCGCGGGAGACGTTTTGCGAGAGGTGTCATGGCGCCGCCTACCAATCGAGCTCGGCGGCTGCGACGGGCGACTCGTTGAGCTCATCCTCGACGATGCGCCCGTCGCGCAGGCGCAGCACGCGATTGGCCATGCGGGCGATGGCGGCGTTGTGCGTGACGATGATGATGGTGCAGCCGTACTCGTGATTGACATCCTCCATGAGCTGCAGGATTTCCTTGGACGTCTTGTAGTCGAGCGCGCCCGTGGGCTCGTCGCACAGCAACAGACCCGGGTTCTTGACGAGCGCACGGCCGATGGCGCAGCGCTGCTGTTGGCCGCCCGAAACCTGACGCGGGAACTTGTTGCGGTGCTCGTAGAGGCCCAGCGAACGCAGCAGGTCGTCGACATTGAGCGGGTTTTTGGACAGGTGCGCCGTGACCTCAATGTTTTCCTTGATGGTGAGGTCGGGCACCAGGTTGTAGAACTGAAAGACAAAGCCCAGCTCGCGGCGGCGGTACTCACCCAGGTCGGCGGGCTTGAGCACCGTGAGGTCGCAGCCGTCCACCATGATGGAGCCGGCGTCGGCATCCTCCAGGCCGCCGATCAGGTTGAGAAAGGTCGACTTACCCGAGCCCGAGGGCCCCAGCATGACGCAGATCTCCCCGCGGTTGATGGACGTGTCGATGCCATCGAGTACCGTCAGGCGCGCATCACCGTCGCCGTAGTGCTTCTTGAGCCCCTTGACCTGGACATAGGCTTCCTGCGTTGCCATGGTATCCCCCGTTGTTAGCCTCGTACTACTTTATGAACGTAATAGTAAACCTTGGCGAACTATTTTGGGGCGAGAGTGGGGATTTGTTTCAAGACTAGTCATTGGGGACGTTCTTAAATGACTAGCTGTTGGGGACACTCTTTCGCCACCCGGCAGTTAGGGACGTTCCCTTTCTGCCGGCAGCTGGGGACAGTCCTTAGCAAGCCGGCGGTTCGGCAAAGACTGTCCCCAATGACTAGTCGTTTAAGTCTGTCCCCAATGAGTACCCAATGACTAGGTGGCTAGGCGTGGGATTTGGTGCGTGCGAGGGCTAGGCCTACGGCGGCGATGGCCGCGGCAAAGAGCACCGTGACGCCCAGGTCGCAGGCGATGTCGCCCAGCACGGTGGACGTCAGGTCCGCGGCGAGCGCCTTGCCGATCGCGTCGTTCACCCAATACGTCGGCACAAAATGCGCCGCGGTCTGCACGGCCGAGCCCATGAGCGACAGCGGCATCCAGGCGCCGCCCAAAAACGTCATGAGCATGCCGAGTAAGTTGCCCACACCGTTGAGCAGCTCCTCGCGCGCGCCCAAGCTCGACAGCGTAAAGCCAACGGCCAGCGGCGTGCACGCCAGGGCAAACGTCACCGCCAGCGCCAGACACACACGACCCGCGCCGACCTCGGCAACCGCGCCGGCAAAGCCCACGACGCCCATCATGCTCGACACGAGCCAAATGCAGACGGTGAGCACGGCGGCGGCCGCAAACACGGCAAGCGAACGCTGACGCTCGGAGACCGGGCTGGCATCCATGCGGCGCACGCGCTCGGGCTCGTTCATGCCCGAGAACACCAGCCCCACCGACACGATGACAGACGAGATGATCGCGTACGCACCAAAGTTGAAATACGACTCGAGCGTGGCGGCGGCTGTCGAGTCAACCTTGACCTGCTCGACCTCGACCTTGGCGCGCTTCGCGGCGGCATGCTCGGCCGCCTTGGCAACATCGCCGTTGGGGGCAGCGGGCTCAAGCGCGGCCGCAGCACCCGCGAGCGAGATCCAGCGCGAGGCCTCGGCAGACGAAAGCGCCGCCGCCATGGTGCCGGCGCCGTAGGTCACATCGAGCTTGGGCAGAGACTCCCCCGCGCGGGCGGCTGCAACAAGGTCGCCCTCAAACCCCTCCGGGATAAAGAACACGCAGTCGGCGCTGCCCTTGGCGCTGTTGCTCTTGGATAGCGCGTCCGCAAGGTCGTAGGTGTCGTCGCCGACGCCCGTGACCAGCTCAAAACGAGAACCCAGATGCTTGGTAAGCGCCCGCGAAAGGTCGCTATTGTCGCGGTCGACCACGATCACGTTGGCATCGTAGGGCTTGTACTCGGTAAGCTGCGACGAGTTCCAGCTCACCGAGGCCGCGATGAACACGCCCATGAGCGAGATGAACACCGTGTAGATGAGCAGGTAGAACGGGTGCGCCAGCGCCATGCGAAGCGCGGTCTTAAAGGTGCTCATAGCGGCTCCTTCCAAAGATCAGCGTAGCGGCGGCGACAAACACCAGCGCCATAAGGACCAGCGCGCCGGCGCGAACGGCAAAGGGGCCCAGGTCCTCAAAGAAATACAGGCGGTTGAACATGTCGCAGATGAGCTTGACGGGGTTGAGCCAGCACTCGGCCGGGCAGGCACGGGCAACGTCGTCGGCAAGTGCCATCGCCGGCTCGCCGTAGAGGCCGGCGAACAGGGCGCACGTGGTGGCAAAGCCCGTGAGGATGCCCGACTTGGATGCCTTGCCACCCTTAACGGGAAGCGTGCCCACAAAGAGTCCCAAGCCCGTGGCGGCAAGCGCGGATGCAGCACCGCCCAGCAGGCACAGCCCCTCGCGCCCGCCAAAGTCAACGCCAACGACTAGGCGCACGTAGCTAATCGCGACCGCCATCGAGGCAAAGGAAACCAGCCACGAGCCGACAAAGATGCCGGCCAGCGACGCCGTCTTGGAAAGACCGCCCACGCAGCGACGCGCGCCAAGGCCCGACAGATTGGGCTGCAGATCGACGACGCTCAAGGCGGCAAACTCGGCAGACATCATCGCGACCAGGCCAAAGAGCGCGTAGTAGTAGATGACCGTGCCATCGGGTGTGGTGCGTGTCAGGCTTACGCGGCGGGTGCCGCCCTCGAGCGACAGGGCGCGCGCAACCGCCTCCGGGTCGGCGAGCGCCGCCGGGTTGTCCTGGGCAATCTGGCGCATGAGCTCGGCATTTTGTGTATACGAGCTTGCCACCGTCTCCAGAATGCTGCGGTCGGTCAGCACTGCCGACGCACGTGAGCTGTCGTAACTCGATAGCAGCGTGAGTTTGGGCGTGCCTGCATCGTCGACCGTGTAGATGCCCGCGACCTCGCCGGCCTTAAGCGCACGGTTCGCATCGGCTGCATCGTCGCACTCGTGAATCTCGAGCAGCTGGTCGTCGCCTGCCTTGGCAAGCGACGTCGCCACGTCCTTAAAGGTCGAGGCGTCCCAGGCCTCATCCGCCACGACGGCCACCGGCACCGGATCGACCGTGCCGTCGGAGCTCAGGTTCGCAAACATAAACATGAACATCGTGGAAAGCGCGATGGGAAAGAGAGCACCCCAAACCCACGTGCTCGGCCGGCGCAGCAGCGTCTTGACCGTGATAATAATGGTGTTGAACATGGCTGCCCCCTAGTCGCGCAGCTCGCGGCCGGTGATCTCGAGGAACACGTCATTGAGGGTCGGCGGCTCGCTCCACACGCGGCCGAGCGCCACGTCAGCGGCGCGCAGTGTGTCGAGGATGTCGACCAGGTTATGCGGGCTCGCTTCGCAGGTACAGACGAGTTCGCCGCCGGAAAGCTCAACGCTGAGCACGTGCTCGAGGGCACGCAGGCGCTCGACTGTGGCGGCCTCGACGGCGCCGACCTCGACGGTCACGCGCTCGCCCATCTGAATCATGCGCTTGAGCTCGTCGTTGGTGCCCTGCGCCAGCACGCGGCCGCCGTCCATGATCATGATGCGGCTGCAAATCTGCTCGACTTCCTCCATGTAATGGCTGGTATACACCACCGTGGCGCCCTCGTCGCGCAGGCGGCAGATGCCCTCCAGGATGGCGTTGCGGCTCTGCGGGTCGACCGCCACCGTGGGCTCGTCAAAGAAGATGAGCTCGGGCTTGTGCGCGATGCCGCAGGCAATGTTGAGGCGACGCGCCAGACCGCCCGAGAGCTTGCCGGGGCGGAACTTGGTAAAGTCGCCCAGCCCGACAAAGTCGATCGCCTCGTCCACGAGCGCGCGACGGCGCTTGCAGTCGTTGATGTACAGGCTACAGAAATGGTCGATGTTCTCGCGCACCGTGAGCTCGCCGAATACCGCCACCTGCTGCGGCACCACGCCGATGCGGCGCTTGAGGTCGTAGCGGGCGGGTGTCATGGGCTCGCCGAACAGCTCGATGGTGCCCTTGTCGTAAGCGAGCAGCTGCAGAATACAGTTGATGGACGTGGTCTTGCCCGAGCCGTTGGGTCCGAGCAGGCCAAAGATCTCGCCGGGGGCGATGCTCAGGTTAAAGTGGTCGAGCGCAATAAGATCGTCGTAGCGCTTGACGAGGTTTTCGACGTGGACGATGTCTGTCATGAGGCGGCCCTTCTGTTGATTGCGGCCCGGTACGATTGCATCATCGCAGGAGCGGACGGCGCGCACCAGTGAGCTTTGTCACGAGTGCGGGGGCTCGGTCGCGTGGCCCGCTGACGCGACCGCCCCACCGTGCGGGAGGAATGTCACGGTTGCGCTAGGCGGCCCCTCCACCACGCGCAGCTTCGCGTACAATACCCGTATGAACAGGCTTTTCGACAAATCGATCGTGCTGGCGTGCTGTATTGCGGCCGCCATGGGTCTTGCCGTGGACGCTCGTCTGGTTGTGGCGTTTTGCCTTGGCATTATTGCCACCTCGCTGGCCGAGGTCACACAGGGGAAACGCACCCGACGCGCAAGCGAGGCAGCGAGCTACGCCTGCATCATCGCGGCTGTCTTCGTGCCGCCGTTTGTGCCGTTTGCGCCTCTCGCCCTCTATGACATCGCGCGCCGCGAGCACGCCTGGGTCGCGCTGGGCATTGGCTCCGTCTTTGCCTTTGCGCTCGTCGCGGACCTTCGCGCCGATGCGCTTACCGCACGAACGCTCCTGCTGACCGCCATCCTTTCGGTTGCCGCCACCTTGCTATCGCTACGCACCGCCCAGTTGGAGCGCGAGCAGCGGCGCATGCGCCGCACCCGCGACGAGCTGCAGGAACGAGCCCTCGCGCTCGAGGCGCGCAACCGCGATCTTGCCGATCGCCAGGACTACGAAGTCGAACTCGCGACGCTCGCCGAACGCGCCCGCATCGCGCGCGAGATCCACGATAACGTCGGGCACCAGCTCACGCGCGCCTCACTGCAGGCCGAAGCCCTACGCGTGGTCCACGCCGACGAGCCTGGCGTCGCCGCCGATTTCGCCGACGTTAAACGCACGGTTGACGAGGCGCTCCAGCTTGTGCGCACCAGCGTCCACGCGCTCAACGACAACGCCGTCGACCTTTCCGTGCAGCTCGAACGCATTGTCGAAGGCACACGCTCGGACGGCGGCCCGCAGATTGAGCTTGAAGTTATGGCCGAACATGCGCCCGCAAACGTCGCCAACTGCTTTGCGGCGGTCCTGCGCGAAGCGCTCTCCAATACCATGCGCCACGCTTGCGCCCAGACCGTCACCGTACGGTGCATGGAGTATCCGTCGTTTTACCAGCTCATTGTTACCGACGATGGCGTGGGTGAGGTCCAAGCAAGCGGCCGCGGCGCTGCGGAGGGCATGGGGCTCGCCTCCATGCGCGAGCGCGTCGAGGCGCTTGGCGGCACCTTCACCGCCGGCCCGCGCGCCGGCACCGGCGGCTGGCGTGTGTTTGCCACCGTTCCCAAACAGCAAGGAGATGAGGGCCGATGAGGCTCATCGTTGTCGACGACGACCGCTTGGTGGTCGATTCGCTCAAGATTATCCTGGGCGCCCAGCCGCAGATCGAAGTGGTGGGCACCGGTGCCAACGGCAACGATGCGGTGGCGCTCTACGCCGAGCACGCACCCGATATCGCGCTGCTCGACATCCAGATGCCGGGACGCGACGGCCTTTCGGCCGCACGCGAGATCCTTGAGCGCGACCCTTCGGCGCGCGTGGTGTTTCTAACGACATTCTCGGATGACGAGTACATTGTGTCGGCGCTCAAGCTGGGCGCCCGCGGTTACCTGATCAAGACCGATGTCGCCGCCATTCCGCCGGCGTTGGCACAGGTCATGGACGGCAAACGCGTGCTCGAGGGCAAGGCAATCGAAGATGTTGACTTTGACGGGATGGGCAACAAGGCAGACACGTCCCGCCGGCCCGCGGCCTTTGCCGGCCTGACCGACCGCGAGTTCGAAGTCGCCGAGCTCATCGCCCGTGGCCTCGACAACAAGGAGATTGCCGCCACAGCCTATATGGGCGAAGGCACCGTGCGCAACCACATCAGCTCAATCCTAGCCAAAATGGGGCTACGCAACCGCACCCAAATCGCCATCGCCTATCTGCGAGGCTAGCCGCTGGCTGCCGCCAATTTGATGCCATTTCAAAACTATGCCGGTTTACTACGATGAACCGCATATCTCCGACCACGGCAAATTGCGCACTTACAAAACCGCAGGTAGAACACTTGCGATATTTGCAAAAATGCGGGTGTGGTCAGGAATCTCGGATTCATCGTAGTAAACCGGCATAGTTTTGTTCGGGCGGCCCTGCACGAGTGTCTCCGCCAGCCTCGCGGGACCAAAATGAGCCGTTTTCCTCCGTCCCCAAGGGATCAGCCGAAACCGCCCGCCACGAAATCGGCCCATCTACTACGTTTGACTCGATACCCCTGACCATACCTTCGTTTTGAACAAAACCGCAGGCGTTCTACCTGCGGTTTTGTTTTTGCGCTTTTGGATATGGTCGAGGGGTTGGGCTTAAACGTAGTAGATGGGCCGGTTTCGTGGCGCGCCCTCCTCCCCAACGCACAAAAGCGCCACCACGGAGGAGGGAGATGCCTCCGTGGCGGCTGGGGGTAGGAGTAGGTCGGGATTTAGCCCCGCCGGCCGCCCGGGGCCTTTTGGCCCCGGGCGCTGTCGACGTGCCTAGCGCTTACGGATACCCCAGACCAGGGCTCCGACGCCGGCCATGGCGATGACAAATGCCATGAGCAGTGCGGCGGCCTGCTGGTCACCCGTGGTGGGCAGGAAACCCTTGACCGTCTTGACGATGTTCGTCACGGTCTTGGGCGTGCCGGGATCGGGCGTCGGCACGGGCGTCTCGGGCTTCTTGTACGTGTTGTTGAACACGATGCCCTCGGCGCTCTTGTCGCCCTTGGCAAAGGCGACGCTTGCCTTGAGGCTGCCCTCGCCGTCATCGACCACGTTGACGGTCGCGGTAAAGACGGACTTGTCGTAGGTCATACCGGCCTCGTCGCCCTTGACCTCGCTGATGGTGTAGACGTGCGTACCGGGCTCGTCGTACTCAAACTTGTCGAAGCTGATCTTACCGTCGGCATCGTTGGTGACGGTGGACTCGATGCCCTCGCCAACGAGCTTAAAGCTGAACTCGTCCTTCTTGAGCTCGCGTCCCTCGAGCACCTTGATGGCGCCGATGGAGACCTGCGTGGGCATGGCGTGATACTTGTTGGTAAAGCCAGCCGACTCGGTGGTTCCCTCGAGCTTGTGCGTCGCGGTCAGCGTGCCGTCGCCGTTGTCGGAAACGGTGGTCACGACGGTGTAGGTCGTGCCGTCATAGGTGACGCCCTTGTACAGGCCGAGCGCATTGGGGCAAGCCTCGCGCAGCGTGTACGTGTGCGTGCCGGGCGCCTCGTAGCGGATCGGGCTCAGTGTCACAGTGCCGTTGGCGTCGTTGGTGCCGCTTGCGACAACCACGTCGTCCTCGAGCAGATCAAACGTGAACTCGCCGACTGCAAGGTCGCGTCCGGTCAGACGCTTGACCGTCTTGACCTGATCGGTCACGGACGAATCGGTAGGCGTTACGCTGTAGATGTTGGTGAACGTGAAGGCAGCACCGTCGTCGCCTTCGCGCTTGACGCTCAGATGTCCGGCGCCGTCGTCAGTCACGGTATAGGAAACCTTGCGCGTGGCGTTGGCATCGTTGGTCACGCCAGGGGCGCTGCCGGTCTCGGTCACCGTATAGGCAAAGGTGTGCGAGCGCGGAGCGGTGGGGGCCGCAGGCTCGGACTCGTCGACATTGGCGTCAGCGGCGGGGTCGGCCTCTTCAGCCTCTGCCTCGTCGGCCTCGGCCTCGTCAGCTTCGTCCGCCTCGGCCTTATCGGTCGCATCGTCCGTCACGCCCAGAGCGCGGTTGAGGTCCTCGAGCGTAAAGTGGATCTTGCCAAAGTCCACGTTACCGGCTGCGTCGTTGGTTACGGTCGTGCGCTCGGGCATCGGGGCACCTGCCTCGTCGGCGGTCACGGTAAAGGTGAACTTACCCGTGATGTCGGCCGGGGTCAGGCCCTCGGCAACCTGGAGCTTCTTAGTACCGGTGAGCGCGGCATCCACGGCGTCGGCGCCGTAGACGTTCTCGAACAAGGGCTCGACGCCGCCGTAGTCGACCGTCGCCGTCAGGGTACCGTCACCGTTGTCGACGACGATAACCTTAAAGCCAAAGCTCCACGTTGTAGCGGAAACGCCATTCGGCAGCCCGAATAAATCTTCGTAGGCCGTGTAGTTAATGGTCCAGGCAAGCTTGCCGTCCTTATCGGTACGATAAGCAAGCCCAGCAGCCTCAAGATTAGCAAGCATCTTGGTGTCGTAGTGCAGCGTATCAAAGCTCACGTGCCCGCCGATATTGGGCTTGAGGTTTTCGTATGCCACAAGCTCACCCTGATAGGCGATGCCGAACCAGAACTCGCCGTCGGCCATCGGGCGACCGGTCAGAGTCTTGGTGGCAACGACCTGAGCAGCGGTGCCACCAGGCGTGTTGGTCGTAGCGCTGTAACTGTTGTGGAACGGCACCAGGGCCTTCTCGACCTTGTTCTCGCCACTCTTGTGGACCGTCTCATGCGTGCCCTCGGGACCACCGGAAACGGTCGTCGTAGCAGTGAGCGTACCGGCGGTGTCGTCGACGATGGCGATCGTCACCGTGCGTACGGCGTCATCGTAGGTGTAACCGGGCTGGCCGTCGTTCTTTTCGGCCACGGTGTACTTGAAGGTCTTGCCGGCGTCAGCTTGCGTAAATTTAACCTCATGACCAGCCAGAATGTCGATCAGTCCGACCGTTGCCTCTGCCGCTTCGGGGGACTTGAAGCTGTTGGCCCCGGGCAGCAGACCGAGCGCGCGAGCCGAGGCGTCGTCAGCAGGTGTCACGGTAAAGGTGAACTGGCCCTCGGTCATGGGGCGGCCGTCCAGATACTTGCTGAGCCACAGACCGCCGGCCGCGGTGTAGTTAAGCTCAGTGCGGTACGTGTTGGTAAAGCGTCCGTTTTCCTTCTTGGTGACGTTGGCGGTCAGGTTGCCATCGCCGTCCTCGGTCACGGTTACTTCGGCGGTCGCGACGTGGGAGTCATACGTCATGCCGACCGTATTACCCGCGTTCTCGCGGATCTCGTACTTGTAGGTTCCGGCAGCCGTGTAGCGAATCTTGCCGAACTTGATGGCGGCAATGCCGTCCTTCGCATCGTGCGTGCTCACGGTTACGGTTGCAGGATCGGGCAGCGGGGCGCCATCGGGGGCGGTAATGGTAAAGCTGAACTCGTCCCCATCCGTCCACTCGCGACCGTCGATGGCCTTGCTCAGGTCAAAGTCGAGGTCTGCATCGGTCGGGGTCACGCTGTAAGTGTTCTTGAAGGTCGCAGCCGTGGCGTCCTTCAGGATATGCTCAGCCTTGAGCGTGCCATCGCCCTTGTCGGTAATGGTGGTCTCGATAGTGTACTTGGCGTCGCCGTACGTGATGCCCTTGCTGATGGTTCCGCCGTTGACCTCGCGCAGCGTGTAGGTGTGCTTGCCGGGCTTGTCGTAGGCAATCTTGTCCATGGCAATCGTGCCGTCAGCAGCGTTGGTACCCTTGGCGACGACCTTGTCGCCCTCGACCAGCTCAAAGGAGAACTCGCCGGCAGCAAGCTCACGCCCGGTCAGAACCTTGTTCGCGGTAATCTGGTCGGTGACGCTCGTCTCGACAGGCGTCGCGCTGTAGGTATTGGTGAACGTAAATGCCGCGTTGCCGTCCGGCTTGCGGGACACGCTCAAATTGCCCTTGCCGTCATCGGTCACGGTGAAGGAAACCTCGCGCGACGGCTTGGCGTCGTTGGTCACGCCAGCGACCTCGCCGGACTCGGTCACGGTGTAGGTAAAGGTGTGCTCGCGCTTCTCGGGCTTCTCGCCCAGAGCCTTGTTAAGGTCGTCGAGCGTAAAGGTGATCTTGCCAAAGTCGACCTTGCCCTTGGCATCATTGGTCACGCTCGCGTTCGCGGGCATGGGTGCGCCCTCTTCACCGGTCACGGTAAAGGTGAACTTGCCGTTGATGTCGACCGGCATCAAGCCGTCGGCGACCTGCAGGTTCTTGATGCCCACAAGTGATACCTCGGCAGCATTCGTGGTGTAGACGTTCTTGAACTCGATGCTCTTGACGTCCTTGGCGTCCTTCAGCTCGTGCGTGGCAACCAGCTGGCCCTTGCCGTTATCGGCGATGGTCGTCACGATGGTGTAGACCGCGTCATCGTAGTCAATACCGCCGGCGTTGCCCTTAACCTCATGCAGCTTGTAGGTGTGCTGGCCGATCTCGGTGTACTTGATGGCACTGAACGTCACCATGCCGTCGGCGGCGTTCTTAACGGTCTCGATAAGCTCAGAGTCCTCACCCTTAATCTCGCGCAGCTCAAAGCTGAACTCACCGGCCGTAAGGTCGCGCCCGGTCAGAGACTTGGTCACGTCAATCTTGTCGGTAACGCTGGACTCAACAGGCTCCGCAGTGTAGACGTTCTTGAACTCGGTCTCGTCGGCTTCGCTCCAAGTCACCTTCACAGCGGCGCTGAGCTCGCCCCTCTTGTTGGGCGTTACCGTCACGGTGACCTCCGCGACGTTCTTGCTGTAGGCAATGCCGTCAACCGTGGTCCCGGCGTTCTTTTCGCTGACCCTGTAGACGTACGTGCCAGGCTCGGTGTATTTGATCGTGCCGAAGTCGATGACAGCCTTACCCTTGTCGTCCAGATCGTCCTTGGTCACAGACGCGGTCACGGGCGCTGTCGCGGACTCGGGTATCGGGGCACCGTTCTCGGACGTCAGCCCAAACTCAAACGTGTCCGTATCCATCCAGGCGCGGCCCTCGAGCACCTTGGTTAGACCAAAGCTGGCCTTGGTGTTCACCATTGCCGGCGTCATGTCATACGCAAAGCTGATCTTGCCGTTGTTGCCCAGGTAGGAATTGACATGCGTCGCAGCCGCCTTGGCAGACATGTTGTTCCACTTGGGGTTGAGAACGTCGGTGGCAGTACCAGTGTTGTTGTCGCCCACGCTCTCCTTGGTGGTGTGAAGCTCGTCGATAAAGACCAGGCGCGCGGTTCCCACGCTAAACGACAGGTTTCCGTCCTTGTCGGCAACTATAGCGCCGTCAAACTTGGCAGCGTCGCCACCGATGAACTCGATGACGGCAGTGGTGGGCTTGGCCTCGTTGTTCTCGCCCTGCTCCTCAAACTCATCCTTGTAGTAATAGGTTCCGGTATCTGCCAGCAAATTCTTTGCAGGCTGCGTGCATCCCTTGTCCGTGTAAATGGGAGTCTGCTTCTGGAAGTAGTAGTAGCGGTTGGTGTCGGCCGGCTCAAAGGTCGCGACCGTATCACCCAACGCACCACCGCTCCACTTGTTCGCGTAGAAACTCACGGTCTTGGTGCCGTCAACGACAGTCGTATTGTTCTCGATGTAGTCCTTGAGTCCCGTTACCTTCTCGGGCGTAAACAGGTTGTCGAGTGCGCCCTTCTTCACGCTCGAGGCATACTTCACCTGGATGGGCTTAACGGTATCGACCGAAAGCTTGCCGTCTACGGTCTTAAAGTGACTCAGAGGAATCAACGACGCGGGAATGTTGACCGTTACGATATCGCCCTTCTGGGGATTGTCGTCGCCGGCACGCTGCACGGTAATGAGCAGGTCTTTTGCCTTGCCATCGAACTCGTACGTATCGGTCTTGGTTTCTTTGTTGACCGTCTTGCTCGCCTCGGTAAACGGCGTGCCGTTGATGACGACCTCGGTGAAGCTGTCGACCTGCATAAAGTCGCCCAGCTCGTCGGTAAACGTGATGTAGCCGGACTTGGTCTCGTCGTAGCCCTTATGGATTTCGGTCGGATAAGGCGCCTCCGATGTGATGGCCTGCGAGATGTCGTCGAAAACCTTCTTGAGCTCTTCGGCATTGGTCGCCGACTTGTAGTAGTCGGCGTTTTCCGCGCGTGCACCATGAGTATCCCATGCCGTGGCATTGGGGTAGTTGCTCGAAACGGCCTGCATGAACTTGTTCTCTTTTTGGCTTTTTCCCGAATCCTGGATACCAGCGCTGGGATCCGCGCCATCAAAGATGCCGATAGTATAAACGGTGGCCTTGCTGTCCTTCATGTTCTTGGCAGCCGCCACGGCAGCGTTAGCAACCGTAGGATCAAACTTGTCAATTTTCGTTGGCGTGCCGTCGGTAAAGAACACAACAATCTTCTTGGCGTCCGCGCGACCAGAAGTGATACCCTCTGCCAGCTGCAGACCATTGTCGGCGCGCGTTGCACCAGCGGGTGTAATCTGGGCAATCCTATGCTTAAGAGCTTTCACGTTGCCGCCGGAGCAATCGGTCAGGTCTTTCATAACCTGTGTGTAATTGTAGGTGTATCCTCCGTCACGATACGTCTCGTTGCCGATATTGTTGGACGTCTTGCCCGCAAACTTAACGATAGCAACCTTATGCTGCCTATCCACGCCCTCGATGCCCTCGTTTTGTTTGGCAATGGCGTCGATGAAGCTGCTGGCAGCGCTCTCCAGCGCATCGATGCGCCTGGTGGGATCTCCACCGCCCATCTCATGATCCATCGAGCCAGAGGCATCCAGCACCATCACGATGTCGAGCGGCGTGGTAACCGTCACGGTTGAATTAGACGTCGAGGACATCGCCGAAAGCGTGGTCAAAAAGTCCGACTCTTCGTTTTCCTCGGTTGCCTTGACCGTCTTGTCGGTCCAGATTCGACCGACGTTTTGGGTCGTTACCTTATTGCCACCGTGGCCTGCCGCCCAGATTTCCCAGCGACCGCTGGTGTCGGGGTCGGCGACCTTTCCGGTCATTATCGGTCCGTCCATTCCTGTGCTGGACCTGGCGTTGGCCTCGGGCAGCATGGCGAATGCTGCGGCTGGCAACACCAGCACTACGGCCAGTATCACCGCCAAGAGACCCCTCGTGTACTTACCCATCGTGTCTCCCTTCTCGCGGTCTCAGACCTTGCATCAGCCTAAAGTTACGAAATGAGACACAATTAGGGCAGGTGACACACGTTCCAGATTTGATTTTGGGCGTGAGACAAATGTCTCACCAAAGTTGAGACACGAGAGTTTTCGCAGGAAAACTGATGCGACTCGGAGCCAACAGGTCAAAATGATCCGTTTTCCTCCGTCCCCGGGGGATCAGTTGGTAACGCTCGCCACGAAATCGGGCCATCTACTACGTTTGACTCGATACCCCCGACCATAGCCGCTTTTCATGAAAAACCGCAAGCGTTCTACCTGCGGTTTTCATTTCGCATTACTTGACGTGGTCGAGGGCTGCCGCCTAAACGTAGTAGATAGGCCCATTTCGTGGCAGACGGGTCACGCGGCAGCCCTCGTGAGGCAAAAATGATCCGTTTCCCTCTGTCCACGGGAGATCAAGGGCTGCTACGGATATGGTGCTATTTCAAAACTATGCCGGATTACGGGGCTAAAGTCGGAGTCCTCATCCATACAGCCTTTTTTTGAAAAACGGCAAGCAGTCTACCTGCGGTTTTGTTTTTGGGATTTTCTGTATGGTCGGAGGTTCGCTATCCAGCCCCGTAATCCGGCATAGTTTTGTTCGCGACGGCACAACCGCGCGTTTAAGCGCGGGGCCGGTGGGGCATTTTTGCCCCACCGGCCCCTATTCCAGCGCTATTCCGGCTTGGTTTCTACTGTGGGAGTCTTGTCCGCTGCGACTGGGGTGCGGGCGGTGTCCATAGTCAGGCAGTGCTTGGGGCAGCTCTCGATGCACTCACCGCACACCACGCAGGCATACGGGTCGATCGACCACGTTCCACCCTTGCGATCGACCGCGAGCGCGCCCGCCGGACAGCGACGCGCGCACATACCGCAGCAAATGCACACGTCCATGTCGTTGACGATATGCCCGCGCAGGCGCTCGGGAGCCGTCAGCTTCTCCTGCGGATAGCACACCGTGACCGGCTGCTTGACCATAGAGCCCAAGGCTGTCTTGGCAAATGTCAGCAAACTCATGCCGCGCCTACCTTTCCGTGCAGCTAATACAGGGGTCGATGGTCAGGATAATCATGGGCACGTTGGCAAGGAGCACGCCCTGCAGCGTATGTGTCAGACCCGCCAGGTTCTGCGACGTCGGCGTGCGCACGCGGAAGCGATCCAGGTTCTTGGTGCCGTTGCCGCGCACATAGTAATACGCCTCGCCACGCGGCTGCTCAATCACAACCTCGCCACGCGCGCCGTCGGCCGGCGTGAGCTTGGTGCGCCCGCCGATGCCGTCGTGCGGGATCTTGCCCACAAGCTCCTTAATGATATCCATGGCCTGCGTGACCTCGGCACAGCGCACCTGGCAGCGGGCATAGCAATCGCCATCGGTAGCAACGATGGGCTCAAACGCAGCCAGATCCGCATAGGCGCCGTCGCCGAACATGCGCACGTCGTAATCCACGCCCGAGGCGCGACCGAACGGGCCGACCATCGACAGATTCAGCGCATCCTTCTCGCTAATCACGCCCACGCCATGCAGGCGCTCGCCGCAGCTGGCATCGTCCAAAAACGTATGCACCAGAGCCTCGTAGTCGGGGCGCATGGCGTCAAGCGTCTCGACAATGCCCGCCAGCTCGGAGTCCTCGATATCGTGCTTAAGGCCGCCGATCTCATTAATCGACAGAATCACGCGGCCGCCGCAAGTGCTCTCAAAGATCTTGAGAATCTGCTCGCGCAGAGTCCACGAACGATAGAACAGTGCCTCGAAGCCAAAGGCATCGGCGAGCAGGCCCAGCCACAGCAGATGCGAGTGAATGCGCGAAAGCTCGTGCAGAATGGTGCGGATATACTGCACGCGACCAGGCACCTCGATGCCGAGCATGCGCTCGCAGGCGCTGGCATAGCCGCAGCTGTGGCCCACGGCGCAGATGCCGCAGATGCGCTCGGCGATGTAGCCAAACTGATGCATGTCGCGCTTTTCGGTGAGCTTCTCGAGCCCGCGGTGCACAAAGCCGATCTGAGGAATTGCCTCGATGACGCGGTCATCCTCGATCACCAGGTCCAGATGAAGCGGCTCGGGCAGCACCGGGTGCTGCGGGCCAAACGGAATAACGGAGCGATGTGCCATGGACTTTACGCCTCCTTTTTCTGCTTGTCGCGGACGACCTTGGCGGCAAGCGTCGCGCGGACCTTGGCCGCTTTCTCGGGATCCATGGCGGCGAGCTTTGCCTCCATCTCGGCAGCCTTGAGCGCGGCCTTCGCAGCAGTTTCATCGTGCTGAGCATCGGAGCCGGCAGCCGCAGCGGACTGGGCGCTCGCCGCAGCCGAAGCATCGCCGGCACTCGCAGCGCTCTCCCCTGCAGCAGCCGCAGCCGCGGCGGACTTCTCGGCAGCGGCCTTGCGCGCCTTGGCCTCGGCGGCGGCACGCACCTTCATGGCTTTCTCGCGCGCGGCCTTCACCTCGGGCGTGATAACGCTCATGGGGTCGGCAGTCGAGACCTGGTAGAAAAAGCCCTTAAAGTCAATCTGCATATCGGTGATGGCAAGACCAAACAGGTCGTGCGCCTCGTTTTCAAACGGGAATACCGCCGGATAGTACGAGCTGATGGACGGAATCTCCTGGTACTGGTCGATGCCCTCAACCACCAGGTTCTCGATCGCATAGCTGCCGTCCTGCGCAATATGCTCCTGAGCAGCACGAACGTCGATAAACGTATAGACCAAGCGATACGATCCGTCGTCCACACAGCGCTCGGCATGCATCTGCACAAAGCGCGCGCCGGTACCTTTGAGCGCCTGCACACGCGGCAACAGTTCATCGATCCCGACGGTGGTGTAGATTGCCTTTTGCATTACTCGGCCTCCTTTGCAGCGGCGGGCGCCGTCAGCCGCGCCTGCGTCGACACCGGCCCTGGCCTCAGCCACAGCCACAAACCCGTCCTCGCCCAGCTCAACGCCACCGTCCCAGGTAGCGGCGCCGCCCACGGTGAGCGGATCGCCGCCGGCGCGCATCACGGCCTCCTTCTGGTCCAGGATGCCACACGCCTCCACGATGGCATCGATCACCGTCTCGGGACGAATGGCGCACCCGGGCGCGTACACGTCCACGGGAATCGCGCGGTCCACGCCGCCGATCACGTTATAGGCATCGCGGAATACGCCGCCCGAACACGCGCAAATGCCGCACGCCACCACGCACTTGGGCTCGAGCATCTGGTTGTAGATCTGGCGCACGACGGACAGATTCTGGGCATTGACCGACCCCGTCACCAAAAAGATATCCGCATGCTTGGGGTTGCCGGTGTTGACCACGCCAAAGCGCTCCGCATCGAACAGCGGCGTGAGCGAGGCCAGCACCTCGATATCGCATCCGTTGCAGCTCGAACCGTCGTAATGAATAACCCACGGCGAGCGCGACATTTTATGATCCATGGATGCCGCCTCCTAAATAAATACGTCGACGAGGATGGGCATAAGGTTGAGCAGGCCAAACACCAGCGCCACGCCCCATCCGAGCCTAAAGCAGCTGCGCCAGGTGCTGCGCGCGAAGGTGTTGTCGATCAGGACCTCGACAAAATACGTCGCGGCCATCACGACCAGGGCTACAACCCAGCTCACGGGGTTGTCCCAAACAAAGAACATGCCCACCCACATCAAAAACAGCACGGTCTCGCACCAGTGCATAAGGGTCATCTTGGCCAGCGTGCCGCCGCTCATCTCGGTGGCGACGCCCTGGACGATCTCCTGATGCGCATGATGCGAGTACGAAAGGTCAAACGGCGACTTGCGCAGCTTGATGGTGAGCACCGCGAGCAGCGCAAGGAAAATGGGCGCGCTGTACACGATGATGGGAGCCGACTGCCCCGTTACGGCGATGGAATCGAAGCTGTCGGTGGCAAGATACAGGCCCACACTCATCAGCAAAACGGCGGGCTCGTAACTCATAACCTGCAGCAACTCACGATCGGCGCCGACCTGGGCAAACGGGCTTTGCGTCGAGGCGGACGCCAGCACCACAAAGATCGAGGCGAGCGTAACCATAAAGGCGCACAGCAGTGTGTTGGAACCCGACACAAAGATGCCGCCGCCCACCACGGTAAAGATGAGCGCGCACGCCATGTAGGTATCGTCCATGGTGTTTACGCTGGCAGGAGCCTTGCGCAGCAGCTTGGCGACGTCGTAGAAGGGCTGCAGCAAGCGCGGGCCCACGCGGCCCTGCATGCGAGCGGACAGCTTGCGGTCAACGCCGTCGATCAGGCCGCCCACAAGCGGCGCCAGCAGGGCAAACGCCACGGTACCGATAAAAATGCCCACGACGCCCGAGCCCTCGAAATACTTGCCGCGCAGCACCGAGGGCGCGCTCATGGCAAGTCGCTCGGGCCCAATCCACGCGCAACACAGCAGCGCAAACAAGATAATGCTGCAGCACACGACGCTGCCCGCGGGGCCAATACGCTTCTCGCCAAGGGCGTCCTCCGAGTACCAATTGCGCTTTTCGGCCTTCACCTCGTGTCCCATCGAGCCGCGGAAATGGCGATATTTGTCGGTTCCCACACCCGAAAGGTACACGTTGACGTGCGGCTTATTGCTCACGCGGAATGAAGTCAGCAGCACCACGGCGATAAAAGCCACGATAACCACCATCAGATACATGGCGTCCTTGCCAATAACGTACGGCACGCGGCCAAACACCATGGCCAAGTAAGGCGACACCAGACCGCTCGAGATAACCGGAAACGCCACGCAGCACAGAATCAGCAGCGCGGCGATGGTGTTGAGGGCCATCCATTCGGTCTTATGGACATTGACCTCAACGTTTCGAGCCGTGGGGTCGACGCCCGAAAGCTTGGCAAGCCACTTGCCCCAGAAGAAAAACGTCGCGGCCGAGCCAAAGGCCAGCACCATAATCATGAGCACGTTGCCGGTCTGCGCGAACGCCACCAGGGCGCCCCACTTGGACACGAGCATGCCAAACGGCGCCACAAACATGCCCATGATGCCCAGCATCATCAGGCGCGTCAGGTGCGGCATGCGGCTGAACATACCGTCCATGTCCTCGATATTGCGGCTGCCGATATGATGCTCGGCCGTGCCCACGCACAGGAACAGCAGCGACTTTGCCACCGTGTGGAACAGGATCAGGAAGATGGCCGCCCATACGGCCTCGGGCGCGCCGACACCCAAGCAAGCACTGATGAGGCCCAAGTTGGAAATGGTGGAGTACGCGAGCACGCGCTTGGCATTGCTCTGCGAGATGGCCATAAGGGCAGCGAGCAAAAACGTGATGGCGCCCACGCTCGTGACCATAAAGCCGGTCACGGGATAGATGGCATAGAGCGGGCTCAGCTTGACCATCAGGAACACGCCGGCTTTGACCATGGTTGACGAGTGCAGCAGGGCGCTCGTTGGCGTGGGGGCAACCATGGCACCCAACAGCCAAGTGTGGAACGGCATCTGTGCGGCCTTGGTGAGTGCGGCGAGCGACAACAGGATGACCGGCATCACCAGCAGTGCGGACTGCGCGGTTCCGGCGCCGGAAAGCTCGATCATGTCCGAGATGGTCAGCGGCATGCCGTTAACGTGCAGATACATGAGTCCGGCCAAAAACGCGATACCGCCCAGCATGTTGAGGATGATCTGGGTAAAGGCGTTCTTAATGGCCTCGGGCGTGCGCGTGTAGCCAATCATGAGGAACGAGCACACGGTGGTGATTTCCCAGCCGCAGAACAGCCACTCAAGGTTGTCGCTCGTCACGATGACGAACATGGCCGAGAGGAACAGGAACATAAGCGCCAGGAACTGCGGGCGACGGTCGGGCGCGGTCTGCCCGCGCAGCGCGGCCTCGTGCTCATCGTGCGCTTGGAAGTCCTTCATATAACCCAAGGCATACACGCAGATTAGGCTGCCGACGATGCCGACGGCGAGCACCATGATCACGCTCATGTAGTCCAGGCAGAGCGGCGTTGCCGTGACGGCTTCGGCCGCGGGCAACGTCATGGCTGCAAAGGCGAGCGAGCCCACCAGCTGGACTATGCCGAGCACCGTGGTGAGCGCGTTCCTATATTTGTACGCGTTGTACAGGATTACGGCGCACAGGATGACGTCGATGACGGAGCTGATGATCGAGAGCACATGCGAGGTGTCGGGGGCAACCTCAAAGCTCTGCGGACCCGTGCCAAAAAACATGACGGCGACTACAACTGTCACCGCCATAATAATGCCGGAACCTATGAGCCCCACCGCATCGCGGGCGCGGTCGCCGCGCGCGAGCAGCATGCCCAGCGCCGGTACCAGCGGAAACAGGGTAAGGAAATACAGTAGCGTCATACCATCACTCCCCCGTGCAAAAACGCTGCAATTGTTTAACGTTATAGCTCAATTGAGGAGTAGCGGCGGCAGGTTTTCGGTCAACTGGGGAGTTTTAGGCGTACGGGGCAAGGGCACGTCCGCTTTGGAGCAGAGAGGCGACGCCGCCTATCGCAGCGACAGGCGCGCGGGCCACTGCGCGCGGTTTATTGGCCACTTTGGAGGATCTCCCGATAGGCTCGCGCTGGTCCAAAAAGTTGGCGCGGCAAGAAAAAATGCGCCCCTGTGGGCGCACCATCCCGTTTGCTATTCCGCCTTTTTAACGCGCGGCTTGCGACCGCGCGGCTTATCGACCAGTGCGGCCTCACCGCTCTCGCGGTACTGACGGCACCAAGCCTTGACCGAAGACTCGCTGGGAATTTTGTGCTTGATCATGGCCTCGCGAACCGTCAAGCCGTTTTCCAGACGGTCCTTAACCACAGCGAGCTTTACGTCGTACGAATAGGTATGATGATGCGAACCGGCATTGAGAACGGCGTCGGCACCGCCCACGGCATACGCGCGGGCCCACTGACGAGCCGTGGCCTGGGGAATGCCAAGCTCCGCGGCGAGAGCGCGATGACCGACCCCCTCTTGGAGGATCTCGACGGCGCGCTGCCTAACCTCGGGCGCATGCGTGCGAGTCCTAGTTGCTTCCGACATACCTGCCACTTCTTAGCCTTAGCCGTTAATCTGCTTTCTTACGTGCAAGTTAGATAGTAGCATTTTACTGTTTGCTCAAAGCAGTTAATTAAAATAGACGCGGCGTTATCTGGGCATTTGGCACCAAATTACGACATTTCTTTATCGATTATTTACGCTGGTAGCTGACTCGCAGCTAATCGTCATTCGCTTGTCAACAAAATTGGCATCTCTTTATGTCCTTTGGTATAGAGGATATGGTTATTAACCCCTCCCCCAATATTTTTGAGTGATCTGCAAGGCAGTAGACGTCCTCACTCCTCATGATTACCGCGCATTGCCATCCACCGGAGCAAAACAAAAAGGGCGGGACCCGCTGCACTTGCAGGCCCCGCACCGGTTGACACCCGACGGGACACAGCCGGGCGAGACGGATCCGTGCTACCGCCCCACCTGGCCGCGATGTTCAACTACAACTCGTTGGCCGCGTGATACGCCGTGCGAATGGCGCTCGCAATGTCGGCGGTGCGCTCGCCCGAGCAGTCGCCCACGCAGGTCACGGGCACCGTCACGCCATCCAGGTCAAACGCGTTGGCCTTGGAGCCCACGGCCATCACCACGTAATCGCAGGCGATCTTTACCGGCTCCTCGGCGCCGTCCTCGGTGGTGCAAATGGCCTCCACGCCCTCGTCGGTAATGGCGGTCAGGCGGGTCTTCACGTGCTGCTCCACGTTGTGCTCTGCAAAATCGCTCATAATCAGCGGCAGAATGGTCTCGGACTCGCCCGCGGCAATCTTGTCGAGCATCTCCACGATCGCCACCTCGCAGCCGTGCTGCAGCAGGTACTCGGCAGTCTCGGTGCCCACCAGGCCACCGCCAATGACGGCGACGCGGCCCGTAAGCTCCACCTTGCCGGCCAGCACGTCCCAGCTCGAGACGACCTTCTCCGAATCGGCACCCGGAACGGGGATGACCACGTCGTGTGCGCCCACGGCCACAATCGCAGCGTCGGCGGCGTTGAGGTCCTCAGCGGTAGCGGCATGGTTGAGCTCGACCTTCACGCCCAGGCCGGGCAGAATCTTCTCGTAGTACTCGACCGAGCGCATGATCTCGTCCTTGCGCGGAGGCGCGGCCGCCAGCACAATCTGGCCGCCCAGATGATCGCTCGCCTCGTAGACGGTCACGTCGTAGCCGCGCTTGGCCGCCACGCGCGCGGCCTCCAGGCCGGCGATGCCGCCGCCCACCACGGCGATCTTCTTGTCGCCCTCGCCCGGCTTGATGGCGATGGTCGCCTCGTCGCCGTTCTCGGCATTGAGCACGCACGAAATGTACTTGCGGTTTTGAATCGCATCGACGCAACCCTTGTTGCAGTTGAGGCACTCGCGGATGGGCTCACCCGTGGCGGCCTTCAGCGCAATGTCGGGGTCGCACATGAGCGAGCGGCCATAGGCGATGATGTCGGCGACGCCGTCTTCCAGAATCTTCTCGCCGGCCTCGACCGAAACCACGCGGCCCACGGTTGCCACCGGCACGGAGACCAGGGCCTTGACGCGCTCGGCCACGGGCAGCGTCCAGTTGTAGGGCATGGCGCCCATGGGCGGAATGGTGTCGCCCATGTTGCCGGTGTGGTTGGCCTGTGCGACCTGGATCATATCGATGCCCGCGCCCTCGAGCAGCTTGGCGAACTCGCAGGCCTCGTCGGGCCGCAGGCCGCCCTTGCCGCGCGGCGTGCCGTCGGGGTTCTCCATGATCACGGGGAGCTTGTACTCCACCATCAGCTGCGGCGCGGCTTCCTTAATGGCAGCGACAACCTCCAGCGCGTAGCGGACGCGGTTCTCGAACGAGCCACCGTACTCGTCGGTGCGCTGGTTGAGGATGGCCGAGCACAGCGAACCCACCAAGCGGTCGCCGTGGACCTCGATGGCATCGATGCCGGCCTGCTGCGCGCGAGCGGCCGAGGCAGCGATGGCCTCCTTGATCTGGGTGAGCTGCTCTACGCTCGCCTCGTTCACAAAGTGCTGCATGTCGTGATGCAGCTTGGCGTAGGCCTGGTTGCGGATCTCGTTGGACTCGGCCATCTTGGCGGCAAAGGTCTCCTCGTCGCCGGCGGCCTTGGCCTCCTGCGCGGCCTTGGCGGCGGCCATGGAACCCATGACCATGCGGCCGACACCGGGCACATCGTACTCAGGGTGGAACAGCTGCAGCGCGACCTTGGCGCCGTGCTTGTGGACGACGTCGGCCAGGGCCTTAAACGTGGGAATCTGGGCGTCGGTCGCCAGCTTGGGCGTGGGGCTTGCGGTCATAACGGGAGCGACGTCGCCGATGACGATGTAGCTCACACCGCCACGGGCCAGGCGCTCGTAAAAAGCCAGGCTGCGCTCGCCAATGGAGCCGTCGCGCTCCTCGTAGCCGGTGGTCAGCGGCGGGAACATAATGCGGTTCTTGAGCTCAAGGGGGCCAACCGTAATGGGCTGGAGCAGCTTGGATGCAGGTGCGGTCATGGACATTCCTCTCTTGTAGGCGCGGCGGCGATGGTGCCGCGTAGTTGTCTAGAGGATATGGCATGGGAATACAACAGCGCAACGGAAATCGGCGGACAGCAGATGGCGGCAGGTGGATGGGACGGGGCGGCCCGTCGGTTTGCCCGCCGGTTTATCTCAATCTGTAACAGTTACGCGGCAAAACCGGGTCTTACTGTTACAGATCGAGACATTCCTCTCGGCCCAACCTCAACAATCTAGATCTGTAACATCTAGACCCACTTTTGACCCCTACCTGTTACAGATCGAGACAAACCAATCTAGCCTGCTAGAAAGCCTGCTAGAAAATCTCAATCTATAACAACAACTCGGCAAAAACCGTCCCTCGTGTTACAGATTTAGACAAACGGGACCCAACCCACCGGTATATCTCGATCTGTAACACCTAGCCGCCCAAATCGGGCCCATCTGTTACAGATTGAGATTTTGTTTGAGAGGCCGAGAATTGAACCGAAGAAACGATCCCGGAATAACAAAAAAGCTCGCCGACTAGGCCGACGAGCTGCAAGTTCTTGGTCGCGGGGGCAGGATTTGAACCTACGACCTCCGGGTTATGAGCCCGGCGAGCTACCAGACTGCTCCACCCCGCAATGTCTGGGCGCCTCATGTGCGCAAGAAAGAATATTACGCGGGAGTTCGGCAAACGGCAAGAAAAATCTCGTAGAGCATAATTCCTTCATATTTAAACTCCTCAGCCCCTATCACCGTAAACGAATCGCAGCCGAGCGCCGTCGACGGCACGTATACAATGGTGCGCGTCCTTTTACGCCGACACCGGGAGTAGACATGCTGCTCGCTATCGATATGGGAAATACGCAGACGGCCATGGGCCTGTTTGACGGAGACGAGCTGGTGCAGTCGTGGCGCATGCCCACCGACCGCTCTTATACCGCCGACGAGATCCATGTGCGCCTGATGGGCTTCTTTAAGATGTACGACCTCTCGCTCGGCGCGGTCGACGCGATCGCCTTTGCCGGCGTGGTGCCGCAGCTCTCGCGCGAATGGCACGCCGTGGCCGACCGCATTGCCGCAGACGCCATCGTCATTGGGCCGCAGACGGCCGCGGTGACCAAGCTGCGCGCGGCGCGTCCCCAGACCGTAGGCGCCGATCGCGTCGCTAACGCCGTTGCGGCCGAAACTTTCTACGGCGCGCCGGCAATCGTGGTGGACTTTGGCACCGCGACCAATATCGACGTCATCGATGAGGACGGTTATTACATTGGCGGAGCGATCGCGCCGGGCATTCGCATCTCCATGGACGCGCTTGCCGCCCGTGCCGCCAAGCTCGCCAGCGTGCCGCTCGAGGCGCCCGAGCACGCCATCGGCCGCGATACCGAGGAGTGCATCAAGGTCGGCGCCGTGATGGGCGCCGCCGCCATGGCCGAGGGCCTGGTCGCGCGCATGAAGCGCGAGCTGGGCCGCGAGGATGCCACCGTTATCGCCACGGGCGGCCTCGCCGGCATCGTCGCCGATTCGACCGATGCCTTCGACGTGGTCGATGGACAGCTCACCATCAAGGGTATCTGCGAAATTTACCGCCGCATGCAGGAGCTGGGATAGAGCAGGGGCTTAAGTCGAGCACGCCCGATGCCACAGTCCCCGCAAAGGCTCGCCAAGCCTATTCCTCAGATAGGCGAAACCCTCCCCGGCACAGGCCGAGAAGGGTCTTGTTGCCATCGTTATCTTTGAGCGCGGGCGCCTCGCGTTACAGTCCGCGAATTCGTACAGCCTCGGGCGGAAACTCCTGCTCGCCGGCATCGGTCTTGATGGTCGCGCGGCCCCAGATGTCCAGGCCCGCAAACACACCGACCGCAAGCGGCAAGCCGTTGGGAGACACCGCCGCAACCTGGCGGCCCAGCAGCGGCACCATGTCGAAGTACTCGCCCAGCACGGGAGCCAGCGGCCCTGCGGCGCCTTGCGGCGTGTTGGCAACAACCGCCCAGGCGTCCACGCGGGCCAGCACGGCGGCGGCCAGCGTCTCGAGCAGCGCTTCGTCAGCCACGTCCACACCAAGCTCGCTCAGCGCCGAACGCTCAATATCCACCGTCACGGCACCGAACATGCCCGCAGCACCGGCACCGCCGTTCACGGCAACACGCGCGAGCGACGTCTCAAACGCAGGCGCACCGCACACGATATCGCTCGGCCACTGGATACCCACCTTACCGGCAAGGCCCAGCCCCGGTGTCGACGCCGCGCCCACGAGCGCGTCCATCATGCCCATCGCGGCCACAAACGGCAGGCCGTGGAAGGCATGCATGTTCACATCCGGGCGCACGACCAGCGAAAACGTCAACGACGCCTCGCCCGCGCTCCAAGCGCACCAGCCCGCGGACGCACCCTCGCGGCCCGCGCCACGCGCGGCGTCAAGCTCGGTACCGGCGGCAACAGCATTCATCTCGATCATCTACATACGCCCCAATTCGCCCACGATATGGCCCACGCGGTCCTCGGGCTCCTTGACCTCGACACCGTTGTAGCGGAAGAACCGCGCCGGGTCGTGCATCAGGTCCTCGAGCGGCACCAGCACAAAGTCGCGTTCGCCGATCAGCGGATGCGGCAGGCGCAGCTTTTTGCCGCCGTGGGTCTCGCCGTCCATCCACAGCAGGTCCAGGTCGATGGTACGCGGACCGTTGGCCTTGGCCTTTTTGGAGCGGTCGCGCCCCAGCTCGGCCTCGATCTTCATGAGCTCGTCGAGCAGCACCAGCGGCGCAAGCTCGGTCTTGATCTCGATGACGGCGTTGGCAAACGCGTCCTGGCGCGTCTCGTAGGCAGGCTCGCTCTCGTAAATCTTGGAGGAGTTAGACACGCAGGTGAGTGGAATCTCGGCGATCATCTCGCGTGCGGCGCGGATGTTGTCGCAGCGATGCCCCAGGTTGGAGCCCACGGCCACAAACGCGCGGCGCGGCTGTGGCTTGGCAACCGCCCAGTAGCCGTTCAGGAACTGCGCAAAACCCGCGGCGTCGTGCACGCGCACGATGTTGGCACCGGCCTGGATAGCGCCCAGGCACACGCCAAACGTAGCGGCATCGCGCTCGGCGGCCTCGGTCACGCCCGAGACGGCGCCCACAAAGCGCTTGCGCGACACGGCGCACATGAGCGGATAGCCCAGTGACGCCATCTTGGCAGTCTCGCGCTGGATGACGATGTCCTCGTTAGCCGACTTACCAAAGCCCGGACCAGGATCGATGCAGATGCGGTCGCGCGACACGCCGGCATGGATGAGTGTGCGGGCCTGGTCGGACAGAAAGCCCATGACGCGGCGCATGATGGGCGCCGAATCGGGCAGGGTAAAGCGGCGGAGCTGAGAGGTGGGCACGTAGGCCTCCTCGCGGCGGGCGCTGCGGCGCATCATGGCGGCCAGGCGGTCATTGGACTCCGATGCGGCCTCGGTGGCCTCGGGCGCGGGCGCAACGGTCTCGGCGGCAGCAGCCTGCTCGGCGGCCGGCGTCTCCTGCCCCAGCTCGGTTGCAGACTCGGACGTGGGCTCCGGTTCGCCAAACGGCAACGAGGGCTGCACCACGCCGCCCGGAAGCTTGGCCTCCGACTTAGGCTCGCCCAGCAACTTGCCGCGACGGCGGCG
>OCHV01000288.1_pt1 | contig 45505 bp, 45 predicted proteins | sample 1538461 | NCBI WGS metagenome assembly OCHV01 (sample SAMN04571692, study PRJEB22368) | human gut metagenome | biome: human gut; material: stool | host: Homo sapiens | place: Luxembourg | collected 2012-08-03 | reverse complement strand
ACGGACCGCCACCTGCTTGTCCTCGTTGTCGACCGCGGTGTTGGCGTTGCCGAGCGAAAGGCCGTGACCACCCTGGTCGAAGACGTGCATCTCGCATGCAACGCCCTCCTCGGCCATGCGCTGCGCAAACGGGTAGACCTGCGCGATCGGCGCCGTCTTATCGTCGGACACGCCCCACACAAAGGTCGGCGGCATCTGATGCGAAACATGTGTGGTGGGGCAGATATCGGCCAAATGCTCGTCAGTTGCCTCGCCGCCCGTCACCATCGACAGGTAGTCGTTGAGCAAATCGCGCCCCGTCTTGCCGCCCGTCTTGGGCACACGCAAGTCAATGCGCGGATCGCGCGTCTGCATGTCGCGCACATAGGCAAAGTCGAGCAATGGATAACCCAGCACCACGGCATCGGGACGAATGTCGTCCGGACGCGCCCCGGCAAGTGCCGCAAAGGGGCCGGTCTTCCACTGTGTTGCCAGCGAGGCGCAAATCATGCCGCCAGCAGAAAAGCCCACGACGCACACGCGCTTAGGATCGACATGCCACTCGTCGGCGTTGGCGCGCACCGTGGCGACCATCTTGGCAAGATCTGCCTGGGGGTGCGGAAAGCTCACGTCACCCGTAGAACTCGTGACATAGTTGAGCACAAAGGCCTGGTAACCGTGATCCAAAAACGCAAACGCCACAGGATCCTGCTCATGCGGAGCGATATGCGTAAACGCACCTCCGCCACAGATAATCACCGCGGGGCGGCGGCCATTCGGTTTATCGGGCAACGGCTCGGCACCCAAATACGTAAACGTCGCCGGATAATCCTCGGTCGGCTCCTCGCCCCACAGCGCATGGTTCTCGACAATCATATGTGCTCCCTTCGCGCAAATTATGCGCCCTTGTTTTTCGCCTTCAAGCGTACCCCACTTGAACCCGTGGCGCAGAAACACTCCGGCAATAAGTTTCCCTTCAACTGATATATCACATAATCCCAGTTCAGAGGTATCGTTGAGCAGCGTAGAATAGGGGCGTTGACCAAGCCGCGAAACACATGTGAAACGTTTCCGGCAAACCAAACGCGCGATATGCGCCTATTTAAGTTGGAGGCAACTATGGGTCTGCTCGATTCGCTTAAGTCCACCTTCACCTCGACCGGCGAGGCGTCCGTTCCGCCCGCAGCAAGCTTCGCCACCCGCGAAGGCGTCATCTATGCCCCCGTCAACGGCGTGCTCGTCAACCTGAACGAGGTTCCCGACGAGACGATCGCCTCGGGCATGCTTGGCCAGGGCTATGGCATCGAGCCCATTACCGGCACCATCTATGCGCCCGCCAACGGCCGCATCGGCGCCACCACTGTCACCAACCACTCCATTGGCATGATCACCGAGGACGGTCTTCGCGTGTTCATCCATGTTGGCCTGGGCACCGTGGAAATGAACGGCAAGGGTTTTGCCCGCTTTGTCGAGATGGGCGATGTGGTCAAGGCAGGCCAGCCGCTCATCAGCTTCGACCGCGAGGCCATTAAGGCCGCTGGTCACGAGGACATCGTGACCGTCATCGTCTCCGAGCTCGATCGTCTTAAGAGCATCGACCATGTCGGCGAGTCTGGAACGCTTATCGGCGGCAACCCGCTCGTCAAGCTTGGCGACCCGCTGCTGGTTGCCAAGACCAAGTAGCCAGGCCCCACGCCACACAGCCAAAAGGCACCTCGTCAAGCGCCCGCGACCATTTGGCCGCGGGCGCTTTTCGTTTGAAAAACCATCCCGCCAATGCTTTATCTGTATAGCTCAAATGAGCCGAGCTGCTAGAATATCGAACTGTATGGATAACTATCATTCAACCGTTATGGGAGGATACGTGAACCGCACCAAAATCGCGCAGCTCTATGCCGATGCCGAGTCGCTCGGCGGCCAGACCGTCACCGTCGCCGGCTGGGTCAAGTCCGTCCGCGACATGAAGAACTTTGGCTTTGTTACGCTCAACGACGGCAGCTGCTTCCGCGACCTGCAGGTCGTCATGAACCGCGAGGCACTCGACAACTACGACGAGATCGCTCATCAAAACGTCTCGGCCGCACTCATTTGCACCGGCACCGTCAAACTGACCCCCGATGCGCCCCAGCCTTTCGAGCTTTCTGCCACCTCCATCGAGGTCGAGGGCACGAGCGCCCCGGATTACCCGCTGCAGAAGAAGCGCGCAACCGTCGAGTTCCTGCGCACCCAGCAGCACCTGCGTCCGCGCACCAACCTGTTCCGCGCCGTGTTCCGCATCCGCTCTGTCGCGGCTGCCGCCATCCACCGCTTCTTCCAGGAGCAGGGCTTTGTCTACGTCAACACCCCCATCATCACCACGAGTGACTGCGAGGGCGCCGGCGAGATGTTCCGCGTGACCACGCTCGACCCCAAAAATCCGCCCCTCACCGAGTCCGGCGAGGTCGACTGGAGCCAGGACTTCTTTGGCAAGCATGCAAGCCTCACCGTGTCCGGCCAGCTCAATGCCGAGAACTTTGCCATGGCCTTTGGCGACGTGTACACCTTTGGCCCCACCTTCCGTGCCGAGAACTCCAACACCACGCGCCACGCCGCCGAGTTTTGGATGATCGAGCCCGAGATGGCCTTTGCCGACCTTAACGACTACATGGATAACGCCGAGGCCATGCTCAAGTACGTCCTTAAGGACGTCATGGCAACCTGCCCCGACGAGCTCAATATGCTCAACAAGTTTGTGGACAAGGGTCTGCTCGAGCGCCTGGACCATGTCGCCAACTCCGACTTTGCCCGCGTTACCTACACCGAGGCCGTCGAGATCCTGGAGCAGGCAGTCGCTGCTGGCCACCAGTTTGATTACCCCGTCAGCTGGGGCATCGACTTGCAGACCGAGCACGAGCGCTTCCTGACCGAGGAGCACTTTAAGCGCCCGACCTTCGTGACCGACTACCCGGCCGAGATCAAGGCGCCTGAACGACGACGGCAAGACCGTCGCCGCCGCCGACTGCCTGGTTCCCGGTATCGGCGAGATTATCGGCGGCTCCCAGCGCGAGGAGCGCCTGGATCTGCTCGAGGCCCGCATCAAGGACCTGGGCATGAATCCCGAGCAGTACAAGTACTACCTTGACCTGCGCCGCTACGGTTCCTGCAAGCACGCCGGCTACGGTCTGGGCTTCGAGCGCTTGGTCATGTATCTGACCGGCGTGGGCAACATCCGCGACGTCCTGCCGCACCCGCGCACCGTGGGCAACGCCGACTTCTAATCGTCGAACGCTAGCTCGCGTCGCCACACGCCAACGCTCATCGCACAAGCGTCTCTCGACATCGGTCGAGAGACGCTTTTTTCAACAGCATCCGTCAAGCTTTTGGCAAGTTTTTGGTCAGTTGAGCAGGGCTGTTGAAAACTCGACCCGCCGTTTGCCGACGACTACCGACCGCCCAGAGCGCCCTGCGCCGCTGGGAAAGCCCCGCGTCCTAGGCTCCATACCGTCGCCACCCAAAACGGAAAGGACGTGGGCACCATGACCGAAGCCGCTGTTGAAACCTACGACACCACGACGAGGGGCGCCGCCTCGATGGCAGCCTATCGCGCCGTTCGTATCCTGCAGCTCTTGAGCGAAAACACCGGCGAAGACAAGGCCATGCTTTCCGATGAGCTGATCCGGCGCCTCGCCCATCCCGACGACCCCGCCCGCATGCCCATCTCGGCGGCGCGGCGCAGCATCTACACCGCCATCTCCGCGCTTCGCCATGCCGGATACGAAATTGAATACAAACGCGGCGTGGGCTACAAACTTCTTACCCGCCCGCTCACCGATGAAGAGATCATCCGGCTCCACGGTATGGTCATGCGCAACCGCTCCACGCCTATCGCTATCCGCAAGAGCATGGCGCAGCACTTAGTTGCCATGGCGAGCGCCGACGTTCGCGGCTACCTCGATACACCCGAACCCGCTCCAAGCGCAGGCAGCAAGGCTACCAAGGCAACACGCACGCCCATCAAGCGCATCGACACGTGCGAGCTCGTCGAGCAGGCCATCGACCACGGAACCACGGTGAGTTTTGATATTTCGAGCGTCACGACACGCGGCGAAACCGAAGCAGCACGGATGACACTCCGTCCCTTTGCCATCAGGCAGCGCGATGGCATCTCGTATCTGCTGGGAACGGTCTACGACGCCCGAGGCACCGACGATACGCTGCGCACCGTCGAGATCGCCCGTATGAGAAACGTCAGCACGCGCCTGCTCGACGGCAAGAAGCTCTTCGCCGCCCTGGACGAGGACGACGCCTCCTCCGCCGCATAAGACCCTCCGCCGCCCATTCGACTACCCGTACCGCCCATCCGATTCTGTATTAAAAAACCCGCCAGGCTGTTGTAAAAATGGACATCAGCGCTACTATAGTCCCACTTGCACTTTGTCCCAGTGCAGTGTTTCCAGCCATTTTTATACTGGGGGTAATGATATGAAGGACATCACCATCAGCCGCAGGAGCCTTCTGGTCTCCGCCGGCCTGCTCGCGCTCGCCCCGCTCGCCGGATGCGGCGGCAACTCTGGTTCCGGCTCTGCTGCCGCCGGTTCCGACTACACCATCGGCGTTCTGCAGCTCACCGAGCACTCCGCGCTCGATGCCGCCAACGACGGCTTCGTCAAGGCCATCAAGAAGAGCGGCCTTAAGGTCAAGATCGACCAGAAGAACGCCCAGAACGACCAGTCCACGTGTAAGTCCATTGCCGACAAGTTTGTGGGCGACAACGTCAACCTGATTTATGCCATCGCCACGCCCGCCGCGCAGGCTGCCGCCGGCGCCACGGCCGATATCCCCATCGTGGGCTGTGCCATCACCGACTACGCCGCCTCCGGCCTGGTCCAGGACAACGACAAGCCGGGCACCAACGTCACGGGCGCTTCCGACCTCACCCCGGTCGCCGAGCAGCTCGAGATGATGCAGAAGGTCCTGCCCGACGTTAAAAAGGTCGGCCTGCTCTACTGCACCGCCGAGTCCAACTCCGACGTCCAGATCAAGGCCGCCAAGAAGGAACTCGACAAGCTGGGCCTGGAGTACACCGATTTCACCGTCTCGAGCTCCAACGAGATTCAGTCCGTCGTCGAGTCTGCCGTGGGCAAGGTCGACGCGCTGTACTCCCCCACCGACAACACCATCGCCGCGGGTGCCTCGCAGGTCGGCCAGATCTGCAAGGAAAACAAGCTTCCCTTCGTGACTGGCGAGGAGGGTATGTGCATGGCCGGCGGCCTGTTCACCCTCTCCATCAATTACGAGGACCTGGGCTACGCCGCGGGCGAGATGGCCGTTAAGATCCTGAAGGGCGAGGCCAAGCCCGAAGACATGCCGATCAAGCACCTCTCGAGCAAGGACCTGGTCGTCGTCAAGAACGACGAAATGGCCGAGGCCCTGGGCATCGACCTTTCCGCTCTGGACGCGTAATGCCATACGCGGCATGCGTCTAGAGCCCGTGCTCGCGCTTTAGCCGCGTTATTCAATATCTGAGCCACAGGGGCGGGCGCTGTAGACCGGCGTCCGCCCTGCTTGTTTCAGGTAAAACAAAACGTCTGTCCGCAGCTCTTCTATGCATTGTTACCGCTATTATGGTGAATCACGTGTCCACCCTATCCTAGGAGGTATGAAGCATGCTCATTGCATTGCAGGGCGCCGTTTCGCAGGGCGTCCTCTGGGGCATTATGGTGCTTGGCGTGTTTATCACGTTCCGCCTGCTCGACATTCCCGATATGACCTGCGACGGCAGCTTTGCCCTCGGCGGCTGCGTCTGCGCTGTGCTCATCGTCAATAACAACGTCGACCCGCTGCTCGCCGTGCTGGCCGGTATGTGCGCCGGCGCCATCGCGGGCGCCGTCACGGGCATTTTGACCACCGTCTTTGAGATTCCTGCGATCCTCGCCGGAATCCTCACCCAGATCAGCCTGTGGTCCATCAACCTGCGCATCATGGGCAAGTCCAATACGCCCATTCTTGCCAAGGGCACCGTGTTCTCCGCCGTCAGCAATATGACCGGTCTGCCGCAGTCCACCGTTGCCATCATCTTGGGCATCCTGCTCGCCGTGGCTATCGTTGCCATCCTGTATTGGTTCTTTGGCACCGAGATCGGCTCGGCGCTGCGAGCCACCGGCAACAACGAGTACATGATCCGCGCTCTGGGCGTCAACACCAACTCCACCAAGATGATCGCCCTCGTGCTCTCCAACGCCCTCATCGGCCTTTCGGGCGCGCTCATCTGCCAGAGCCAAAAGTATGCCGACATTGGTATGGGCACCGGTGCCATCGTTATCGGTCTTGCCGCCATTGTTATCGGCGAGGTGCTCGGCCGTCTGCTGCCCGGCGGCCTCACGCAGTTTAGCGTCCGTCTTGCCTCCGCCGTCTTTGGCTCCGTGGTGTACTTCCTTATCCGCGCCATCGTGCTGCAGTTGGGCATGGACGCCAACGACATGAAGCTGCTCTCCGCCGTGATTGTCGCTGTGGCCCTGTGCGTGCCCGTGGTTTGGGAGCGCTATAAGCTCCGCAGCTCCTACACGAAGGGGGATGAGGCAGATGCTTAAGCTCTCGCACGTCAAGAAGACCTTTAACAAGGGCACCGTCACCGAGAAGCGCGCGCTCACCGGCGTCGACCTCACCCTGAATGACGGCGACTTTGTAACCGTGATCGGCGGCAACGGCGCCGGCAAGTCCACGCTGCTCAACATGATCGCCGGCGTGTACCCGCTCGATTCGGGCGTTATTGAGCTCGACGGCACCGACATCTCGCGCCTGAGCGAGTCGCAGCGCGCCAAGTACCTGGGCCGCGTGTTTCAGGACCCCATGCGCGGTACCGCTGCCGACATGCAGATCGCCGAGAACCTGGCCCTCGCCAAGCGTCGCGGCCAGCGTCGCGGCCTTTCGTGGGGCGTCACCAAAGCCGAGAAAGATGAGTACGTCGAGCTGCTCAAGCGCCTGGACCTTGGTCTGGACACGCGTCTCAACGCCAAGGTCGGCCTGCTCTCGGGTGGCCAGCGCCAGGCACTCACCCTGCTGATGGCCACGCTCACCAGGCCGCGCCTGCTGCTGCTCGACGAGCACACCGCGGCCCTCGACCCCAAGACGGCCTCTAAGGTGCTTAACCTGACCGAGGAGATCGTCGACGAGAACCACCTGACCACGCTCATGGTCACGCACAACATGAACGACGCCATCCGTCTGGGCAACCGTCTGATCATGATGCACGAAGGCCACGTGATCTACGACGTGGCGGGCGATGAGAAGAAGTCGCTCACCGTAGCCGACCTGCTGCAGAAGTTCGAGGAGGTCTCGGGAGGCGAGCTCGCCAACGACCGCATGCTGCTGAGCTAAAACCTGCAAAAAAGGGACAGGTTTATTTTGGTAGGTTTTATCTGCGCAAACGTCAAAACCGCCGCAAAGGGACAGACACCCTTGCGGCGGTTTTCGCATATTATGTCGATAATCCGATATTCAACCAGACATTCTGGCTAAGGACTAAGGAAGCTGCCATGAAAAGACTCCCCCGCCTTGCGTTGGCCGCCGCGTTGTTTGCCGGCGCGCTCGCAGGCATCCCAAGCCTCGCTTTCGCTGGGAACCTGCCCGCCGCTATTGACGGCTCTGTGACCGTCATGCACACCAACGATATCCACGGCAGCTACAAGTACAGCTACAACGAAAGCAAGGGCACCGGCACGGTGGGCTTCGACGGACTGGCGGTTCTCTATAGCGCCCAAAGCAGCGCCCCCGATCTTTTGCTCGATGCGGGCGACACCTTCCACGGGCAGTCCTTTGCCACCATGAGCGAGGGCAAGAGCATCGCCGAGCTCATAGACACCTTCTACGCCGACGGCTACGACGCGACCACGCCAGGCAACCACGACTGGAGCTACGGCGCGGACAAACTCCGCACCATGACCGGCTACAGCACCACCGGCACGCCCTTCGCCATGCTCTGCGCGAACGCGAAGTCTACGAGCGGCGTATGGAGCTCGAGCATCACGAAGACGCTCGATCGCACCTGGGAGGATAGCGAGGATCACTCCACATTCGACTACAAATTCAAGGTCGGCGTCGTGGGTGCCATGGATGAGTCGCTGGGATCCTCGCTGCGCGCGGACCTGGTCGCGGGCACGTCGTTCTCGAGTGCCACGAACGCCATCAATACCGAGGCAGAGCAGCTGCGCAAGGAGGGCTGCGATGTTGTTGTGTGTATCGCGCACACGCTCGACGCCAAGACCTTTGCCACGCGACTCCGTGGCGTCGATGCCCTTATCGCAGGCCACGAGCACATCAACCTTAACGAGAAGGTGACGGGAGCCGACGGCAAGACGATCCACGTTGTCGAGGCAGGCAGCGCCTTTGCCGAGGTGGGCCTGCTTTCCATTCCGTACAAGTACGACACCAATGGCACCGAGACGACCGACGATGACACGGTCACGGTCCCTGCAGACGGCAGCGACGAGAAGCTCTACACCGCCGAGAACGTCAACGACCTTTTGGCAGACCCCGACAAGGGCTCCGACTACCAAAGCTGCCTTGAAGCCGTCCGCAACAAGATCAAGCCGCTCGACGAGGACTTTGAAAACGAATCGAACAAGGTGCTCGGCACATCCACCACCAACTATTTCTACGGCGAGGACGCTGCAGGCACGCATGGTTGGGAAATGGTGCGCACCACCGATTTCCGTCCCAGCAAGGAGGGCGACACCACCAAGGCCCAGACCATCGGCCACGTGATTTGCGGCTCTTATCTTGCCCTGACGGGCGCGGACCTCGCTATCGAAAACGCTGGCGGCATCCGCGGCGGCATCGCGGCGGGCAACGTGACCGCTGGCAACGTCATCGCCATCTCGCCCTACGGCAACACCGTGGAGACCTGGACCATGACCGGCGCGGACTTCCTCGCAGCGCTCGAGCACTCGCTACAAATCAGCGACGATTGCAACGACAGCTACGAGCTTCAGCAGGCTTATGTGGCGGCCGGTCACACCGAGCAGGAGGCGCAAGACAAGTACAAGTGGCGCGATGACTCTGGCAGCGTTCTCTCCTTTGGCGGCATCAACGTGACGATTGATTGGACGCAGCCCGAAGGCAAGCGCATTGTGAGTGCCACACTCACCAAAGACGGCAGCACGCTCGACCCCGCCAAGACCTATACCGTCGCCACCAACAACTACATCATTACCAACACGACCGACTTTCCCACCTTTGCACACGCCACCAAGTACACCGAGTGGGGCACGTGCGAGGCGGCGCTGAGGGCGCTGATTGGGCAGAACGGCTGGGAGAGCAAGATGGCCGGGCTCGCCGGCACCATCAGCTTCGGCTCCGTAGCCGTGGACCCCACGCCCACACCGGCCCCGACGCCTAAGCCCTCGCCTAAGACGGACACGACGACCACGAAGGTCAGCACCAAGAAGACGAGCGGTAAGCTCGCCGCAACGGGAGACCGCACGCTGGCAGTAGTTGGCGCGTGCCTTATCGGCGGCATCATCGTCATCATCCTCGGCATTATCTGGAAGCGTCGACGCTAAGCTACACCGCCGGGCCTTGCAGCCCCGCCGCGTAAACCTTATATCGAGCACAGAAGCCCGTCCGAATTTGATCGGACGGGCTTCTTGGTGGGTATCATGGTTGGACGATCATTAGGAGGTTTTCCCTACATGGAATTGTTTGAGCCGATTCTTCATTTCTTTGAGCAACGGTGGGTCCACAACATCATCTGGGCCGTCATCTTGGCGATAGGCACCGCCGTCGCCGCCAAGGTCGTATCCAAGACCCTGAACCATCTGCTTAACCGAGACGATAACCCGCTTCCGGCATCAAGTATCTTCATCAACATCGCGCGCGCCGTCATCTGGATGATTGGCGGCAGCTTTATCCTCGACAACTGCTTTGGCATTAACGCAAACGCGCTCGTCGCCGCTCTTGGCGTCGGCGGCATCGCCATCTCGCTCGGCTTTCAGGACACGCTGTCAAACCTTATCGGCGGCATGCAAGTGACCTTTATGGGCATCATCAAACCCGGCGACAATATCGAGGTCGGCGGCGTATCCGGCGTGGTCCAAGACATCACTTGGCGTCATACAACGATTGAGGATGCCTGTGGACAGACCATCATTGTGCCCAACTCCAACATCTCCAAGAACACGCTCGTGCATTTGATGCCCTTTGGACGCGTGGCCGTGCCCGTTGCCGTAAAGGACACGTCTAAGTGGGCTTCCCTTGACGTGCTGGCAGACGAGCTCACGAGCGCAACCAAAACGGCCGTCTCGCCCATCTCGGGCTTTGACAAAGAGCCCTACGTGCTCTTTAGCGAAATCGGCGACTTTGGCATCAAAGGAAAGATCATCTTTATCGTCAGCGACGACAGCACCACTTTCACCGCTGCCGACGCCTGCATCCGCGCCATCGCCCCCATCATCGCCTAAACCACCGCAAAGGGGTCAGGCATCTTTGTAGTGGTTTTCATTCGTGGTACCATGGTTCATATAGTTGTTTAAACGACTAAGGGAGCAACATTATGGAAGAGGCCTATCGTCAAGCACGCAAGCGCGGCGAGCAAGGACGTCGACGCGCCATTAGCCAAAGCGAGCATCCATACCTTACGGACCTCGATAGCTTGGTTGCTCAGCTCCCCTTAGGTCAGCGAGAGAATGTCGGCCTGCGGGATATTCCGCTCGAAATGGTCGTCGGCACGGTCACCAAGGGCCGTCAGTCCGCCTTTTCGTGTAACTTTATGCCCCTGCTTCCGTTTAGCACCGAGTTCGCCCGCAAGTGGTCCAACCTCTACGACATCCAGGTGACCGAGGGCTATCGCGACCCCGTCATCGTCACCGAGTTCATGCATCGGTTCTATGTCCAAGAAGGCAACAAACGCGTCAGTGTCCTCAAATTCCTAGACGCCCCGACGGTTTCGGCCAAGGTCACCCGTCTCTACCCCGGCACATGGGATTCCGTCGAAAGCCGCCTGTACGGCGAGTTCTGCGCGTTTTGGCGCGTCTGCCCCCTATACGAGATCGAGTTCTCGCGTGAGGGAAGCTACGAAACGCTCGCGAAGATGCTCGGTCAGAACCTTATCGAAAAATGGCCGCAGAAAAAGGTCGACTACCTGCGCCACACCTTCCTGCTCTTTAAGCGCGCCTACCTTCGCGCAGGCGGCGACCACCTGGACATTACGCCTGCCGACGCCATGCTCGTGTACCTCAATGTGTACAACCAGGACCGCCTGCTGGATACGCCGACGGATATCGTCGTAAACCGCCTGTGCAAGATTTGGCGCGAGCTGGTCATTGCCGGCAAAAATGACGAGGACAAAGTCGATCTTGTCGAAGCACCGAGCGTCGACGAGGAGGAGACGCCCGCCAAGTCCACCTCCGGCGTGCTCAACTTCTTTATGGGCAAGACCGTCTACTCGACGGCCAACCCCCTGCGCATCGCCTTTATCCATGAGTTCCCCTGTGCGACGTCGAGCTGGGACAGCCTGCACGACCAAGGGCGTCAGTATCTCGATGAGCACTTTGGCGGTATCGTGCGCACCGAGGCGTTCGAGGACTGTCACGATCCGGACGTGTTCTACGCCGCCGTGGAAACGGCTGTCAAACATGGAGCAAACGTCATCTTCTCGACCTCGCACCGCCTGATGGAATACACGCTCAGGGCTGCCGTTGAGTATCCCCGGGTTCGGTTCCTCAACTGCTCTATCGGCCTTCCCCATCAAAGCGTACGCTCGTACTTTGGCAAGATGTACGAGGCCAAGTTTCTCCTGGGCGCCCTTGCCGCCAGCATGGCGGACAACCACCGCATCGGTTACCACGCGTCGGTCTTCGCCTCGGGCGCACTCAGCGAGATCAACGCCTTTGCGATTGGCGCCTCGCTGCTCGACCCCCGTGCGCAAATCATCCTGACCTGGGGCGATGTGCCCGCCGGAGGCCTTGCCGAGGCCATGTGCCGCGAAGGCGTGAGCGTCATGACCGGCGCCGATATGTCAAAGTCGCTGGAAGATCCCACCGCCTACGGGCTTCACCGCTTGGTCGACGGCAAAGTCACCGGCATCGCCATGCCCGTATGGAACTGGGGCCGTTACTACGAGCTCATCGTTCGCAGCCTTCTGCACGGCACGTGGGACGAGACCAGCGACGACAACCAAGTGCGCGCCGTCAACTACTGGTACGGCATGAGCTCCGGCGTTATCGACATCCGTTACGCTCCGGGCCTTCCCTACCAGACGCGCAAACTCGTGCAGTTGCTCCGCAACGGCATTGTTGAGGGATCCATCAACCCCTTTGGCGGCGAGCTCCACAGCCAGAACGGCGTGGTACAGATCGAAGGCTTCCCTCCGCTGCCGAGCACGCAGATTGTCGAGATGAATTGGCTGGCGGACAACGTGGTAGGCACCATTCCGCAGCTCGACGATGAGCCGAAAGTCCCTGCCCTATGAAAATCCTTGCCATAGCCGATACCGAAGAACGATGCCTTTGGGAGTGCTTTCGCAAGGAACGCTTTGAGGGAGTCGACCTGATTTTGTCCGCCGGCGATCTGGACCCGGACTATCTTGAGTTTTTGGTTACGGTCATCAACAAACCGCTCATCTACGTGCGCGGCAATCACGATGACCGCTACGCACGTCATGCACCGGGCGGATGTATCTGCGTGGAAGACAGCGTGTACACGTACCGAGGGATTCGCATTGCGGGCCTTGGCGGGTCCATGCGTTATCGCGACGGCGCCAACATGTACACCGAACGCGAGATGTCCAAACGCATGCGTAAGTTGTCGCGTAAGGTTAGAATGGTCGGCGGGTGCGACATTCTGCTTACCCATGCGCCCGCCGCCGGTATGGGTGATCTGGACGATCTACCGCATCGAGGGTTTAAGTGCTTTAACACGGCGCTTGAGTCCTGGGGGGTCGACTACATGGTGCATGGGCATGTACACCAAAGCTACGGTTGCGATTTTCAGCGCGAGCGTCAGCACGCATGCGGGGCAACGATCATCAACGCCTGCGGCTATACGCAGTTTGAGCTCGACCAGACGCACTACCCCATCCGCGGCTGGCAAGCAGCCTGGCTCAACTCACAAACCATGCGCCGCGAGCTCAAACGCCACGATGCCATCGAGTCCTCAACAGCCAGAACACCCTGGTAACCACCACAAAGAGGACACTGTCCCCTTTGTGGTGCTTTTGACGCGATAGCAAGAAACCCGGTCCTGCACAAGGCAGAACCGGGTTTCTTTAGCAATGCTTGCTGTACTCAGGCAGTAACTAGCAGTTACTCAGCCAGGAAGTCACGCTGGACAGCGGGATCAACCTTGACGCCAGGGCCCATGGTGGAAGACACGGAGATGGACTTGACGTACTTGCCCTTAGCAGAAGAGGGCTTGACGCGCAGAATCTCGGTGTACAGGGCAGCGTAGTTCTCGACGAGCTGCTGCTCAGAGAAGGACTTCTTGCCCAGGGGCACGTGGCAGATGCCATAGCGGTCAGCGCGGTACTCAACGCGGCCAGCCTTGAGCTCGGAGACCATCTTGGCGACGTCCATGGTCACGGTGCCGAGCTTGGGGTTCGGCATGAGGCCACGGGGACCAAGGATCTTACCGATGCGGCCAACCTTGGCCATCATGTTCGGCGTAGCGATAGCGGCGTCGAAGTTGATCTCGCCCTTCTGAATCTGGGCGACGAGCTCGTCGGAACCGATGATGTCGGCGCCGGCAGCCTCGGCCTCGCGGGCCTTCTCGCCCTCGGCGAAGACGGCAACACGAACGGTCTTGCCGGTGCCGTGGGGCAGGGAGATGGAACCACGGATGTTCTGGTCAGCCTTACGAGTATCGATGCCCAGACGGAAGTGGGCCTCGACGGTCTCGTCGAACTTGGCGGTGTCGAGCTCCTTGATGAGCTTGGCAGCCTGAAGGGGGGTGTAGAGCGTGGAGCGGTCGATCTTCTCGGCAGCGGCGTTATAGCTCTTACCATGCTTAGCCATGTGCATTACCTCCTGTGGTTAAACGGGCGTGAGCCCTCCCACATCGTATCGTGTGCCCTATTGCACACATATAACGGGCGCCCCGGTCGGAGCACCCGTCATTACCTAAAGAAATCGCTACTCAGCGATGGTGACGCCCATGGAGCGGGCGGTACCGGCGATGATCTTCTTGGCGGCGTCAATGTCGTTGGCATTGAGGTCCGGCATCTTGATCTCGGCGATCTTGGTGAGCTGCTCCTGGGAGAGCTGACCGACCTTGTCGGCCTGGGGCTTAGCGGAACCAGACTTGAGGTTCAGCTCCTTCTTGATGAGGTGAGCCGCCGGCGGGGTCTTGGTGATGAAGGAGAAGGACTTATCCTCGTAGACAGAGATCTCAACGGGGATGATGTCGCCCTTCTTGTCCTGCGTCTCGGCGTTAAAGGCCTGGCAGAACTGCATGATGTTCACGCCAGCAGCGCCCAGGGCGGGGCCGACGGGAGGAGCGGGGTTAGCTGCACCAGCAGGAATCTGGAGCTTAATGACGTTGGCAACCTTCTTCTCAGCCATGGTCATTCCTTTCGAATCACGAGTGTGAAGTACTTGCTATATCGTAAGCACGCACGTGTTAGAAGCACTCCTGAGATGAGCAGTCACAGAAGAAGCACGCTCGCGCGAACGGACGAAAACTTAAGCGATGACAGCAACCTGGTTAAAGTCGAGCTCGACCGGCGTCTCGCGGCCAAAGATCATCAGCGTGACCTTGAGCTTGCCAGCCTCGGTGTTAACCTCGGAGACCTTGCCATCAAAGTCGGTAAGCGGGCCATCGGTGACGCGGACGGACGTGCCGACCTGAATATCAACCGAGGTGCGCTTGGGCGAATCGCCCTTACCGGGACGACGAGTCATCTTATTGTACTCGTCGCGGGAAAGCGGAGCGGGCTTGCCGTTGCCGCCTAGGAAACCGGTGACGCCAGGCGTGTTACGAACACACGTCCAAGCATCGTCATCCATCTCCATGCGGACCAGGACATAACCCGGGAAAATCTTGGAATCCTTGGTCTCGCGCTTGCCACCCTCTTTAATCTCGGTGACGCGCTCCATAGGAATCTCGATATCAAAGATACGGTCCTGCATGCCCATGGTCTCGATGCGATGCTCGAGATCGGACTTAACGCGGTTCTCGTATCCAGAGTAAGTGTGAACGACGTACCAACGCTTAGACATGGTTTAGCCCCTCAATCCAGAGAACAGAGCAAGAGCCTCGCCAAAGCCAGCATCGAGCAGAGCGATGACGACGCCGACGACGACCAGAGAAGCGCAGACGACGACCGAGTAGTTCACGAGCTCCTTCTTATCGGGCCACGTGACACGCTTCATCTCGGACTTGACCGAAGCGAAATACTTCTTGGTGCGGGCGAAGAAACCAGGCTTCTCGTTCTTCTTGGACTTCGCAGCCTTCTCGTTCTTCTTGGCAACGGCCTTCTTGGCCTCAACCTTGGAGTTGGCGGCAGCTTTGTTGGCAGGTGCCGGCTGCTGAGCCTTCTTCTTGTTCTTCTTGTTGGCCATTTGGGTTACCTCCGCGCAATGCGCTTATACATGAGTAAACCGTAAGCCCCCAAGTGGGAGCTTACGGAATAATGACTGGCACGCCAGGAAGGACTCGAACCCTCAACACTCGGTTTTGGAGACCGATGCTCTACCAATTGAACTACTGGCGTATGTGACTAGAGACTAGCGAGTCTCTTTGTGCAGCGTGTGGTGACGGCACCAGGGGCAATACTTCTTGATCTCCATACGATCAGGCATGGTCGACTTGTTCTTGGTGGTCGTATAGTTGCGGCGCTTGCACTCAGTGCACGCAAGAGTAACTAGAGTACGCATGTATCCTGAACCTTTCATTTCCGCCCCGTACGGGCACGAGTTGTTACTTTATCAGCTCCACGTAAGTGCTGTCAATGAAAACCTCGAGTCAATTGGTTCTCGGTGGATCCATTCATATTTGGAACACATCAATGAAGCCATCGAGATCTAATCGACGATGCATCCAGGACCATTATCGATCCTCTCGACACCAGCAACGGCTCAATATCCATTGCAGAAAAGAACCCGGCACCCATATAAGTGCCGGGTTCTCTAAGTCAGCTATATCAAAGAGCTAATTTACTCAATGATCGTGGAGACGATGCCCGAACCGACGGTGTGGCCACCCTCGCGGATAGCGAAGCGCAGGCCCTCCTCCATGGCGATCGGGTGGATGAGGTCGCCCTCGATGGTGATGTGGTCACCAGGCATAGCCATCTCGGTGCCCTCGGGGAGCTTGACCGTACCGGTAACGTCGGTGGTACGGAAGTAGAACTGAGGACGATAACCATCGAAGAACGGGGTGTGACGGCCGCCCTCCTCCTTGGTCAGAACGTAGATCTCGCCGGTGAACTTGGTGTGCGGGGTAACCGAACCGGGCTTGCAGAGAACCTGGCCGCGCTCGATGTCCTCGCGCTTGATGCCGCGGAGCAGCAGACCGACGTTGTCGCCAGCCTCGCAGAAGTCCATGGACTTACGGAACATCTCGATACCGGTAACGACGGTGTTCTGGGTATCCTTGATGCCGACGATCTCGACGGGCTCGTTGAGCTTGAGCTCACCGCGCTCGACACGGCCGGTAGCAACGGTACCACGGCCGGAGATGGTCATAACGTCCTCAACGGCCATCAGGAACGGGAGGTCGTTGTTACGAGCAGGCGTCGGGATGTACTCGTCGACGGCCTTCATGAGCTCGCGGATAGCGTCCATCCACTTGGCGTCGCCCTCGAGAGCGCCCAGAGCGGAACCACGGATGACGGGGATGTCGTCGCCGGGGAAATCGTACTCGGAGAGGAGCTCACGGGTCTCCATCTCGACGAGGTCGATGAGCTCGTCATCGTCGACCATGTCGCACTTGTTCAGGAAGACGACGATGTAGGGAACGCCGACCTGACGGGCGAGCAGGATGTGCTCGCGGGTCTGAGCCATGGGGCCGTCGGTAGCGGCGATGACCAGGATAGCGCCGTCCATCTGAGCAGCGCCGGAGATCATGTTCTTGACGTAGTCAGCGTGGCCCGGGCAGTCAACGTGAGCGTAGTGACGGGCAGCGGTCTCGTACTCAACGTGGGAGACGGAGATCGTAATGCCGCGCTCGCGCTCCTCGGGAGCCTTGTCGATGTTCTCGAACGCAGTGAAGTCAGCCTTGCAGCCCTCGGTCTCGGAGAGAACCTTGGTGATGGCAGCGGTCAGCGTGGTCTTGCCGTGGTCGACGTGACCGATGGTGCCGATGTTAACATGCGGCTTAGTGCGCTCAAACTTCTCTTTGGCCATAAAGCCCTCCTCTAAACAGGTCGTCCCCGGACGGGACTTTGCCTTTATACCATAGTGGCCTCTCAACATACTATTGAGAAGCCACCGTGTTACCTATGGTAGCGGTGACTGGATTCGAACCAGTGACGCCACGGGTATGAACCGTGTGCTCTAACCAACTGAGCTACACCGCCATAAAAACTGGTGCCCACAAGCAGACTCGAACTGCTGACCTCTTCGTTACCAACGAAGTGCTCTACCTGCTGAGCTATGTGGGCGAGATGGTGGGAGTGCAAGGATTCGAACCTTGGAAGGCTGAGCCAACGGATTTACAGTCCGTCCCATTTGACCGCTCTGGAACACTCCCGAATTCGCTTGTGATCATGTGCAATTTTCAAGCTGCTGCCTGCCAGAAAGTGCCGGAGCACTTCAAGCGAGCAAAGGAATAATACGCTAGGAATTCCGCCCTGTCAACGCCTTACACGCCCCCGGGCATATCCATTTCACAATTTACTCACTTCTTGGCTTGGCTATTCTCATAATACCAGGTAATGTTCAGGTTTTCTTACCTCTTTTTCACAAAAAAATGGCCAGAACAAAGCTGTCCTGGCCACCTATTCAAAAAATATTTTGAGAAATTTTTTAGCGATTTGTGCTTAATTTTCTAGCAATCAGCATCCAAATAGCTATCAAACTCGTCGGTAATCTCTTTGGAAGGCTCTTCGGTTGCAAGCGATACCACCACAATGGCAATCATGCTCAATACAAAAGCGGGAAGCAATTCGTACACTGCAAAGATTCCACCTAGTTGCGAAATAAAGCCATTCCACACCAAAACGGTTACTGCACCAACAATCATACCCGCTAAGGCGCCCTTTAAGTTGGTTCGACGCCAATACAAACTCATGATCATCAGAGGACCAAATGAAGCACCAAAGCCTGCCCAGGCATAGGATACGACTTGAAAAATAGAAGAATTTTCATCAAGCGCTATAACGATGCCAAAAATCAAAATAACCACCAGCGTTAAGCGCGCCACAATCATAACTTGCGCGTCGGTGGCATCCTTCTTTATAAGACCGCGATAGATGTTTTCCGCTACCGCAGAACCTGAAATAAGCAAATAAGAAGATGACGAAGACATAGACGCAGCAAAAATACCGGAAACCACCAAACCACACATGAATGAAGGAAGGAGCATATTCGAAAGCACAATAAAGATGTTTTCCGCCGATGCCTGAGATAAAAATTCTGCAGGAATTACTGCCCTACCAATAAGACCAATCGATACTGCCGTACCCAAAGAAATAACTACCCATACCGTAGCAATACGACGAGACTTCTTTAATTCAAACGAATGAGTAGCACTCATAAAACGAACCAAGACCTGTGGCATACCAAAATAACCCAAGCCCCACGCTAAACCAGAAATGATAGTAACAATTCCATAATCAGACGCGGCACCAAATAACGGCATGCCGTCTTGTACTACCTGAAGCCCGTTTTCATCCAGGATAGGATTTGCAATTTGCGTTCCCGACAAAAAGCCTGGAATGTTTTGCAAAAACGCAACCGTATTATCAATGCCGCCCGCCTGCGCAACAGAACCCACAAATACAATAATCAAGGCGGTTACCATCAAGGTGCCCTGAATAAGGTCGGTGGTACAAACGGAAAGATAGCCACCCACAAAGGTATACAAGAACACAATCAAAGCACCCAAAACCATCATGGTGGCGTAATCAAGCCCAAACAACGTGGAGAACAACTTACCAACGGTTACAAAGCAGCTTCCCACATAAATACTAAAGAATAAAAGAATAATAAGAGCTGCAATGGTCATTAAGATGTTCTTATTATCGTGAAAGCGATTCGAAAAATAATCGGGCAACGTAATGGAATTGTTTGCCACTTCAGAATATTTACGCAAGCGCTTAGAAACAAACAACCAGTTTAAATAGGTACCAATTGCCAGGCCAATTGCAGTCCACATAGCATCAGAGGCACCCGTGAAATAGGCAACACCCGGAAGACCCATCAAAAGCCAGCCAGACATATCCGATGCTTCTGCCGAAAGGGCCGTCAACCACGGACCGAGCCTACGACCACCCAGGAAGTATGCTTCAGTAGATTGATTGGACTTCTTGGCATAGATGAAGCCAATTACCACAACCACTACAAAATAGATGAGCATTGCAAGCAATACCCAAAAGTCATGAGATACCATATCGATCGCTTTCTAATACGAACTGCTACTACCGCCAAACTTCCCTGCAAAACAAGTTCTTGTTGCCTCATTTTTATACAAACCCAAAGCCCGCCGATCAAACCAAGATTTTTCACTACGGAGCCAGCATGCTACTTATCCTGAGGTTTACCTAAAAATGAACCACTTCTTCTTAGCACTTTAGTATGCAGGAGTGCAGGAATTATACGGCAAAGTTCAAACTTATGCGTTTCAAAGCTATCGCAGCGTTTCAGATACAAGGTTGAACGGGAAGATTTTCGCCTTCTCTCGTATCGAAAGTCACCAAGATCCAGTCGTGAACCCGTTCAACAAAAATAATAAATTGGGTAAATAATTAATCCTTAAATCCATTAACTTTACGAATATTAAACAAGCAATTCGAACGTAAAATCACGTCGCTTTATGACGGAAAATCCTTGGGCTATTTATGTAAACAACGATCGCTCCAGATGCCATCAAGCAACCACGAACATCTGAAGCGTACGGATGAACCTTGATAGCTCAATAAGGATTTTCTAAGGACAACACAGAAAGAGAATTGCTCCTAACTGCGTTCTTTTTCCCGACAGTAGCGATCTACCACTTCAATAAAACTCGCAACCGCTTGAGGTTGCCTGATATGAGCCTTAGAACATAAATACATCTGATGGAAGTTTTTAGGTGCTTCTTCAATTTCTACCAACTTAATATCGTCATGGTAGGAATCAAGAAGCCACGAGCGGCAAGCAATCGCCATAATGTCAGGACTTCCAGAAACGATAGAAGCGAGAGTGATCTCGTCGGTGTAGAGATAATCGATGAGCAAGCAATAACCTTTAACTAAATTAGTAAGCTCAGATGCAAGCGGACCTGTCAGGCTGTAGGAAATAAGGTAATGATCTTTTAATTCTTCAAGCGATATGCTTGTGCGCTTAGCAAAAGGATGAAGACGATTTATCACCAAAACAGCACGCTGACTCCATACAGGTTTAAAGGAAATCTCTGAGTCTTCACCCATAGTTCCACAAAACGCAACATCGACAAGACCATTCTTGATGTCTTTAAGCAATTCTGGCGTGGTGGACTGCTTAACGTTTAGGCGCACCTTGCCATGGGTTTGAACGCGGAAACGACTAATAATTTCCGACCAGTCTTTGTCTTGTACCGAAAAAACCGTTCCAATGGTAATTTCGCTTTGAGATTGCCCCCCCCCATTTCGTTCTTGAAGGATTTTTATTCCGCCATCCACAAAACGAAGCGCGGTGGCAATGTATTCGTAAAACACCTGACCATCGGTTGTTAAACTGACCGAGCCTCGCTTTTTATCAAGTAATGATGTATTGAGTTCCCGCTCTAATTTAGTAATCGCTAACGACAAGGTGGAAGGAGTAATAGCGAGTTTTTCTGCTGTAGCACTACGACTTTTCGTTTCTACCAGGGTCTTGAAATAATACAGATGATCAAGATTCATCTCGCTTCTCCTGCCTCTATAATCCACACTTCTTAAGTTTTGCGCTTTAGCCTAAGCACAGAAATAGTACCGCGGGGATTTTATTGTCGCAACAGTCCTTAGCTTCCTTTGAGAGCTTCAAGGGTTTCCATGTGTATCACGCAAGCCCTACTTGTTTTGCACGAGGGGGTATATGAGCAAGCAAGTATGAAAAGGAGGATTCATGAAGGGACTCGAAGGAATTAAGGTTATTGATTTGACCAGCTACGTTGCTGCACCTGCTAGCCCTCGCATCTTAGGCGAAATGGGGGCAACGGTATACAAGATTGAACCGGAATCAGGTGACGAATATCGCACGAACGCTCCTGGTTTTGGTATGAAGAAAACCGATATCGATGACCCCTCTTTTGACTTTGCTTCAATGAATAAACTATTTGTGAGCATCAACTTAAAGAGCGAAGAGGGTCATGCCCTCATGGAAAAAATGCTCGCTGACGCCGATATTTTAATCACCAGCTTTCGCGACAAAGCGCTCAACAAGCTTGGCCTTGATTGGGAATCCGTACATGCACGCCATCCTCATCTGGTTTGGGCACAAATGCGCGGTTATGGCGAATACGGACCCGACAAAGACACCAAGGGATTTGACGCTACCGCTTACGCCGCTCGAGGTGGCTGGTTTGCCTGCCTACCTCAAGCAGGAGAACACTACCAACCCATTAATTGGCCTGCCGCTATGGGTGACTGGAATGCTTCTTTAGCACTTACCGCAGGTGTTCTGGCTGCGCTCGCTCGCAAAGATCGCACGGGCGTTGGCGACAAAGTGACCGTCACTTTGCATCATGCCGCTTTGTGGCCCATGCAAATGATGCTTGGAGGAACTCAATTTGGAGACACATGGCCAAAATCACGTTACAACGTAACATGCCCCACCAACAACACCTACCAAACCAAAGATGGCGTATGGTTCATCATCTGCTATGGCAGCTATGATATTTTCTACGATCACACCATGCGCACTATCGGTCTTGATGACATGGTCGGCAACGAGCGGTACAACAAAAATGCCGAAATCAACGATGGATCGGGGCGAAATGAAGAAGTAGTCCGCATTATGGAAAAACAGTTCCTTACCAAGACCTGGGCTGAATGGGAACCCATTTTTAAAGCCAACGAAATCCCTTATGAAAAGCTTTATTTACCTGAAGATATCCTGGCAGACGAAGAAGTGTATGCAAGCGATATTTTACGCAAAGTACACTACGACGCCTTTGGCGAAAAAGCTATTCCTACCTCTCCCATTCGTTTAGACAGCATGGGAGATCCCGTTTTACATAAAAGCCGTCCTATTGGTTATGACACGGCAACTGTAATGCGCGAATACGGCTATTCCGATGAAGAAATCGAACGCATGGATGGCGAAGCAGTGACCTGTTATCACGGCCCCGCACTTCCCGATTCGGTATTCGAGCCAAGCTACGGTCCGCGTTCAAAGCGCGACTAAGCACTTAGGTGCCGCGGGTCCACCCAATTCCCACACATTCCCCACGGCACCTCTCTATTTTTATTTCCCTTTGGGGTCATCCCGGCTAGCAGGTTTGCAAATGGGGGAAGCTTTTACAAGCTGCGACTTGCTAGCCGATGACGATATATACATCACAAGGAGGAGGAAAAATGTCAGCACAAAAAATTGCGCGACAAGGCCTTACCTGGAGGCACGTTGGCGTTGTTATTACGATGTGTTTAACGCTGTTTACGGCTGTTGGCATTATCTTTACTGCTGCAGGTCTTTGCTATCGTCCTGTATCAGAACACTTTGGTGTGCAAACCTCGCAGGTATCGCTCTACATTACCTTCGTTTACTTAGGTCAATGTATCGGTGCAGCGCCTATGGCAAAGTTCTTCGACAAGTTCAATGCTAAGTCCGTTTGTGTAGTTGCAGCATTGATGGTTGCTATCCCCTATATGGGCTTTACCGTATATCCTGCCATCTGGTGCTACTGGGTAGCAGGCTTCGTTATTGGTCTTGGTCTGGTTTGCATCGAATTCACCATGACTGCAGGTATTTTGAGCCGCTGGTTCCACACCAACTACGGTACCGTAACTGGTTTGTGCTTTGCTTTCACCGGTATTGGTGGCATGGTTTGGAATATTGTTGGCCAGTTCGTTCTTGGTCCCGACCTGCTTGGCTGGCGTACCCTTTATTTGGTATTCGGTATCGCAATCTGCATCGGCACCATTCCTTTCATTGCTTTCTTCGTAAAGCGCACCCCGCAGGAATGCGGAACGCTTCCTTATGGTATGCCTCTCGATGCTGCAGCAATGGAAGAAGAACTTGCTGAAGAAGCAGAGCAGAAAGCAATTGTTGAACCTGGTTGGTTGGGCTCCGAAATCATTCGCAAGCCATTCTTCTGGACTTTAGTATTAGGCGCGGGTCTTCTGAACACCCTTACTACCATGACTCAGCTGTTCGCTACCTACGTACAGTTCCTCGGCCATGATGGCTGGGGCGGTCAGGCAATCGTTGGCTTACTGCTTCTTTCCGGTACGCTCGAAGCCTTCACCAGTGGTGGCCAGGCTGGCGGTAAGGTTATCGTTGGTTTCATCGAATCTCGTACCCTTATCGGCGCACAGTTACTGGGTTACTTTGGCGGCGTAATTGGCCTTTTGATGATGTGGTGGATTCCACAGATCTTTGGCGAAGCAGGCATTTGGCCTATGTTCTTCGGCGGATTGTTCTTCGGCCTAACGTACGCCTGTTCAACTGCCATGTTGCCGTTCCTATGTCGTCAGATTGCTGGCGGTCGCGAATTCGACAAGATTTACTCTTGGATGATCACGATCTTCAACGGTATTGGCGCTATCGGCGCAACAGGCTGGGCTGTAGTGTCTGAGCAGCTTGGCTGGACGGGCTTCTTCATTGGCGGTCTGATTGTTTTGACTATCACCTTCGGTCTTCTTATTTATACCTGGCTTGCTGGCGATAAGGCTCGTAAAGCTACTTGGTATAAGAGCGACGAAGAGTTGGCAAAAGAAGCTGCAGAAGCTCACATTCACGCTAAAGCGTAGAAACTTTTCTGAGTTTGCAAGTGTATCCCCCTAATTTGTAGTCACTCACACAAACGCCCCTCCTGCTTAAATGCGCGGGAGGGGCGGGACAAGGAAAACCATGGGCGACAAAATCGATTTCAGTCTTTTAGCAATTGTTCTTAATGCTGGCGTATCAGTAATTTTGCTTGGCGGACTTATTTTAGGTATCAATCCTGCACAGCTCATCATGATTGGCGTTCTTGGCTATGGCATGAGCATTCTTTTCCGTCGCATTGGACGCAACCAAGCAGGTATTGCTCCCAAAAAGAAATCTTCTAAAAGACGTTAACTACATCCCCCATTAGATAACTCGCATTTTCTCATTTGCCTGTTTTATAAGCACTTTTTCAGGGTGCCTTTGAAACGTGTGCTCTTTTTCGCCCACATCAAAAGGAGTTACTCATGCAAAAACCCTTCGAGAATCTGGTTGTTGTTGATCTTTCGCGCTATCTTCTAGGCGCTTACGTAAGCTTATATTTTGCCGATCTGGGCGCACGCGTTATTAAAGTGGAAGACACCAAGACTGGCGATTTAGTTCGTGGTGAACACCCTCAAATCAACGGAGAGAGCTATTACCACTACGCCCTAAATCGTAACAAGGAAAGCGTTTCATTTAATCTTAAAGATCCTGAAGTACAGAAGCGTTTTTATGACCTTATAAAGAAAGCCGATGTACTGGTAGAAAACTATCGCCCAGGCGTTGCTAAACGCTTAGGAATAGACTTCGAAACACTTCACGAAATTAATCCGCAACTGGTCTACGTTTCTTTTTCTGCCTACGGGCAAAATGACCCCCGCAGTCTTGATGCCCTTCATGACATAAATATTGTTGCAAAAACTGGCTACTATGATCTTACTAAGGGTGCTGTTGCGCTTCTGCAACCTGCCGATCTTTCTGCAGCAATGGTAGGCCTACAAGGAGCACTTACCGGCCTAATTGCACGAGAAGAAGCAGGTGGAACCCACATCGATGTTTCCATGTATGATTCCCTTCTGTGGTGGAACGCCATGCTTGATAGCCGTTGGTTCTTCTACGGGAAAAAACTTACCGCAGAAATGCGCGAATATCCTTCGGTGGGATACAACATCTACTACACCAAAGACGGTCGCATGATGTCTTTCGGGCTGTATGAACACAATTACTGGAACCAATTCTGTGATGACATCAATCGACCCGACTTATACAACATGCTCAAAGATACCCCCGAAGAAAATCCGACAGCATATCAAGCTATCGTCGAATTGGTTAAATCAAAAACCTATGACGAATGGATTGACTGGCTTGCCGATAAACCCTACGCAATTGCTCCTTGCCTCAACAAAACGGAAGCAATCGAACTTGCCATGGAAACCAATCCTCATATGTTAAATTACGTAGATTTCCCTCGTTTCGGAACAGCACTTCAAACCAACACTCCCCATGTTATTGGCGAAATGCGCTCAAATTTGCAGGACGCAAAAGAACCAGCTGAATTGGGAGAATCTACCCGCAGCGTTCTTAGTTGGCTTGGCGCAACTGATGCTGAAATACAAGCCATGATTGAGCGAGGCGCGGTGAAAACCAACGATTAGCAAAACAACCTAAATTGCGCTAAAAATCGCTTAAAGAATTCACCAACTCCCTGCGACGGATTGCTCCTAGTCCCGTCGTATCCTCGAATAAAGAAACACGCCATTTCTACCCTCTCTCCTATCAATGGCGTGTTTCTTGCTTTTATAAGCACTAAACATGGCCTACTCATAAGAAAGAGCGCCCCTCGAATTTAAGGGGCGCATGATATATAGACTGAGTTATGCGAACTACAGTGCTGAGCTTATTATGCTTCCAAAAGCTTTTCTACCGTTGCAAGCTTTACGCAGCAAACAAATATCTTCATAGCTGCTTCCAGTTCATCCAAAGGAGGAAGGGTGGGAGCAATACGGATATTGGAATCCTGTGGGTCGTTTTTATAGGGATAGGTTGCACCAGCGCCCGTCATCGTTACACCAGCTTCCTTAGCAAGCGCAACGATGCGTTTTGCCGTACCCTCAGGCGCGTTGAAAGAAATAAAGTAACCACCACGAGGATTGCTCCAAGAACCACAACCGGTTCCTTCAAAGCCCTCAGATAAAAGTTTCAAAACAAGTTCGAATTTAGGACGAAGAATTGCAGCATGTTTTGCCATGTGTGCAGCAATACCTTCTGCATCCTTCAGGAAACGAACATGGCGAAGCTGATTGAGCTTGTCGTGTCCAATAGTCTGAGCGCCCATACGCTTCTTGATTTCCGTAATGTTGTCTGCACTTGCAGCCATGGCAGCAAGACCAGCACCTGGGAAAGTAACTTTGGAAGTAGAAGCAAACTTGAAGTAACGATCTGGATTGCCCGCTTCTACGCATGCCTTAGCAATATCAAGAAGCTGATCTTGTTGTGCAGGATCATCATAGAGGTGATGAACCGTATAGGCGTTGTCCCAGAAAATGCGGAAGTCTTCAGCAGCGCATTTCATGGAAGCAAGACGGCGTACAACTTCGTCAGAATACGTTACACCACCAGGGTTGGAGTACTTAGGTACACACCAAATTCCCTTGAAGGAAGAATCGTTAGCAACCAATTCTTCAACAGCATCCATATCGGGACCGTTTTCATTCATGGGAACGGTAACCATTTCAATGCCAAATGCTTCGGTTACCCCAAAATGACGGTCATACCCAGGAACAGGACAAACAAACTTTACGGAATCGAGCTTGCTCCAAGGGGTAGATCCCAAGGTTCCGAATACCCAACAACGCATTACGGTGTCATACATAATATTGAGGCTTGAATTGCCGAATACGATCGTGTTTTCAGGCTCATCGTCAAGCATTGAAGCCATAAGAGCTTTTGCCTCAGGCAAACCATCAACTACGCCATAGTTGCGAATATCGGTACCGTCAGCTGCTTTGCAGGCGTCATCGGAAGGGATAATGTCAAGCAAAGGCATACTTAAATCAAGCTGGTCGGTGCCAGGCTTACCGCGTGCCATATTAAGGGATAATCCCTGGGCACGATACGTTTCATATTCTTCGGTTAGGGCAGTTTTAAGTGTGGTTAACTCTTCTTTTCCCATTTCCGCATAGGTGGGCATTCTGCTTCCTTCCACTTCTTTGTTCATAGGTACTGCTCTAGTATAGAGGTTGAAAGGTCGCCTGACAAAACTCATTACGCGCGTCGTAAAAGAAGTGCAAGTCTACTTAGCAATCTAGACCATACTGGCGAGCCTGCGCATAACAATACTGCGCAGCATCCTTATTCTTTTTGCAGCCTGCTCCTACTTGATAGAGATACCCTAAACGAAACCACACCACATCAAGTTGCGACACCGCTAAAGGATCCGCTTCTGTGCAATGAGAAAGCAAAGTAAAACAGCGCTTCATGTCTCCCGGCTGTGCCTTTCGTAAGTTCCACTTTGACCACAAAGTAAAGGCAAGATACATCTCTGCCTCTACGTCGCTTCCATAAGTGTTACACAAGCGTGTTAAACACCATTCTGCCTGATTAAGAAAGCGCTCATCTGCACCTTGTGTATAGGCAAGGTAGCACCATATTCCCAACTCTTTTAAAAGCATACGAGCCTGCACTTTAGCGCGTACCCTCTGGGCAAGCTGGGTTCGTTCAAAAGCCGAGCAAGTTTCCAAGGGTTTCTGTGATTCGTGATATTCATGAAGCGCAGTTGCCAGTTTGCGTATCAAAGACAACGCAAACGCAACCCCAAATCGCGCACGTTGTTCGCGCGCATACATTACCAGCTCTTCAGCACTTTGCACCGATACCAATTCAGAAGCAACGACTGCATTCAAAGGTACTGCCGCCATAAGGCTTCACCCCTTTAAGCCTTTTACGTAAGAAGGTCTTAATTCGCACAGTGCATTCCATGCAAGTTGTTGCCCATCTGAACTAAAAAGCTTCATCAGAACACGAAGCTCATTAAGCGTCAGCATTCCTGGATTTTGTTCCCGCGTGAGAAAATCATCGCTCGACTGATACAAAGCCTTACAACAGTCCTCTACTGAAAGACCGGATGCTACTCGGGCTTGTTCAAGCCAGCTTTTCATCTCTCACCTCCTCTGACGTTTTTTACCAGTTTAACTGGTAAAAAGTGCCTGTCAATTTTAGCTACCAGTTCATTTGGTAGAATTTCCGTGAGGTGAACCATGCAGAACTTCATTGGTGACAACATACATGCACTTCGTGTCAATAAAGGCCTATCACAAACTGAATTCGCCAAAATAACGGGCGTTAGTCAGAGTGCCATTTCTGCATGGGAACGAGGCGAAAGTACGCCTCATGCTCAACACGTTCAGGCCATCGTTGAAGCTATCCCCGAACTGGTTCCCGATGACATCATGAGTGAAGAATTAGGATATGCGAAAAAGATTCTTCTTCATCCCAACACACGCAAAGAAAACGTTATTGATGTTCCTTTGTTTGGTTCCATAGCTGCAGGGGAACCTTTGGAAATGCTTACCACTGATGAGCACTATGCGCTTCCTGTTTCGATTTATCAAAAGCATCCCAAGGCATTTTATTTAAAAGTGGAAGGCGAATCGATGAATCGCACCCTTCCCAATGAAAGCTACGCGTTAATTGATCCTACTTTGCGTGAAATGCACGAAGGCAAAGTATATGCGGTAAGTGTTGATAATTCCGCAGCAACCATAAAGCGAATTCATATTCTAGATGACGGTGTTGCTCTGGTGCCCGATTCTTATGACCCAACCTTTAAGTCTGCGGAATTTCGCAATTCCGACAAGATACAACATACCTTAAAAATTATCGGACAGGCAGTCTGGTTTACCGTTCCCTACGGACGATCAATTTAGTAAGGTTTTATCACCAAGGCAATTGCCTTGGGCAAATCTACAGGCTTTAGTGCCCACGCATCCACCTGGTTCAATTCATCCTCCCGCGCAAAACCAAAGGCACAACCCACGAAAGGAATGCCCGCCTTTAGCGCTACTTCCTGATCATGAAAACGATCCCCCACCATAACCTGAGGACGGCAATGATTCCCTGATACCTGCTGAAAAATTTCCCATTTCGGAATATCGTGAAACGCCTCAGCACAATAATAGGCGCTAAACCACCGATCCAGGTCAAAGTTTGCGCGATGTACATCACAATACGCCACCCGACAGTTACTTAAAAACGCCAGATCATAGCCTTGCTCTTTCAATATCGTGAGCGCCTCTGGAATACCATCGAAGAGTTTCGCTTTGCCTTTTTGCGTCCTGCTATCCATTTCACAGCCAACGATTGCAGCCGCTTTACGCCACACCTCTTCGGGTAGATCAGGTGCGAAGGTGGTCCACATTTCTTCAACGGTAAAACCAAGCCATTGACTAATCCAAGTGTCGCTGAACTCCCGCGGTTCTTTGTATCCCTGTTCAACCAGCCAGGCATATGCTGCTCGAAACGCAGGGCCATAAATAGCCATACTATCGTGAAGCGTGCCATCGAAATCAAAAAAGATAGTACCTTTTGGTTGTTGCTTGCCAGATCCTTGCGCAAGGCTAGATACCATAGTAATCCTTAGCTGTTCTACTGATTTGCACTACAAACTCATTAGTTCTTACCGAAAGACCCTAATAGAACCTATTTAATTCCCAGTTCAGCAAATGCCTTTTTCGCCCACAAGGAATCCTTCAAGACCGAACGACCAACACCGATAAGATCTGCCTTGCCTTCTTCAAGCAAACGCTCAGCCGCTGCGCCCGTACGGACACCACCCGTAAGAATGACCGGGATCGAAACCGCTTCTCGAATTGCGCAGGATTCCACCCCAAAATAACCTGGCTCCTTTGAGCCATTACCACGATAGCCACACAAGCCGCCAGAAATATCAATCAGATCAATACCAGCTTGCTCGAAAATTTTACTTGCCGCTACCGCATCTTCCACTGTAGAGCCACCTTCCTGATAGTCGCAAGCTCCCAGCCGAAGCGCCACCAGAAAATCCGAACCAACAGCCTTGTGTACCGCATCAATTACTTCACAATGCAAACGAGTGCGCCCTTCTAGAGAGGTACCACAGTAAGCATCTTCGCGTTTGTTGGATAACGGCGAATAGAATTGGTTAAGCAGGTAACCATGTGCGGAATGTATTTCTACCCCATCGTAGCCCACTTCTTTAACACGACGCGCTGCTGCGGCAAAATCGGCTACAACCGTATTAATTTCTACCTGCGTCATAGTATGCGCTTGAATTGCTTCACCGCGGGTAGTGGTGTAAGGCATTCCCGTAGGAGCAGGAGCAGTAGTAGTGCCATCTAGCGCGCAAATTGCTTTGCCACCAGCATGATTAATTTGCGCTATAACCTTTGACCCATTGCAATGAATTACTTCGACCAAACGACGAAGACCTTCCACATCCTCATCTTTAGAAAGGGACACCTGACCAACACTCGCCTGCCCAACTTTGCTGATATAGCTATGTTCGGTAATTACTAAACCAAAATAACCACCTGCTGTTTTTTCGTCATAGTAATCACAAAGAGCCTGACTTACCTGGCCTTCCCCCACAGATTTTTCCGTTGCCATAGGCGGCAGGACAAGGCGATTATGAAGGGTAAGTTTACCTACGGAAAGAGGGGTCGTAAGCAACATGGATATCTCCTTTTACCAATACTAGCAACGATGCACAAAACTATGACTAAGAATAAAACAGCAGTGGACAAAGGTAAAACACGACCAGCAAGAAAACAGTTGCCGCTCATCTTGCTGGTCGTTTTTTTAGCTCGTTAATTCTTTAGCTGGGAGATTCTTTAACTGGTTGGTGCCTTACGCTTCAATTTCATGAATAAGGTTAACCATTTCAATAGCACTGGTTGCGCAATCGTAGCCCTTATTGCCCGCCTTCGTACCAGCACGCTCAATAGCTTGCTCGATAGTATCGGTAGTAACCACGCCAAACAATACGGGAATGCCCGTCTTTAAGCCAACCTGCGCTACCCCCTTTGCAGCCTCATTGCATACCAAATCGTAATGAGAGGTAGCTCCTCGAATGACTGCGCCTAAGCAAATCACTGCATCATACTTTCCTGATTCTGCCATTTTTTGAGCAATGAGCGGAATTTCAAAAGCACCAGGAACCCAGGCAACATCCACATCCTCTTCCTTTACGTCGTGACGAATTAAACCATCCATCGCGCCCGACAACAGTTTCGAGGTTATAAATTCATTGAAACGAGCAGCTACAATGCCTACTTTAATATCACGAGAAACAAGTTTGCCTTCAAGAGTATTCATGGTTATTCCTTTCTTACACCATCATTTCAAACGATAGATTCTGAAATTACTTGCAATTCTTTCGGTAATTATTTCCTGCACCTTTTCAGGCTAAATTCTTTAGGCCTTTACCGATTCTTCTTCCATAGTCAGAAGATGACCCATCTTTTCTTTTTTGGTTTCCAAATAAAAACGGTCGTAATCAGTTGCGGGCATTTGAATAGGAACGCGCTCTACAATTTCCATACCAAAATCTTTAAGCTGGTATACCTTATCGGGATTATTGGTAAGCAAGCGCATAGTTTTGACGCCTAGATCACGCAAGATTTGTGCGCCGATGTAGTATTCGCGCATATCACCATCAAAACCAAGCGCCAAATTTGCTTCCAAGGTATCCATGCCCTGATCCTGCAGTTCGTAAGCACGCAGCTTGTTCACTAAACCAATTCCACGACCCTCTTGACGCATATACAACACAATGCCGCGGCCCTCTTCTTCTACCTGACGCATGGCGGTCGCAAGCTGGTCTCCACAATCGCAACGCAGCGAACCAAAGGCATCGCCTGTCAGACATTCTGAATGCACACGACACAAAATGTTTTCGCCATCACCAATATCGCCTTTAACCAACGCTACGTGATGTTCGCCATTGAGTTTATTGATGTAGGCATGAGCACGGAAATTACCATACTTGGTTGGCATCAAGGGCGATGCCACACGTTCCACCAGTTTGTCGTGTTTTTTGCGATAGTCCTGCAATGCCTTAATGGAAATGAAAGAAATATTCCACTTCTGAGCAAGTTCAATCAATTCGGGAGTGCGCATCATAGTGCCATCTTCACGCATTATTTCGCAGCACAAACCACACTCTTTAAGACCTGCTAAACGCATTAAATCTACCGTTGCTTCCGTGTGGCCATTACGCTCTAAAACACCATTCTTTTTTGCCATAAGAGGAAACATGTGCCCAGGGCGACGAAAGTCTTCAGGCTTTGCATCATCAGCCACACACATACGTGCCGTAAAACCACGTTCTTCAGCAGAAATGCCCGTTGTAGTATCCACATGATCAATGGATACGGTAAATGCCGTTTCGTGATTATCGGTATTGGTAGTTACCATCTGAGGGAACATGAGCTTACGGCACAGATCAATGCTCATAGGCATACAAATAAGCCCCTTGCCATGAACTGCCATGAAGTTCACGTTTTCTGTTGTGGCAAATTCTGCTGCACAAATAAAATCGCCTTCGTTTTCGCGATCGGGGTCGTCGGTACAAAGAATTATTTTGCCCTGACGCAAATCCTCCAATGCTTGTTCTATGGTAGAAAATTCAAACATGAATGCTCCTAAACTTTTTTCTAAAATCCGTTTTGAATGAGAAAATCTTTCGTAATTCCCGATGAGCTCTGTTTAGCTGTTGAACTTCGATAGGGGCCATTTTCTTTGCCCCCATGGTTACCAGAATGTTTTATCTGGTCGGCAAGCGCTATAAAGCCCGCTTCCCCTAATAGCCGCTCAACATATTTGCCCACAACATCGTTTTCCAAATTCACTACATCGCCCACTTTTTTCGAAGCAAGATTCGTTTCTGCACGCGTATGAGGAATAATGGATACGCTGAACTGTGTCGATGAAACCGAAGCTACCGTAAGACTAATGCCATCAATGGCGATGGATCCTTTTTCCACGATCAGACGCACGATGTCTGGCTCAGCAGAAATGGAATACCACACTGCATTGTCGTCTTCCCTGATCGAGCGGATAACACCTGTGCCGTCAATGTGCCCTGAAACAATATGACCACCAAAACGTCCATTTGCTGCCATAGCACGTTCCAGATTTACAGGGCTGCCTACTCGTAAGCTTCCCAACGATGATCGATTCAATGTTTCGTGCATCACATCAGCCGAAAAGGTGCTCTTGGTGTAATCCGTCACCGTAAGGCATACCCCATTAGTGGCGATACTGTCGCCCAAATGCACATCTTCCAAAATCCTTGAAGCTTTAACGGTAAGCACGCAAGAATGAGCGCCTTTACGAACAGAGGTAATGCGACCCATTTCTTCTACAATTCCGGTAAACATCTAGTTCACCTCGCATTCAAAGAGAACATCACTGCCCAGATGTTTAGTTTTCACTCGCGTAAACTGCAACGCTTCGGTAGGCAGCTTAACGCCCTTGCCTCCTATAGGGCCAGGCGCTTTCGTTCCTCCAAATACTTTTGGTGCAACATAAGCATGCACTTCGTCAACTAGGCCCAAGTCTATAAACTCCCCATGAACGGTAGAGCCACCTTCCACGTATACGCTGTCTATTCCGCGTTCACCAAGCTTGCTCATAAGATCTTTTAAATCCACTTTTCCATTGCGCTCACGCGTTATTACTACATCGCAGCCATATGCTTTTAAGGCCGAAATTTTATTCGGGTCGGCACAGAATGTCGCAATAATAGTTGGCACCTCTCTTGCCGTTGCGACCACATTCGCATAGAGAGGAATTTGAAGTGAACTATCCAAAACAATACGAGTAGGGTTGTTGCTAAATGCAACTTCCGGGAAAGGGTCTTTCATAAAGGTAGATTTGCTTTTCCAGGAACAAATTGTACGGATGGATGAATCTTTGGAGTTTTCATACTCTTCCAAGCGAACAGTTAACTTAGGATTATCTGAAATCACCGTACCGATGCCCACCATAATGGCCGCAAATCTTTGACGCTGCAGATGAACATGAGCACGAGCTGTTTCACCCGTAATCCATTTTGATGCCCCAATTTTAGTGGCAATTTTGCCGTCAAGGGTCATCGCATATTTAAGCACCACATAAGGCCGTTTTGTTTGGATGAAGTGAAAAAAGACCTTATTGATTTCCCTGCACTGCGAAAGCATAACCCCTTCAGTAACCTCAATACCCGCTTCACGGAGTTGATCTGCTCCTTTTCCTGCCACCAGCGGATTTGGATCAGGCGCGCCTACAACCACACGAGCAATGCCGTGTTCAATTATCGCTTCAGTGCAGGGCGGTGTTTTACCCCAATGACAGCAAGGCTCTAATGTTACGTACATCGTGGCACCCTGAGGGTCTTCTGTGCAGTGAGCAAAGGCTTCACGTTCGGCATGTAGATTTCCGCACTTGGTGTGCCAACCCTCGCCAATAATGCGGCCCTCTTTCACCAAAACGGCACCCACCATAGGATTCGGATTAGTCCACCCAAAACCATTTCGTGCCAGATCGAGAGCTCTTTTCATATAGTGCTCATCGATATTGTTGGCATCTAACTTTTGGGTTATTTCAGATTGATCACTAACGCTTTGATTGTTTCCAGCCAAGCCAACGACACCTCCTTTCTTTTTTCGTTTCCGCGAATACAATTTCGGGAAATGATGTAAGGAGGATTGCTGACTCAGGCCTTTACGTATCGCTATTAAGACAAGCAGTTAAACATCACTGCCAGCCTAAATCGGCAGCACCACACAATAAAAAAAACCCTGAAACGCAACGCATTTCAGGGCAGAATTTACAACGTGATATGCCAAACAACTGGCAACCCATTCATCATCTTCTTCCATCCGGACTATAACCGTTGGCCTCGGATTTTCACCGAATCAGCCCGATCAATTCTTTTGTTTTCGCATCACTTACAAGCACTGCGTTTACAAAACAACATATCGGGGTCGCGGGCTTCACATTGATAACCGCCCTTTGCTAGGGAATTGGAATTACCTTGCGTTACCGCCAGTGAGGACTTTCACCTCGCCCTGAAGATTGTATTCAGTTTTGTCTGCAAGAAACTATAGCACACTAAAGACTGCTTTCAAGATATGCGTTGCCTTCCGCACTTAAAACATCGGCAAGATAAAACACACACTGAAGTAGTGGCTGCTCGAAGGTGGTCAGGAACCCGCTTTATCAAAAGCAAAGGCCGCCCGACCGAAGCCGAACGACCTTTAGCGCAATTACTCAATTATCTAGTAAGCAAGCGTCAAAACAACAGTCAAATTGAGCTTACAGATCCTTAGATCCTTCTACGCGGCCTTCCAGATACTCCCAGTACGCATCAACATCAGCCTGAATTTCTTCAAGCAAAGCTTCGTTACCAGGCTTAAACAAGTGCTTAAAGCGGCCCTGTGGCTTTAAGAAGTCCTTAACGGGAATAAGGTTCTTATCACGAACAGGTGTTACCTTCCACTTGCCGTTTTCCACCTCGAATAAAGGCCAGAACTTGGAATTTACTGCCATGCGGCAAATTTCTGCCGTCATGCTTGAGTCCAAACGCCAACCACGAGGACAAGGAGCCATAATGTTCAGGAATGCAGGACCATCTACCGCGATTGCCTTTTCTGCCTTGTTAACCAAGTCGCGCCAATGGCCAACCGTTGCCTGAGCAACATAAGGAACACCGTGAGCAGCCATGATGGAGGTTAAATCTTTACGAGCCTGCGGCTTACCCTGCTGAACTTTACCGACTTCAGAGGTAGTAGCCCAAGCACCCTTAGGAGTAGCGGATGAACGCTGAATACCCGTATTCATATAAGCACCGTTGTCATAGCACACATACACGATGTCGTGGCCGCGCTCCATAGCACCAGAAAGCGATTGCAGACCGATGTCATACGTGCCGCCGTCGCCACCAAAAGCAACGAACTTAATCTTTTTATCGGCAGGAATCTTACCTGCACGCTGAAGACCCTTATATGCTGCCTCTACACCAGAAATGGTAGCACCCGCATTAGCAAAAGCGTTATGGATGAAAGGAACTTCCCATGCATTATCGGGATAAATAGTGGTGGAAACTTCCAAACAACCCGTTGCAGAGCAGCACACTACATCATAATCATTGCGGCCCATGAGAACCTGACGTACCGCCATGGAAGCGCCGCAGCCGCCGCACAGGCGATGGCCTGGAGCCAAGTCGTCGGGGCGGGCAGAAAGTTGCTTAATATTAGCCATAAGATTGCCCCTTACTCTTCAATACCAAGATAGGTAATAGAACCGTCATAAGTGCCTTGAGCACGCTGCTCAAGTTCGGTGAATACCTGATTCATCTGATCGAGCGTAATATCTGCACCGCCCAAGCCAGCCAAGTAATCACTAACCGGAACTTGCAGACCTGCTGCCTGGAATGCAGCACGTACTTCAAGTGCCAAAGGAGCATGAGGAGAACCGAAGGAATCGGAACGGTCGATTACGGCAACCGCCTTAGCATTCTTGCATGCTTCCACAATCTGAGCTGCAGGGAAAGGACGGAAGATGCGAGGACGAACCACGCCAACCTTCTTACCTTCCGCACGAAGCAAACGAGCCTGATGACGAGCATTACCTGCACAAGAACCAAGAACCACAATCAGATAATCGGCATCTTCAGTACCCCAGGTGTCTACCAAATCGAAAGGACGACCCGTAATTTCAGCCCATTCCTTGCCATGCTTTTCAAAGGCACCTAACGCATTATCAAGAGCCTTGCGCTCGGAAAGCTTGTACTTCATATAGCCGTTACCAAGCGTAGCAAACATGCCGTGTCCAACAGGATTTTCGGTATCGAGCAGTGGATACAGTGGCTCATAATCGCCTACGTAATCCTTTACCACCTGATCTTCTTCCATCACGCAATTATCCATTGCATGCGTGGTAACAAAACCATCAAGGGTGGTAAGAACCGGAAGCAGTACATCGCTATCTTCTGCTACCTTGAAAGCAATAATGGTGTTGTCATAGGCTTCCTGGGCGGTTTCTGCGAACATCATAGCCCAGCCCGTATCGCGAACGCCCATGATGTCAGAATGATCACCATGGATATTAATAGGAGCAGACAGGGCACGGTTTGCGTTTGCCATAACAATAGGGCAACGCATACCAGAAGCAATGTGCAATTCTTCCCACATGAATGCCAAACCCTGAGAAGCCGTTGCCGTAGCTACGCGAGCGCCTGCAGCAGAAGCACCGATGCAAGCAGAAAGAGCAGAATGTTCGGATTCTACCGGAACATATTCGGTAGTAACCTTGCCGTCAGCTACAAACTTTGCATATCCTTCCACAATGGTGGTCTGAGGAGTGATAGGGTAAGCAGCCATTACATCGGGATTTACCTGACGGAATGCCTCTGCCACCATCTGGTTGCCCGTAGCGGAAAACATTTTCTTTTCTGCCATGGTTACTCCCCTTCCTTTTCCTGAGCTTGAGCTTCAACTTCAGGAACGAGCTCCAAAGCGCCAAACTTGCATTCATGCACGCAAACGCCGCAACCTTTGCAGTGATACAAATCAATACCCGTCATTTCACCATCTTTAATTTCGATAGATGAATCGGGGCAGTACATCCAGCACAGCATGCAGTTCGTGCACTTTTCTGAATCCCAAACCGGACGATCGGAGCGCCATCCACCGGTATAGCAATTCTTAGATGTGCCACCTTCGGGGCATACATAGCCTACAGGGAAATCAGAAGGCTTCCAGTTCTCGTAATTCGAACCGTCGAATTCGTACTTGGACATTACTCTTGCACCTCCTGATACGCACGCTCAACAGACGCCAGGTTAGCGTCAATCATTTCCTGAGAAAACTTCTTGCCAAAAGTAATAACTAAGCGCTCTTTAACCAGATCGAGGGGGAACAAGCCCGTAACCTTTGCAAGAGCACCAACAATCGGGGTGTTAGGCATGTCTTTTTTGATGGTTGCCATAGCGATACCAGAAGCATCTACTACTGCAACACGAACTGAAGCAGGAGCATTTACTGCTGCACGTGCTTCGTCAGCAGTCATGGTGGTATTGAAAATCAGAACACCATCTTCATGAATGCCTTCCATAACGTCAGTTGAAGCTAGCAACGTATCGTCCATGACGATAACAATGTTAGGATTCTGAATATTGTTGTGAACTTCAATAGGTTCACTTGATACACGGGTGTACGCTTTCAGTGGTGCGCCAGTGCGTTCTGGACCATATTCGGGCATAGCCTGAATATAATTTCCTTGCAGCAGCGCCGTGTCCGCTACGAGCTTTGCAGCCGTAACCGCACCTTGTCCGGCACGAGCATGCCAGCGGATTTCGGTCAACTGTGACATACCTCTCCTCTCGCTAAAAAATCGCTTTAAACAAGCTCCTCCATTCTATCGACCAACAGATTTCTGTTCGTGAGGGTTTCCAAGGTTGACCAATATGGGTCGGTAGACGGAATTCACCTAAGTTCATCGGTAGAGTTAACGTGGTGAACGGTTGGGCCTCAAAGACAGAATGAGGCACACTTCATGAAGCAGTCATTTATCAGTAACGCAGCGGAATTGAGCAGAGAGGCGCATTGTTTAGGTCCAGAATTGAACCATTTCTATAAGATCTTGATACGCCCAATCGTATACATCAGAATACCAACCCGTTTCAGGAACAAAGCATACTAAGGTTACATAAAGTATGCTCAGTGCTACTGCTACTTGGATTCCCCGCAAATACAAAGCATGCGATTTTTCGAAAAATAGCTTACCCTCATCCGTTTTTGCATGAGCAGAAAGGGCATCATTTGCAACAAACGCAAGAAGGACCGCTGGCATAAGGAAAAGCGTACTGTAGTCAGCAGTATACCTTTGCAGAATTCCTGCCATCTGGGCATCAAGACATGCCACTACAACGCCGGAAATAAGCATGGTAATAACCACACCCGCAATAGTATTAGTTGAACGAACCTTAAAGCGGTATTTCAAAATTGGTTTCGCAAAAGCCAGAATCCATAGGATGGGCAGGCATACCAAAATTCCACCAAACGTTACTTCTTTGATGGTTTGCCCTAAATACGTAGTGTCAAACGTTGTAGGTTGAATCCAAGGAAAAACCCCGGTTGTAGTTGGTGTTTGCAAGAAATAGGCAAACAGTGCCGGCAAGAAACGACCCGGGTTGGTGCCGCGCTGGGTCATATCATTTACGGTTAGGTTATAGTTCGCCCCAAAATCAAAGAACGATCCGAAACGTGCACGGTTATAAAGCATGATGCCTGCCGCAACAATGGCATAAGGCGCCAAGAGACAGGCAAATTCTCGTGCCCCTTTAGGTGTGAATAAATGCTTTTCGGTAATAAACTTTCGCCAGAATAAAGGAAAAGCCAAAAGGGAAAAGACCACAAACTGCGGACGGCACGCCACTACTAAAGCCATACAGAGCGAACCTGCTAAATACCAACCCCACGCTTTTTGCGATGAACGCCCATGAAGCCAGAAATACAAGCCCCACACCGTAAAAGCAAGCGCCAACGCAATAGGAAGCGAATAAAACGTTGGGAATTTAGCCAGATACAACATCCCTGAACAACCCACCAAGGGAATTTGCAGCAGGAGAAACAAGCCTAAACTGACCCGTTTAAAGTGATAGCGCGCAAACCTATCCATAAGTGCCGTTATTCCTAATATAAAGGCAATACAGGCTATAAGCACCCCTATTGCAGTAGGGAAGCTTGACCCTGTTAAAAGATAGAAAGGTAAATAGAACAGCAAAACAGGCAGTACCCCAAAATACACATAGTAGTGTCCTTCGTAATAAGCCACATCAAACAGGTATGCTTCGCCAGTCTGTTTTTGCAATTCATCACGAGCACCCTTGTCGTAAGGGTTTTCCATATCCTGAAGCCACTGAGGAGGTTCCTCTTCTAAATATAACTGCCCATGCGCCATTGCTTTTGCTAATTCGGCATATTGCTGAGCGTTTTCGCCACCCACCTCATAGGTGTTTACTATACTGTGCCCATCCCAAGAACCGGAATTATAGAAAGCAGTTGCAATACCAACCTGATTGGAACCAAAGAGCAAATAAGCAGTCAGGATAAATACCTCAAATGCGGTCGCCGCCACAATACAGGCTCGGCTGAACCGAGGGTGTTCTTTTATTTTGCAACGATAGATACTCGACTTTGGCCTAAATACATACACAAAGAGAAGGACAATGAACGCCACAAAAAACCGCAAGCCATTAAAAGCAAAGGGTTGAGGGTCATTAATCACCAACGCATTCAACACGATAGGATACGTTGCGTCTTCATTCACTATTTCAATGCGTAAATCTTGAATAAGTCCAGAGCTTTGTAAATACAAATACTGACTATCTTCACTAAACGTAGAAACGTCTACCTCGGGGACTCCAAAGGTATATTCCGTTGTATTGAAATACGTCTCATGCGCAGAATCAGTAAAACTTATTTGAACAGTAAGATTTTGTGCCGCCTGAGTGTTATCAAAATCAAGATGAATATTATGAATTTCCTTGTTGAGGTCATGAAATTCCAAAACGTTAGACGTTGCCGTAAGCCGCACGGGTTGGTTTTGAGCGAAACTGCCTTCCTCAACCTCACTCGAATCAGCCGGAGCCAAACCAGATTGATTGGTAAGGTTAACTGGCTCATAGGTCGATGAAATAAAAAAGTTCATATTGAATAAAAACACTTCGAGCAAAAGTGCCAGCACCAAGATAATACCTACCCGAATAGCCGCATGCTTGATTTGCTGCGCATGCGATCGGGCAAGTTCGATACCTTCATCTGTTACATCTTCAATCGGCCTCATAGGCACTTATTGTATCAATTCACTTCTGTTTACCCTATGGGTTCATTTGTTTTCTTTTAACTTCCTAAAATCACTCACCTGTAAAAAAGAAGGGCTATAGACCTTTTGGTTGCTAGCTCGAAAAGAAAACCCCTGAATCTAACGATTCAGGGGTTATTCAAATGGGCAAGAGAATTCCCTATTGAGACAAGGGCTGCTATTGAAGGCTTTATAGCTTAAATATCCAGCGCTTCAATAATAGACGCAAGAACAGCTTCCGGATCACGATCGCCATCAATTTCGATGAGCAAATCGCAACCACGATAATAGTCAATCAGAGGAGCCGTGGAATTTTCATACACGTCAAGACGATTGCGTACCGTTGCTTCATTGTCGTCATCGCGCTGATACATTTCGCCACCGCACTTAGGACACTTAGCATCTTTATCAGAACCAATGTAACCGCAATCACGACACATGCGACGAGAAGTAAGGCGCTTGATAATAACTTCTTTGTCAACATCAACTAACAGCGCTGCATCCAAAGGACGATCCAAAGAAGCAAGTTCCGAGTCAAGAGCTACTGCCTGGGTAGAGGTGCGAGGGAAGCCGTCCAAAATAAAGCCAGCCTTGGTATCCTCATCCTGAAGACGTTCCTTAACCAAGCCAATTACTACTTCGTCAGGAACCAAATCGCCTGCATCCATATACTTCTTTGCTTCAAGACCCAAAGGAGTTTGATTCTTTACTGCTGCACGAAGCATGTCGCCCGTGGAGATGTGAGCATAGCCATACTTTTCAACGAGCTTTGCAGCCTGGGTTCCTTTACCAGCGCCAGGAGCGCCCAGCAAAACGATATTCATAAATGATCCTTTCTTGCGGATTCGATAAAATCGCTTCATACATTGTAGCAAAGCGAATAATTAAAGCGGAAATTACATCTTTTTTATGCTTGAGAAAGTTGGTTGAGAGACTCCCCTGTCAATCGATAGGTATGCCATCCATCCATACATACCGCTCCTAACGAGGTATAAAATCCAATACTTGGAGCATTCCAATCAAGACAAGACCACTCAAGCCTTCCACATCCTCGCTCTACAGTAATTTGAGAAAGTTTCACCAAAAGCGCCTTTCCGTAACCACAGCCACGGAATTCTGGCTTTACAAATAAGTCTTCAAGATAGATTCCCGCTCGTCCTAAAAACGTTGAGAAATTATGGAAGAACAACGCAAAACCAACTTCTTTTCCCTCAACGACTGCAAAGATAACTTCAGCTTTTTCTTTTTCAAAAATCCATTCATTAAGCAATTCAGAAGTTGCGACCACTTCGTGCTCTAATTTTTCATACTGCGCAAGCGCTTTAATAAAACCAAGAATTATTTCTGTATCATCAGGCGTTGCAAACCGAAATGAAACTTGAGTATTCACCTCTTAATTACCTCCCCTACTACAGCATCCGATCTTTATCATGACAGAATATGCTCCGTTTTATATGCTCCTTTTGAGCGTTTCGGTATGTCTACATACAAAAAGAGCGACTCACTTGAGCCGCTCTTCCAATAGGTAGTGTGTAGACGGTTTTACTTAAAGAAACCGTCGTAGTTGTACATCTTCAACTGAGATTCAATCTTATTCATGGTATCAAGCGCTACACCAATCATGATAAGGATAGAAGTACCACCGAAAGCCTGAATCAAAGCATTGTTCGTAAAGTAGAACAAAATAGAAGGCACGACTGCAATCAAAGCAATGAACACAGCACCAGGTAAAATTACATGGCGCATTACGTTCTTCAGATACGCTACCGTATTAGCTCCAGGACGAATACCTGGAATAAAGCCACCTTGCTGCTGTAAGTTTTCAGCCGTTTCAGTGGGGTTAAATACGATCGACGTATAGAAGTACGCAAAGAAGATAATGAACACTGCCGTAAGAATCCAGTTTACCCAGCCCGCAGACATAGCGTTAGAAACCATGGTTAGCCAGTCTACATTGAAGAGCGCAGCTAACTGTGCGGGGAAGTAGATCAAGCAGCTTGCAAAGATAATAGGGATAACACCCGCTGCATTAATCTTGATAGGTAAATAGGAATTCTGACCACCCATCATCCTGCGTCCCTGAATACGCTTAGCGTAGCTAATGGGAATACGACGCTGAGCGCGCTCGATAAAGATAATGGCAGGAATGCAGAGAACCACAATAACCAAGATAAGGATGGTAACTGCAAGACCCATACCAAAGTCCGCATTCAGGTTGATCGACGAGAAGATCGCCGAAGGAACTGAAGCTACGATGGATACAAAAATGATGAGGGACATGCCGTTGCCTACACCACGCTGAGTAATAAGCTCGCCCATCCACATGATAAGAGCCGTACCTACCACCAACGTAAAGACAACCAAAATGTCGGTCACAATTTCTGGGATAGCCGTGCTGAACACTACGCCATATGCCTGAGATTTGAACAGGAACAAATAACCAATAGCGTTAATCAAAGCAAGACCCAAAGTCAGATAACGAGTTACCTGGGTAACACGACGTCTACCTGCTTCGCCTTCCCTATTCCAACGACCTACCGCAGGAATAACACCCTGCATCAACTGCATAATAATAGAAGCAGTAATGTAGGGCATAATACCTAGTGCGAATACCGAGAAGTTGGAAAGTGCACCACCGGTAAACAGGTCGAGCATGACCATTCCAACGCCCTGCTCCGAAAAGGAATCAGCAAACGCTCTAAAGGGAATGCCTGGCACAGGAATATACGCGCCTAAACGGTAGAGCGCCAAGATACCCAGAGTAAACAGGATTTTATTCCTGAGCTCTGGAACCTTAAACGCTTGTACAAGAGAACTTAGCAAGGCTCTTCGACCTTTCCTCCAGCAGCCTCAATCTTAGCTTTAGCAGAAGCAGATACCTTATCTACCTTTACCGTTACAGCCTTGGTGATTTCACCATCGCCCAAAACCTTTACCAAAGCGTTAGGGTTCTTAATGATGCCCTTAGCTGCCAAGGAATCGCCATCAACAACTTCACCTGCTTCGAAATACTTTTCGATGCGGCTTACGTTTACAGGGAGATATTCAACGCGGTTAATGTTGCGGAAGCCAGGAAGCTTTGGCAAACGACGTGCGAGTGGAGTCTGACCACCCTCGAAGCCGGTTCCCTTACCGCCGCCAGAACGAGACTTCTGACCATTCAAACCACGACCAGCAGTTTTTCCAGTACCAGATGCAGGGCCACGACCAACACGCTTACGAGCCTTGGTTGCACCTTCAGCAGGACGTAAATCCTTAAGTTCCATGTTTTGTTTCTCCTTTTACGCTAACCCTTCCACGTGAAGGGGTCGGCAGCTCGCCGCCGACAAACTTACTTTAGACAAAAACTTTTGCCATTATCGCACAAAAGGCGCCAAAACGCGCCCATAACTTTTGTCTTCACAGAGTGTATGCAATTAAAAAGCGCCGCTCAAAAGAACGGCGCTTTAATTGCTTTAGAGTTCTTCAACCTCTACGAGGTGCTTAACTTTAAAGATCATACCGCGTACTGCAGGATTGTCGGTCTGCTCTACCGTACGACCAACTTTGCCAAGACCAAGAGCCTTCAGGGTGCGACCCTGATCATACTTATAACCGATGGAGCTCTTTACCTGGGTGATACGCAGAGTTTTTGCGTCAGCCATTATTAGTTCTCCTTCCAGCCGTAAATCTGAGAAACGGAGATACCGCGGCGCTGAGCAACCTCTTCAGGGCTCTGCATGTTCTTAAGACCTTCAGCGGTTGCCTTAACGATGTTAAGAACATTGTCGGTACCCAAAGATTTGCAGAATACGTCCTTTACACCCGTAAGCTCCATAACAGCACGAGCAGCACCGCCAGCGATAACACCAGTACCAGGAGCAGCAGGCTTAATCAGAACGCGACCAGCACCATATTCACCAATGATGTCATGAGGAAGCGTACCAGCCTCGGTCAGAGGAACCTTGAACATATTCTTCTTAGCGTCTTCAACGCCCTTCTTGATAGCAGTAGGTACTTCCTGGGACTTACCCATACCAATACCTACACGACCATTGCTGTCGCCAACTACTACCAATGCAGTTAAAGCAAAACGACGGCCGCCCTTAACAACCTTAGAAACGCGGTTGATGTAAACAACACGTTCCTGAAGTTCGGGAACGCCTGCCTGGTTTTCAAGCTTTTTAGCCATAGACACTAACCCTCCCTTAGAACTTCAGGCCTGCACCGCGTGCACCTTCGGCAACAGCCTTGATGCGACCGTGATACAGGTTACCACCGCGGTCAAAAACAACCTCAGTGATGCCGTTTTCCTGTGCTTTCTTACCAATGAGTTCACCTAAAGCTTCAGCGCCTTCTACGGTGCTGCCGTTCTTTTCGGTTGCTTTGAACTCTGCACCCAAGGTAGATACTGCGCAGATGGTCTTACCTGCAACATCATCAATTACCTGAGCATACATATTTGCATTTGAGCGGGTGATGCACAAACGCGGACGAGCGGGCGTACCGGAAATCTTACCGCGAACGCGAGTATGACGACGACGAAGCCCAGCTTGTTTCTTTTGAAGTTTCTTCATGAGTAAATTCCCTTCGTTACAACGCTTCTGGACTAGTCAGACTTAGCAGCCTTACCAAGCTTGCGACGTACATATTCGCCCTCATAACGAATACCCTTGCCCTTATAA
>OCHV01000275.1_pt1 | contig 47143 bp, 40 predicted proteins | sample 1538461 | NCBI WGS metagenome assembly OCHV01 (sample SAMN04571692, study PRJEB22368) | human gut metagenome | biome: human gut; material: stool | host: Homo sapiens | place: Luxembourg | collected 2012-08-03 | reverse complement strand
TGAGATGTATTTCTCTTTCGCTTCTATTCCGATTTTATACGTGCCACCCTGTAATGTTACGGGGCACGGCAATGGAGGAGCTTAAAAATGTTCGAAGTGGATTTCACCCTCCTCCTTGCTGAGCCTCATAGCCTTACAGGGTGTTTGTTGTCAAGTAAGATATAGGGCGGGTGTCGAGTAGTAAAGGAGGGGTTGATTTTTGTCAAAAATCTATTCGGCTGCTTGTTTAACCACTCGCCGAGGGAACCGGAATGTGCTTGTCGGCATGACATCGCTAAAATTCATGTCTATCCCACCGATTTTCTACTGAGCCGAATTTTCTAATAGCATTGCAGCTCGAATTGAATTTGACTGAAATCTCGCCTTTCCAAGTCTCGTTGCCGGATATAAAAGTAAAGGCTTCCGCAGTCCCCGAACGGTATATCTACCTCTTCTTCCTCGATACAGTTGAGTTGCAGAAGTAAAATCCATTCGCGGGCAGACTTTTTGCTATATGTCTGTTGTTTCTCCTCTTGCGCTCTCGATTCGCATGCTTCGGCTATACCGTTTTGAATGAGTGAGGCGTATCCCAAGATACGTCCGGCCGATTCCATGTGGGGATATCCCCATTTCCCTAATTTTCGTTCTATGATATCCCAATCGGTATATGCGGTGTTGTCATCGCCTGTTATACCGACATAATCTTCCCAATCGGGAGCACAAGTATGGGCTGTGAATTTGAGCGCCATTTCGGGAAGCCTGTGTTCTTCCGGTAGATTGTCGGGGAAATTGGTCGGTACTAATTCGGAAATGGGAGTAGGGGTGTATAATAGTTTTGCTCCCTTACTATTTCTCCACGGTTGATTCGTGAGATCATAAAAGAGATAGAACATGCCTTCGTGTGGAAGGAGATTGTCTGTGTCGTAAACCGATAGTTCTTCGCAAGATAGTTGCAGGAAAAACGGGAGAACGATGTGTTCGCCGTATTCATCGGTGTAGTGAGGCCATTCGAATTTTTTCGGTAGGGCCGGTTTTCCCCCGAATTTAGATTGTACGGGGGCTGCTTTTCTTTTTTCAAAGTCGAAAAAGATTCCGTTACGAACAAGTGCCTGTATTTGCTCTTTGAGCTTTGCTTCGATTTCTATTTCCGAAGGCTTTTCATCGTTTCGGTTATGTCGGAAAAGATGCCAGAATGGTTTTGTGTCGTCCATGGTAAAAGTAAAATTTCGATATGTAAAAAAATGCCCGAACACATTACGTTCGGGCTTGATATATGAAAATTTATAAAAGTCTTTTCATATTTTAGTTTGCAGGAGCTTCTTGAACAGGAGCCTTTTGTGCCGGTGCTGCGTTATTTCCGGTAGCAGGCGTTTCAAATCCGGGAAGAGCTGCCGGTGCTTCGGTATTTACAATGTCTTTAATTTCCGATACGGAAGATTGCTGACCGTTGTGAGAAACGAATACGGTAGCTATGCTCAGAACCATGATAACAATAGCAAGGGTCCATGTCGCCTTTTCCACAAAGTCGGTTGTTTTCCGAACTCCCATTATTTGATTCGATGATGCGAAGTTAGAAGCAAGACCTCCTCCTTTTGATTTCTGAACCAATACAATACCTATCATCAGCAATGATGCCAAGATGATAAAAACGGTTAATACTACTGACATTTTTTATTATTCTGTTTTTATGTTAATAATCAATTTTTCCAAAAATCTTATTTGGTCTGCAAAGTAAATATTTTTTTCTGGATATTTCAAACTTAATTTTTTAATTATTTGCAATGCTTTCTCATATCGTCTTTGTTTGATATAGATTTTTGCTAAACTTTCCGTGAAGAAAGTGTCGTCGTTGCTGCTTTCGGAGGAGGCGGATTGTTCTGTATTCTCTTGATCGCGACCGGTTGTTTTCGGTAGAACGGCAGGAGATGGATTTGTCTCGTGCTCGTGAACCGGCGTTGCGCCTAAATCGGTCTGTTCTTCTTTTTGCAGGTTGCTTATATAGTCCGATTGAGCGAGTATATTGCCTGAAATAATTCGGTCGAGGCTTTCTTCTTCATTACCTCGTTTTTGCTCTTTACGATATGTCCCCAAAAACAGATCGATCGCTTGCATGGTGCTGTCGGTTCGGGGAGCTTTCGGATAGAGGTCGGCGAAAGATTCTCCTTCGACTCCGAGAATGGTCTCTAAGTGCGCATGAGGACTGGCGTAAATCAGAGCCTGTTGTATGCGCTTCTCGTCGGGCATGGCTCCCGGTGTGAATTTCAGATAGAGAAGTTGCGGGATACTGAAATAGGGATAATCCGCGGCCATTTGGTCGGCATCGGATTTCGAGATTGTTTCATCGCCAATCCCGTTTAGAAGGTTTCGTATTTGTTCCCGGGTTATCATAGTGTTACCAGTTGGCTACCGTCGCGTTGAAAATTTGATCTACCAGCTCGTCTGTGATTTGTTGGATAAGTTCATCTTGCACATCGGTTAACATTCGGTCGCTGGAAAAGTCCTTATACCCGGAGAATGTTTGGTCTATGTCATACTGAGGGTCTTTGGTGTTGGTGAATCTTACCCTTACAGAAATAGTCAGGCGCGTTTGCGATGCGTATGCGTTTTCTGTTACGGCTTGCGGGGTGAGGTCATAGTTCGTGATTTCTCCTTCCAATTGCAGGTCTCCTCCGCTGCTAACCATTTGTAATCGTGTTTGCCGAGTATAAGCATTTTTCAATGAATTGGTGAACAACTCTTCCAATGGAGGGTAAACCAATGCCGCTTTAATGGGAAAGTTCGCTACCGATATGGTCTTGGTCGTTTCGTAATTGATCGAAGCTCCGTTGAATTTATAAGAGATACTGCATGACGACAGTATGACGAGTAATATAGTCGTTAAACGTTTCATTGTCGTGCGGCTCTATTCTAAGTTATATTCTTTAATTTTACGATAAAGAGTCCTTTCGGATATTTTTAATTCTTCAGCTGTCTTTTTCCGTTTTCCGTGATTCCGTAGTAATGCTTTTTTGATGGTCTCTTTTTCCGTATCTTCGAGTGTCGTAGGTTGTTCCTCGATATATTCGGGTTCGTTGGGTATTATTTCTCCTACGGTGTCTTCTATGGCCGTTCGTTTGGCGGACGGGACATGTACCGGAACAGATGGTACGATGGGAGTAAGAGCCATCGATTGTGCGACAGGAACCGGTTGGGGCGTTTGAGTGTAAGAAGTTTGTCCTTGAATTTTCTCCCTCGTCAGTTCTTCTACTTTCGCATGTAGGTCTGCCAGCTCTTTTTGCATTTCGAATAGTGTCTTATAGAGCATTTTTCTTTCTTTCTCGAAGAAGGAGTGCTCTTGTTCGTTCGAGGTGGCGCGAGCCGGTAATTTTTCGATATTATATTGGGGCAGATAGTTTTGCAACGTTGCTCCGTCTACGTCTCGGTTCGTTTCGAAAATAGAGATTTGTTCGGTGATATTTTTTAGCTGCCTTACATTTCCCGGCCAACGGTAGTTGAGCAGTACGGTGCGTGCATCTTCCGTCAGCTGGATTACGGGCATTCGGTAACGCTCCGCAAAGTCCGTAGAAAATTTACGGAATAATAGGAGAATATCCTCAGACCGTTCTCTCAATGGGGGAATTTCGATGTGTATCGTGCTGAGCCTGTAATACAAATCTTCCCTGAATTTTCCTTCCGAAACGGCTTTTACCATGTTCAAGTTGGTCGCAGCGACGATTCTTACATTGGTTTTCAAAACAGTGGAAGAACCGACTTTTAGAAATTCTCCGCTTTCGAGTACGCGCAATAATCGAGCCTGAGTCGTGAGGGGTAATTCGCCGACTTCGTCCAAGAAAATTGTTCCTCCGTCGGCTTCTTCGAAATAACCTTTTCGTGCAGATAATGCGCCAGTAAAAGCTCCTTTTTCATGCCCGAACAATTCGGAATCTATGGTTCCTTCGGGTATCGCTCCGCAGTTTACGGCAATATATTTTCCATGCTTTCGGGAACTGTTGGCATGTATAATCTGTGGAAAGAACTCTTTTCCCGCACCGCTTTCTCCGGTAATAAGCACAGCCAAATCGATAGGTGCGATTTGTAGAGCTCTTGTAATGGCTCGAATCAGACCCGGAGCATTTCCTATAATGCCGAATCGTTGTTTGGTTTGCTGTATTTCTGCCGGAATCATCTGTTTTCTAATAAAAATGTATTTACAAATATAGCGAGAATTCGCGAAACTATGGCAATAAATGGGGAATAAAGTAATATGTTGAGAGTTAGGAGAGATCGGCATTGTTCGTCCGAAGGGTGCTTTCGGCGGAAAATTCGGTTTTTGGAAGGGTTAGGAGATTGAATCGCTACCTATCCGTTGCCTTTTTCCTGTCCGGAATTCCGGTCTTGAAGACGGTTTTGCCGATGGATGATTATCCCTGTCTTATGCCATAGAACCCGCTTGTCAGGCATCTTTGCTACTGCAAATTTAGCGATTTTTCCCGGCAATGCGAAGAAATATAGGCTCCGGGATGGCATCTGTGATTCCTATTCGTGGTTCCGCTACGTTTTGCATACCTACAAATGACTCTATATCAGTTAATTTTGCAAACAAAGAATAGAGTTATGAAAAAGAGCGGATTAAAGGTTTCGTTCTACCTTAAAAAGAGCGAGATATCGGAAGACGGCCTGTGCCCGGTGATGGGGCGCATAAATGTCGGCAGATACTCCGAGGCGGCTTTCAGCGCGAAGCTCTCGGCATCGCCGAAGGCATGGATGCTCGGCCGTGCCACGGGCAAGAGCGCCGCGTCGAGGGAAATCAACCGCCAGCTTGACGAAATCAGGGCAAGCGCACTTTCCGTCTATCAGGAACTGTCGGCTGTCCGCATGGGCGTGACTGCCGATGATGTGAAGTGCCAGATACAGGGCATGGCTTTCGGACAGGAGACACTGATGGGATATTTCAGCACGTTCATAGAGAATTTCTCAAAGCGTGTCGGCGTGAACCGGGTCCATGCCACTTTGAAATCCTACCATTACACATACAAATGCCTGGCAACATTTCTGGAAACGGAATATAAGTTGTCCGACATTCCGTTTACGGCTATCGACCGTTCCTTCATAGACAAGTATGACATCTACCTGCGTACACAGCGCCGACTCGCTATATCCTCCGTGAAATTCCATACCACACGGTTGAAGATGATAGTGTCGGAGGCTATCACCGACGGCATAATAACCGCAGATCCTTTTGCCGGATACGAGGCGGAGAAGCCACAGCGTGAGCAGAAGTTCCTTACTTCGGAGGAACTCCACCGGATTATGACGACACCGCTTCATGACAGCCGTCTGTACCATGTCCGCGACCTCTTCCTGTTCTCCTGCTATACAGGCATTCCATACGGCGATATGTGTCTTCTGACTGAGGATAATCTTGAAACTGCCGAGGACGGTACGGTTTGGATAAAATCCTCGCGCAAAAAGACGAAGATGGAATATGAGATACCGTTGCTTGAGTTGCCGTTGAGGATTATCAAGAAATACCGTGGAATGGCACCTGAAGGGAAACTTCTGCCGATGTACAGCAACTCCACCCTGAACACATATTTGAAAAGGATTGCCAAGATATGCGGCATAGAGCGCAGACTGGTCTATCACTGCGGGCGTCATACCTACGCCACCGAAATCACGCTGGCGCACGGTGTGCCGCTTGAGACCGTCAGCCGTATGCTGGGACATAACCGGATTACCACGACGCAGATCTACGCGAAAGTGACCGATGACAAAATCGGCACAGACACACAGAACCTTGACAGCCGGATAGCGTCACGCTTCACTGTCGCCATTTAATAAACTAAAACTCACATAGTCATGAAAAAGGATAAAGACAACAATACACCCAAACGGCGCAGCACATTCGCCATACTCTTCTACATCAACCGGACAAAAGTCCGCAAGGACGGGACATGCCAGCTTTTGTGCAAGGTCAGCATAGACGCCGAATGGGAGCAGATAGGCACGAAAGTGTCTGTGAATCCTGATATCTGGAACCCCGAAAAAGGGCGTGCCGACGGACGCAGTGCCAATGCCGTGACCGTGAACCGCGCCATAGACTCGCTGACAGTCGAGATAAACGAGCATTATGAGGATATAAGGCGCAGTCTTGGCTTCGTCACCGCCGAGCTTGTGAAGAACGCCATGAAAGGCATCGGTCGCAAGCCATCAACCCTTCTGGCCCTTTTCCGCGAGCATAACGAGGAGTTCCACAAGCGTGTGGGAGTAGACCGCACTAAGGAATCATATGAGAGCTATCTCAACTCCTACCGGCATCTGTCGGCATTTGTAACCGGGAAACGGAATATGGAGGATGTTCCGCTCCGCGCTCTTGACAGGGCTTTCTATGACGACTTCGAGGTGTTTCTCGGCGCAGACCGTGGGCTAAAACCCAAATCTGTCCATGAGCACCTTTACCGTCTGAAGAAGATGACGATGCGAGCCGTCAGTCAGGGTACACTCCGCCGTGACCCTTATGCGAGACTCCATCCCCCGTTGCCACGGCGCAAGAGCCGCCACATGAGGCTTGACGACTTGAAACTGCTTATGGAAAAGCAGATTGACGCCCCCAATCTCCAAAGAGTGCGCGACTGGTTTATCTTCTCGACATTCACCGGCCTTGCATACGCGGATCTCAAACAGTTGTCGGAGGATGACATATCCCAGGCTCCCGATGGCACATGGTGGATACACGTCAACAGGCAGAAGACCGGCAGCCGCTCGGCGATACGTCTGCTTGACATCCCAATGCGGATAATGGAGAAATACAGGGATGAGCGCCAAAACGGGAAGATTTTCAATCTATATTGCAGGAACCACTTGATAAGGTTGACCAGACAACTTGGCGAGGAATATGGATTTTACCTTACCTTTCACAAGGCGAGGCATAATTTCGGAACGCACATCACGCTGTCGATGGGCGTTCCTATTGAGACAGTCAGCCACATGATGGGACACAAGAGCATTACCACAACCCAGATATACGCCCAGGTGACTGACCGCAAGGTGGATGAGGACATGAAGCGTCTGCGTATGCAGGCAACCGGTTCTGAAATAACCTTGATTGACGAAAGCATGGATAAGGCAATGGAAAAGAGAAGGAAATATAATTTCAGGAACAAGGCGGGAAACGGCCTGTGATTGCAGACCGTTCCCGCCTATGTCTGATAGTGGCGCGCATATTGCGGAAATCAGCGGCTTTTACAGCCACTTCTGTTCCTCCACGCATTTCCGGTGCGCCTTTTCAAGAAGGCTCTGTATCTCGGATTCCCGGTATAGGGCCTTTCCCTGTACAATGTAGTAAGGAATAAGACGAGCGGTGCGGTATTCCTGCAAGGTGCGCCGGCTCACTTTCAGCAGGCGAGACAGTTCCTCGTCAGTGAGGAACCTGTCCCCCTTGAACATGGGACGTGCTACCGATTCAACTTGTCCGAGCGCCTGCCCGATGTTTCCGAGGCGGCGCAACAGGTCTGCCACACGCGGATCCTGCCTGTCGATAAAATAATGGCTCATAACTGTGATGTGTTGGGGTAATACGATGATTGGAGCAGTTTCTCTACATCCTCCGGACGGTAGAAGAGCTTGTTTCTTATACGGCTGAACGGTAGGATACCCTTGTCGCGGTAGGTCTGCAAGGTGCGCTTTGAGATTCCGAGAATGTTGCATACATCCTCATTGTCGAGCCATTTCTTAAGGCCGATGTCCTCGTGCTTTCGGCTCAGCAGTTCGGATTTTTCCTCGATTTCCCTGATTCTGGAGAACAGGGCGTCGAAAGTTCTGATGTCCATGCTTATTATTTCCATGATGTTACGTTTTTTAGATTTTACGATATGTGTTTCAGTGGCTCACGGCGGCGGGTAGCGACTTCCCTTTCATCTGTAGGAATTCCTGTATCTCGGATGCCTTGTAGTAGGTACGTCCGTCTATCATGTAGTAGCGGATAAGCTTCTTCTGGCGGTATCTCGCAAGGGTGCGCTTGGTGACGCCGAGCAACCGGCACAGGTCGTAATTGTCGAGCAGCGTGTCGCCGTCCAAACAATCCTTTAGCTTGTTCATCCGCTCGAATGCCCGCTCCATCTTGTCAAAGCGTTCCATGAGCGAGGTAAACATCTTATGCACTGTTTCGTTATATAGCATAATCGGTTCTTTTTGATGTAAATGAATTGGTTTGTTCTACACCGTGTTGCGCAATCGGTTATACTACATATATTGGCTAATGCCGTGCCACCGCCACCAAAAGGCATGACAAGACACCGATATTCATCAGAATATCAGTGCGATAAAAATATTCAAGCGTGAAATGATGGAAATCAGATGTATTGCAAAATGCAAGACTTTCCGGCGGTATGCAATAGTCTATTGCGAGATTATCGCGCTTTGCGCCGGTAGATGTTTCGGCAAATCCCGTTCTTTAACCGGCTGGATTTGCTTAATATCCACCCTGACGGCACGCCGTTTTGAAAGATATGGGTTCCTGTTCCTGCAATTTCAGGCAAAATATGGATTACCAGTTCGTCTATTATATTGTAACGGAAGAGCCGTGTCATAAGCTCCATCCCGTCCAGATCCGATACTTCGGCGGTGTATATGCAGGATTTGTCGGTGCTGTCCTTGTCACATACAAGATCAAGGACCGGGTAATCCGCTTGGAGTGTGTATGTGCCTATGTCATGCCAGTGCCGGAACCCTTTGGCATCGGTCATAAGCCAACGCATCCGGGGATTGTCGGCATCCGGGAGGAAACCGTCGATAGTCATTGCTGTTATGATGCGTACCGTTGCCATGTCGTTTCATTTCTCTGTTACATTGCAAAAGAAAAAGCGCGATGTCCACGCACTCAGACAGCGGTTCTGGCAAAACCGTAAGGAGAATACGCAACACCACGCTATGCGATACGCACAGCATAAGTATTACGCAATGATTCTCCTTAAACATCAACTGCCAGATTTCTGTCTGAGACTCTTGCGAACTTATGTATGTAACGGCAGGCATATCGGAATACGCCTACCTGTGTTTTCTATTTCACGCCCCAAAGTTACAAAAAAGTAGCGAGAAGGGCTGTATGTCAGGGCATAAATGTTACTCTATACCGTATTTGTTCATCTTGCGATATAATGTCGTAGGATTGATGTTGAGCATTTTCGCCGCCTTTGTCTTATTGCCATTGCTTGATTCCAAAGTGCGGATGATCAGTTGCTTTTCAGCTTCATCATCCTTTATGGGGCGCAAATCGGGAACGACTTTTGTGACATTATCACTTGTGGATTTACGGATATTCAAATCCGAAGCTGCGATAACAGGTGCTTTGGAAATAAGCACAGCCCGACGCACCCGGTTTTGAAGCTCGCGTATGTTGCCGCTCCATGAGTGTGCCAGCATAATCCGCTCGGCATCTGCGCTGAATCCGGATGTCTCCTTGTGAAGCTCATCAGAGAACTTCTTGCGGAAGAACTCGGCCAACGGGAGGATATCTTCGGGACATTCCGCCAGAGATGGCTGGTGTATCTCGAACTCACAAAGACGGTGATAAAGGTCCTCGCGGAAACGACCTTCGGCTATGGATTTCTCCATATTCTCGTTGGTTGCCGCGACTATGCGCACATCGGCACGGCGTTCGGTGTTTCCTCCGACCGGCATATATACATTCTCCTGCAATACCCTAAGCAATGATGATTGAGTGTGATAAGGGAGCGTGCCGATCTCGTCAAGGAACAGAGTGCCGCCTTTCGCGGCATCGAAATATCCTTTTCTGTCGGAATCCGCTCCTGTGAAAGCGCCTTTGACATGGCCGAAGAACATGGAGGCTATAAGTTCCGGCGGTATGGCGCCACAGTTCACCGCGACAAACGGCTCGTCTTTTCTTGGGCTGTTGAAATGAATGGTACGGGCTATGGACTCCTTGCCGGTTCCGTTGGCGCCGAGAATAAGCACCGATATGTCGGCAGGAGCTACAAGCTTCGCCAGGTGCAATGCCTCACGCGCCTTCGCGCTGTCACGCTTGAAAAGCCGTTCAAGAGAATGCTGTATGGTCACAGCCGGATGCATCAGCTCCTTCACAATCTCGAACAGTCGCTCACGGTGTACCGGTTTTGGCAGATAATCCTTCGCGCCCATCTTTATGGCTTTGACGGCATCGGGATATGAGGCATATTCCGTCATAATGATAACAGGAATGCCCGGCTTCTCTTTTTTCAGCCAAGCAAGCAGTGACAGACCGTCCCCTTCGGGCAGGCGTACATCAGAGAGTATCAGGTCAAAATCCGTTCTGCGTATATGCCTGCGTGCCACGATTGCATCTATTGCAGTCATGACGTCATATCCCTCGCGTGTGAGCCAGTCCTTCTGCATCTGGGAGAGGGTCACGTTGTCCTCAACTATCAGTATCCTGCTCTTCATTCTTTATTGTTTCCAGTTCTTCGTTTATATTCTCAATCAGATTCTCCATTGCCGAAATCACATCTGACATGAGGATTTCAATATCAGCCGTGGTTGTACTCCGTTTCTTGACAGCATTTCTTAACGGTTGAAGCACGCTTTCAATGCCAACCATTTCCCATACAGGTTTTATTCTGTGCAACACGGATGAAATGGCTTTTCTATCGTTTTTAGCGACAGACTCTTTCAGTTCTGCAATGTCATCGTATGTTGAATCTGCAAGTCCCTGCAATATGACTACGGGATTGGCGACATTTGCAATCAGTGGGGAAAAGTCAATCCGGTCTCCATCAAGCGGCAATGATTTGGCCATTATAATGGATATGCGCTCAAGCAGTTCCTGCATGGAGAAAGGTTTGAATATACAGCCGGAGAACCCGCATTGAATCAGCGGTCTGGTCTCGTCATCATCCCTGGCTGTCATTGCCACCACCGGGATTGTCCTTGAATTTCCTATATTGGACTTGCGCAACAGTTCAAGCAGTGCGAATCCGTCGGTGCCGGGCATATTTATATCGGTAAGCAGTATATCGTAGTCGCGTTCACGCATTGCCTTCACCACATCAGAGGCTGTGGCGCATACCTTACACGAAACAGCGTTGCGTTCAAGCATCTCGCTTATGATATCACGCTGGAGCGGATCATCGTCTATAACGATTACATTATGCGGCAGACGCAAAACACCGACAGGCTTTACTTCCGGAATGCTGGATGATTCTATATTCCCGGTCAGTTCAAGCGGTATGGTGATATGGAAAGTTGTGCCTTTGCCGACATTGCTTATCACGTCGATAGTTCCTCCGAGCATAATTACCAGTCCCTTGGTGATGGAAAGTCCAAGTCCGAACCCCTCCACATGCTCCACGTTGTCGGCACGCTCGAACGGCCTGAATATGCGGTCCACGGTTTCTTCCGACATACCGATGCCTGTGTCGCTGATATCCATTACAAGCCGGCCGTCGTCGTATGATGCCGCGATTCCGACGGATCCGGATTGTGTGAACTTGACGGCATTCGACAGCAGGTTGTCGGCAATCTGCTCTATTCGGTCCTCGTCTCCGATTACTGTCACGTCGATATTCCTGTAATCGTGCTTGAACAGCAGACCCTTGTCATTGATTATCTGCGCCGCACCGATGGCTATCCTGTCAAACAGTACGTTCAGCCTGAACGGGACATTGTTCGGGGTCTCTTTCGCCTCATTGAGCCGGTAGACATCCAGCAGGTTGTTGAGAAGGTGAACCACGTGGCGGCAAAGGTACCGTGCATTGTTCAGGTAGCCGTCACGCTTCCTTTTGTCGCGGGTGTCAATGGCAAGTTCTGCACTGCCGCTTATCACGTTTAGCGGACCGCGTATGTCATGGGATATGGTGAGGATTATTTTCTTACGCATTTCAAGCAGCGACCGGTTCTGCCGTATGCTTTCCTCCAGTTTGTGCTTATTCCGGTCTCGCCGCTTCATATCGCGGTGTATTATGACATAAGAAACGAACAGCATCAATAGGGTGATGGCTGTCAGTACACCTATATCACGATATGACTCTTCACGGGTAGCTGCAATCTCAAGTTCCTGCTGCCGGAGATCAGCCTGGGCCTTACCGTCAAGATAACTTATAAGATTCTGCAAGCGGACGTTAAGATTCCTGTTTTGCCGTGACAGGCTGTCTGCATGGGCTTTAAGGCTTTCGTTCTGCGCCCTGCGCTCAGCCATGAGACCACGGTTGAAACTGTACAGCATGGTCGTGGTGGCAGAGGGTTTTGGTTCTTCCTTTTTGCCGAATAAACCGAGGAAGCCTTTGCGCTTAGGTTTCTTTGGCTCCTCTTTGGCGCTCTGGCGAGCTATCACAGGCAGTTTGTTGGCCATCTCGTCACCGAGAGCCTTTTGACGCCGGTATATTTCTGCAAGCTGGAGCAGTTTCTTCTCCTTGTCCTCAAGAAGAATACGGAGGCTGTCTATGTCGGCTGCCTCCGAAATGAAGATCCGGCTGAACTCACACAGTGTGCTGTCGATATGGAGTCTCTGGCGATGATATCTGTCCCGCTCCATGTCAGTCCACTCCATCGCGGTTTCGCCCATAAGCGAGAGTGCTGTCATGTGCATGTTAAGTTCGTTTATTTCCCGACGCAGCTCATTGGCGGAACGATTCCTCTCATCCATCAGAGATAAAGTGTGCTCCTCGTTATAATAGGCATAACCTATTGCAACAGTGAGCACAAGAATAAGGATATATCCGGATATAATCGGTATATGAGGAAGGCCCGATTTTCGAATCATATTTATTACGAGACAAATATTGGTGGAGACATTACAAAATGGTATATAATAGTCTGTTTATATGAGAAATACCGAATCTAAAAGCTATAACGATATTAGCGAAAGTTCATTGCCAACGATAGGATGCCGCAGTGAGAGGTGGGATATCAATGCAAAAGTATCTCTTGCCATCATAAATCGTCACTTTCTTCGCATTGACAGAATTGTTGGTAGCTATGATTCCTGTTGTACCGTCTGGATTTGAAAAGGCTACGAACTCCGTGTCGGCGACATTCCCGTCAACAGACGCTCTGTGTCCACCGGGTCGTGAGGCTGTCATCGCCAGGCAAATTGTATAGTAAAATGAATTATATGTTATCTTGCCATATGTCTCGATATCAATGTCAACAGCTCCGTTACCGTTAAAGCATCCTCCCGGACGATACGGTCCATGATTGTTATCAAGTATCATATTCCACACTATCGCACCGCGCCCCCAGTTGTTGACAACATCAAAAATCAGATTTTTCACATCTTCGAGAATTCTTGCATGATCCACTCGCAGGTACCATTCTCCTGCCGTCCATTCCGTAAAAAGCAATGCCATATCAGGATTGGCGTCGTGTATTGCGGTCATTTCCGAAGCATCCCCGCTATAATTATGATATGCGGCTCCAGAAATATATTGTTTGGCTTGAGAATCGGAATATATCAGACTGGGATAACCTATCTGTCCCTCCCAATTATCGTAGCTATAATTATGGTCAAACACATAAATTTTAGTGTCGATATTATTGTCTCTGAACGACGGACCAAGGGCTGTCTTGATGAAATCGCGTTGCTCTTCCCAAAGCATAAACATCGAAGCGCTATTACCTCCATGGAGAGGTTCGTTCTGAGGGGTGACAGCAGTAATGTGGATGCCATTTTCAGCAAAAGCCTTTATCCATTTCACGAAATACAAGGCATAATCCTGATAACATTCTTCACGTAGATGACCTGCTGTCCATTCTCCGTTAGTTTTCATCCAGCGGGGGGCAGTCCACGGGGCGCCGATAATTTTGATATCGGGATTAATCTGCAATATTTCCTGCAACACAGGAATAATATAACGAGTTTCTTCGTTAGTGAGTGCAAAATTCTCGATACCGGGTGTATCACAGCATGTATAGTCGCTCAACGAAAAGTCGCTGCAACCTATGGGCACCCTTAAATAAGAGCATCCATAACCGACATTCTCATCGGGCGAGAATGTACGGACAAGAAAATCGTGGCGTCGATATGCTTCCATCTTGGATAGATTGTATGATGCCGAGCCGGTGATGGCAAAGCCAAAACCGTCGATTTCCTGATATAATTGATTGGTGTTTATGTTTATCATACCCTCTGACTTGTCCCGGCTGCTGTCGTCAAATTTCAAGTTTTCGGTCGACAGCAGCTTCGATCCATCATATGATACATAACAGGCTTTTATATCTGCCGGCGTTGTATCGTGTTCTATAAGCAGAGTTGGATTGGGAAGATAATGATTCTGACACACCGCACCGGCGGTACACATTATCAGACAGAGGTGCGTAAGAATACTGTGTAATGTCATTCTTTTCATCGTATATATATTTTTTCGCTTATCTGATTGTTATGACGGATATAAATGCCCTTTGTGGGGCGATTGACTTTCATTCCCTGAAGATTGAAATAGTCATAATGTATTTCGGAATTAGTAATCAGTGGTGGCTCTGTTATTGAGGTTGGCTTATTGCCTATGCCATCTGCTTTTAGAGTCATTCTCAGACGAGTGTCGGAATTCGCATTATCAATGCCGTCAAAGCGGATGTTGTCTCCCACGGTGGCGGCATAGTCAAGACAGAAGTTCTTGCCCGCTTCTATTTGTTCTTGCGTCTTTGTCCCCAACTGGATATTCCACTCGCGGTCTACTATCTTGAAATCTCCGGTGAAGTGAGGCGTGTTAAGAGTATATGTTCCGTCATTGTAATCGAACGCATAGAATGGCAGTATGGTCCAGTCGTTAAAGTCGCCGACGAGATAAAGCATCGGCATTCCGATACATGACAGAGTGAGGTTGTTCATATCAAGTGTTATGGCCACTTCCTGAGCAATCGGTTCCTCGAAATACATGTTGCACTCGTTTTGGGCAGATTCAAGTGGTATCACTTCATTGTATTTAATACCCTTAACCATTGATCCAAATTGCCATTTCCAATCGGGTGTGGTGATTTTGAACTCACCGGTGAGGCGTGGAATCTTCAATTCATAAATTCCCTCTGACCCGATGAAACGCATCCGTTCATCATGAGGATTCCAATTATTGAAATCGCCGGTAAGATAGTATGTCAGATTTCCGGAGATATCAGAAAATTTATTGACTGTCAGTCGATTGTTTACTTTGTTAAATACCAGTTCAATATCGCCGAGAGGATTTTCAATCGTCATATCACAGCCATCGCGTTGTAATTGATATGTCCTGCCTGATTTAATCGATGCCACGCCACCATATTGCGCATCCCACTCTGGAGCAACAGCGGCAACAATCTTGAATCGGCCATTTAAATCTTTTGTCCGCAGCACATAGGAATCGCCCTCTTTGATAAATCTGTATCCTTTCTTGTGATTGCTCCAGTCAGTGACATCACCGGCTAGATATATGTCAGGACACACTGTCAATGTTGGTGCCGAAGGATTGCTATAATCAAACAGAAGTGTCGCGCCGTACACGGTCGTCGAATTTCCATTGATCTGTTTTACACGGAAATTGTTGCCATAAGCATTGATGCAGGCCATTGGCACATCAAATTCAAAAGTGTCTGTCGAACCATATTGAAGCGAGTAATCCTCCGTGCATATCTTGAATGTGTAGACCGACGACAGTTCATCGATGTAGAGTGAATATACGCCGTTATCATTTACCATCCTGTATTTTTCCTGAACGGTCCAGTCATCGGAGATTCCACGGACATATAGTTCAGGTGCTTGTGCGAATGTCGTATGGTAAGCCAGGAATGGCAGACATAATTTCAGCATCACGATAAGTGTTCTAAATCTATACATAATAGTTCTAACGTATTGAAAATGAATATACAGTCTCAGTATGGTACTTTTCTCCGGGATTAAGGCGCACAGATGGCCAATCTAAGTGATTAGGGCTGTCAGGATAGTGTTGTGTCTCAAGGCATAGAGCAGACCGTTTCGGATAGGCAATTCCATTCTTTCCACAGACCTGGCCGTCGAGGAAATTACCTGAATAGAACTGTAAGCCTGGCTGATCTGTGCTAACAGTCATTACAATACCACTCACGGTATCATAAAGCTGCGCTGCAAATGGGCAACTCTTGTCAAGGACAAAGTTATGGTCATAGCCCATTCCATTGATGATTTGCTCGTCGTCAGCATTGATGTTTTCTCCAATAGCGTGCATGTGGTTGAAGTCGAATATTGTTCCCTTGACGGAACGGATTTCTCCTGTCGGCATAAACGTCGAGTCGATAGGGGTAAAACCTGAAGCCTTTATTGTCAGCAGTTCATCGGTTATCTCTTTTGTATGGTCTCCGCTAAGATTAAAATAGCTGTGGTTTGTGAGATTGATGATGGTCGGCTTATTGGTATAGGCGGTATAGGCGATTTTCAATCCACAATCGGAAGTTAAACTATATACAACTTCGACGTTTAGGTTTCCCGGGAAGCCGGCATCGCCGTCAGTGCTGTGCAGTGTAAGTACAAGTGTGGTGTCAGTTGTCTGGGTGGCACTCCATATTGAATGATGAAAACCTATCGGCCCACCATGGAGACAATGCCCATAGTTGTTCTGTGGCAGTTGATAAACTATTGAATCGAGCGTAAAGCGGCCTCTGTTGATTCGGTTGCCGTATCGTCCGATAATCGCTCCGAAGTTGCCGTCGATCTCGAGATAGTCACGGATGTTGTCATGCCCGAGCACGACATCGCGTGGTCGGCCGTCTTTATCTGGAACCATAAGCGACACAATTCGGCCTCCGTAGTTTGTGACGCAGACTTCCATATCGCCGTTGTGCAAGGTGAACAGGGATATTTTCTGATTGTTGACAATGGTGTCAAAATCATTTTTGTCAAGGCCTGATAAAGTCGTCTTTTGATTTGATGCGCAGCCAACCATTATCAGTGCGGCTGCGAAATAGATAATATGTTTCATTGTTTTATTCGGCATAAAAAATCAAGGATTGAAGATCCTTTGAGTCTGGACCCACCATAACGCGGAATTCACCCGAATCATAACCATATTTCAGCTCGTTGTCATAATATTTGAGCATGTCGCTGTCTATCTCAAAGCTGACATTCACGGTCTCACCCTTCGGGATGAATACCCGTTTATAAGATTTCAATTCTTTGACAGGACGGGCTATCCGGGCAACTGGATCATTGATATACAATTGCACAATTTCGTATCCATCGTAATCCCCGGCATTGCTGACATCTATTGAAAGCGATATAGCCCCTCCTTTTGCCAATCGGTCGGTGCTTATATATGGTTTTGAATAAGCGAATGTGGTATAGCTGCATCCATAACCGAACGGATAAAGAGGTTCGTTGCTCACGTCGATATAGTTGCTTCGATAGGGGTTAAACTGCGTGGAATCAAAGTCGGGATGACTTGAGGGCAGATGATTGTAATACAGTGGTATCTGGCCGATTGAACGCGGCCATGTGGTAGTCAGTTTCCCGGACGGCACCTTTTCGCCGAAGACAACGTCCGCTATGGCATCGGCTGCCTCGCTGCCTCCGAACCACACATTCAGTATGGCTGGAATGTGATTGTCCTCCCAGTCAAGCACAAGAGGACGGCCGGTGAAAAGCAACAGTATTACAGGCTTCCCGGTAGCGTATAACTGTTTGAGAAGATCGCGCTGAGTATCGGGGATTGTGATTTCCGCACGGCTCGACGACTCACCGCTCATTTCCGCGCTTTCGCCAAGCGCACAGATTATGATATCTGCGTTATTTGCAATTTCTATGGCCTGACGATGCATCTCGTCATCGTTCCCGCGAGCGATAGAACGGCCCCAGTCGCAATTTCGTTGGGTAGTCTCATCATAGTAGATATTGCTTCCCTGCGCATAAAGCAGTTCAGCATCGGTGCCGAGGGCGTCGCGGAAAGCGTCAAGCAGCGACTTGTGATTTTCAGGCTTGCAATAGCCGCTCCAAGTCCCGCTCATGTTGTTTGCGGCATTGGCGAGAGGACCGATAAGCGCAATCCGACCTTTCTTTTGCAAAGGAAGGAGATGCTTGTCGTTTTTAAGCAATACAAAGGTTTCGGCGGCGATATCCCGGGCAATCTTGCGATGTCGGGGCGTGTACATATCTTTAGCCAGACGCTCAGGCTTGCAATATTTATATGGATCGTCGAATAGTCCGAGCCGTTGTTTGGCAATCAGGATGCGACGGCACGCGTCGTCTATCATCTTTTCAGTAACAAGTCCGCGCTCAAGAGCACCTTTTAAATCGTTGAGATATCTGCCTGTAACCATATCCATATCTGTGCCGGCCCTTAATGTGACAGCGGCGGCGTCTTCTTTGTCTGCCACTCCCATAATCGGCAGCTCGTCTATTGAGCCGTAGTCAGTGACAACAAAACCGTCAAAATCCCAGTCGTTACGCAGAACCCCGTTGATAAGCCACTCCGAGGCAGTGGCGTGCTGACCGTTGATAAGATTGAACGATGTCATCACCGAACCGACACCGGCATCCGCGGCAGCCTTATAAGGGGGCATATAATAGTTGAACATACATTCGCGGCTCATGTCAACGCCGTTGTAATCGCGTCCACCTTCCGCAGCTCCATATAATGCGTAGTGTTTCACACAAGCCATAAGGGATGAGTCAGAACGCATCCCGTCGCCCTGATATCCATGAACATACGCTTGGGCGAGAACACTTCCGAGATACGGATCCTCGCCGGATCCTTCGGCGATACGGCCCCAACGCGGGTCTCGGCAGATATCGACCATCGGGCTATAATTCCAGTTTACACCGTCGGCTGTAGCCTCGATAGCTGAGATACGGGCCATTTCGGCTATGGCGGTGCTGTCCCATGAACACGACAATGCCAAAGGGATTGGAAAGACTGTCTCATAACCATGCACCACATCAGCTCCCACGAGCAAGGGTATGCCGTGCGGACCTTTCTCAACTGCTAACCTTTGAAAGCGGGCAACCGCATCAACTCCTTTGACATTGAAGAAGCCGCCAATTTTTCCTTGCATGATAAGAGAGTCGAGCACGGCTGCCTGTGCTGTTCCTGACACCACATCTCCGCCGACGGGCAAATTCAGCTGCCCGATTTTCTCCTCAATGCTCATCTCAGCCATAAGACTGTCGATGAAGCCGTTGTTATCTGTATCACGAGCCTGAGCGGTAGCGGCATAGAGTAAAAGCAGGACGGCTGTGGTTATATTAGAATGATTCATACTATTGCTTCGGTTGGTTCAGAATTTTGTTGCTGGCACCCCTGTGAAAGTCATCTTCACGGGGCGTATTCTGCCATTTGAGTCGAAATGAAGCTCATCGACGCATGTGACGCGGTCGTTGCCGTCGGTCGCTCCGAGCGGATGGCGGTGGTAGACGATATAGTATTTGCCCGTTTCGCCAGACCGGATCACGGAATGATGTCCCGCGCCGGTTCCTATTTCCGGGTCTGATTCCAGGATAGTGCCTACCCGTTCAAAAGGACCGAAAGGAGAATTGGCGATTGCATAGGCCACCCGGTAGTCGTCTTTGGTCCAGTCGCCCTCGCTCCACATGAAATAATATTTCCCGTCCTTAACAAGCATGAACGGCCCTTCTGTATAATCCTTTGGAGTCACTTCTTTGTAGAGCGAGCCGTCGGGGAAAGGGACAAGAGATTTGAAATCGTCGGCGAGACGGACCATGTTGCAGTGTCCCCAGCCTCCGTAATACATATAATAACTCCCATCCTTGTCTTTGAAAACGAACTGGTCGATTGGCTGCGCCCCGTTCACTATCTCATTTATCAGCGGTCGGCCAAGCAGATCCTTGAACGGACCTGCCGGCTTGTCGCTGACTGCGACACCAATACCGCCGATTTCGCCCTCGTGGACATCGTTTGCCCCGAAGAAAAGATAATACTTCCCGTCCTTCTCAAGCACTGCCGGAGCCCACATCGCACCCCAGGCCCATTTGACATCTTCTGTACTGATGATGTTTTCATGTTTAGTCCAATGGATGAGATCGGTGGTAGAGAAGCAGTCCATTGCGGTCTGCTCCTTGAAAGGAAGGCTGCGCGTAGGATATACGAACACCGTGTCGCCATACACGATTCCCTCCGGGTCGGCATACCACCCGGGGAAACAGGGATTTCCCCCTATATCGGTCGCACTATCATATTTCACAGCGACTTTATGTGGCAGGTCGGCTGATGACGAGCCTACGGAAAAGACATATTTACCATCCAGTATACGTTCAGAAGCCGTTTCCTCATCATAATAAGCCAAAGAAGAGAACGGAATGTCAACAGACACACTGCGGGTTTCGCCCGGTGCGAGATCCACTTTTGAAAAACCAACAAGTTTCTTCTTTTCCCTAAGCAGTCCTTTCAGTTTGGGAGCCGAGACGTATACCTGTACCGTTTCTGCGCCGGATGTCGAACCGATATTCGATACATCCATTTTCAGGGTATAGCCAATACCAGTCCGGGTCACGACCGGTTTACCGATGTTAAAATCAGTATAACTCAGGCCGTAGCCGAACGGAAACAACACCGGAAGTCCATTGTAATCATACCAACGATATCCTATAAGAATATCTTCGTCATAATATATGTCATAAATGTCGGAATCAGCCCGTCGGATTCCCGGATAACGGCGCTCACCATTAGTAGGCAAGTCCTCAATGCGCTTTGGGAAAGTAAATGGCAATTTCCCCGACGGGTTGACTTTGCCGGTAAGGACATCGGCAAGACTGTTGCCAGCCTCACTGCCGAGATACCAGTCCTGGACAATAGCGGCCACTTTATCCGCCCAGGGCATCAATACCGGTGTGCCTGAAATATTTACCACAATCAGATTGGGATTTATATCGGCAATAGCTGAGATAAGTTCGTCCTGTCCGTATGGAAGCTGCAAAGTCTTACGGTCGGAATTCTCGGTGTCCTGGCAGAGGGAGTGATTCAAGCCGCCAATGAATATCACGACATCGGCGTCTTTCGCTTTTGCAAGTACATCGGTTTTAAGTTGCTCGGGAGTTCGCTCTTCGGCCAACATCTCGAAGTCCTGACTTTTCACATTGTCGAATACCGTGCTTCCCGCTCCGATATATCCTCGTTCCCAGTCAACAACCACATCATGTAATGCCGACTTCAATCCGGCCAATGGAGTAACTTCATGCTGTACCTTCAGAGAAGCCGAGCCACCTCCGACGGTCATCATCTTCACTGCGTTTTCACCTACTACAAGAATTTTGCGGATATCTTGTTTCAAAGGGAGTATACCGTTGTTTTTAAGGAGAACAATTCCTTCGGAGCCGATTTTGCGGGCTGTGGCATAATGTTCGGGGCAAGTGAAGCGGCCTTTCCAATTGGAAGGAGCCATTGACGTGCGGAAAATTGTGCGGAGTATGCGCCTCACTCTGTCATTGAGATCGTCAACGGATTCACGACCATCCCTCAGTCTCTCGAGATAGGGGTTGGCCATATAATAGCTGTCGTAGGCATTCATATTTACCGACACACCGTCAGTGCCGGTACCCATTTCAAGGTCAAGCCCACCTTCAAGAACAGCGTCGGTGTTGTGCACACCTCCCCAGTCGCTGACTGCGACACCGTCGAATCCCCATTGTTGTTTCAATATGTCTTTCAAAAGTCGCGGGTTCTCGCAGCAGTTGCGGTTTTCAAAGAGATTATAAGCCGGCATAATGGCCCATGCGCCGCCGTCTACGGCAGCTTTGAACGGTTTGAGGTATATTTCATGCAAAGCACGTTCTCCGACATGTACATTCGTCGTATAACGGTTGTCTTCGTTGTTATTCAGAGCAAAATGTTTGACACATGCCGCAACATTATTGCTTTGAACGCCCTGGATATAAGGCACGACCATTGTTGACGTAAGAAACGGGTCTTCGCCCATATATTCGAAACTACGGCCGTTGAGAGGTGTACGCATCATATTCACTCCGGGGCCAAGCAGAATGTCTTTGCGGCGATATCGCGCTTCCTCGCCTATGGCTCTGCCGTATTCACGGGCTAATTCCGGGCGCCATGTGGCAGCCAGGCAGCTTAGAGCCGGGAATGCAGTGCAAGAGTCATTGGTCCACTCGGCGCTGTTCCATTCGTCCCAGAATACTTCCGGACGAATGCCGTGAGGCCCGTCAGTACACCATAGTTCCGGGATTCCGAGACGGGGAACACCGGCAGAGGAGAATTTCGACTGGGCATGAACCATCTTGACTTTTTCCTCAAGAGTCATACGCGAAAGTGCATCCTCGATACGCTCTTCCAGTGGAGCCGAATAGTCGAGGTATTTCGAATCAGTAGCATGTGCAATGCCTTGTGCACAAATAATTGAACCAAGACATAATATTAATGACACTACGACGGTCTTGAAATGGTATTTCATTGCGATATATATGATTTGATTGGCAGAAGGTAGTTTTTTAATATTATTTGCCCAGGTCGACCCAGACTTTCATTTTACCTGGCTTGCGGTTATCCCACGCGAAATATGGTATGAATGTGATATTTCCTTCGTTTGTTTTTAGAATCTTGAAATTACGGAGCAATCCCTCCCCGTCTTCAACACAAAATTCAGAATCGTGATTAATGGTGGCAGCATCGTAGCAGGGATTGTCACATTCCTCCATGCAATAAACCAAAGGGCCACGCATAACAGCTCTCTTGCAAAGATTCTCTTTTACCTTCGGGTCGGCCGCCATAATATTGACGGGCATTGCCATACTGAGTTCTATGTCTGCTCCCATCTTATCAACAGGAATAGTCACGTATCCGTTTTGTTTCGTAAATTTTCGGTTCTCACCATTGATTTTTAGCGCATACTCATCGCACCATCCGGGAATTCGCAGCTTTATGTTTCTCGGCAGGCTTCCTTCCGGTTTAACTGTAATCTTGACATCCCCTGCAAAAGGATATCCGCCAGATATCGACATATGCACAGGCACGCTGTCTACGTCAATCTCTGTTTTATTTCCGATAAAAAGATTGACGTAAATATTGTCTTTGTCAATCCCATAGATATAATTCCCCATAGAAGGTAGGAAGCGTGAAATGTTACTCGGGCAGCAGGCTGTCCCATACCATTCCTGACGATGGTGTGAACCATCCGATTCGAGAGGATTCACATAAAAGAATTTTTCACCTCCTAATTGGACACCGGCAAGAGCGGCGTTATACATTGTCCGCTCTAGAACATCGATATATCCGGCATCTCCAAAAAGACGGTTCATCCGCGATGCCCACATTATAAGACCCACCGAAGCACAGGTCTCGCAGTAAGCTTCACGATTGGGTAGGTCATAGTCTTCCGTGAAACCCTCGTTATGGACTGAGGATCCAATACCCCCGGTGACATACATATTGCGCTCCGTCACATCTTCCCATACCAGCTGAAGCGCGTCGAGATAAGTTCTGTCAGCTTTTTTAGCGGCAACGTCAGCCATACCGCAGAACAGATACATGGCTCGGACGGCATGCCCCGTGATGTCTGTTATCTCCCTTACTGGTTTATCATCCTGGCAATACTCGGTTCCCCATGGCGCACCGTTGCCATGCGATCCGTAACCGTGACCTCTCTCTTCAAGAAGCCAATGGGCAAAATCGAGGTATTTTTTATCTCCTGTAGCATCTGCCAGACGCACAAGGGCGAGTTCCACTTCCTCGTGTCCAGGCACCCAGTGTCGCTTATCCGGACCGAAAGTCTGCATCATATGGTCGGCAAATCGTTTCGCAACATTGAGAAAGGACTGTTTGCCGGTTGCGGAATAATAAGCAACAGCAGCTTCAAAGAGATGGCCTCCGCAATACATCTCGTGCATTATCATATCTGTCCATCGAGGAGTTGGAGCTACGATGGTATAATATGTGTTCAGATAGCCGTCATCCCATTGCGCATCTGCAATCATATTGATCCAGGTTTCCAGTTTTCTCTCAATTATCGAATCCGGATTATTGATGAGGCTGTAGGCCATTCCTTCCATTGCCTTATACACATCGGAATCATCATAACATAGTCCGGAATGCTCGCCATGCCCCTTTGCGGCATTGATAAAGTTACTCATTCGTAATGTCTTATTCTCAATCTGATCAATGCAGTGAGGAATGGTTTTATTTGCCAGATCATCCAACCTCGGCGACCAGAAAGAATCGCATATCGACACGTGTGAAAAATCAATATTATCAATCTGTGACATATGCCGGTCGGCCTGTGCTGTAAATGCTACTAAAAGGGCTGATGCTATGACGAAATGTTTTATGGCCATGGTAAAAATACGTATTGTTTGTTTCGTGAAATGGAAATAACAAGGGTTGCAGTTCATGCTCAGTCGATGGACTGCACCCCCCGATATTGTATTATATCCTTTTGTTAGCGGATGATAACTTTTCTGACTGTAGTCCCGGTTCGCTGAATGTATACTTCCCCGGCAACAGGATTCATTACACGGATACCCTGAAGGTTAAAGTATTCGCAGGTGGCATTGCCGCCATCTTGAATGATTTCTGTTATTGATGTCGTGGTTTCGTTGTTGGCTGAGACTTTCATTTTGTTGAGATCGAAGCGGATTTTGTAAGTGCCCGGTTCTTTGGTTGCCCAGTTGTAATCTTCGTTCTGATCCATCTTGATATCCAGACCGTACTTGTTGTCGATTGCCAACTCAGTATTGTCTATTTCGGGGCGAAGATGTGTTCCCCATACGGGAGCCATCGATGCGCGGAATCTTTTGCCAGACTCGCAGTTGTCGAAAGTCGCCTCAAAGACGTTAGGCGAAACCTGTTCCATTGGCTGGAAAGACCAGTTTGTAAGGTCGCCTACCATATAGAGCTGGTTAGCGATAACTTTGTCGCTGAGGTATTCTGCGCTCATCTCCATGTTACGCAAATCAAGCGTAATCTTGTATGTTCCAGCTTCAGATACAGTCCACTGGTTGTCATTCAGGTCGGCTCCGCGGAATACTTCTATGGCGCATTTTTTCAAACCTTCTGCACCAATGGTGATATTCTGCGCCGGATGAATCCAGTTTCCATCCCACTCCTTATCATTGCGCAGGCTGAACTTGAAAGCACCGCCCTTCATATATGTCTGATATGTGAAAATGTAGGGATTAGTCGCGTCCAGGGTCAAAGGAGTGCCTTCGGCCGGATTCCAGCCTCCGATAGTGGCATCGCCCACTGCGTATACGCTGGGAGTAATCACGGGAAGGACTTCGCTGAAGTCCGAAGTGATGGAAACGATGGCCTTATCAAGGTCGAATACGATACGGTAGTTGCCGTTTTCGGCGATATACCAGTTCTTATCGCCGCCTTCCATGTTGTTATAGTCGATGTTGGCAGTCGCCGATGTCGCGGGGCTGAGGAGAGTCTTGTCCTCGACGGCATGAACCTGAGGACCGTTGAATACGACATCAGCACCCCATGCACTGGCACGGAAGCGTCCGGTGGAGACACCGTCGCCGCCTTCCACCTTGCCTTGATAGAAGAAGACATGATCAGATGTTTTGACGAGTTCGAATGCACTCCATTGGGTAGGATCTCCTACCATGAAGAGCTCGGAAATTTCCGACAGGGTTGCTTGAGCTGATGCAGTGCCTGATATCGACAGGGTTGCAACAGCAGCTAACCAACAGATTTTTTTCATGATTAATTGTTGTTTTTCGGGGTTGAACTATTTATATTATTTGGAAAGCCTTACTATTTTGCATCCATGGGGCTCGATTTGCGCGTTGATTGCCGAGGCGGTGCCTTCATCGGCATGCTCCCAGAGGTCTCGCACTTTCATAGGACTGCTGATTCCCAAGTCCGCGAAAGCTACATTGAAGACTTTAGGATTGTCCTCTCTGTTAAAAAGACCTACGATGTAATCGCCGTTGCTCATTTGGCCATACCACACATTACTGCCTTCAGAATTAACTACATCTGACAGCGGTTTACCAACAAAACGATCATGGTTCAGTGCCAACATTTCATCGTTTGTGTAGTATTTTAAATTATCACCAATGGTACCGGGTTGGTCTGCAACAGCTATCGGTCCTCCGGCCATCAACTGTATGGAGATGCAGAATTTCTTCTCAGCATCGGTTTCAAAACTATGGGCAATCGTGAAATCGCCGTCAAGTATGACCTTGTCGCGGCCGCTCAAGTGGCTCCAATAAGTGAAACCGTCAAACTGGTTATTGAGATTCGACCAACGGTTATAGATTTTGCCGCGGTCATGAGAAGATGTATGCAGCCAACCCCCGGTCCAAGTGTCACGGACTATACGTATCATATGGCCATAACGTTTTTCAATCTCGGCATCATTATATAAATGTGGCATTACAAGCGAAACCATAATGTCTTGTTCTTTGGCTTCCAATGCAATAGTCTCCAATAAATCGGCATAGTTCTGACGGCCATATCCTTTGCCGACAATATTATTCCTGTCGAAACCATCTTCGTAATGACTCAGATAATCAAATCGAAGGAAATCCGCTCCAAGCTCTTTGTAATATCTAATCAGTGCCCGGATATATTCGCGTGCTCCCGGATGCGACATAACTATATATTTATACGGCTCATTAGCCTTCGGATTTATAACTTCATCAATGTCGGGATTATATAGAAGGCTGCCCATGGAATATTCAGTACCGGGAACCTTATCGCGTTCTGCGCAGGTATATGTCATCGGAATATCATATATTCCGACTTTCAGACCTTTGGAATGTGCATAATCGATTATATCCCTGTAAGCAGTACCTCCATAATGTGTTTTGAAGATACCATCTACACATTGCGTATCAAGGAAGCCATCAGTGCATACCATATCGTATCCATGAGGTTTGAGTTCAGTCGCAACCCAATCGATAACCTCCTTCCATTGCTCTAAAGAAAAGTGCTGTTTTTCAACGGGCAGATCCTGTTGGTCGAGACACGCTTCATATATACTCCAATATAATGGGGCTTTGTAAGAATGGAAGCCTGCGATGTCTGTCAGTTCGGGATGTTCATGCACATCCGGACGATTCATAACATAGTTCGGATCGTCTGAACATCCAGCCATCATGATGACAAGGATGTTCAAAATCGTGAAGAATAAGTATTTTTTCATGCTTCAGTGAGTGTTTGTCAATCTTTATATTCGGCTTTAATTGTCCAATGTTCGAGGTCGAAAGTTAATTTATAGTTTCCAGCTTTCTCTACGTTCCAGTTATAGTCTGGATTCGCAGTATATATGAATCCTGATGACGCAACTCCGTTGATGCCAATGGGTGAGTTATCAGATTTCGGCCTAACATGAATTCCCCAGTCCTTGACAGGAGTCGCACGCATGCGCCCGGCATTGAGATGCCCATCATACACGAAAATATACTTTGATACTCGTGTGACGGGGGTGGGATTATATATATCCCATCCAGAAGGAGCGGCGTCTCCCAGAATGAAGAATTCTTCGGTCTCAATCGGGTTTACCGGTATCTCGATATCTTCAAGGGTACCGAGATAGCTGCAGCTCATCGTCCATTTACTTAGATTTAAGGTCAGACGATACTTCCCGGCATCTTTTACAACCCACTTGTAGTCAGGGTTAAGAGAATAATCGAATTCTTCTTCTGTTATGTCAGTCTTAGTAATCGGCCTGTTTCCGCCCAACGGTCGGATCGCATCCCACGACGGATATTCATCTCCGCTTTTGGGATAAACCTTGAACTCTCCGGCATAAAGATTGCCCTCATAGGTGAAAACATGGCTGTCTGACGCATCACGAGTCAATGCCGTCATGGCATCACCGTTCCATCCATTCACAGTAGCATCGCCGACCATAAACAATGTAGAGGTCTCAATCGGATCCTTATCCGACGGTCGGTCGGGATTCTCTCCACCAAGGAATTCGGTTTTAAGAGTCCAATTCTCAAGGTCGAATGTCAGATGATAATTGCCTGGATCGGTGACAAGCCAATTGATGTCGGGATCCCAAACATACATGAAGTTTTCATTTTCTATTCCGTCTTTCCCGATTTTGACATGGTCTGTTACCGGGCGAATATGATAGCCCCAGGCTCTTTTAGTGGTGGCGCGAAGTTCACCTTCGTTCAACCAACATTCATATTCAAAAATATATTTGCTTTTCTTAGCTGTCTCGGGAGCATTCCCTATGTTCCAACCGATTGATGTGGCCGATCCAACAATATAGAGGGTCTCCGTTTCGATAGGCGCAACCTCCGGCTGCACGAATTCACCGAGATATTCGGTGCTCAGTGTCCAGTCGCGCAGATTAAAAGTGAGTTCATAGGTGCCGTTGGCGACAACAAGCCATTTTTCATCAGGGTTGTCGGCATGCATCTGGAACTTGACCGCTTCAAGCGGTTCCTTACCTATTTCCTGGCCATAATAAATCGGACGGATGAAATCCACATCAAGACTTGATGTCGGTGCGAGACTCACCTTGAATTCTCCCTCATGCAGTTGGCCCTTGTAAACGAATATATATGGATCCGTCTCGGAGCATTGCATCGGAGTTGGATCTTCGAATGACCAGCCGGTCGGCACTGCATCACCTACAAGATACAGTTCTTTAGTATGTATCGGACTTTTAAAGTCAGATACAATCAAATCCTTCTCTCCTTCACAAGAGCTCATTACGCATAATGTGAAGAAAAACATCAGGACTTGAGATTTTTTAATTCTATTCATAGTTCTATTGATGAGTGATGGATTTGTTAATAACCTTTGTTTTGCACCAGATGTGGATTAGCCTGAAGTGCTTTGAATGGTATAGGGAATATATCCGTATGGTTGTCGACGTCAGGAGTTTTATCCCACCATTTGCCTGAACTGAATTTGCCATATCTTACCAGATCTGTTCTTCTTCGAGTTTCGGCAAAGAATTCACGCCCCCATTCGTCAAGCATTTCCTGCATATCCAATTTCGCGCTTCCTTCAGGCTCATACAGGACTTCTGAAAGATTTTCAACCGGATAGTTTCTGCGTCTGACGCTGTTCAGAAGCGCAGCGGCATCCGGGGTGTTTCCGGAACGGAGCTTGCATTCGGCGAGCATATATATAATTTCGGGGAGACGAATTTCGGCATATGCCGCTTCCAATTGGTGTGGGTCATCATCGCTGTACATGGGATATTTCACATAATGCCATCCTGAATTATGATCGCCGGTTGTCATAGAGCTGGTTTTGTTTGATGGCCAAAGTTCAGGATCGAGGTTCTGGAAATCACCAACTGCGTCACGGATATATAAGTCATAGTCACGCTCCGGAGCACGAACCTTCTTAACTTTACCATTATCATCAGTATATTCAAGATAGCCATAAAGGAATAAACCTTCACGCTTACCATTGCCGAGATTCTTGTAAAGTTTCATTCGTTCATCGCCGGGGTATTTACGGAATTTCTGAATAGGCATTCCCAATTCATCGGTATAAAGCTTGCCTGTCAAGTCATATGAGGGAGCGGCGGCATATTTGGTGTTGTGTCCACCTGCTTTGCACTTTTGATCTTTAAGGTATAGATGGGCATTCGCAGGAACAGTCCACCAATATGTATTTGCATGATAATTCCAATATTCATTACCACCGGGATAATTCGGGAATGCAAATATGACCTCATCACAGGTATTGTTGTCCCAATCAAATGCAGCGTCCCAACGATTTGCCACTTCATAGGTTCCATATACACCGTCAAGAATATCCTGGCAGAGTTTAGCGCAATCTGTGTATCGCTCTGATCCAACATATACCTCGGCATTCAGATATAGCCTTGCAAGTAGGGCTGCCGCACCTGCTTGAGTCCATTTGCTTAGAAATTCCGATGATGTGCCGAGAGCTTCTTTCTTTGGCAGCTTGGGTATGAGTGTTGATAGCTCAGTTTCAATAAAATTGAAAATCACCTGTGGTTCCACTTGCCCCTCAGTGTTTTTAGTCTGATCCTCGAATGACACTACATAGGGAATGTTCCTGAAACCATCGAGCAGGCTAAGATAGCAGAATGCCCGCAATACACGCAATGAAGCTATGTAGCCGTCAATCTCTTCCTGGGTGAAATTAAATTTCGCCTTATCGATTTTTTCAAGTTCTTCTATGCCGAAATTGCACTGACCGATGCCTTCGAAGCCACTGTTCCAGAGAAACTCGAAGTAATCATCCTCCGCAGTCCATGTATGATAGTGATAACGCCGCCATCGGCCACCGTCATCCCACCATCCATCGCGAGACGGAGAGATAATCTGATCGGAGGGAAGCTCCTGAAGGAAGTGGCGGAATTGCAGCATATGATAACAGTGCTCGAAGGGTCGTGCTACAACTCTTTCAACGTCCTTTCGTGTATTGTAGAAGTTGTTCGATTCAACCTGGTCATAGATGGTTTCGTCGAGGTTTGTGCATGCTGATAGAAACATGATCCCTAAAACGATGCACAAGGATTTTATGATGTTTTTTTCCATGATGTCGATCATTTTTGTTAATTAGAATTCAATCTGTGTACCGAGGATAAACTGCCGGGTTGTCGGATAGTACATACACGACCCTTGCGCTCCCGGCGTAAGGCCATTGACAGGATATGTACTGGGGTCAACCCCGGAAAACTTGGTAATCGTAAAGACATTTGTTACCGATCCGTAGATTCTCAAGCTATTCATATATTTTGCCTTGGGGACATTTAAAGTATAGCCAAGAGTGATTTGGTCAAGTTTGAAATAGTCGCCTCGTTCAAGGAAATAGTCAGTTACGGCATGAGAGCCGGTTGAACTTATTTTAAAATTCTTACCATATGCTTTCTTCAACATATTTCCACTATACTTGCGTGTGCCATAATAGAAATCGTGGATATTGAACAAATCAAATCCGAAAGCGCCACGGAAGAAAAGGGCAAGGTCGAAGTTTTTGTAACGGAAATTATGAGTCGTTGACATGGTGAATTTTGGCAGACCATTGCCAACTTTCACTTTATCCTCTTCAGTCGCACGGCTGGCCGAAATCACATCTCCGTTTCTGTCATAAACCAGCCATTCGCCGTTGTGATCGATTCCATGATACTTCCACATATAGAAATTTCCAATCGACTGACCTTTTTCAATGCGTTGCAGATAATAGTACGGAAACGGATTTTCCGTCTCACACATGTTGTAGAAATCCTGGCCGATATATTTTGAGTTACTGAAATCGATAAATTTGTTTTTCATCGTGGAGCCGATGACATTGAAGCTGTAGGTAAAATCGCGTGTCTGCACGGCATTTACATTCAGATCAAACTCAAAGCCAGAATTCTCCATCGTACCGACGTTCACAAAAGCCGTAGGCCACATATAAGGAGGGACCGAGACATTGTAGTCGCCGAGCAGATCTTCCGTTCTTCTGCGGAAGTAGTTCAACGATCCAGAGAACCGGTTGTTGAACATCGAGAAGTCAAGTCCGACATTCCAGTTTTTCGCACGTTCCCATTTCAGATCAGGGTTAGGATTCTTAGATGCTCCCCATCCTTGCAGAAAATGGCCATTTATATAAGCATAGCCGTAGCCGCTCATTGTTGCCAACGACATATAGCTGTCGAAATTCTGATTACCGCTTTCGCCGTAGTCAGCACGGATTTTCAAATCATTCAGCCACGAGCGTGTCGATTCCATGAAATTTTCATTACTTATGCGCCATCCAACTGAAACGGCGGGAAAATTGCCCCATTTGTGGTTTTTGCCAAATTTTGATGAACCCTCGTGTCTTATTGATGCAGTCATAAGGTACTTGCCATCCCAGTCATAGCTGACACGACCAAAAAAGGCAATGAGTTTACTGTCATTTTTATAACTACTCATCCCGATAATACCTTCATCTTTAGCGTATTCACCAGAACCAAGATTATCAGCACCTAATCCATCATTCGGGAAATCGCTGTTTTCAGCGCTGAAACCGGAATTTTGAAAATACTGGTATGAATAACCAAGCATTAGCTTTACATTGTTTTTACCAAATTTACCGGTGGCATTGCCTATCCATTCCAAAACATCCTGCCTGCTCTTTGAATAGGAACGGCTAGCCTGACCTTCAAAACCTTCGTTGACGGCCAATGTGCTTGTTGACGGACGGAACCATGTTTGGTCATATGTATAACGGTGTTCTGCAAACGTAATCTGAGTATTCAATGTAATTGGGCACTCCCTACTACCTGTCCAAAGAAGAGGCAACAGATTGAGTTTCACAGTGCCATCCATATCAATCAATTGGGTATCAGTATGATTTTTCTCTAATTTCTGTACTTCCACCGGGTTATAGGCACTTGTCTGACCAAAGAAATTGTAATAGCGGGTCGGATCTTCTCTATCCATCAACGGGGTTGTCGGATTCGCTGAAATTGCGTTTCTGAATACGTTCCAATCAGCAGCATCACTGGAAATAATTCGTGGCGAAAGATTGATATTCAGGTTAAAAAGCCCACCTTTGGAATTCAGTCCGGCGGAAGCTCTACCTCCGTACTCTTCTCGTTTTGAACGTAAATCTACGCCGTGTGAATTTTTATAATCCCCACTGACACGAAAGTTAGCACGTTCATTTCCACCTGAAACACTAATATTATGTTTATGGCCAAAGCCTGTGCGGCTAACTCCATCAAACCAATCGTAGTTTCCTCCAAGGTCTGTTCCATTGTCACCCCAAGGAAGACGGACATTCCTATAATCATCGGCACTCATCATATCCAGATCCTTATTTACTTTATCCCATGAAAGAGTGGTTGAATATGTAACATTATTTGTGCCGTCCTTACTTGCTTTCTTTGTAGTTATAAGAATAACGCCATTCGACCCCTGTGTGCCGTAGATTGCTGAAGCCGCACCGTCCTTTAACACATCAAAAGACGCGATGTCATTCGGGTTCAAATTTGCCATACTTCCACCTGGTACACCGTCAATTACGATAAGGGGATTTAGACCTGCTGAGCGGGAGGAAACACCTCTGATCTGGATGCTTGAGGTGTTGTTGGGGTCGGCTGCTGCAGTATTTGAAATCGACATTCCGGATACTTTTCCCTGAATCAAACGGGCTGGGTCTGATGAACTGATAGTCAAGAAGTCTTTCTCGCCAACATGGCTTATCGCCGACGTCAGTTCTTTCTTATCCATTGTGCCATAGCCGATGACCACGAGTTCACTTAACAGCTGAGAGTCTTCGGTTAGAGTGACATCCAGTACCCCGCTTTTCTCTGCTTTCTTTTTTTCGGAGCAATAGCCTACGTATGAAAATAGAATGTTACTGCCGGCAGGCACTTCTATTTCATATCGGCCATCAATATCGGTTGATACACCGACTGCTGAAACGTCACTCCTTACCGAGGCTCCAATCAGAGGCTCCCCGGAGGGGTCCGATACAATACCTGAAACTTTAATCTTATTACCTTTGGATGCAGAGTCTTTTTTATTTACCTTAGTCGACCTACTGTTGAGTACAATTTGTTTTTTGTCGATAACATAGCTTATACCATGCGTGGCAAAAAGTTTATCAAGGACAGATGTTAAGGTCTCATCCTTGACTTTGAGTGTTACGGGAACATTTACATTTATAGTCTCTTTGCTATAAATAAACCGGTATTTTGTCTGCTGTTCTATGGATTTAAGAACATTTTCCAAGGCAATTCCATCGACATCAATGGATACCTTGCTGTTGGATGCGTAGGCCGATAGCCCATAGCCAAACATCATCAGGAAGAGCATAGCCCTAATCATCAGATGCCAACGGCTGCGCATTGGATGTGAATTTGTTTTTTCCATTATTTTGATATGATTGGTATTGTTTTCTGGTATGATTTTTGAGGTAATTTATAGATTTTTATTGTAATCTAAATAAAGAACGATTGTGAAAAAATAATCCACATCGAGAAAGTACAAAATTTTCAATTTATTCATTTTTTGTTTGAAGTGCTTGGAAGCGAGCGTAATAATAATTAACTTCGCAACAAATATCATAACATGGAAAACGAAAAATTTGAAAACGAAATGCTTTTAGTGGCTGCCTTGAAGATAGACAGCCATGAAGCGTTTGTTAAAATTTTTCGACATTATTATTCAGACCTTGTAATCTTCGCATCCCGTTTCATCCCGGATAATGAGACATGCGAAGATATAGTCCAGGAAGCATTTGTGAAAATCTGGACGAACCGAAAAGTTCTTGAAATTCGGACATCACTGAGGACATATCTTATATCCTTAGTACAGCATCTTGCTTTAGACGAAATCAAGCACCGCAAGGTTAAGACCCTATATCAGGATATGAACCATGAGATTATCATGGCCCTGCCAGCTGATGAACATGTCATGTATTCGGAATTGAGTGACGCTATTGACAATCTGCTCTCACAGCTCCAACCGGATGTTCTTGAAACATATAGGTTGTCAAGAACACATAATCTGAAATATACCGAAATCGCCGAGAAACTCAATATTTCGGTTAGGACTGTGGAATCTCGCGTCAGCAAAACGGTAAAATTTCTTCAACAGCATCTCAAAGATTATAAGATCATCATATATTGGATTCTAACGTTTCAACACCTTTTATAAGAAATTACGATGGATAATAACATGAATAATACGATAGATTCCTTAATTAGCCGCTATCTGATGGGTAATGCTTCATCGCATGAGATTGAGGAATTACGGCGTTGGATTGAGTCGGATGAGCAAAATAGAAAATACTTTCAGCGACAACAGGATATATGGGCAGTCTTGAATCCGACTTTAGATATAAACGATATAGATACCGTAAGCGCAGAATTGAAAGTGCTTCGTAAGACCGGTATTGTATCTTCACGTTTTGCAATATTCAAGAAGTTGCTCGGATATTGGTCGCGCATTGCAGCTGTTGCTATTTTGCCACTACTTGCAGTGGTAGGATATCTGATTTATAGGCCATCGGAGGGACGAGATATTGCTGATGTGACAATCACCACCTCTTTTGGCTGTCTCAGCAGCACGGTTCTTCCAGACGGCACAATCGTATGGCTTAACGCAAACAGCTCATTGCAATATGACCCCATGATGGATGACAATGTGAGGAATGTGATATTACACGGAGAGGCATACTTTGATGTCAAAGCTGATGCGAAACATCCATTTAATGTAAAGACTCCATATATGACAGTCACGGCAACCGGTACGGAATTCAATGTAAATGCCTATGACTCGTCCGCTTCCATAACATTAGTCGATGGTAAAGTAAGTGTAGAAGTAGAAAGTAAATCAATGACACTTAATCCCGGCGAACATCTGGCAGTAGCAGATGGCCGTCCAACAATTAGCAACCATATAAATACAGAAAAATATTGCTGTTGGAGAAATGGCACGTTAATCTTTGAGGATGAACCTCTTTTTAATATCTGTAATAGGCTTCAGCAAATATATGATGTTGAGTTCGATATTGCGCCAGAATTGAAAGAGAGAACATTCCGGATGATTCTTAACGGCGAGAACATAAGCGAGGTGGTGCGTTTCTTTGAATTGGCCGCTCCTGTGACGTGTGAATTTGAGAACCTGAAATCCCCCAACGATACAACCAAATTTAAATCAAGAATCCGCATAATGCCTTCCTAAAATCATATAATCGAATCTTTCATATGAATGTACATATAAAATTATTCGCTATTGCCCTTGTCCTTACCAGCTGTAGCTCTACCACTGAAAATCTGCTTTCGCCAGACGGCAATATCGAGATTGCCTTTACTCTCACAGACAAAGGCGAGCCATCCTACTCCGCAAAGTACAAAGGCAACGACATCGTTCTTCCTTCTTTGCTGGGCTTTGTGCTTAAAGATACAACCTCTCTAACCGACAATTTCAAGATAACAGGCATCGAACGCTCTGATTTCAATGAGTCATGGACACCAGTATGGGGCGAAAACGACACTATCGAGAACTGTTACACACAGATGATCGTCAACCTCCAACAGGGCGACCGGAAAATGGACATAGAGTTCCGAGCATATAATGACGGCTTCGGCTTCCGATATATATTCCCTGAGCAGACGGCCAAAGCATTTGTAATCGCAGACGAAGCCACACAGATAGCAATGGCTGGCGACCATACGGCATGGTGGATCCCCGGAGATTATGACACCCAGGAATATGAATACACTACATCACGCCTAAGCGAAATACGCGCACACGCCGACGACAACTTCATGAATAATGCGTCGCAACAAAGATTCTCACCTACGGGAGTGCAGACAGCCTTGATGCTAAAAACCAACGATGGTCTTTATCTTAATCTCCACGAGGCGGCATTGGTCGACTTCCCTGCGATGAGTCTCGAACTCAATGACACCACAATGACATTTAAAAGCCATCTCACGCCCGGACAAGGCGGTACGATCGCAACTATACACACTCCCTTTAAAACGCCGTGGCGCACCATCACCGTAGGAGAGAAAGCAACTGACATTCTCGCATCAAATCTTATTTTAAATCTGAACGATCCATGTATTCTGGACGACGTATCATGGATTCATCCTACCAAATATATGGGAGTATGGTGGGAAATGATTACCGGCAAAAGTTCATGGAGCTATACATGGGCCGATAATTTCAATCTTGCGACTTTTGATTATTCAAAAGCCAAACCGAATGGCATTCATGGGGCTAATAATGAGAATGTGCGGAGATATATTGATTTTGCGTCAGAGCATGGTTTCGACCAACTTCTTGTCGAAGGCTGGAATATCGGTTGGGAGGATTGGTTCGGCAAAGAGAAGGACTATGTATTCGATTTTGTCACTCCTTACCCCGACTTTGACATCGCTGCACTCAATGATTATGCCCACCGCAAAGGTATCAAATTGATGATGCACCATGAAACTTCCTCTTCGGTCGATAATTATGACCGCCACATGGACGCCGCCTACGACTTGATGAAGCGATACGGCTATGACGCAGTGAAAAGTGGATATGTCGGTAATATCATACCTAAAGGAGAACATCATTACAGTCAGAAGCAGGTAAAGCACTATCTCGATGCTGTAAAAAAAGCAGCAGATAAACATATTATGGTAAATGCCCATGAGGCTGTACGTCCGACAGGCCTATGCCGCACATACCCCAATCTCGTAGGCAACGAAAGTGCTATGGGACAGGAATTCGCCGACATGAGTCCGCAACACTGCACCATACTGCCTTTTACCCGCCTTAAAGGAGGTCCTATGGACTTCACTCCGGGCATATTCCGTATGAAGATAACCGATTTTGCGCCTGGCGGTCAAGGTAAACAGAAGCGTGCGACCATCCCCAACCAGCTTGCATTGTATCTCACCATGTACAGCCCCTTACAAATGGCTGCGGATATGCCCGAGCACTATCAAAAGCACATGGACGCATTCCAATTTATCAAAGACGTACCGGTTGATTGGAGCAAAAGTGTATATCTTGATGCAGAACCGGGAGATTTTATCGTAGTCGCCCGCAAAGACAAAGGCAGCGATGCATGGTATGTAGGAGGCGTTACTGATGAAAATGCCCGAGACTATACACTTGATTACAACTTCCTGCCACCCGGTAAAACGTATGAAGCAACCATTTATGCCGATGCTCCGGATGGCGATGGCTTCGACAATCCCGAAGTTTATACCATTACCACCAAGACGGTAGACAGTACGTCAAAAGACAAAATCCATATGGCTCGTGGCGGCGGATTCGCAATTTCAATAAAACCAGTAGATTAAATTTAAATAATTAGTTTATCCAGGCGAGAGAAAATTTCTTTCGCCTGTTTATTGTAGATTTTCAATTATACTGAGACTGGATTTACTTTCATAGTAGCGAGATTTAGGTACAGGCCTTGATGCTCTATCATACCGTGACGGAACATTTTCCACAGCAGGTTGCAGCCGAGCTGCGCCAATGTCGAGTTGATAAACAGATCCTGTTTCTCCAATGCTTCGGCGAGGGAGCAGCTTGGACCTGAATCATTATCTTTCACTTTTGAGTACCGCACAAGGCGTGTCACCACTTTCAGTGAGCTTACCGTTTCATAAAGATGCGATTCCGGTTGCTTTATTTTTCTTGGCACAGTTCCCAATACAACCTGTCCGCTTGACTGCGAATTGCCAAAGTCGAGCCAATATATCGGTGTACCATGATTGGTGTAGTCTGATTCCTGTATCGCTTTCAGCACTTTCCATAAATTCATACGAGATTTCACATTGTCGGTGCATGTAATTGTGATATTGGCAAGATTATTCTTTCGTACATCCTTGGGACATACAGGATATAAGTCCGGGATTGCAGTCCAGTCATTCCCGAAGAAATTGTTTATCCGTGTCACCAGACACTGTGCCTTGTTCAGCCCGATATCCGACCAACCGAAAAGTTGACGCCCGATATTGGCCTCGGTAACTATGTCCGGGTCATAGACTGTCACGAATAGACCGGGATGGTTCAATGCCCTAAGTGTCACATCGAGCCGGGCGAGATTTGTAAGGACCTGTGAACCCGTGCCGCCGGCACCTATAAGGTTTACCGTAACCGGATGCTGCGGATTGAGCAGGTAATTGTGAATATAATGTACACGTTTCATTTCAGAAGGTCTTTTAGTTTAAGATTATTCAGAGGTATAAGTTCATTGAGGTTGAACGGTTTGTCACGTGCGGCCTTTGTCACCAGCACAAGATTGGACTTCGTAGGATTACGGCCTCCGCCCAAGTGTGAGAACTCCGTCAGCCAGAACCTTTTCTCAAGATATTCCAGAAATGTTCCGAATGTCGGTTGCCTCGGACTTTCAATTTTCGGATTCCCCATGCACACGCTGGCACTCGTGACGTTGAAAAACGGGGCGGCGTACAGTTTTGTCTCCGGAGTGGGGACTTCTCCTTTGAAGGCATACACGTTCATTCCGCCACCTTCCTTTGATTCATAGATCACTCCCGGAACATTATATTCCGCATTTTCAATCTTCAGGCTTTCCACAAAATACATCATTCGTCTTTGCGGCGGATTATACCATACATACCGTTCAGACCCCTTGCGTGTATCGCAATACAGCAGATTTGACGGCAATATCCCGCATGGAGTGCTGTCATGTACTTCCGAATAATTTCTCACAAGGTCATTCATGAACTCCAAGGTCACGGGGCGTCCTTCACCCATGTTTCCATTCTTGTCTATTGCACGCATCTCCAGAAAATGCTTCTTCTCGTCCTCGCTGACATAGGCGATCAGAACGGCCTTGGGATATATAACGGAACTTATCTCCCGTGTCAGTTGGTTAGTATTTGTCATGATTCAAAATTTCTTATGATGTTAATGAATTTGTCGGACCATTGAAAGAACCGTTCGGGATACTCATCCGATATTTTGAAGAGAGATTTGGTGTCAGGAGTCAGTTTCATGGTTGTCACCGGTATTATCTCGTATGATTCCCGGTAATCAGAGTTTATGAAGTCAATCAGTGTCCTTGTCACTATGTCGTCATCCTCATAAACAATGCAGATCTGGCGGTGCAGCCTCACCGGATATATGTCCGGCTCTTCCTCAAAATATGGGTCATAGTCATAATCCATTATCGGTTTCTTCGGGTCAAGGAATTCCATACCGTCCAGCATGGCGTCTATCAGTTTTGATTCCCATGCGCTAACCGGCTTATAGTCATGTAACGCAGTGTGTATGTCATCATGATATGACTTTGTTTCAACACGTTTGAGTAGCTTGTTTATCGCGCCGGTCTGATATGACTCTATGCGTTTCCTGTCCTTGATAATTTCTTTGTCTGTCTCATTGGTGTCATGTTCCCAAAGGATACTTTCCATTATACACTCATGTTCATCACAATCCAATATTGAACCTATCCCGTTTGCGCGCATGAACCTGTTAAGGAACGATATGGCTATACGTCTAAGTTCGGCGTTGACTTGGGTTAGAAATTTTATTGGGAAATAATACAGCTCGCAGGTTCCCCAGCGATGGTATTTCCAGAGTGTAAAATGAAGTCTGCCGTCATACATCTCGATATTCAGACCAATCTTGTCGGAGAGAATGGTCTCCAAGTCATAGAATAACTGGTTGATGCTATCATTCAGGGTTCTGCCGGGTGTATGGTCGGCCTTCACGTTCAACAATTCCGCATATCGGAAATATGAATCACGCAGGAAATCATAGTTCTCCTGCGTGATTATGTTGAAAGTCCCATCCCCATAATCCTTGATTATGAACGAAGGTACTGTGCTCTGGAAGGTCGTTTTCAGAAAAGAATTACAGCACCGCTGGGCGCTGTAATTCTTCTTTGCCGGTTCACTCCGTAATGATAGCGCCTCTCGGTCTGGCTTATGAGCAGTTTTGCGAGCTGTTCCGACTGTGATTCGCTCAGGAGTCTGCATTGGTTCTCTTTTTTAGGTTTTACGGGCATTGGTTCTTATCCTTTGGTTCCGATTGTGGTCTTGAACTCATAGACCGCCGCATCGTCCTTCATGGTGGGACCGTGGACAGTGGCGGTTGTCAGTTCGGGATAGGTGTTGGAATAGAAACCCATCACCATTTCGGGGCTGTCCGATGGATTGGGGTCGTCAAGTGTGATTGTGGCTGTTCCTTTCTTGAAAGTGAACACGCGTTTGATTCCTGTGATTTCGAGTGCCATAGTCTTACATCATTTGAGGTTGAACATAGTTTCCTTGTAACATTGATGCCGGGAAGTCGGGGTAGTCTGCATATTCCTCCGGCCGGTAAGGAGGAGCGTCGTCAGGGTCCGCCATTCTTGGTGCATGAGCTGCCATGTCATGCTCGAATGGCATCGGCTGCTGCGCATACCGTGGCTGCCCGTTGGGAGGATACGTGCCGTGTTGTCCCCCGTTTGGCGGCGTCATCCCGCCATTTTGATGCGCATATTGCGGATAACCACCGTTGGGATGTGCCTGCTGCGGCCATCCCTGCGGCTGTTGCGGATATCCGTACTGGCCACCATATCCCTGTCCTGGGTTGCCGTATGGTTGTTGAGCGGGATGTGCGGCTTGTGCCGGCATTTCCTGCTGTGGCATGGTAGGTTGCTGTTGTGGCCCGGTTTGTTGAACAGTTTGCTGTTGAACTTGCGGTACAGGTTCCGGCATTGGCAGAGGCTGTGCCTGCGGTTGCTGTACCTGCGCCGTCGCGGGCTGTTGCACCGGTTGCTGGACTTGGGGCTGCTGCGGTTGAGCCTGCTCGGGTTCCTCCATCATTGCGAAGAGATCTCCTTGTCCCACTAACTTCTTCTGTTCGTCAAGCCGCTCGTCGATTGTCTTCAAGTCGTCGGGTTTGGCGTACTTGCGTGCCTCGGTAAGCGCGTCCACAGCCTCCTTGTGTCTCTTGGCGGCGATATGCTCCTCTGCCTTCTTGAGATTCTTTTCATACTTCTCGCGCTTCTCCCTGTCCTCTTTGGATTCTTTCGTCTTGGCTTCCTTAGCTCCCTTGCTCGATGACGCTGCTTTGTTGGCCTGCGCCTCGAACTGCGCCATGTTGGAGATCAGTCCTGATGCTTTTTGCATAGGACGTGCGACCACCTGCATGAAGCCTGAGTCGAGTTCTTCGGGTGTGCCGTTAAGTGTCAGCAGCACGATGCTGTTCTGCGCCTCGTCCTTGAGTGTGTTTGACTTCGGGAGCACCGACACCGCCATGCGTCCCTCGGCGGATTTGCGGATGACCAACGTGATATCCACGTTAGGGGTCATCATCTGGTTCATTGATTGAAAAAACATATTCTTATCGTATTTAGTGTGAATATTTCCGGTTATTGCCTGCGCTCATCCCTTGAAGAATTCAGCGAGAAGCCTGTTGCGGTCGGGATGGCGGCTTATCTCAATTATAGGATCCAGGATGGTGGAGATATGCACCGGTCCCCCTGTCCTGCGTGACGGAAACTTGATTTCCGGTCTTTGGATCCGGACGATTCTTTTCTTCGGCACCGGGATTGTCACCGCCGGCTGTGCCGCTGTCATGATAGCCTGTCTCATAGTCATTTCTTTTTTAATTTATTATTGAATATCCGGGCTTGGCAGCCCGATGAACTACAAGGGCATTACAGCGGCCGACTCCGGTAATGCAAGGCTTTCGGGAAAAATACCGGAGCGTAGCGAGGATGATTTTTCCCGAAACCGACAGGCCCGGCCTTGCAGTCCGAAAGAGGCGGGCGCTAATTTTGCCCGGTAGTTCCTTCGGGTCTGTCAGCCAGACTATTCCACTCGACCCTGGTTCATGCAGTCATTTTTCAACGGGGTACTACTAATATCAAGTTTTGTGGTATGCTTTATTTCAAATAAAATTCAATCCTAATGACGCATTATTAATTATGAACCATACCGCAGATACAGGTGTTGAAATTGGATAGTAAATAGTAATATGTAATATCACAGTTTATGACACAATATCAATTAAAACGGGCTTACGAACCCGCTTCTCCGGAAGACGGCTTCAGGGTATATATAGACAGACTTTGGCCGAGAGGTCTCTCGCACGAGACTTTCCATTATGATTTGTGGGATAAGGATATCGCGCCGTCCACAGAACTCCGCGAATGGTTCCATGAAGATCCCACTGACCGCTGGCCCGAATTTGAGATACGATATACCAAGGAACTGGAGGAAAATCCTTCATTCGGGACATTGCGACATCTTCTTGCACAGAAATCTGTCGTGACGTTACTTTATTCCTCTCATGACGAACAACATAACAATGCTATTGTGATCTATAATCTTCTAACAACATAACTTCTTAACATATCCTCCACTTATGAAAATGTTCTGTTACCAGTGCCAGGAGACGGCACGCGGCAAAGGCTGCGAGATACAAGGTGTATGCGGAAAGAAACCCGAGACGTCTGCAAGAATGGATCAGCTCCTTTATATAGCCCGGGGAATCGCCATCGTAAACCGGCAGTTGCGCGAGAAAGGCGCATCAAGCAAGGGTGCATCCCGGTTTATCGTCGACGCACTGTTCACCACCATCACCAACGCGAATTTCGACAATGATATGCTCGACGGCTATATCACAAAAGCCCTCGAACTGAAAAACGAACTCGAAGGAGAGTCGAAAAAACGCGGCATGGAGCCTCCTTTCATGCCTGAGGTGTCGTATCATATTCCAAAGGAGGAATATGGCGTACATGAGGTAATCGAACACGGAGGTACTCTTAAAGAAGAAATCACAAGTGTTCTCCACGACAAGAACCCGGACATAAGAGGTCTCAAACAGCTTGCCATGTACGGCTGCAAGGGTATGGCGGCCTATGCCCGTCACGCCTGTAACCTCGGTTATGAGGACGAAGATGTATATGTCATCATCGAGAACGCCCTTGCCGAGATAAGCCGTCCTGACATAGATGTGGACGAACTGTTCTCGCTTGTCCTTAATGTGGGCGAGGGCGGTGTAAAGGCTATGGCGCTGCTTGACAAGGCAAACACATCGACCTACGGCAACCCCGAAATCACCAGGGTCGACATTGGTGTCAGAAACCATCCGGGCATACTCGTGAGCGGTCATGACCTCAAGGATCTTGAGGAACTGCTCGAACAGTCCGCCGGCAAAGGTGTCGATATCTATACCCACTCGGAGATGCTCCCCGCCCAGAGCTACCCGTTCTTCAAGAAATTTCCCCACTTCGCAGGAAACTACGGCAACGCATGGTGGCGGCAGATTGACGAGTTTGAGACATTCAACGGCATGTTCCTCTTCACCTCCAACTGCATTGTGCCCCCGCGTCCGAAAACCACCTACATGGACCGCGTCTACACGACCGGTGTCGTCGGAATGCCCGGCACACATTTTATCCTCGAGGGGAAGGACGGCAAAAAGGATTTTTCCGAAATCATAGAGCGGGCGCAGACATGCCAGCCGCCGACAGAGATAGAGCACGGTGAGATTGTCGCCGGATTCGCCCATAACCAGGTGCTCGCTCTGGCACCTAAGATTATCGACCTCATCAAAAGCGGTAAAATCCGCAAGTTTGTGGTCATGGCAGGCTGTGACGGCAGAATGCCCTCGCGCAAATACTATACGGAATTTGCGGAAAGGCTCCCTAAAGACTGCGTGATTCTCACCGCAGGCTGTGCCAAATACCGCTACAACAAGCTTCCGCTCGGTGATATCGAGGGTGTTCCGCGCGTGCTCGATGCCGGACAGTGTAACGATTCCTATTCGCTCGTCGTGATTGCCAATGCTCTCAAGGATGCTTTCGGCCTGGAGAGTGTCAACGATCTGCCGATTGTCTACAACATCGCATGGTATGAGCAGAAGGCGGTGATAGTGCTTCTGGCCCTGTTGAGCCTCGGAGTGAAGAATATCCACACCGGCCCGACGCTGCCGGCGTTTTTCACCCCCGAAATTCTGAAAGTGCTTCAGGAGAAGTTCAATATAGGTACCATCACCACCGTTGACGAAGATCTGGCTACCCTTATCGGCTGAAAGAAATGGACGGTCGGAATGTGAATCGGTTTATCCATAAATATGTGATAGCGGCGGCACACGCCATCCTTTGGCTGGCGGCGCTGTCGCTTGCAGCATATTTCCATCTTGACCACGGGTATTCGGCTGCCGAGGCGCTTCTCGGTTCCACACTCATGGCATACTGTGCATATGTCTGTGAGTCCGGACTCGGCACGTGGCGCGTGGCGGCCGCTGCCGGTGATGTTAGGATTGATTTCAGGAAGGCCGGATTGTGGGGATGGATTGTCGTGAACATAGCGGTAGCAATAACCCTGTCGTTGCTTTTTCTGAAATACCCCGAATGGTGGATATTGCTCCTTATCATACTGAATGCCGGATGGCAGAAATATATGAACGGGCGAATACCGCCGCGTTTGCAGGAAACCTTTAAATCAGTCAAGTCATGAGAATATCATCCGAACTGTTCCTCTGCCTCGGGCTTGCCTTCACCGCATTATATTTTCTTATATTCGGCATCGGCTTTGTCATCACTATGAAGATTCGCAAAAAAAGAAACCTCTAAATAAATTTACGACATGTTCAGATTAAAAGACAGAATTCCATACGCGGACGGCTCCATAGCAAAGGAGATTGTCATGCAGAACCATAGCGGGCTTTCGCTCCTTATGGCAGTAGACAAGGGACTTGAGATTCCCACACATACGGCTAATGCCGACGTGCTCGTCCAGATAATAGAAGGAAGCATGGAGTTCACTATTGAGGATAAAGTGCTTGAGTTGAAAGAGGGTGATGCGCTCACTATGACACCGGGTGTGAAACATTCCTTAAAGGCTACGGAACGGTTCAAGGTTCTTGTCACCAAACTCAATGCATAATCCCGTACTGGCTTTCACAATTAAGACATTCGGAGAGCATAGACTCCTCGGATGTCTTTATTATTTCCCTGCCAAATGGCGTATAGCCATGACGGGATGATAAAACAGCATTCTCGGACCGGAAAAACGCATGACCTCTTTTATTTTTTCTTTCATATCCGGGCGGTAACAATGTATCTTACAGTTACGGCAGCTTCCCTTTTCATCACCGAAAGGACAATGGCGCAGACGGTTTTCCGCATATTCCGCCAGTTTTTCACAATCCGGACAAAGATTTTTGTACCCTTCTTTCAAGCGGCAGTATAGACGAATCATCTGCCATACCACCTTGATTTCATATTTGATCTTCATCTATGGCTTGGATTTTCCAACCGACGGCTCTGTGAGCGTTATCTTTACAACAACGGTTCGTTCGAGACTGCGCTTTATCGCTTCATCAAAATTCTCCATATGTTTAGGGAGAAAGCGTTGACAGAGCAGACGCAAAGCCATAATCTTTTCCGAATTATCAGTCACAATCTCCGCTTCCCCTAAAGCAATGGCAGAGTCATAATACATCGTAAAATTCTTTTTCTCGGCCTCAAACTTCGGGGTGCATCGACTGACGGCACTCAGACTTACAACGGGATTGGCCCTTATGCAATCCAGCTTATCCCCCTCGTCGGCGCAATGGAAATAAAACGTGCGTCTGTTACTCCTTATCAACGACAGCGGGAGTCCGTACGGCGTTCCGTCCAGACGAATCATTGACATAGTTACAAAGGGTGCACGGTCAAACACATTAAGTGCCCATTCCTCATCTTTCTGCCTTGCTGCTTTTCTCATCTGCTTCATGTTGCAAATTTAAGAAAAATAAAAAATAAAAGAATAACAATCTGATTGTTTCTGAAGCATCAATAACCATCCAGTCACATCGGATAGAGAGACAGCATTATCATATCCGATAAAATATTGTGATTAACATTTATAGGACATATGGCATTGTGACATTTCAGAAAATCAGACCGCTGATTATGGCGAACAGCAGTGCCGCCGCCACTATGATGCAGGCAATTTTATAGAGGAATCGGAAGAATCCCCTGAAAAAGACTATTGCCAACGCCGCCCATACAGGTGATACTCCCCTTGTATAGAGGTATCCGAACACGGCGGCCAAAGCGAGTATCAGGATCGCTTTCCACAGCCACCTCATGCCTATGATCCTTGTGATAAGTGCAGATGCTTTCATAACTATATATATTTACCGGGGTGACACGGTGTCATCCGGATTTCGGAGGCTCCCCCGTGGCGCGCCTCCACAGGCAAGGCTACGGGTAAAAATACCGGAGCGAAGCGAGGATGATTTTTGCCCGTACCGCAAGGCCCGGCCTTGACGGTGGAAACGGGCGAGCCACGAACTTCGCCTCCGAATCCGAATGACGGCATTCACTGTCCTATCTCTTTCTTGAAGTCTTCCTGTCCGGGAAAGCGAGCGTGACATTGTAGCCGCCGTCGAAAACAAGCATGGCATCGAATGAATTTCCCTTCTTTCCCTTGAATCCCTTTATCAGCTTAGTCTTGCCGGATGACAGCAACTGCTCGATATGGCCGTCCGTGAGTTCCTTGTTCAAGAATCGTCTGAATACCAACAGACCGCAGGTTGTGTTATCGCACCGGGCAGTCTTGGCTCGAATGACGACATTCCCTTTGCCGCATTTGGGACACGGTCAGGAATGTACCGGGGTGACTGGCACGGTTATTCCGAGAATTTCAGTGGTGGCCTTGCGCGTATAGCCGACGATGGCGTTCATGAAGGTAGAGGGTTCAAGAGTGTGCCGTTCAATCTGCAACAGTGTGTTTTCCCAGCTGCCTGTCATGCCTACATCCGCCACGAGCATATCCTTTACGGCATCGTACAGTGCCAGACCTTTGTCGGTGGGTACGATGCTCTTGCCGGAACGACGTATGTAGTCGCGTTTCACCAGCGTGGCGATAATGGCCGCACGAGTGGCGGGCGTGC